>Ga0302179_10001671_pt1 | contig 13252 bp, 11 predicted proteins | sample I_Palsa_E3_1_FD_198788 | JGI IMG/M metagenome (GOLD analysis project Ga0302179, IMG submission 198788) | Peat permafrost microbial communities from Stordalen Mire near Abisko, Sweden - I_Palsa_E3_1 | ecosystem: Environmental > Terrestrial > Soil > Palsa > Peat permafrost | place: Sweden...
AGGTTTGCCCTGCGTATCCGGGGACTGAGCCGCTCATCGTTGCGGTCCAGCGGTTCCCAGCAGGTCAGCGCCACCCGGCCGCCGGACTTGAGGACCCTCCGGATCTCTTCATAGGCGCTGGCGGGCTCGTCGGGGAACTGGATGGCGTCGGTGCAGAGCACCGCGTCGATGCTGGCATCGGGCAGTCCAGGCCGTGGAGTGGGCCAACAGCGTTGAGGTCGGACTGGGAGCCTCGGTCTGGTCAGCGGATCGGGACAAGGCGCGGGCGATCGCGGCCCGCATTCAGGCGGGCACCGTCTGGATCAACAGCCATGGCGGCATCGACCCTCTGGTCCATTCGGCGGCGCGAAGCACTCCGGTTACGGCCTGGAGTTCGGCGTCGAGGGACTCAAGGCCGTGTCCGTGCCGCAGGTCATCACCGGCTAGCGCGCCTGGCGGAGGTCTGCGCCGCTGCCCGACGGCTGTCGGACGCCCGTGAGATCCTGGGTCATGATCAGCCGCAGGACGAGCCCGGTCGTGGTCGGCCGGGAGGCCGAGATGCAGGCTTTGGCGGACGCGTTCGCCGAGGCGGCTGATGGCGCGCTGCGAGTGGTGCTGCTCGGCGGAGAGGCGGGAGCCGGGAAATCGCGGCTGGCATCTGAGTTCTCGGCCCAGGTACAGGACCGGGCGCAGGTGCTGGCTGGAGAATGCATAGACCTGGGCGGGACGCGCCTGCCCTATGCCCCGTTCATAGGGGCCTTGCTGGAACTGGTCCGCCAGCGTGGCGCCGCAGACGTGGCGGGGATGCTGCCCGGCGCTGGCCCGGGAGAGCTGGCCCGGTTGCTGCCACAGCTCGGCAGTCCGGCCGCAGGTGACCCGGAGACAGCACGGGGCCGACTGTTCGGGTCGGTGCTGCTCTTGCTGGAGCAGCTTGCCGGGGAGCGGCCCCTGGTGCTGGTGATTGAGGACATCCACTGGGCTGACCACGGTACCGCCGATCTGCTGGCCTTCCTGTTCCGTACGCTCCGGCACCACCCAGTCCTGCTCATGCTCACCTTCCGAACTGAGGACCTAGGCCGCGTCCCAGAACTGCGACGGCTCGTGGCCGACCTGACTCGTGCGGACGGCGTGCTGCGGCTCGAACTCCCGCCGCTGTCTCGCCGGGGTGTCGCCGCGCAGATAGAGGGAATTCTGGGCCGCCCACCCGAGCCTGCGGCGGTAACGGGCATCTACGAGCGCGGCGGAGGCAACCCGCTGTTCACCGAGGCGCTCCTCGAACCTGACGGAACTGCCGCCGACGGGCTGCCCTGGACGCTGCGGGAACTGATGTCGAGCCGGGTCGGCGAACTGCCGGACGACGCCCGGCAACTGCTCAGGATCGCCGCGGTGAGCGGTGGCTCCATGGCCCATGACCTGCTGGCTGCGGGGACCGGATTGGGGAACGACGCCCTGCTGTCAGCACTGCGGTCGGCTCTGGCAGCCGGGGTGCTGGTGACAGATCCCGAGGGTGACTACGCGTTCCGGCATGATTTGTTCCGCGAGGCCCTGCTGGCAGATCTCCTCCCAGCGGAGCGGGCCCGGGCCCACCGGGCGTTCGCCGAGGCCCTTGAGGCTGACTCGGATCTGAGATCCGGGCAGTGGTCCTCGCTGCAACTGGCCGTGCACTGGCAGGACGCAGGCGAAGACGAGCGGGCGCTGCGGGCAGCCTGGACTGCGGCGGCGGCGGCGGGCCAGGCGCTGGCTTATGCCGAGCAGTTGCAGGTGCTGGAGCTGGTGCTCCAGCTGTGGGAACGGGCACCGGACGCGGTCGCGGGTACAGGCATGGATCGTGCCGACGTCGAGGAGATGGCGGCTGCCGCCGCGCGGCTGGCCGGCGAGCCAGAACGCGGCCTGGCGCTGGTCGACGCGGCAATTGGCGGCGTTGATCGGGCTCGCGACGCGGAGCGGACTGCTTCATTGCTGCGGCTGCGCGCTGCGCTGCGAGCGCAGATGCTGCTGCCAGGCCAGCTCGACGACTTGCAAGCGGCGCTAAGCCAGGCAGTGCGCCCCACGCGCGTCAGGGCGGCGGTGCTCGCTCAGCTCGCCGCGGCGTTGTGGCTGCGGGACCGGAATGAGGAGGCCCGGCCGCTGGCCGAAGAGCTGCGGACGCTGGCGCAGCGGATCGGCGACGAGGAATACGAGATCGAGGCCCGGATCCGGCTGGCCCAGCTGGATGCGCACAGCACTGACATTGTCCCTGTCCTGGCGGAGGCGGTCACGGCGGCTCGGCGGATTGGCTCGGGACGGCTCGAGGTTCTGGCCCGCGATGGCATCGCGTTCACACTGGAAGCACGCGGTGAACACGAGGCAGCGATCCGCGCCAGTCGCGACGACATGACCAGGGCCGAGCAGGTCGGCCTGTCCCGGTACGGCACGGCGCCGTTCGCGAGCAACCTGGCCGAGCCGCTGATCTCGGTAGGACGCTGGGATGAGGCGATCGAGGTGATTGAGGAAGGGCTCGCCGTGGATCCGGCGCCGTTCGTGCGCTGGTTCCTGCTGTCGTGCCGCGCAGACATTGCCGTCGCGCGGGGCGAGCAGGAAACGGCAGCACAGATTCTGCAAGATCTCTGCTCGCTACCCGGCGCGGAAGCCGAGACGCATCGCGTGCTACCGCTGGCCCGGCTGGCCATCCGGCTCCGGCTCGCGCAAGACGATCTCGACGGGGCCCTCTCCATTGCGGGCGCGATACCCGGCATGCCGGCCGGCGATCCTCGATACCTATGGCCGCTGCTCACCGCCGCCATGTCCGCCTGCGCCGCAGCGTCCAGCTCTGGCGCAAGATCCGGTGTGCGCGATGCCCTGGTTCACGTGGCGGACAACAGCCCTCAGCCAGGCCCGGTGAAACGCGCGCACGCGGCCGTCTTCACCGGCGAGAACGCCCGCGCTAACGGTCAGCGCGGTCGGGCGGCCTGGAACGCGGCCGTCGCGGCCTGGGAAAAACTCGGGCAGCCATATGAGCTGGCCTGGGCGCTGCTGCGAGCAGCCAACGACGCGGCCGCCGAGCATGACAAGGATGCTGCCGCGGCGCAGCTGCACCGGGCCGCAGAGATAGCCCATCGGCTGGGCGCCAGGCCGCTGCTGAGTGAGATCACCCGGCTGGCTCGGCGCGCACGGATTCCTGGCCACCAGCCCTGCGGCCGCCTCGCCGGTGCCGTTTGGCCTGACCTCCCGCGAGCTGGAAGTGCTCCGTTTGGTAACGGCTGGCCGGAGCAATCAGCAGATCGCTGCAGAGCTGTTCATCTCCCCCAAGACCGCGAGCGTGCACGTGTCCAACATTCTCGGGAAGCTCGGGGTCAGCAACAGGGTCGAGGCCGCGTCCGCCGCCCATCGCCTGCACCTCACTGACTGAGACATACGCAGGCCGCGCCTGATCTAGGCGCTTTCCTAGCGAGGCACGCCGAGCTGCACCGCTGCCATACGGCTGGCGCCCGATGCGCAGCGAAGCCCATTCCGCGAGCCTTAATCGTGTTAGCCAACGCGCTTCGGTAGCGCAGCCCGGTGCTGAAATGGCGGCCACGGTTAAGGAGAGATGCGATGAAAGACGAGCGGATCGTTCCCGGCGGGACAACCGAACTGGAGGACCAGCTGGTTGCTCAGGCACTGGCGGACGGCGATCCGGCTGGCTGGTTCGAGCACTTTTACCGCGCCAGTGCGGCGGGGGAAGTCGAGCTGCCGTGGAAGCGCGATGAGCCGCACCGGCTCCTCACCCTGTGGGCGGCGAAACGGGGACTCGATGGATCCGGGCGGCGCGCTGTCGTCGTCGGCTGCGGCCAGGGGGCCGACGCCGAGTATCTCGCCCGGCTCGGGTTCCAGGTCATAGCCTTCGACGTCGCCGAGACGGCCGTCAGGCTCGCCAGGGAGCGTTACCCGGACTCGGCCGTCCACTACCAGGCAGCCGACGTGCTGCATCCTCCCGGCCAGTGGAGACATGCCTTCGACCTGGTAGTGGAGATCGCCACGGTGCAGGCGCTCCCGGATCCGCCTCAGCGGCAGGCCATGACCAACGTCGGCCGGATGGTTAGGGCAGGCGGGACCCTCTTTGCCGTCGAGGCCTTCAGAGGCGAGCGGGACAGCACCCCGCAACTGGGGCCATGGGCGCTGAGCCGAGCGGACATAAGCGCCTTCGGGAACGATGGGCTGGCACTGGTCGGCTTGAGGTTGTGCGCAGGCCCGGCCGGCCCGCCTGACCTGCGCTGGCAAGCCGAGTTCCGTCGCGCAGGTGGCTAGCTACAGAGCGCCCTGGACGAGCCGCTAGGCGTTTTCTTATCTCGTCATGCGTACCGCTGGCGGCCGAAATAGGGCTGGCACCCGATGCGGCACGGGTGCAGGTGTCGGCAGCCTTGGTGACACAAGCCAGTTTCAGCGGCGCCTCAGCATCATCCGGACAAGCGCCGTTGCGCATCCGGCGGCAGAGGTTAAACAGACAAGGGAGGCCATCGTCATGGCCGTGCTCACGGGCCGGGTCCACCAGGCGCGGATGGCTAGCCGGCAACGACTGGCGGTCGTCTTGCTGCTCGGCACGAGCTTCATGCTCTCCATCGACTTTTCGATCATGAACGTCGCGCTGCCAGCGCTGGGCGTGAGCGTCGGCCTGAAAGCGTCTGAGCTGCCGTGGGTGATATCGGCGTACGCGCTGCCGGCCGCCGGGTTCAGCCTGCTCTTCGGCCGCCTCGCGGACCTGTTCGGCCGGCGGCGGATGTTCCTGACCGGAGTGGCCCTGCTGATCGCGGCGTCACTGGCCGGCGGATTCGCCCCGGACGCCGGGCTGCTGCTGTCGGCCCGAACCTTGCACGGTTTCGCCACGGCAATCGCCAGCCCGGCCGCCCTGTCCTTGCTGATCACCTCTTTCGACGACGAGAGGCGGCGGGCCAGGGTGCTGGGCCTCAACGGCACGCTGCTGGCTAGCGGGTTCACCGTCGGCGCGCTGGCCGGCGGAGCCCTGGTGGGCGGACTGGGCTGGCGCTGGGCTTTCCTGATCAACGTCCCGGTGGCGGTGGTGATCCTCACGGCCACGCCGTTCTTGGTGCCCGCCAGCCGGGCCCCGGGCGGAGTCAGGCTGGACGTGCCCGGCGCGGTAACCGTTACCGCCGGTCTGCTGACCTTCGCTTTCGGTGTCATCAACCGCAACCCGGCTGTCCTGCTCGCCGGCCTGGCGATGCTGGTGGTGTTCCTGCTGATCGAACGGCGGGCGCAAGCTCCCCTCGCCGCAGCGAGAATCCTGGCCCGGCCCACCGTGAAGTGGGGCAACCTCGGCGGCCTGGTCACCCTGTCGGTGGAAAGCGGGCTCATCTTCCTGATGACGCTGTACCTGCAGGATGTACTGCATCTCGCCCCGCTCACCACCGGGCTGGTCTTCGGTGTGCCTGGCCTGGCTTCGGTAGTCGCAGGTGTCATCGCCGGCCGCCTGATCGGGCGGCACGGCGCGCGGAAGGTGCTGGCAGCCGGCCTGGTGACGCAGGCCGCTTTCACCGCTCCCCTGGCGCTCCTGGGCACCGGCAGGATGTGGCTTGCGGTACTGGTTCCGGTTCTGTTCTTCGGATTCTTCGGCCACGTGACGTCGATCGTGGCTTACACGGTCGCCGCCACCTCGGGGCTACCGGATTTCGACCAGGGCCTGGCCACCGGCCTCACCACCATGACGCTGCAGGTCAGTAGCACCATCGGTGCTCCGATCCTGAGCGCGATTGCAGCGAGCCGGCCGATCCTGCTCCCCGGCCTCCACCTGGCCGTCATCATCAGCGTCGCGGCGATCGTCATCATCGCGGCGTTCATCTGGACCGGACTGCGCCCCCGGCCGCAGCCGACCGTCACCGCCGCCCGCCACCGCGCCGATAGCCAGGCGCGCACCGGCGCGCAACGCCAAGAGCCATCGGCCATCGGCACAGGGCGCCGCGTACGCGAAGAGAGCACCTACCGTTAAGACCATCCTGGCCGCAAGAGGCCGGGCCCGTGATACCGGAGGAGATCATCATGACGAAGGAAACAGGGAACGCCGCCCCGCATGCGGCTGGCGCCGGCAATGCGCGCGGCCTACCGGCCGTGACCGGACGGGCCGTATTCGAGGCGGACGTGGCGGCCCTGCGGGTGAGGGAGAAGGCGCACACCCGGGAGGGAGACGAGATCGCTGCGGTGCGGCGGCGGCTGCCCATGGTCGAGGTCGACGCGGCCACGCCGCTCACCGGGCTGGACGGTCCGGTCACGCTGCTCGAGGCATTCGAGGGGCGCCGGCAGCTGATCGCCTACTACTTCATGTGGCATCCTGGCGCGCCCGCCGCTGACCAGTGCGAGGGCTGTACCTGGAACAACACGCAGATCACGGAACTGTCCTACCTGCACTCGCGAAGTATCACCTACGCGGTCTTGTGCCAGGGTCCCTACAAAGACAGTGCCCGCTACCGCGACTTCATGGGCTGGCAGCTGCCCTGGTACTCCGCCGAGCAATCCCTCGAGACACTCCTCGCCGGGCGCGTGATCGGCACGATGCACATCGTCTGCTACGTCCGGGACGGCGACCGGGTTTTCGAAACGTACTGGACAACCGGTCGCGGCGTAGAGGTGACCGATTACAGCTACGCGCTGATGGACCTGACCGCCTACGGCCGGCAGGAATCATGGGAGGACTCCCCGGCCGGCGGCCCTCAGGACTGCACCAACACCCGCACTATGACCGGGCCGCCGGACTGGACCCCGGTTCCCGCGTGGCCGCAGGGACGCCCTATTGCCCAGTGGCCCCGGCTGGCGGCCGGCCGATCCGACAGCCTCACCAGCGACCGTCGCCACTGAGCACAAGTGATCCGTGAATGGCACGAAGAGATAGAGGTGAGACAGATCATGAGCAAGATGCCGAGAACAGCGGCGCCGCAGACGCCCGACGATCTCCATGGTGCAGTTGGCGACCTTGGCGCAGGATTTGGCGGTCGCCCCCTTATGCTCCCAACTGCGCAACCGGTCGTCACCGGGCGTCTCGATCAACATCGAACTGCGCGGTCAGGGCGATATCGATCATGTACGTAAGGTGCGTGTCGGTCCTCGGACACACAAACCGGTGCGATTTCCCCAAAACAGACATCGCTTGAACACGCGCCGGGCGGCCGGTCATCACGGCCGCCCCGGCCCCCGGCCGGGCAGCCGCCTCCCCTCCGGGAGGCAGCCATGACCGCCCGGCCCGTTGCCCCGGTTATCCCTGGCGCCGGCCGCGGCCACCGCCGTGAGGGCAAAGCTGGCGCGGGCCGTCCAATGCCATTGGCCAGCCCGCCGGGCCGGCCGGACGTGGTGTACGGTTTCGGCCGGATCGACGCCTCCGGCCGGGTCGCGGACCGGGCCACCATCGCCGCGCTGGGCTGGCGCGGCGGTGACCGGCTGACCCTGACCGCGGAGGCCGGGGTGATGATCGCGCGGCGCGACCCGGGCGGCATGGTCACCGTGCCTTCCAGGCCCTACGTCGTGATCCCGGCCGCGCTGCGCCGCCGCTGCGGGCTGCGCACGGGCGACCACGTGCTGCTGGCAGCCTCGCCTGGCCAGGACATACTGGCCGCGTACTCCTTCGCGGTGGTGGACCAGGCGCTGCGGGCGCACGCCCCGGCCTGCGGCGACGGGAGGCGGCCATGACCGCCGTGAACCCGGATGCCTCCCGGCAGGCTGTGGTGGAGGCGGCGCTGGTGCTGCTGGAGCGGATGGGCCTGACCCCGGCGGACCTGGCCGCCATCCCGCAGAACCGCCCGCCGGTCCCGACCTTCGCCCAGTACATCCCGGTCGTGTCGGCCGCAGTCAGCGCCGGCACCCGCCGGGCGTACGGCTCGTACTGGAACCGGGTCGTCGAGCACTGGGGCGACCGCCGCCTGGACGAGCTCACCCCGTCGGAGATCCGGCATCTGATGACCTACATCAAGACCCATGTCGTGGCCCGCCGCAACGCCCGGGGCGGGCGCAGCGCCGAAGAGCACCTGGTGGCCGCGCTGCGGTGCCTGTACAGGCGCGCGGTGGACGACGGGCTCATTAATGAGGCGGACAACCCGGCCCATTAGGTGGCCAAGCCGCGCCGCCTGCCGACCACCCGCCGGGCGCTGCCCGATACCCGGCTGGCGGAGATCAACCAGGTCGCCGCGACCACGGGCGATGACCCGGAGCTGGACACGCTGCTGCTGCGGCTGCACACCGAGACCGCCTGCCGCCGCGGCGGCGCGCTGGCGCTGCGCCCGCGGGACCTGGACCCGGACCAGTGCCTGGTCCTGCTGCGGGAGAAGGGCGAGACGGTCCGCTGGCAGCCGGTCTCCCCCACCTTGATGGCCCGCCTGACCGAGCATGGCCAGGAGCGGCATGCCCCGGCGGACGGGCAGCTGCTGCGGTACGCCGGCGGGCGGCCGATCACCCACCGCCGCTATGACCACCTGTGGACCCGGATCGGGCGGCACCTGCCCTGGGTGGCGACCCAGGGCATCAGCACGCACTGGATCCGCCACACCATCCTGACGTGGGTCGAAGTGAGCGGAGTTGTACCTGCTGCATCATTCGGCAGATCCGGTGAACGCGCGCTACCTGCAGTGCAGCGTGCCGCCGTGGAGCAAGCTCGGGGCCAAGGGAGACCGTGCACCCTGCGTGACCTGGGATGTCATCGTCCGCTTGCATCAGGCCAGACGATGTTGCAGCCAGTTCGGTTGCAATGGATGCCCGCATGATGCAGCAGGTACAACCGAAAAGCGCAGCGACGAGGGCAGATGTGACAACCGTCCGTCCGTCGAGCTGAGCTATTCGCAGGGTTGGAACAATGCTCTCTACCAGTTAGCGCAACTTCGGGTTCGCCACCGCTCAGGCCTACGCCGGCCACGAAGACCACGGCCGCGGAGGAAGAGCCATGGCCACCTACGTCCGCGCAGGCCTCCCCGAGGTAGCAACCGCACTGGCCGCCCTGACCGGTGAGGATCATCCGCTGGCGACCAGCCCGCCGTCCCGGAACGTACCGATCTCGAGCCCGTCTGAATGAAGCAGATATGAGCTCGACTACTGTGACCCGCTGTTCCAGCGGTAGGCCTTTGCCGCCTCCAACCTGGACGCCACGCCAGCGGGACAGCCAGCGTGCGTTCACCGTCAGCACCGGATCAACCTCGCCGACCTGGCGGAACTTCCAGCTGGCCTGCACGCCAGGCATGTCGTGCGCGACCGGGTCAGACCGGGCGGCCACGGCTCCTCGCCCAGATTGCCCGAAGTGCCTGCATGATCACGATCCGTCAGCTTAGGGTGCCTAGCATTCCTGACGTCAAGGAACCGGGAGAGCTGCTGGAATCAGGGGTTGTGGCTCGCTTGCATAACGAGGTCTACGCAAGGCTGCCGCACGGACGGCTGGTTCTGCTTGGCGGACCCGGCGCTGGCAAGACTGGGGCGATGATTCTCTTGCTATTGGCCGGGTTGGACAAGCGCGCATCTCTTGGTGGCGAGCAGCGCGCCAAGGTCCCGGTACCGGTGTGGTTGACCCTCGGCGGGTGGGATCCGGCCACAACCTCGCTGCAGAAGTGGGCGGTCGTCAGGATGAATCGTGACCATCCAGCCCTTCGGGCAGCTGACTATGGGCCTGATGCGGCTGGCGAGCTGCTGCGCGGCGGCCGCGTCGCCTTGTTCCTCGACGGCCTAGACGAAATGCCTGAAGGTCTGCGGGCACGGGCACTCAAACGCGTCGATGAAGAGGCCCGCGGACTGCGGGTAGTCGTCACCAGTCGGCCAGAGGAGTATCGCGGTGCGGTGCAATCCGGTGGACTAGGCAACACAGCGGTTATGGAGCTGCGTCCTGTCCGGCCTGGCGCTGCCGCAGCTTATTTGCAGCACGGGCAGACCGGTATGAGCCGGCATCAGTGGGACCAGGTCGGCGCCTACCTGAAGCGCAGCCCCAACAGTGTTGCCGCCCGCGCACTGGATAACCCGCTGACCCTGTCCCTGGCCCGCGATAGCTACACCACCCAGGACCCAACTGTCCTGACCGATCCTGGCAGATTCCCAACTGAGGATGCGATCCGCGAGCACCTAATCGACCAGCTGCTGGTCACTGCCTACCCCGACGAACACCAGCGGGTGCAAGTCACCAGGTGGCTGGCCTGGATCGCCCACCAGATGGGCACGAGCCGGGACTTGCCCTGGTGGGACATCTCTACCTGGATTCCGCAATGGAAGCTCCGCATAACCCGCGGGCTCGCAATCGGACTGGCCGTCGGAGCCACGGTAGCGTTCGCCGCCAGCCACCTGGTCGGGCTGGTGGTGGGACACGTGCATGGGCCCGTGGCTACGATCACAGCTGGGCTGGTGGTCGGGGGAGGCGCCGGCGTCGTCGCCGAACTAGGACGCGGGCTCAGGCACGCGCCCCTCACACTCATCCCCCGCTGGCCGCGCATGCGCCAGCTCGGCCGGATCCTCCAGACTGAACTGGGCGTCGGGCTCGCGGTCGCGCTCGGGGTCGGGCTCGGCGCCGCGCTTGCGGCCGGGCTTGAGTCTGGGTCCACAACCCGAGCAGGGTCGGGCTTCATTGTGGGGTTCGTGGTGGGGTTCGTATTCGGACTTGTAGTCGGGCTAGTCCTTGCGCTTCGTGGCCTGTGGGCGACCCCGATCGCCGTTTCGCCCTCGGCAAGCGCGGCTGGCACCTACCGCGCCGACTTTCGCACCAGCGTGATCGCGGGGCTGATGGTCGGGCTGGCCGGCGGCCTCGCAGCCGGCCTCGCCGCCGGCCTCGAGTTCGGGCCTGCATTCGGGTTCGAAGCCGCAGTCGTGTTCGGGCTTGGCGCCGGGCTACCGATCTGGCTCCTGGCTGCACAAGTTCCCCTGGTGAAGCTGACCGAACTCGTGCTCGCTTGCCAGGGGAGCGGCCGGGTGCATTTCCTGCACCTCCTGGAAGAGGCCTTCAGCAGACAAGTATTGCGGCAAGCGGGTGCTGTGTACCAGTTCCGTCACGCTGCGCTCCAAGACCGGCTCGCTGAGACATATTCCAAGTTTCCAGCCCTGTAGATGATCACTTCTAGCAGGCCGCATCATAAAAGACCAGGTCGGTGAAGCCTGGCCCACACCTAACCCAGCTCATCAGCAACGGGCCCCGCTATCCTTGCCTCGCAGCCGGACCCAACGATGACCATCTGGCACAAGCGATGCCTGCTCTCCCCCAGCGCGCACTGGGTACCGAGTCCGGCCCACAACGACTCGCGGCAGATGCGGGCGGTAACGCCAAGCGTGGAGGATGCATAGTTATACGACCTTGGCGCCTGTCTGACCGGCTGTAGTCAGGATGGCGAACGGTGCAGAGAGCCCGTGATAACCGCACGCCGGCCCGCCGCTATGCGCGCTCATCGCGGACGGTGGCCTGGCTGTCTGAGGCGCTCCTGAATGGTTGTTCTGTGGGGTCGTAGTCTGCTGGTATTTCCCGTTCTCGGCGGCTTCTCCGGTGCCTGATTGCATCCTGGTCGCACGGACTGCCTGGGGCGGGGCTGGGGCCGTAGGTGAGTGCAGCGCTTTGCGATTTGAGGCGGCGAGGGGGTGGGCAGTGGCCCGGGTACTGTGTGCACGGGGTCGGCCAGCAGGGCAAGGGCGAGAATAGGTTGCGCGGTGAGTGGGTTCTGGCCCTCTGCGATGGTATACGGCGTGCTGGTTTACGAAGAGGCGGACGTGCCGGGGGCTGAGGGGATCGTGTGTGTTTTACGGGGACTTGTTCCGTCCGGTCGGGCGGCTGGGGTGGGTGATCCGCGGCTGACGGCGGCGGATGCCACCGAGTTTGACCGGGACCTTTTGATGGTCTGGTGGCGCGGTGCAGCTGAGTCGGACCCGGGTGTCATCCGTATGCCAGCACGCTGGTGCGGGTGCCCGGCAGGGTGCAGGCCGGGCTGCGGGCGCTGAGCGGGTCGGTGTTCTTCGCGGGGCTTGCTGAGCGGGCGATGCTGTTTGACTTGCAGCAGGTCCGCCGGTACATGACATGACCCGGTGGTGCGCGCGGCGGTGCAGGGCCGGGTCGCGGCGGGAGCGGGTGAGGATACCCGGGTGGTGGTGGGGCATCCGCTGGGATCGGTGGTGGCGTATGAGGCGCTATGCGCCCACCGGAGTGGCCGGTACGGGGCCGTGACCTTGGAGGCGCCGCTGGGGATCCGGAACTTGTTTTTGTCCGGCTGCTGCTCCGGTGGCCGGGGAGTCCGGTCAGTGGGCCGGGGCGTGGCCGGGCGGGGTGGAGGCGTGGACGAACATCGCCGATGCCGGGGATGTGGTGGCGCTGGTGAAGGACCTGCGGCCGTTGTTCGGTGGCAAGGTGGCCTGCTACCTGGTCCACAACGGGTCGCATGCCCATGATGTCCGGCCCTATCTGACGGCGGCTCAGACTGGTGCGGCCATCGCCGCCGGCGTGAGCGGCCCGGGTAGGCCGCGATGATCGGCGGCATGGCACCGGGGCCTGAGCCTTCAGCTGATGGCGGGCGGCGGTTCCTGCTCACCGGGGTAAGCCTGTGCCCCGGCGACAACATCAGCGCCCGTAAGCGCAAGTTCGGCCGCACCGGCGATGCCGGGACCTACATCAAGCCAGTGCTGATCCAGGCCGCCTGGAACGGTGATGATCACGCTGGTCACCGGTCCTCCTGCGGTCTGGGCGGCGTGCTGCTGGTCCAGGAGGCGCTGGAGGGCGGTGTGCTTGGCGGGATCGTAGGCGGTGCCGTCTTGCCAGCAGCGCCGGATGACGTAGATCCAGGCGCGGGCGAGAATGCGCACGGCGTGCGGGTGGTCCCTTACCGCGGTCCCGGGCCTGGTGTAGATGGCCGCGGCCCAGGGGCTGGCGCGCCGGGAGTCGGCGGCGAAGTCGCAGACGGCGTCGCGGAGCTGATGGTTGCCCGCCCACCGGAACGTGTGGGCGGTGTGGCTGCCGGACCGGCGGGCGACCGGCGCGGTCCCGGCGAGCGCGGCCGGCGACCGGGGGTCGGGGAGCCGGGACCGGCAGTCGCCGATCTCGGCAGCAGCCGGGCGGCGCGCAGCGTGCCGGCCCGGGGCAGGCTGGACGCCGTAGCGGTGCTCACGGGCTCATTGTTACCGGCACCCCGTACCCCTGGTCGCGAGAGCTCGCGGACCTGAGCCAGGATCGGCGTCCAGTACTCAGCCTGCGACTGGCGGCCGATGAACAGGCCAATGTGCCCACCCGGTGCGAGGTGCCAGCGGACCAGCGAAGAGCCAACCGCGTACCGCATGTTGTGGACCTGCTGCCACGGCGTGATGTCGTCCTCTTCGCCGCCCA
>Ga0302179_10001673_pt1 | contig 13214 bp, 16 predicted proteins | sample I_Palsa_E3_1_FD_198788 | JGI IMG/M metagenome (GOLD analysis project Ga0302179, IMG submission 198788) | Peat permafrost microbial communities from Stordalen Mire near Abisko, Sweden - I_Palsa_E3_1 | ecosystem: Environmental > Terrestrial > Soil > Palsa > Peat permafrost | place: Sweden...
TGTTGCTCACGTCACAGCACGCGGCTTATGGGGCAGAATATCAAGTCAAATCGAGGCTTGAGAAGCAAACAAATCAGAGATACTGCATTTATCACCGTTTGGGAAGATTCATTCGTACGATAATACGGACTAAAGCTTCTCATGTCGCGTCTTCTTCTCAGGCCAGATCTCATGGCCTTTGCCTCTATAGTCTTTTGGCCAGATTCCATTCCTTCCCGGTGCCATTATACCATTAGGATCCAAAGCATCCTTCAGACTTTCGTTGAACCGCATCAACGCCTAAAAATCAGCCATCTCATCTCGAGGGAATTGGAAATACATGATTGTTCCAATCATACGTTGCAGCAACTTGATCCTGCAACACAAGATGAGTTCTATACTCTCCATATCCCATTGTTTTTGCCTCAGCAATCAACTCCCTCATGCAAGACAGTGCATTTTTCTTGCTCATCGGATCCCCCTTGTCGAAGATAATCATGGCAATGTGATGCATTTCCCGCCAGCCAACGCAGAATGTCGACAATATATCGAATCCGTATTTCGCGCAGACGCGTTGACAGAGAGCAAATTGTCGCGAAGCATCTTCGCCGCGGACAGGCGAGACGGGGCTAAATGCCACATGAGCACCGTTGGGAAGCCAATTGACCCAATCGAGTTCACGGAGATCGGGAGTGCCGCTGTAGATGTTAACTCTGGAACGCAGGTACGAGTCCTTTGGAGAATCTTCTGGGAGGAAGAACTAATGTCAACGAGGACGGAAATGGGGATACTTTCGCGCCCTTGATTTGGAAGAAAGCTTCCTTGATGGAATCGAGTTGGGCATTTCGCATGTTCTCGGGACCCTTCTGTCAACATTGTTGCGCCGGAGGAGATACATAAACACATCCGTAGTACAACCAGCGACACTTTCCCATCCACAATTTCTCGGTCATCTTATCTAGAACGTCCTCTGGAATGGCACCCTCGATCTCAGGACACCACTCCCTCTTTGTCCCCTGCACGGCACACTCCTGCAACGCATGTCTCAAATGCGGGACATTGGCAATGACATTTGCAATCCGCAGGGGACGAATGATATCGACCAGAGTAGTGAGATCTTCTTCACGCGGGAACGTGAATAAAAAGACCTGGTACCCTGCGGGAGGAGGCATAAGCCATACTCCCATTTTGGTGACGATGCCAAAGTTGGATTGGGTGAAGATGCCGTCGGAGTAGGGGCCGAAACCATAGGGGAAGAGTTGCCAGGTGTTGTTCCCCGGAAGGGCACCCATGCCTGTTCGCATGACTTCGCCGGTGGGGAGAACGACTTCCATGCCTAGCAGAAAATGTCAGCATGCAGTGACTTGTTAAATCTGGGGGACGGGGTACCGCAGTGCATCCCGAAGTGGTCGCCGTAGGGGGTGTATCCGACGCCCCTGTCGAGCGTATTTCCAAGCACTGATCCTCCTCCAAGATCAGGCACGTCGACCCACAATTTCTTCCCCTGATCTCGAATTGCTTCGTACAGTCCAAAGTACGTGACTCCGGGCTCCAGCAAGGCGAAACAACTTTCATCATCCAATGCCAGGACTTTGTTCATTCTCTTTCCCAAGTCAATGAGCACGCTGCCTCGAACACGAGCTGAGATTAGCAATTCGTTGTAGAGTGGGAGGGTATACGAGCGGCGCCACCGTAGCCAAGATTGCGGCCAATTGAGATTGGATAGACGGGGATTTTGTACTTGTTTGCCCAACGAACGATGACTTGCACTTCGGCTGTGTCTTTAGGATACGTCATTGCCGAAGAGACGAATTCATCGTACTCGACCATGGGAAAGATATCATGTGTCTTCGGATGTTCCAAGTACCATCCATCGTTCAATGGCTACAATTAGTCTCTCCAACTAATCAGAGGAAGTGAATACCTTGTCATTGAGCTCGACGTTCTCCTCGCCAATTGCTTTGCGAAGTTCCTTGATAGCAGTTGTGAACACATCACGTTTCACGTACGGAGGAAGGACTGGCAACTCCCTCTCGCGAATCGGCTGTCCATCAAAGTTCTTGTTATAATTCGCATCGATCTTCGCCTTCACAACCTTTGCATAATCCACGAGTCGCGGCGGCGCGTCCGCATTATACCGTCCCGATCCAACATTTGACATTATGAATTCTCAGCTCCGAGTACGCAGGAATCTCAATGCCTCTGCAACGCAATGCAAGTAGTTCGATAGACGAGTAACGCAAGTGTGAAGAGTCGCTTTGTACTTTGCGTCCGCCGCTGTGGGGAAGGATCGGCGTTACGCGATGGACGGCGGTTTGCCGTTCGGTGGTTGCCGAGCGCGAGGTGTGATTGGAAGATCCGGCGTCGGGACGGAGTTGCCCCAGGTTGGGCGCGAGATATGGCATGCGGGGCCGTTCAAATCGTCGGAGCGCGTCACAACAGATTATGACAAGAGCAGTGAGATCGAAGAAGATACAGACTCCAGGAGTGAGCGAACTTTGATCTCGCGATGCAATTGATTTCTATTGATCTAACTGCTTAGGACGGGAAGAAGTCCTTGATATTCACCTTCGTTTCCCCATCCCATCTCCTCAACCGATCTTTGGCCTCCATGGCCTCCCTCTCCAGAGCCTTCAAGACGCGTTCATTACGCGGAATAAACCTCGCTTGGAATGGCTGAGGACGCATATTCTCTCCATCTGTGTATGCAAAGATATCCACCGGGATCTCTTTCCCCTAAAAATTCAGCCACCGTCTCAGAACCGGGGATATACATTTTCGTCGAGGGCGGGCTTGATATCGAATGCCCAAAGAAGGCGGCAGATAGAAGTATACAGTCCCTGCTCCGCAAGGGGTTGACCACTGCATTGACGACGACCGAAGCCAAATGTGTTGTATCCTCGTTCATTGGGATAGGGAGTGCGATTCTTTTCGAGATATCGTTCCGGTTTGAATACATCTGGCTCTGGAAATTCTCTTGGATGACGATGAATAGCCCAGATATTACCCTGCCATTAGTTCTTATAAAGAAGGGCCTTCGTACCATGATAGACGTTCCCTTTGGAATCAGGTATCCCCGATACATATCATCTCTTGTCGGCGCATGAGGCAATCCTCCCAGGATCGCCACACTTCTCCATCTCAACACCTCCCTAATCAAAGCCTTGCAATAGACCAAATTCCCCTCATCACTCCAATCTGGACTTTTATCCCATCCGACGTGTTTATCAATTTCCTCCTGGGCAGGCTTGATCGCTTCTGGAAACGCCACCGCCGCAAGAATAAGGCTCAACATCGTACTGGTCGTGGTATCCACTCCGCCACCGATCAAATTTCCCGTGAGACCAGCTATTTCCTCGGGCTCCAGCTGCACGCCCTCCTTCTCCAACGCAAGGACATGTTTACTGAAACAATTCTCGGTACTTTCCTCGGCGCCCTCTTTGGATAAAGCATACCAATACCGCGCCATGGCATTCTTTCCCATGCGCAGTTGTGTGGGCAGCGAATACAACCAGCTCGGTAAATAGGACAACAGGGGGATCGTTTCCATCCAGTAGTCGCCGGGGACGAAGATTTGTGCGGCTGTGTGCATGAATTCGAGGGCCCTTTCGACGATGGGATCGTCTTTGCGGGAGATGCGGCGGCCCCAGCCGATGATGCTGACGACGGAGCAGGAGTACCGTTCGATGGCCATGCAGAAGTCGTCGGGGTTGTCAAGGATGTCTTTTGTCAGCACTCGGGATTCGTCTGCTTGGAAGCCCTGGTGGCCTCTCACCGCCTGGGCACCGACACTAAAATGCTACGATCAACATCTGTCCGGAAGGGGGGAAACGGGGGACAAGAATCTGGAGGTACCGTCAACTTCCTGTGCAATCTCCATCTATCCCCATATGGCAACATAGTCTGATTGAACTTCTCGCCATCCATAACCACCCCCGGAACCTGGAAAGTGGGTCTACTTGAATAAATATTCGCACGTTTATCCATCAAATCACTTGCCGTCCAGCAATCATTCAACACGACCGTGGGATTGCGTCCAAACCACACCGTGATGATCGGACTGTTGTACTTATTCGCCCACTCCTCGAATCGGTACCACGGCTTCGATTTCGGAAGTTGCAGGACATTGCCTATGATGGGCATCGGAATCGGGCCAGGGGGCATCTTCCAGCGCAAACGAAGCACACGGAAATAATCTATTAGAACTGCCGTGAGGGCCGCGACGAGTACCAGAGCGGCGATGGTGGAGGCATTGAGCTCCCTCATACTGGGATTGAGATCCAGCACCATTGTCAGCATCGAGAGAAACGTCGATTGGGTTAAGCCAGACGCGGTGGTGTAGGTGGTTTTGTATCCACGTTTACAAAGTTGGGGAAAATCTGGGGAATTCGGCGGTCGCCGAGTGTGGTTTTCTGAGGTCGGTAACGCCCGCGATTGGCAAAAGACGCTGGAAACCGCCATGGATAACCACCTCATGGGACACAAGCCGCGCTGTCCTTTGGGATTAACAGCTCTTTGGCGGCCTCCTCCGACCATTTTGGACGGTGTGCTTCAGCCGGAGGAGTCCGTCTTGCAGTGAATCGTCCCGGCGTTTGTCCTAACGCATCTGGAGCTGTCCGTGATTGAGGCAATTTGAGTGACCTGTCATTGGATACTGTTGCCGAACTCGACGAGCCGAGGGATTGTAAGGCTCTGGTAATAATTTGTGTGTGAAAATGGGGTCTGCACCTCCCACATTTGAATGGACGCTTTGGGCGATTAACTTCGTCCGGCCCTGCCCACCAGCCTTCCGGGAGGACGACGGGTAGAAGCTGGTAGAACAGAATTCTCTTCGACTTCAGAAGCCTTCTCATCTGAAACAACAGTGGGCGGGAAATGCATCGCGTCTCCGTTGATATTCGTAAGATCGAGAGGAATAATCGCTTGCTCATATGTACATGTTTTCTTGTGCAGTGCTGCAATCGTGAAGATAGATTCGACGTAACCCTGTGGATCAAGTTTCTGACTGAGCAAAATAGAGATAGCGTAGCAACATGGATAACCAGACGACTGCCAGATCGTACAAGTGGAGGAACGAAATGAGCGAGTTCATAGACCAGCTGCAGACGGGGAAAAAAGGGGGCAGAAAAATAGTGATCACTTAAAGCCGGGAATTTGTCCCTGATGTGGAAATCTGTAATTTCGAGAAATTTTATGCCATAATCCAATTTGTCACGGAATAAATTAAAGTGAAACTTTCATATTTACCCCTGACTTTTGCTAAATTTGCCCAACCGCCATATATTAGCCACACAAAGATTGCTGTTTCGGATTTGCCTTACCAAACACTCAATTCTTGGTCAATTTTGATAATTTTGACATTTCTAGATAGATTTAAACTAGATACAAACATTTAAACTGTCCCTTTTACTGTAAACAGCAGAGGTGAACGAGTATGTCAAAAAGACCGTAATTATTTCGATTGAACTAGTATATTTGGAATTTTTGCAAAAGTCAGGGGTAAATATGAAAGATTCCCTAAATTAATTAAAGCGGTCCTGATTTAGACCGCCACGGCGCCACCTAACGCATCCTCTTCGATCAGACAATATCAGCTTTGAGCCGTTACCCATCGTGCTCCGGACTATATTGGACGATGTTGCTGGCTCGGACGCCGAGCCACGACTGGATTTGTGGCGGCAAGCGCAGTATAAAGCATGAAGCTCTCGTTGCCCGTGGTGGATACGGCGAAGTGCACAGAGTACGTGTCAATTATTTTCACTGCTAAAATTGCAACAGCTGCGGAACAAAAAGACTGGAAAGGTCATATAACTTTATATAATGCTGAATGTTAGGTCTTCGCCAGAAAACTCATGCGGGTTTTTGGAAGCGTCACGCAAGAAGAAATAGAGAATGAAGTCCTAGCTATCTCCGAGCTGTGCCGACCAGGACAAAGTAATACTGTGGTGGAAGTCATAATGCATGGCTGGCTGCCAAGAACTGATTTTTACTTTATAGACATGGAATATTGTCCTGATACTCTGTATGATTGGATTCTCCGTCGCGACATAAATCGCCAAAAATATGAAAATGATGCGAGTAATCGATACGAGACGGGGAGGGTTACTACGCTTGAGGATCCAATCGGGACAGATAACAGAAGCGACAACCTAGCACAGAGCCAGGGTTTGAGCGACACGATTGCTACACGAGAGCCTTCGGTGCTATTCGATTTTGAGTCAATTGCAACTATTCTGGAGAACATCGCGGCTGGACTGATTTTTATTCACGGCAGGGAGATTGTACATCGGGACCTAAAGCCAAAGAATGGTATCATCGAGTCTGGGCTCATCAAATGATTGCTAGTGCTCTATTCTGGCCGAGATGCTCGTTGGAAGCTGGCCGATTTTGGCAGTGCCGCTCAAGCGACATCGAAACACTTGCACACAACTATTGAATACCGAGGGACGGCAAGTTATCGAGCACCCGAACTCCTGAACGCTGGACGATTTAACAACAAGGTTGATGTCTTTGCTCTCGGCTGCATTATTTATGAGATGGTCACTGGCCGGCAACTCTTTGCCGGTGACTACAGTGTGCTCAATTTCGCTCAAACCAAAGAAAGAATCTTTCCTAGGCGATGGCCACGAGCCCTTCCAGATACCCCGCTTTTTGCGTTGGGCAAATGGACAGAGGAATTGATTGCAGTTGATCCGTCCAATAGGCCTACCGCGGCGACAACAATGGAACAGCTTGGCCTAATTAGGAAGGGTCTTTATAAAGAACCCCCCTGGATGAAGCAAAATCCGCTGAATGACCCGCTAACGCCAATGTTGACGGTAACGTATGAATCCCGCCCGCCATGGGCTCAGCGGGGACATATGTGGGTGGGTACAGTGCCGGTGGACGGATGACATATCGACTAGGTCTGCACAATCCATCGAACGTTCCGGTGCAGGGTGCCTGTGTCCGGCTTCTCGGCGTTGAGCCGGAGCCGGGTCTAAATGTCCTACCTCTGACGCTCCGCAAGAAGGATGATAACACCCCTCCCTACGTGGAGTCCAAAGGGTTTACTGTGGCGCCCGGCACTGTCGAATTCATTGACATCGTCATGACGTCGGCCGACAGACCAATCATGGAGGTGCAGCATATCGTTCCTGGTGTCATCCAGGACTTTTTGCCCTCAATCTGCACCCTATCCTTGTCAGTGCAAGCGTCCAATCTGCTGGAGCCAATACAAGAACGAGTTACTCTCAGATCGACCCAATTGGGAACCGTGGACATCACCCTCGACGGTAGCTGACTGATGAAATTCCTGGGTAGTACATTATTATGCCAGGGAATTCTAATAGATAGGGATGGATGTGAGCTGGAATGTGGAGATAGTTCTCTGTTGAGACGAAGATGTAGTGTTGAGTATGACGTATTCTTAGTATTTACTGGTGGACAAGGTTCGGGACGACATGTCAACAGGACGGAGGCACATTTTTGGCTACATGACAGGCGGTTGATCCGACTATGGTGGCTTTTATAGACTTTGCAGGAGGAATGTATACAACAGTGAACAAGAATGTCTGGAACCACGTGGCGTGCTTACAACTGGCTGTTCTTCCATATAAGATACCGAGATACACCCGAAAGCAACTAATGTCGCGGCCGAACTACCGCCAGGCCTGCAAACAAGCCGAGCAAGCCGAGAATTGCTATTGCTCGGTCTCGGCTCGGACTAAGGGCGATCTCGCCCACCCGTAGATCTCCATTTCCCCAGAATTAAGCTTCATCGACCTCATTGGATCTCGGCTAAACTCGCACTGGCAGCCAAGTTTGTTTTCCCAAGGCCTAGGCCGGACGAACCTTAAGTCCATAGCGCTTCTGTTGCGGTGTATGGCGTCACAGTGTCTGGGCGGAGCGCTCCGATTAGCTAACCACTGTGACATGCATTCGGATATTAAATATCTGCAGGGGACACTCGCATTCCGCAAAGGACTCGGACATGGACTCGAACTCTACAAGTGCCGGCTTCTGTCCGAATGGTGGAGGCGCATGGGTAGCAACACAAATGTGGATCGCTTTCCTGGTAACTAACATTCTCGCTCATGCCGCAACCATCCGACCTTCTGCCGGCTCAAACACTGGCTCCACAGTCCGGCGGGTTATCGCCACCATTTTCATACCCGTCACGGCAGGCGATTCTGCATTCAGGGCTCTCGGTCGATGGTTGGTGTGGTTCTATCGAGGAGTCCCGCCCCCGGGCTTCCGACAGGGACTTCTCAGAGACGACAGTTTGCAAGCTGCAGCGACGTCGGGGGCGGTGGCTATTTGTATTCCCTTTCAGTTCGCGCCGCTACTTGCTGGGAGATGGGAGTTGGTGGAGGGGGATAGAATGGCAGTTTGGTTGGACGATACCACGTATTTTTGGGGGGCCACTGCCACAGCACAGGATTTTCCAAAGGGATTAAAACCTCTTGGACGGTTTCCACGTTATATCCCGTTTGTTCTGCCGCCGAACGTGCAATTACTAAGTCCAAAACTCGAGAAGACAAAAATCCCTCCAGAGTCCAGTGCGCTTAGCAGTATCATTGCAATTGTTCAAATAGTCCTCAGCATTCGCGATTTGTACAATAATTACAGGTCATCGGTGGTGGTGAAGGGGCTGTCGTCTCCCTATTTGGTGGTAATCCCGTATTTCCTCATGAGTTTCGTCAATTTCGTCGCCTGTATTTTTGTCGGGTCATATCGTCGAGTGAGCGTATTAAGGATGAAAGACGATATAAAAGAGAATTTCAACGAGCTTTATATTGTGGATTGTCCACGTGAGAAATGCAGTGGCAAGAAAAACAGTGAGCGACATCAAGTCGTGCTGGCGATCAGGAATGAAAGGCCGCCGGATGTATTGATCTCTAGGCAGGACAAAAATGTAGACAAACTACCGGGTTGCAATGTTCCTTGGCTTCGATTAGCACTTTCAAAGATTGGCATCAGCGCAACCGGACGCAGCAAGGTGGATGTGGCGAGTCAGCAATCTCGGATGTTCGAAGGTTTCGCCCTGCTCTCCATCTATTAACAATATAGAGTTCAATGGGGTTGGTTGGAATCCGGTGATGTTTGAGGGAGCAGTCCTGACGGAAAGTGCTCCTATTTCCGCCGAACCCGTACCCTCCCATGAATACAGTATCTCTTCGACGCGCATCTTCACCACGGGACTTTTCCATTTTCGACGAAAACAGAGCTTCACTGCGGTCTGCCATCACTTGCAGTGGGCATTTGGCTTCGGATGTGGACAAAAGGATACCAACCCGACCAATAAATTAAAAGGACGACGGGCGATTTTTCTCAAGCAATTCTTCATAACTAATCAGGACTGGAGGTTATACTGGGGTATCATGCAACGTCAAATCCCAGTGAGTCATCGCGAAGAACACTCTCTGTTCCGATTTCTTCGGAATGCCAAACGAAAAGTTCTCAGAGCCACGACCTTTAAGGAAGACGACGAAATTTTGTTACGTAACGGGCAGGATATGGACGAACTTCAAGTGTGGCTGGACGAGCAATACCCAGATATCAAAGTGAATCTAAGACATATGCCACATCAACTGGGGTCCTCATACCTGTTCAGCGGTATATTCCTCCAGTTGGTAATAACAGTCTTCCTTGGCGCATTGACAAGGTTCAAGCTCGGTGAGGCCAGCTATGCTGGCTGGTTTCTTGTTTGGATATACGGTGGGCCATTTCTTCGGTGGAAATGGTTCAACGATGAAACACTTCACCAAAAGCCGTGTCTTTCAGCGCCAACATGGCTTTTCTTCGGGATTAGTGGGGTTTTGACAGTGGCAGTTGCAGCTGGGGTTTGTGGCGGAATTGCGGTGATTTGTGTGAATCTAATGGCGGCGATATGTGATACGACATTCACGCCCAGTGCGGGAGTATGGATATTGATAGGAGTTTCAATTGCCGCGGTGTTTGCGATTATCGGTTTCGGAGTAACATTTTTCTCCAAGTTCGCTGGTGAGTGCACGATTTTGGTGTTCCTAACTATTGTAGAGTTTGTTGAAAAATGTTTGAGCAGCTCAGATGATTGAAAGAGGCGAACTGGAAGGCGGATGACGTTGGACGAGAGTGATATCGGACTGGTGAGATTATTAGGAAAAGAGTGCAAAATGATGATGTGGACGTTGTCTTCGGGAAAATGTATAAAATATTAGCAGTATTCATCGCGTCCAGGATAGATATCAATCTAGACCTGACGGCGGTTTGTATAAATCGGATGCATACTTCAACTCATGATCAGAACAGTAGAAACCAACTGTGCCGAGAGTGAGTGGTCCTTCTACCGTACCATTCCGGCCTTCTTTGGGATGTCCACCTCGGTTATTTGAAATCTGATGTTAGTGGTGGCAGAGGGCACATTCCCCTTACTTCTTAAGAAATTCCCTGTAACGCCGAAGCCGTTGCCTCGCAATTAGTATGTTCGTACTACAATTTGGCATCTGAATTTCCGACAGGTCATTTCACGTGCGGGGATCACACAGTGACTGCTTTTGGATCCAGATAAACTGGTCAGAGCACCTTAGATAGAAGACAGCAATGAACCTCCAGTCCTGTTGAACCTTCTTTCCATGAACGCCAAACGTTCCATTGTTGTAAATGCGGGGAAATGCGGGGGGCGGACTTTAAACGTGGAATAGTTCTCGGAGTAATGTCGGTTTCTCACCTGTAAGCTGTGAGAGCATTCATCAGCCTAATGGCATCGGATTTAGTGTTATTAGGCTAACATTGGCTTTTTGTTAGCCTCATGTGAGACTCCTTCTTTTGTTAGACAGTCAAGGATTTTGTGATGTAAGGTAACGGACATATGATAAGCAAGCGAGAGATGGTCTGCATTCGTCAGATCCAGACCTTACGTCTGACATACGGTCTGACCGTAAGGCCCAACTATATATAACGATAAGCTCACGACACCGTAACACCTAACGGTATCAGTTTCGCCGTGTACCTAACATTACTAGGCATTCTCTGCACATTCGCGGAACTGGGTTCTTACTTCAAGGGACCCACTCTATCAGACAGATTTGGCATGGCGTAGCCGGCTTGTGATTGGCAAGAGCTGACTCTCTCCGAATAGCGAAGGAAACCTAGTGATCTCAGGAATTTGTCCAGTATCGTGATTCATGGGCACGGTAGTTTGAGGCTCCATTTTCTTCTCTTCAGTCGGGCCTTCGTTCTTATCCGGGCCGGTTTGTGTAATCTGAGTTTGTGCAGCTGAGGGTTCTTCTTTACTGATCTCCTTCCTCTCTTCTATTGTTGTCAGTTATATTGAGAGAAAATAATCTACCGCAGTAAACTTCAAGAGCAGATAAAATCGGAAGTGACAACAACGCCAACGGTACAATCTGACCAAACGTCATCTCATCCTCACTCTGATCAATCGCAAGCAAAACCTGCCCCTGATATCTATCCTCCAACAACTCATACAACCCCAATCCGAAAAACGCCGCCCCAAAAATAATATTAAACATAATCACAAGCGACGAGTCAGCCAATTGTGTAATCCGTTTCCTCACCCGTTGACTCCAAATGAATAATGGTCCCAAAGCAACGGAATAGCCCCACACCAGAAAAAGTAAATTGACTATCATTAGAGCAAGGGGACGTCCGTTGATGGAGCCGAGGAAACTGAAGTCGTGAATGATACATTCCGCGGGACAGTTATAGTATCCTGCCTGTGGAACGATGGCGGTGAGACCAGTACATACAGCGAGAAATAAACCCATGACAAGCATACATAGTCCGCGCCAGAACCCGAGATTTCGATAGTACTCAAAATACTTTCGGAGGACTATGACGGCGATTTGGTGGGTATTGGAGGAGAACCAGGCCAAATCGGTGACCAAAGTGAAGTGATAGAAACTGATATGGCCTCGGGAGGCAGGGATACGATAAACGCCGACGCTGAGAATTGCGATTCCGGTGACGAGTTGTTGGTCGCTGAGACCGAGAACAAGGCGCTCTATTACTCGTCGCCAATTCAGTCGTTTGGGCATGTGTGCGATAGTTCCCCCTGATTCCACGAGGTTGGTTGTCCGAGGACCGTGGATGATGTCAATAAGCATGGCGATTATGGAGAGAACGAGGGTAATTCCCGCCGTGGCGACAAATGCAATGATTACCTCGCGCCATCAGAAATGGAAGCAAGAGAAGGAAACGCACCCCAAGGCCTGCAATATCTGGGTCTGCTTGAAGCAGGTCGCACGGCCGATGTTGATAGTCAATGTCGCAGCTAAAGGTTGTGCTTTGGGAACTCTCAGAGGAGCCATTCCCACTCATTTACAGAGTCAGGGAGATGTGTTTCAAGGTGTAAAGGATGTTAAGTGGAATCGGAGGAAAGTCAGCGGCCAAAGCGCCCCGGATGGACGAATTGATTGGCTCCGCCCCACCACTGCAAATTTAACTTCGTCAGATCAATCCTCAGCTTTGCGAATTTTTCCGATCATGACGTCGCATGGACGATTAAAGTCAGACAGTAACCTCAAATTATCGAGCATATGCTGTATATACTGTATAAGCACTACTTGTGTACGATCTCGCGCAGCACAAACTGATATGTCCCCGTGGGTTTTCCAAGTACCAAATCCAACCAACCTAAAAGATTGCAGTCATGTTTACCTTCTGCTTAGTCCGAGTCTTGTACTGCGTTGGTAGACTAATTGTCTAATCTGCAGGTAATCAAAATAAAAGAAACGATGTCTTGCGTACTAGATGAATCAACCACGAGGTCAGCCTGCGGCAAATCAACTTCATGTTTCAGTAGGCCTATCCCCGTGTCGTTGGCATTTAGTACCCAGGGTGTCATTTATTCTGACATGACGGAACAACCTTAAATGGAGCCAAATAAGATCCCGCTTCGCACCTGGCCCGTCGTTAAATATTGCGCGATGTCGGCGCCGAGTTGCACAAAGCACGTGGACTCAGACAATGCTTCTATTTTTATTCCCCATTCATTTAACGTCGGATATTCTCTCCGGTCCTTCGACCCGAGGTATCCCCCGCGGCTATGAGGCTGAGCTTGCTACCAATCCTCCAATTGGCAGGGGACTTATTATTCCGTACCACGAAGCTTAGAGTTTTCATATTGTCCGAGGCGCCTTAAATTGACGGCTTTGGGATGACTCAAGCTCACTACTGACATGTGTATCTCACCCATGAGCATCAGCACGGCTGCTACGAAAGTCTCAAACAACACTAACTCGGAAATCTAC
>Ga0302179_10001678_pt1 | contig 13200 bp, 9 predicted proteins | sample I_Palsa_E3_1_FD_198788 | JGI IMG/M metagenome (GOLD analysis project Ga0302179, IMG submission 198788) | Peat permafrost microbial communities from Stordalen Mire near Abisko, Sweden - I_Palsa_E3_1 | ecosystem: Environmental > Terrestrial > Soil > Palsa > Peat permafrost | place: Sweden: Abisko...
CCAGGCGTTTAGCAGCGGGTAGTCCGCCAGCAGCCGGGCAGATTCATAGATAATGACCGGCAACAGGGAATCTTTCAGGTATTTAAGGGCGGGGTTGATATGCGTGAATATTCCTTCGACATCAACAAACGTATTGATGGTGCTGGTAAGGCCTGTAGACTGCACCTCCGACAGGTATTCAATCTCCCGTTTTTTTCCGGAAGACAGCTTTTCCAGGATGGCTTTGGCCGGGTCGACCGCGGGAGCAGGCGCGCCAGATGGTTTTGGCGGGCGGGCGGAGGCGGTGGGGATGGTGGAGGCGGCGGAGGCGGGCTGCAAAATATACTGTACATCGGCCGCCGACACGAAGTCCTTCCCTTTAAATGCAGCCTTGTTTAACCCGGCAGCGGCGATCAGGCGATCGGCTTCGCGCGAGAAAATCGTTTCGCCGTCCCAGTTGGGGAGTCCGGCATCCCCGGACGCCGCCGGTTCCGGGGAAGAAGAAGAGGAGCTGGTCTTTATATGGCCGTTGACAGGCGTGGGTTGGCCGGGCGAAGGCGCCGGCTGGCCGGCGGCCGCCGCAGGTCGTGGAGGCGAAGGCGCCGCCTGCGCTTCCGCCTCGTCGCTATAGATCCTGGCAACCACTTCATTTACTTCGTAATCGTGGTCCGCCTCGCACAGATATTGAATAAACCCATCTTCCGGGGCCTCCACATCATAGGTGGTCTTTGACGTTTCGAACACCATTATGTTATCGCCTTTTTTTACTCTCGCCCCGTTGGGAAAGGAGATCTCCACCACAGTAAGCGTGGTGTCATTGACTGCCAGCAGCGGAACGGGTATTTCCTGTAATAATGCCATTAGGGAAAGCTTGCTTTTATTTCCTGCAGGATCCTTGTCTTGTCAGGAAGCACGATATTTTCCAGGGATTTTACGGATGGGATCGGGACGGGATATGCGGCAATGCGTTTAGCGCGGATCTTCCGGTCGGTCTTTTCCACCACCGCGGCGATCAGCTCGGCGCCGACACCGGCAAACGCGCTGCCTTCTTCGATCACGAGCAGCCGGCCCGTCCGCTGTACCGACGCCGCGACCAGGTCCAGCGGCAGCTGGGAGATCAACGAAGGTATCATCAATTCGGGTTTATGATCCGTCTCCAGGAATACCTGGTCCAGCAAGGCGGCTACCATGTCCGCCATGCCGCCATAGGCCACTATCGTCAGCGTTGGAACGGACACCGCCGGACGAATGCGGACGGTGGGAAAAGCATCGTCATTATATTCCGCCACAAAATTTTTCAGGTTATGCTGGGCTATCTTTTTCCCATAGTCCGTTTTATTTTCCAGCACGATGACGGGATGCCGCTGTTGGAGCACGGACCGGTAAATGATCGCGGGATCGAGGAAGGTATTCAGCGCGACCGTCTTTATATTGTCGATCCCTACAAGGAATTTATCGAGGGTCTGGGAATGGGTGGGGCCATATCCCCTGCGGCCACCCATCGGCGTTCGGATGACGACGGGACAGGTCACTTTCTTGTTGAACATGTGGTGGAACTTGGACGCATGATTGACGATCTGGTCAAAGGCCAGGGTCATGAAATCCCCGAACATGATCTCGGCGAATGGCTTAAATCCATTGAGGGCGAGGCCATTCGAGATCCCGGTAATCGCCGCTTCCGATATCGGCGTTGAAAAGACCCTTTCCGGCCGGAGGAAGGAAAGCTCTTTGGTGACCTTAAAGGCGCCGCCATAAGGAGAAAGGATATCCTCGCCGAGGAATACGGTTCGTTCATCCGAGACGATCGCCTCCCGGAAAAAAAGATTCAGCAATTCTACCTGTCTTTTGTTGATCGCCGCCAGCGGAGTCCAGCTATTCCCGGACCTTGTTTCCGGGTGTTGATAATAATCTTCTATCGGCAGCTCTTTTTCCAGCAGTATTTCCTCCACCAGCGAATCTATTTCTTCATCGACGGCATCCTTATACAGCTGATAATAAGAAGGTGACTCCTGCCGGAAGCTATTGAGAAAGTCCTTTTCACTATAATGAGCGACATCGGCGGGATCGCGGTCGTCATCGCCTTTGGAATGGGCATTCAGCCGGTAGGTTTCCACCAGGAAAAAGCAAGGCTTTGTCTCTTCGCGGACATAGTCGATGGCCTCCTGTGCTTTGTGGATCAGGGCCTCCGGTGACCAGGTGTCACCCTGGCCGGTATGGATGCCGAATGCCCGGGCTCTTGACAGGATATCCCCGGCCAGGTTGATATGCTGCGGGGTAGACTGGGCGTAGAAATTATTCTCGCATACGATGAGCAGGGGTATTTCCCATTTGGAAATGATATTCATCGTTTCGTAAAGCGCTCCCTCTCCGAGGGTGCCGTCGCCGATAAAGACGACGCCGATGGCGTTGTTCTGTCTCAGCTTATTACCAAGCGCGTAGCCGGCGGCTACCGGTACGATGCCGCCCTGGATACCGTTGGAAAAAAAATTATTGTGACAGAGATGCTGGCTGCTGCCGATGCCGCCGCAGGTTCCGGAGGCTTTCCCCAGCAGTTCCGCCAGCAGTCCGCGGACATCGCCGGTAAAAGCGATATAATGGCCGTGGCAGCGGTGATTCGAGAATACGAAATCCTTTTTCTTCAGTTGCCCGGCGAAGGCAAGCGCAGAGAATTCCTGGCCAACACAGGTGTGAACGGTGCCGTTCAGCTTGCCCAGCGAGAAAAGCTCGAGGAATTTCTCTTCGACCTTACGGATGCGAAGCGCTTCCTTGAGAATGCGGTGATTGACCACTGTTTTATTACCGAGCATAGCTGAATCCCTTTAAAAAATTATCCGCTTCAATACGGGTACGGCGGGGTTCCCTTTGTAGATCGTATAGGGATCCAGATCCTTTTCCGCAACCGAGCCGACGCCCAAAATACTATGGCTATGACAGGTAATCCCGCCGGTCACCACCGCCCCCGCCCCTATCCATACCCCATCCTCCAGGATGATGGCGGAAGACAGGAAGTCAAAGCTGCTCCTGCTGTGATCATGACTGCCCGTCAGCAGCAAACTTCCCTGCGAAAGGGTGACATTATTCCCGATGACAACATCGGACAGATTGTCGATCCATACCTTTTCTCCGATCCAGGAATGATGTCCCACCCGAAGTTTCCAGGGGTATTTGATATTTACGGCCGGTTTGACGACGACAGCATGTCCGAGGCGGGCTCCAAACCATCTCAGCAAAGTTACCTTTAACGAACTAAGTATATTAAACGGATTTTTGAAGAAAATAATATTCACGCCATACCAGACCACCTGTTTGATCCGGGAAGCCCCGATTTCTATGGTAGCCCGGTAGGCTGAATTATCGACGGGTCTGGGTAAGGACGTGCTCATGCGAACAATTGGATATATTGACGTTGAAGTTCCGGGTTTTCGATGAAACGACGGGCATATTCCCAGGCGGACCGGGCCCATTGGTCAAAGCTGGCCTGGTCCCAGCCGGCTGTTTCGTCGACTATCCGGGTAAAGGCAGAGGGGTCATTCAGGGGCAGGTCCCAGCCGGCTTTTTGAGCAGTCAGCCCCAGCCAGGGGGTCTGATCGCTGATCAGCACGGGCCGGCCGGCCAGGAGGGCCTCGAAAATAGAGTGGCCGAAGTTCTCCCCGGTGGTTGGCAATACGAAGAGGTGGTGTTGCTGCAAAAGCGGCATCAGTTCATCATTTCGCCTTGGGCCCAGATAGTTCACCGTCACATGAGCAGGCAGCTGCGCTATTTTTTCCCGGCATTCTTCCCAATACCCTTTATCTTCTACCGGACCGACGATGGACAATTCCACGGTGGCCGACACCTTTTCGAGGGCTTTTAAGAAAAACAACAGATTTTTTATGGCCACCAGCCTGGCGACAAAGATGCATTTAATGGCGGCCGGCTTTTTGGGGAAGCTGGCAAAGACGGGCTGGTTCATATTGGGGAGATTGTCCGCAATGATAACCTCGCTACCCGGAAAATATTGCAGGATCGCCACTTTTTCGCGCTGATTGGTTGCATGAAAAAGGACGCGCCGGTGAAGACCCATCCAGCGGAATAGCCGGAGGAAGGGGGTCTTCTTCCAGGGCTTGACGGCAAGGGCGCTGTCATAGAGCGCTCCCCGGGGACAGATGACCACCCGGCTTTTAAGCGCACCGGTGTATTTGAGCCATAAGGGGTAGACAACGAATAAAGGAGAAAAAAGGTGGTTGAGATAAACATAATCGGGCTGTACCGCAGCTATCTGCTCTTTGAGCCGGGCCGGGGAAATAGTGCTTTTTTGCAGATAGAATACCTCGATATCCGGATGGAGGTCCCGGGTCCATTGCCCGGCGGCAATCCCTTCGTAAGGGACGGTCTCCCCATGATCGGTATCGGTGGTCAGCACATGAATGGAAAAATCCTTTTTCATAGCAAAGGCAAAATTGACACAGGATTGGATGGGGCCGCCTGCTTTATAGCCCGGGGCAAACCAATCCACCAGTACGAGTATCTTTTTCTTCTCCATAGCTAAAAAAGTCCCGGGTTAACCAGGGCGTCCATCATCTGCTGATAGGAAAAAGAAGCGATCCTATGCCGGGATGCTGCCTTCATATCCGTCAACAGCCGCCTGTCTTCCAGCAATCGCCCGATCCAGTGGCTGCATTTTTCTATGTCACCGGGCTTAAACCGGATACCGTTTATCCCTTCTTCGACCAGGTCAAGGGCGCCGCCCGCCTTTTCGGACATCATAATGGCACAGCCGCTGGCCATGGCCTCGTTGACGCCCAGACCCCAGGTCTCGCCAGGCCCCTGTGAAGGCAAAATGAAGATATCGCCCAGCCGGTAAACGATGGGCATCTGGAGCTGGTTCTGGAAACCGATGAATTTGATCCGCGGGTCGGCTGCCGCGGCCTTTCGCAACGGGGTTTCCAGTACGCCGGTTCCGGCAAAAACGATTTTCAGCCGGGGGTCGGTGATCCGTTTGGCTATTTCAAGCAGGAAGAAGGGATTTTTTTTCGGTTCCAGCTTGCCGGCGAAAAGGAGAACGAGGTCGCTTTCCGCCAAGCCTATCCGGTTGCGCCATTCCGACGCTGCCTGCCGGTAGGCGTTATCCGGTTCCGCAAACCTTCCGTTGTCGATAGCATGCGGGGCATAGACCAGCTGATCTTCGCGGACGCCGTGTTTGAGAAAATAGTCCTTATTGCGGGAACCGACATAGAGAGCATGATCGATATGTCCGTATACCCATTTCAGAAACCACCGGCGCAGATGCTTCCGGATACCCGGTTTCTCATCCAGCAAGGTGGAATCGCCCCGGAACAGGATCGGTATCTTTTTATGAAAATACCGCAGGCATTTGAGGTGACTTTCAAAACTCCAGCCATAGATCAGGATGGCATCCGGGCGCCAGGCGGTAATTTCTTCGTTGAGCGTTGGGTTGATAAGCCCCCGGAAATGATGCGTCCCCGGGTCGTAAGCATTATTTTTTACAAACCGGTATTCGTAACCTTCCAGCAACGGTATATTCCATTCGATCTTTTCTGAAAAGTCGGGATCGTATTTTGGTCCGGCAGCGGACTGCTCCCAGGTATAAAACACGCCGGGATGGATAGCCGCACTTTGTGCCAGCAATTTAAACCAGGGGGCATTATATTGAATAGGATGGGATGTAACGATTGCGAGCCTTTTCCTTGTTGAACTCATGATACACCGTTTTTTTCCAGCCAATATTCGAGAACGACAAATAACCAGATCTCGGACCAGCGAACGTTTTTATCCCCGGCCAGGAATCGGCTCCAGTAATTTAGCAGCTTATCTCCTTTTATAAAAGGCCGTTGGGCAATATTTTTTATATACCGGTCGCAAAAGTCTTTCAGGTCGGTCCGCAGCCAGACATTCCAGGGAAAGAGAAAACCCTGTTTTTTCCGGAAAACGATCTCATCCGGGAGCAGCGGCTTCAGGGATTCCACCAGCAGGCTTTTGGGATAGGCGGGATTCTTCAGCCCGTCGGGCACCGCAAGAACAAATTCAACCAGATCCTGATCGAAAAAGGGTTCTCTCACTTCCAGGGAGACGGCCATGCTCATCTGGTCGGTATCTTTCAACAAGGTATGCTGCGTATAGCCCAGGTATTCGGCGGCGGATACCTGGGATAAGAAAGGTAATTTTTTTATTGATTCCTGCCGTTTTATTAATTCTTCCGCGACCGCGGTGGTAAATGGACCGCCGGGATTCAGCGAGCTCAGCTGTCCGATCAGGGAAGGAGGGAGGATCTGCCGGAGGACGGGATAGACGTTCACGATCGAAGGGGAAGGCTGCCGCAACAACTGCGCTATCCGCCCTCTTTTCCCTTCCTGGCGTCCGCCCGACAAGACCGAGGCCGCCATTTTCCGTAGTCCGGCGGGCAGCTGCCAGAGCCAGCTTTTCTGCTGGAGGTTGAGGTACCGGGCGAAAAAGGGATAGCCGGCAAACAATTCATCGCCACCGGCGCCGGATAGAGCCACCCGCATCCCTTTTTGGGTGATGGCTTTCGACACGACATAGGTGTTGATCCCGTCACCGCTGGGGGAGTCCATGGCATTCAGCGCATTTTCCAGCTCGTCGAGAAAAATGGTCGGCCGGAGCAGCAACCGGGTGTGGTTGGCCTTAAACTTTTTTGCGACGATGGCCGCATATTCAGATTCGTCGTATTCTTTTTCATCGAAGGCAACAGTAAACGCATTGGGGGGGGCGCTGCTTGCCTCCGCCATCAATCCCACAACAGCGCTGGAATCGATGCCGCCTGACAGGAACGCGCCTACCGGCACGTCGCTCACCAGCCGTCGTTGGATAGATTGCAACATCAGCTCCCGGATCCGGCGATGGACAAGCTCCTTATTCCCAAAGTCAAAATCCACCGGGTTATTGGTTACATCCCAATAGCGTCTTTTTTCAACCTTTCCTTCCTTTATCCGCATCCAGGAGCCTGCCTCCAGCTGTTGGATGCCTTCCACCACCGTATGCGGGTAGCTGACGGACTGGTAGCTGAAATATTCGAGGAGAGCCTTTTCGTTGATCTTTTTTGCCACCAATCCTGTTGCCAGGATAGAGCGGACCTCGGAAGAAAACAGCAGCCTGTCGCCGGAGAGGGAATAATACAAGGGCTTGACACCCATTTTGTCCCTGGCCAGAAAAACCGTCTTTTCCTCCCTGTCCCAGATAACAAAGGAATAGAAGCCGCGAAAATAGTCGATACAGTCCGGGCCCCACCGGATATAGGCGACCAGCAGCACTTCGGTGTCGCCGGCGGTCCGGAACGGATAGTCGGGCATCAGGGCGCGTACGTCTTCATAGTTATACATCTCCCCGTTGAAGACCATCACATATCTTCCCGAGGGGTCTATGAAAGGCTGGTTGGAGCTGGCCGAAAGGTCGATGATAGAAAGCCGGCGATGTCCCAGCCCGGCGCGTCCTTCGACGAAAAATCCGTCCGAGTCGGGGCCCCGGTGAGCAATGGCGTCGGTCATTTTCCTGACCAGCGAGCCATCGGCCGCCTTTTCCTTTAGTTCTATTATACCTGCGATCCCGCACATATTATGACAAAGAGATTTTTTTATACATCGCCTGATATTGACCTGCTATTTGTGTTGCGCTGAAACGACGAACATTCGCCAGGCCTTTTTCCACCAGCTGTTGCCGGTAGTGCGGTTGCCGGATGACCGAAAGGATGCCCTCCCGGATGGAGTCGACGGCGTAAGGGTCCACGAGGCAGGCGGCTCCGCCTGCCACTTCCTTCATCGGGCTGAGGTTGCTGGTAACAACCGGCCGCCCGGCCTTCTGCGCCTCGCTGACCGGCATGCCGAACCCTTCAAAGGTAGAAGGAAAAAGGACCAGGTCAGCCGCCGCATATTGATCCGCGAGTTCTTTGTCCGTCAGGTTTGTGCGTTGTGTATACCGGATCCCGTGCTGCCGGAGCAACGCCAGATGGGCGGCCGGGATGTCTCCGATGATGTTTAACTGACAGTTGATGCCTTCCAGCGCGGGGATCACCCTTTCCAGGTTCTTATTGGGCGTGCTGCCCAAAAAAAGGATAACGGGGCAGGTTTCATTGAATATCCCCGGTGTATGATAAATGACCTCGTTGACCGGGTTGGGGATAACGGTGATCTTTTCCGGCGGACAGCCGGTATAGTTCAGGATATCCTGCCGGGTGGCTTCGGAGATCGTCGTAATCAGGGAGCAATGCCGGACCGGTAAATCCAGGAAGATCCATTTCAGCAGGCTGCGTTTGATACCCGGCGGGCGGTGTAGAAAAACGCAATCATGGATGGTGAGGACGGTATTTCTGCGCGGTAGTGCCAGCACGGTATAATGAACGTCGCCACTGATATGATAAATATCGGCTTTTAGTTTTCGGGTAAAAAGCAGGTTCCGGAAAATGGCTGTCAGGGAAGAGCTGTAAAAGGGCAGCGTTACTTTTTTAGCCTGGTAGGTTTTATCCAGGTTTGCGGTAACCTGGGCGAATACCCGTTCAATGCTAAAAAAATGCGGCGTTTGCTTTCTGAAAATAAGACAAAGGACAGGCATGGTTATTCTGCAAGTGGGTTTATCGGTACAGCTAATTCGTGTTCGGGTGTCAACGCGATCCCGGGTCGCTTTTTCACTGCGCCAAACCATTTTGGCCATTGCCGGTAAAGCAGCCAGATAAAGAGCGCCGATTTCAGGATAGAATTAAAGATCTGCAGGGTATCTGTTTCTCCGGCATAGGTCGTCTGATAAAACATGACCGGCAACCAGAAGATCAGCAACGGTATACTGGCCGATAATTTGAAAAGCAGCGAATAGGCATAGCGGATAAAAATGCCCACAAAGATCATAAAGAGCACTCCCCCGCGGGGGCCGAAACTTCCATAGGCCTCCCCCAGCGGACCGACATTGGTCGACCATCCCGCGATCGTGAGCCCGGCATAATAGAGCATATTTTCCTTTCCGCCCGCCTCCGGTTTATTTGGCCAGAATACTCGCGGCACCAGCGAAGAGGCGAGGTTGATCAGTAGTTTGTCGCCGTTGTCATAAGGAATTTTTGCGGGAAAGCGCTGCATCACCAGGGAAACGTTAAATCCCTGATTGGTGCGGGTATAAATAGGAAAAAAGGCATCGGCAGAGGCCCAGTTCGGATCGCTCAGCTTGTTGATCAATAAACTGACAAACAACACGCCCTTGTTGCCTTCATAATTACCGCCCCAGGTAAGAATGCGAAAGGTAGGCTTGATGCTTTGGATGAGCAGCAGGATGAAAACACCCATGACAAACAACATCATTTTTCGAAAAAGCGAGGATTTTTTGCCCAGGAAAAAGAAAGAAAACAGCGTCAGGCTCATATAGGCCACGACCGTGAACATTCCGTTGCTCAGGGCCGTCAGGACGATAAAAGCGCCAAAACCGTATAGGTAAAGACGGCGATAGCGAAGGTCAGGCTGATAGAATACATACAAAAAGCCGGCAAAGCTGGCGAAAAAGAATAAAAGAAAGGCAAACACGACCGCTTCGGGAAGCACCCTGGCGACCCAAAACATCGCCGATCCGCCCATTAGCAGGTAAATGCCCAGCTTGGGGCTTTTTACCAATGCGCCCTTGGCCCGGTCGATGGAGCGCTGGAGGAAGATCCCTTTGTCATCGTAGGTGGAAGTGGCGATCGGCCAGCACAGGAAAAGAACAAAACCGGCAATAGCCGGCAGTGCATAGCCAAAGTATACATGATCCGGCACCCGCATATATTTTATAAAGATCCGGGCCAGCTTATTGGTGTGGTTAAAAATGGCATATCCCACCACCGGCATGATGAGGCAGACGAAGGTGGTATGCAAGGCGACGATCTCCCTTAATACCACTCCTTTGCCCAGTCTGTCCAGGACCTGGACAATGATGGCGCCCATCAGGCAAAGCACTAAAGGGGTATACCAATCCGTCACCAGGGAAAGGAAAAAGATGACCAGGTGGATAACAGAGTATATAGAGAGTCTTGTCTTCACGTCATACATTTATTCAGCAGTTCCGCCAATGCTGCCGTCACCATTTTTGCGGAATATCGGTCAAACGCTTCCGTATTCACCTGCCGCGGGTCAAAGTTCCTGAGAAATAGCATAAATCGCTCAAGCACCCCGATGAATTCTTCCTTTACCCGGGGAATCTCCGGTTCGCCGCCAAAATCCAGCACGACACCCGTATTGGCTGTCCGGATAACCTGTACCGCTGTACTTTCCTTGTGGAGGACGGCCAGAATAGGTTTTCCCGACAGCACGCCCTGGTATACCTTGGAAGGGGTGTAATGCGGTTCGGTGCTGCCAAGAATAAATACGCCATCTGCCGCTTCCAGATGTACGAGCACGTCAAGATAGGGTATTCGGCGGGGATATTCGAATATCACGGTATTCCACAGACCATATTTCTCCGCCAGGGTCCGGATATTGTATCCTTCGGGGTCATCGGGCGTTTTTCCCGTCCCGATAAAATGTATTTCCAATTCCCCGACGGCTTTCGGTTGATGGCTCATGGCATCGAGTATCGCTTCCAGCGGGGCATAGGCTTTTGGCAGCATGGCCCCGGCATACATCAGCTGGACCTTACCGGGGCGCTTATCAAAAAGGTATGGGCGTAAACCCAGTTCCGCGACCTTTTCATGATCCGCCTTTTCCCCACCATAGGGCATAGCACCGAAATGACAATGTTGCTGCAGGTGCGGGTTTCTTTCCAGCACGCCTTTGTAGTAGCCTTCTGCCACGCCGGTGACGAGGGAGGCCTTTTTTACGGCGATAGGTTCCAGCAGGCCGGATAATTTTGAGCTGAACCAGTGACGGGAAAAGAGTTTATCGCTGCCGGGAAACCGGTGAACCCAGGGGTCGATATAGTCGATGCCATACCGAATCCCTGTTGTGGCGTGCAGCCATCGTCCCAGCAAGGCTACATAAAAGGAGGGGATGGGGATATAAAGAAAATCGATTTTTTTCTGTTTTATCAGCTGCCGGGCCCTGCGAAAGAGCTGAAAAAAACTCCGTAATCCAATGTCGCCGATCAGTCTCGGCCGGGTAACGCGAAAGGCGCCGGCTTTTTCGATGGCAAGACCGGGGGGCAGCAGGCGGCTGAGGTTGGGGTCGGGGGACTCCTCATAATATTTTTCATCCACGGTCAGGATAACGGGCTCCCAGCCAAAAGAGGGCAGATGCTGGGCAAAAAGCCTGGAGCGGTGTACTGCCGCCAGGTTGGACGGCGGGAAATGCGGTGAAATAATTAAAATTTTCGGCATAAGGTTTCTTCGATATATCCTAACAGCTTTTGCGATTCCAGCTCCCAGTTAAAAGATCGTTTGACAGCGGAGGCCGCGGCTGTTTTTGCTTCCATCAGCCGGTCCTTATGAATAATATAAAATTGCATGGCTTCTGACAAGTCTTCCGCATCCTTCTTCCGGACGATACGGGACGCATCGGGAAAATGGCTGAAGATATCTTTTTGTCCTTCGGTGTCCGTGCCAATGATCAGCAGGCGGGACATCAAATAAGAAAAAACTTTATTGGTGACGCAGATATTCCTGTTGACGGAAATATCGGATTCCAGCGCGAGTCCCACATCGAACCGATTGGCATCGCTGATGAGCTGCGCTGCGAGGATGGGTTCGTGGAGGAAAAGGCGATCCCGGAGCCCGGATTTCCCGGAAAGCTCTTCCAGTTTGTTCTTATAGTCGTCGCTGTACAGGCTGCCGCGGAGATGGATCTCGAAGGGCAAGGTTATTTTTGCTGCCGCTTCCAGCAGCAGCTCCAGCCCCCTGTTGGGCCCGATGACCTGGGAATACCAATAGAATTTAACGGGCTCCCGGGGCTCACGCACCGGCAGGTCTTCAAAGGGAAAAACATTCAGGATGATCCCGGGTTCCCGGATCCTGTATTTATTCCGGTAAGCCGCTCCGATCCCTTTCGACGCGGCGGTGAGATAGGTGCAGTGGGGAAGATATTTGCCTTCCAGCCAGGCGATCATTTTATCCGGTCCCTGCCCTGTAGCCGACTCATTCATTCCGGTATGAAAATCTTCTGCGTCAAATCCAAACCCGGCTTTATTATCCCTGGCCGCGGTATAGCCGGCCCCGAGCGCTTCTGCATGATGGACGATGTACAGGTCAGCCTTTACGGCCCTGGCCAGTCTGAGGAGGGGGTCAAAGGCTTTTTCCGCTGCCCGCTCGGCGATCCCCCCTTTGAAGCTGATCTTCGACAGGAAAAGAAAAAACCGCTGTTTTAGTGACAGCCGGAACCAATACCATCGCTCGTCCGGGCGTTCCTTTCGGAAGTTGACCGTGTGCAGCTTCCATTTCCGCCGCTGCATCAGCTCTTCGTCAAAAGCGGCCTGACGGGGCTGGTTGCTGATGGTTACGACCGTCACCTCATATCCTTTGGCGCAGAGAGCGTCGGCTTCTTTCAGGACACGGGGATTATAGCTGATATGTCGGGTACTGAGGATGCAGATCTTCTTCATGAAAAGGATACTAACCGGTGATGAATTGCCGGATCCGTTCTATCTGACGGGCATAGGTGTTGTCCAGGGCGAAACCGATCCGCATCAGCTGGCGTTCGGTTGAGTTATGAAAGGACAACTCCTTTATAGCCCGGTCAAATATCTCCGGCAGCCTGTTTTCTTCCATTCGGTCGCACATGACCAGCAGGTCTGTCCCGGCATAGCTGGACACATGCGTGGCAATGATCACTTTTCCGGTGCTGATATATTCCAATAGCTTGTGGGCATTCGAAGCGCCGTTCATTTCTGTTTTTGGAGAATAGATGAAGAGAAAAGCGTCCATTTCGAATAGCCGCTCCGCCAGTTCCTGCTGACCTACGACGCCATGCAGAAAAACATTCTCCTGCGCCCGCAGGAATTCGACAAAAGACAGCAGTTCCGGCGCCGTTTGTTCGCCGACGGCATTGACATTATTATCTGTCATGCTATGCGGTCCCCAGAAGTGGAACTCTATATCCGGATGCTGTCCGATGATCTCCCGCGCCACGGTGGTGTTCATCCCCGATCGCAGCAGGTTTCCCGTATAGCCGACCTTTATCCTGCCCGTTCCGGCTGCTGTAAAATCCTCTGTCCGGAGCCGTTCACGGGATTTATCCGCGAAGTGATGCCCGAGGCCATGCTGAACGAATAGCTTTGGCGGTGAAGTATTTTTATAATGATCGAGGATCACCTGTGAGACGGAAATCA
>Ga0302179_10001680_pt1 | contig 13194 bp, 13 predicted proteins | sample I_Palsa_E3_1_FD_198788 | JGI IMG/M metagenome (GOLD analysis project Ga0302179, IMG submission 198788) | Peat permafrost microbial communities from Stordalen Mire near Abisko, Sweden - I_Palsa_E3_1 | ecosystem: Environmental > Terrestrial > Soil > Palsa > Peat permafrost | place: Sweden...
TTGCCGACGTCTCCCCGGAACACCACCCGGTCGCAGGTGCCCGGCGGGACGTACCCGGTGTACTCCATGCCGAGGTCGTACTGGTCGCTGAAGAAGTAGGGCAGCCGGTCGTAGGCGACATCCTGGCCGAGCATCGAGCGCGCCGCCGCGGCCGGCTGATGGAGCGCGTTGGACCAGTGCTCGACCCGCAGGTGCCGGCCGAGCAGCGGATGGTACGCGCGGGCGGCGTCACCAGCCGCGTAGATGACCGGGTCCGAGGTCCGCAGCGCCGCGTCGGTGACCACACCGCCGTCGACCTCCAGGCCCGCAGCCTCGGCCAGCCCGGTGGCGGGCGCCACGCCGATGCCGATGACCACGGCGTCAGCGCTGACCTCGGTGCCGTCCGCCAGCCGGACACCGGTCGCGGCGTCCGCGCGCACCAGTACTTCGGTGACCTGCGACCGGGACCGGAAGTCGACGCCGTGCCCGCGGTGCAGGTCCAGGAAAACCTGCCCGGCCTCCGGGCCCAGCACGCCCTGAAGCGGCAGTTCCGCCGACTCGATGACGGTGACCGGCAACCCTGCGGACCGTGCGGCGGCGGCCACCTCGAGCCCGATCCAGCCGGCCCCGATGACGGCGATCCGCGATGCGGAGGCCAGGGTCCCGCGCAGCCGCTCGCAGTCGTCGACGGTCCGCAGGTACAGCACCCCGCCCGAGTCCGCCCCGGGCACCGGCAGCCGGACCGGGACCGAGCCCGTGGTCAGCAGCAGCTTGTCGTAGCCGATGGCGTCCCCGCTGGCCAGCACGACCTGGCGCAGGTCCCGGTCGATGGCCGTCACCGCGGTCCCGAGCCGCAGGTCGATCTGGTGCTCGGTGTACCAGCCCTCGCTGGAGTGGACGAAGATCTTGTCCCGCTCCTCGGCCCCCTGCAGGTATCCCTTGGACAGCGGCGGCCGCTCGTACGGGTAATGCGGCTCCGCCCCGATGAGGACGATCTGGCCGCCGAACCCTTCGGCCCGGAGCGCCTCGGCGGCCTTGGCCCCGCCAAGGGACGCGCCGACGATCACGAACGTGGGTCCAGACGACATCGCGCTGCCTCCGCCTGCTCCGTGGGATCACGGACCGCCCGGGGCACGCCGGCCGATCCAGGTAGCGCCATCTTAAGACGCCCTAGTTGGCATGGGCCGGGGGGCGCCGCGCCGTGACCCGCTGCGGTGCTCGCCGACAAGGCGGAAGTGAGCCCGGGCTTTGGCCCGGGCCCACTTTCGTTAAGAGTGTGGCTGTTACTGCTCCTGCTGGAGGACGCCTTCGATCTCGAGGTCGAGGGAGACCTTGTCGCTGACGACGGCGCCGTTGGTGCCGGGGATCACGCCGTTGAAGTTCACGCCGAAGTCCTTGCGGCTGATCTCACCCTTGGCGGAGAAGCCGGCCCGGGTGCCGCCGAAGGGGTCGGGGCCGAAGCCGTTGAGCTCCAGGTGGAGGGTGACCGGGCGGGTGACCTCCTTGATGGTGAGGTTGCCCTCGAGCAGGAAGTCGTCACCGTCCGGGCGGGCGCCGGTGGACACGAACGTGATGGTCGGGTGCTTCTCCACGTGCAGGAAGTCCTCGCTGCGCACGTGGTTGTCGCGGTCGTTATGGCTGGTGGTGATCGAGGACGCGTCGATGGTGGCATTCACGGTGGACTGCAGCGGGTCAGCGCCGGTCGTGAAGGTACCCTCCACCTTCTCGAACTTGCCGCGGACCTTGCTGACCATCATGTGCCGGACACTGAATCCGACCTCGGAGTGAACGGGGTCGATCGCCCACGTTCCCGCGACGTAACCGGGGATTTCGGTAGCGGCACTGCTCATGGTGTCTCCTATCGTGCTCTACTGCTCGTGTAGTTCTCTACGGTACTTAGGTTCCCGATAGTAACCAGTGAATATTTGAAGCGTCAAGTTTTTACAGTTGAAACTTAAACTTTTCTCATTCGGGCTGTATCCTGGTTACATGGGAGTAACCGGCACCAATGGGCCAGCTGAGGCAGATGCTGTCGCGTCACGCCTGGTGGCCCGGCCAGCCGGTCAGCTAGCCGCCGGTGCCGCCGGGCCAGACCCGGAAGCCGAGCCCGCACCCGAAGCCAGGCCCGCACCCGAAGCCAGGCCCGCACCCGAAGCCGGGCCCGCAGCGGAAGCGAGGCCAGCGGAGGAAGCCGCCGGGCCCTCCCGGGCGGCGCGACCGCCGCTGTCAGGATGCCGCGCGCGGGAGATCCTGAACCGGGTCGGCGACAAGTGGTCGGTCATGGTCATCGACCGGCTGGGCCAGGGCAGCCACCGGTTCAGCGAACTGCGCCGCGACATCGAGGGAATCACCGGCCGGATGCTCACCGTCACGCTGCGCGGGCTGGAGCGCGACGGCCTGGTGTCGCGGACCATCCACCCGATGATCCCGCCGCGGGTCGACTACGAGCTCACCCCCATGGGCCGGACACTGCTGCGGACCATTGAGCAGCTCATCGACTGGGCCGACAGTCACGTCGCCGCCATCCACGTCGCGCAGGCCAGCTACGACGCGAAGCACAGGCCGGAGGACGCCAGCCCGGTAGACCCGGAGATCAGCGCCTGCGAGGAGGCCGAACGCGCCGCCCGCCGCGGGTACTCCGCCCCGGCCGGCTGAACGCAGCGAGCCAGCCGGGCACTGGGAGCCAGCCGGGCACTGGGAGCCAGCCGGGCACTGGGAGCCAGCCGAGCACTGGGAGCCAGCCGAGTTGGCCCGCTGCGGGTGAAGGAGGAACGCCGCAGCGCGGCAACCACAGCGACGTGCGGGCGGCACCGGGCGGTGCGAAGATGGCCTGATGACCGCACGCCTCGATGTGCTGTGCGCGGGCTACGCCGCCGAACGGGTGGCGAGCACCGTGGTGCTGATCCGCGACGAAGGCACCGTGATCGTGGTGGACCCCGGCATGGTGGCCAGCCGGGACCGGATCCTCGGCCCGCTGGCGCGGCTCGGCGTCGATCCGGCCGACGTCGGCGACGTGGTGTTCAGCCACCATCATCCCGACCACACGCTGAACGCCGCACTGTTCCCCCGCGCCCAGGTGCACGACTTCTGGGCCATATATTCCGGCGACGTATGGACGGAGCGGCCGGCCGACGGATACCAGCTCTCGCCGTCGGTGACGCTGATGGCCACTCCCGGGCACACCGCGCAGGACATCACCACGCTGGCGGCTACCGATGATGGCCTGGCCGCCTGCACCCACGTGTGGTGGTCGAAGCAGGGCCCGGACACCGATCCGCTGGCCGAGGACCAGGCCCAGCTCGAGCGATCCCGGGCCCGCCTGCTGGCCGCCTCCCCGGCGCTGATCGTGCCCGGTCATGGCGAGCCGTTCGCTCCCGGTGAGCTGGCCGCCGGCTGAGGCCCGGCGTAGGCTGCGGACGGGAGGCAGCCATGGGTTTCGAGCACATCCTGGTCCAGCGTTCGGGTGACTTCGCCACCATCACGATGAACCGGCCGCAGCGCCGGAACGCCCTGTCGAAGGGGCACATGCGCGAGCTGATCGCCGCGTTCCGCGAGGTCGGCGACAGCGACGCGCTGGGCATCGTGCTGGCCGGCAACGGCCCGGTATTCAGCGCCGGGCACGACTTCGCCGATGTCGCCGACGCTGACCTGCCCTCGGTCCGCTCGCTGCTGCTGACCTGCACGGAACTGATGACGCTGATCCAGCAGGTACCGCAGCCGGTGGTGGCACGGGTCCACGGGCTGGCCACGGCGGCCGGCTGCCAGCTGGTGGCTACCGCCGATCTGGCCGTGGCCAGCGAAGAAGCCGGCTTCGCCGCACCCGGTGGCAAGGGCGGCTGGTTCTGCCACACCCCGATGGTCGCGGTGGCCAGGAACGTGGGCCGTAAGCGGGCCGCGGAGATGGCCCTGTCGGGCGATGTGATCGACGCCCGGACTGCGCTGGACTGGGGGCTGGTCAACCAGGTGGTGCCGGCGGCGCAGCTCGACTCCGCCACGCACGGCCTGCTCGACCGGGTGACCCGGGGCTCGGCCGAGAGCAAGGGCATCGGCAAGCAGGCCCTCTACGCGCAAATCGACCTGGACCAGCCGAAGGCCTACGCCTACGCGGTCGAGGTGATGGCCGCGACCAGCCAGCTGCCCGACGCCCGCGAGGGCATGAAGGCGTTCCTGGAGAAGCGGAAGCCGCGCTGGCGGCGGGGCCGCTGAGTCCCTTCCCGTTACCGGCGTTGGTTTCCCGCAGTATCTGCGGGAACCAACGCCGATCATGGAATGAATCGAGACGGGACGGCGCTGCACGGAATTAAGCGGACGAAATGGTCCGGTTAACCTTCATGGGAGGGGGAGCTGATGAAGCTCGGCATTCTCGGCACCGGAAATGTGGCCCAGACCCTGGCCCGGCGCTGGTCCGCGGCGGGTCACCAGGTCACGTTCGGTTCGCGGGAGCCGAAGGCGAGGGACGGCCTGGATGCGCCGGTAACCACGCTGGCCGAAGTGGTCGCCGGCAGCGACGTGCTGGTGAACGCGACACCCGGGTCAGCATCGCTTGAGGTCGTGGAGCAGATCGGCGCCGACGCGTTCGCGGGCAAGATCCTGCTCGACGTGGCCAACGCGAACACCCCGTCCTTCGAGCTGGTGTACCCCAACTCGAGCCTGGGCGAGAAGCTCCAGGCGGCGCTGCCCGGCGCCAAAGTCGTGAAGACGATGAACACCGCTGCGATGCTGGTGATGACCGATCCCAGTGTGGTGCCGCCGAGCAGCGTCTTCGTCTCCGGGGACGACGCCGCGGCCAAGGGGACGGTCACTGGCCTGCTCAGGGACTTCGGGTGGGACGATGAATCCATCGTCGACCTGGGGGGGATCACGTCCGCGCGCGGGACCGAGCACTATTTCCTGATGTTCGCCGCGTTCATGCAAGCGCTGGGCACACCCAGGTTCAACATCCGTCTCGTCTCCTAAGGACACCGATGAGCACGCCGAACAACTGGAACGACCAGATCATCAGCGAGTTCCGCGCGAACCACGGCAAGGTCGGCGGGAACTTCGAGGGCGCGCCGCTGCTGCTACTGCACACGACCGGCGCACGAAGCGGCCAGCACCGGGTCAGCCCGCTGATGTACCTGCCGGATGGGAACCGGTATGTCGTGTTCGCCTCCAAGGCGGGCGCGGACACCAATCCCGACTGGTACCACAACCTCACCGCCCATCCGCAGGCCCAGATCGAGGTCGGCAGCCAGACCCTCGACGTCGAGGCCAACGAGATCCGGGGCCCGGAGCGGGACGAGCTGTACGCGCGTCACGCCAGCCGCTATCCCGGCTTCGCCGACTACGAGCGCAAGACCACGCGGGTCATCCCCGTCATCGCCCTCACCGAACGTTCCGCCGGGTAACCGGCCTGGCCCGCGGTCCGCGGGACGGACGGCGGCCTGGTGATGCCGACGGTGAGCGGGCGGCCAGGACGGCGGTCGCGGCTGCGCCACGCGCGCAGGAAGGTCTCCTGCACCAGGTCTTCAGCGTCGGTGAACGAGCCGAGCATCCGGTCGCAGTGCACGTGCAGCTCGCGGCGGTGGCGCTCCAGTAGCTGGCCGAAGCCCGGCTCCGCCGGGTGAGTTTCGGTGATCGTCATGTCTTCTGTAACGAGGGGCACCGCCATCCTTCATCGGTCTTCCGATGACCAGGGAGCTGTGCCAATGTGGTTACCGTCGCTGCCCAGCGGCAAAGTAGCTGGCATGGAGGGGACAACGACGTGCCTCACTTCATGGACTTCCACGATGACCTGAAGCTTCCCGCCGAAGCCATCGACCAGATCGCGCAGGGAACACGGGAGGGCGCCACCGACGAGTTCGGCGTCCGGCAGGTCGAGCTCTACCACAACGCCGACGGCAAGGTTTACTGCCTGCTCGAAGGACCGGACGAGGACGCGATCCGCAAGCACCACGAGGCGGTCGGCGTCCCGTGCGGCGATGTTCACCAGGTCGACGGGGTCCTCTAAGCCTAAGATGGTCCGCTAAGGCCAGTGCGCCCCGGCCCGAGTGACGGGCCGGGGCGCGGCTCAGCGCTGATCTCGCCCGATCAGGGCTCCGGCGCCGGCCGGGGGGCGGGTATCCGGTGCATGGTCCCGGGGCCCGCAGCACGCTCCGGCCCGGGCTCGCTGAGATCGGTTCCGGTGTGGTTACTTACCAGGCGCAAGGCTCCTGCTTCGGCTCCTGTCACCGGGTCCAGATGGCGGTGCTCGGCTGACCTCCGGCTCAGGCCAGAGATCATGGCCTCGCTGAGGCTACCGGCGTTCTGATGGATGGCCCGGGCGGTCCTGACGGCCTCGTCCGCGATCGCCGTCGGCCGTTCGGCCCGGGCCCTGCCCGCGGCCTCCACTCGCTGGGCTCTCCGGACGCGGACCGCGATGCGGTGTTCCAGGCGGCTGGCGCGCCGCTGCATCCGGTCTCTCCTGGTGAGTGGGCGCCGAAGCGCAGCACCGAATGCGGCCAGCCGGTCGGTCTCCTCCGACCCGTCCAGCGCGTGCACCGCGATGACCATAAGGTTCGCCAGGACGCTCACCGCGGTAACGGCCGCCGCCACGCTGATCGCGGTGGCCTTGGCGCCGTTACCCAGGGCGAGCAGGACCTCTGACCACATCCGGGAGAACATCAGCAGGCCGAGAATGATGATCCCGGCGGTGCAGGCGATGACGATCAGCCTGGTCAGCCAGTCCAGGCTGTCCAGCGGGAACTTGCCCGAGTGGTCCTTGTGGGCCCGCAGGCGATCACCGGCGAAGGCGAAAATTCCGTAGGAGACCAGCGTGATCATCGCGGCGAGGCCGACCGCGAACGCCAGTTCCGGCGACGCCGGATTGGCCCAGTCAACATCGGTGATGCCAGACAGGAAGTAGAGCAGCAGGAGGAAGTCGAAGAACAGCACGACCCGTGGGAGATAGCGGAACCAGCGGGGCAAGCGGTTGTGCTTGCGGGAATTCTGGTTCCGCTCACGGTCCACCCGAGCGGCGTGGACGTCCCGGTCAGCTTCTGTCTGCGCGACCGTCCGGTGGATGCCGTCGGGATGCGCGACGTGTTCGCCGGGGATCATGGCGATCCGGGCCAGCAGCGTCGCTCGCCTCGCCCGGAGACGATCGGTCCGGCCGAGCATCCAGCTCAGCCGCCTGGAGGTCGAGCGCAGGACGCCGCCGGCCCTGCGCCGCGCGATGCTGTGCAACACGTCCTCACCGAGGGTGGCACGCGCGGGATCGGGCAGCGCGCTCGCGCCGTCCTGTTCGGCGACGAGGGCCCGGACGGCGCGGCGGCTCAGCCGCGACCACCTCCGGACGCCGATCCTGCACCGGGTCAGCAGCAAGAGGCTACGCGGGCGCCGGCGGCGAATCCGGTCGGTCTCGGCCAGGTCATGGTCGGGGCCCGCGAGAGCCGTACCGTCCGGCACCTGGGGTTCGGTCCCGGTGGCCCTGACGATGGTGAGGTCAGACGAGCCGTCGGGAGGTGATTGTTGTCCGGCAGGGAAGCGTGATCCCATGTGGGGCTCCATCCTCCTCGGGTTACGAGGCAGTGGTGGGGAAAAGCGTGATCACGACGCGGCGGAGCTGGGCGCATTTACTCTCGTCCAGCGTGCCGCGGACGGTGCAGGACTGGCCGGCGGTGCCGATCCCATTGACCTGAGTGATCTGCCGGGCGGACAGGCCCAGCATGATGAGGCGGCGTTCTACCGCCTGGGCCCGCAACGCTGAGAGCCGGAGATTGTAGGAGGCGGTCCCGCCGTCGGGAGACGCCTGGCCGGTGATGGACACGGAGAAGCTTCCGGCCCCAGCCCGGGCGGCGATCGGGGCCAGGTAGCTGCTGGCGCCCGGAAGCAGGGTGGCGCTGTTGAAAGCGAACAGCAGGTCGGCCGGGACGATGGACTGCTGCTGGCCGTGCGGCCCGGTGATGCTCTGCACCGCCGGAACCGGCACGACCGGCACCGGCACCGTGCTGCGTGACGGGCGGACGGGCCGCGGGCTGTCGTCGACACGGCAAGCGGCCGCGCCCGCCGCGTGACAGATGGCCAGCCAGTAGGAAGCCAGGGTGGTCTGCTGGGGCAGCGGCAGGGCGGGCTGGCGCCCGGCCGTCTCTCCCAGGCCGGAGAAGACGACGGTCCACCGCGACAGGTCCGGCAGCAGGCCGCGCTGCTTGAGATCCGCCGCGGCGCTGGCGGGCGGCTCCGCCCAGCCGACCTGCCGCAGGTCGAACCCCCCGCTGGTCGTGACCCCCGAGGTCAGCAGGAGCATCGTGGCCGGAGGCGAGGTAACCCGCGAGGCGTTCAGCATCGTGGTCAGCAGATCGAAGGGCCCCGTGGCAGCCTCGTTGCGGAGCTGCGATCCGATGCGGGAGAGGTTCTGCGCGAGGAGCTGGGATCGCCGGGGTCCGTACTCGACCTGCCCGTCGGCCCGCTTGGGGGTGAGGGGCAACTGGGCGGGCTGGCCATTGGCCGGGTTGACGATGTACGCGACCACGGAGGTAACCGACTCACCGGCCGTTCCCAGGAGCGCGACGTTGGCCGAGGACAGTGCGGGGGCTGGCTCGTTCGCGGTCGCCGTGGCGGCGATGACGATGGCCCCGGGCGGGTCGGCCTTGGCCGCGGCGTTCATGCAGCCCGCCAGGCCGAGCAGCGCCGCGGCGGCCAGGCCGGCTACGGCGACGCGGGGCAGGCCTGTGATGACGCGGAAGGACGGGAGGACTCGGCGCTGAATCCCAGCGGAGGAGGGCCGGACCAGAGTAGATTTCCGGGGGTCCACCGGGTGTCCGGCCGGGCGTCCGCCCTGGGCCGGCTCAACAGGATGACGTGGATCTCGCGACTGCTGATTGATCTTGGATGCGACGCCCACTACGCAACTCCCTCAAGCAAACTCTGCTTTTGGGATTCCCAGTGTGGGAACAAAAGAAACAGGATTGCATTATGGGTCCCCCAGAGTTAAACTGCCGCGGTGCGCTACGACGCGGAGGCGATTCCTCATCAGGAGTCACGGAACCTCGACGGGCCGCCCACGAGGCCCCGTTGCTACTGTCCGCCCAGGCAGATGGCACCTAACGTAAACACCAAGCAGTGCCACGGTCTCCGGACCGGGTCTGCGGCGAGCAATACGGCATGCACCGGCAACACGCGCGCCCGGCTGCGCTCGGAATGGATCGCCGGGGAGTACGGTTGCGGCATGGGATTCCCAAACCATGGTTGCACGTTGCTGAGCGGTTCCGGGACTACCGAGTCCGCCATCTACGGCCGACGGGCCCATAGCAACCCAGTTACCGACTGATCATGCCGCCACAAGTCAGCGGTCCCCTCGGTCCCCGGCGGCGCATCGCTGCCGTCCTGAAGCAGTGGCGAGACAAGTCGGGAGAGAGCCTCAACGAGGTGGCCGATGCGCTGCTGATCTCCACATCTAAGCTGTCCCGGCTTGAGAATGCCGAAGGTAAGCCCCGGCTCCGCGACGTCAGGGACCTGATCCAGCACTACGGCAAAGAGCGCACGTCGATGGCCACCCAGCTCATGCGCTGGGTCGAGGCCGCCGAGGCGACTGGCTGGTGGACTGATTTTGACGACGAGGTCCTGCAGGACCGCGGACGTCTCGACATTCATCTGGCTTACGAGGCGGACGCTGCCGTCGAACGGGTCTACACGCTCCCGTTTGTGCCGGCCCTGCTGGCGACGGACGACTACGCGGAGGCCATCTACCGCGAGATGGAACGTCGGCCTGAGGACCAGATCGGCCCGCTGATGAACATCCGGCATAAGCGCCAGGAGGCCCTGAAGCGGCGTGCGGGTCTCGACCCGCTCAAGCTGGTCGCGGTCACGCACGAATCGACGCTCAGGCAGTTCGTCGGCCCGCCGAAAATCCTGCGCGACCAGCTTGATGAACTATTGGTGCGATCACGCGAAGACAACGTGACCCTGCACGTCTTCCCGTTCGAGGCCCAGCCGGTCCCCAGCATGACATGCATGTATGCGTATTTTGAGTACCAGGATCCGAGCGATCTGGAGCAGGACCTGGTCCGTATCGAGACACACGCTGGATTCCGGACGATTGACGATCCGCCCCGCGTCGCTGAGTATCGCAAAGCACACGACACTTTGATCAATTCCTCGCTGGGCGAAGACGCTTCCCGAGACCTCATCCGGAGCATTCGTGACAGCTTGCCGCTGCACTGAACGTACATATGGCCATTTCGGCGGATCTGAGCTCAACGGACATCAGAAAGTAACATATTCGTTGAGTGCTAGACTCCTGACCGACCTGCTAATACAGTAAGGTTTACCTAACCTTACCGTCCCAGAATGTAATCCGCAGGCTGTATGTCTGCCTAGCCGACGAGCGAGCTCACAAATGGCCGATGAATCAGTGCTGATTTCTGCGTCAGCTCTTAACAAAGTTCACGAGAATATCAAACAGTATGGTTATGCCCTGACCAGCGAGCCGGACGTCGGCCTTCCGGTGAAGTTCAGCAAATACCTTCAGGATAACTACTTTGACAACGGTATGATCCAGCGCCACGTGGGCGACATACCGGAGGATCGCGAACGGGCCCGGGATGTCGTCTACTACGAATGGGACACCGCTAAGCTTGAGCTAGTTGTTCTTGAGGAGTACGAGACTGTTACCATCCGGAATCGTTCTGGCATTGAGGGCGAGCGGGTCCATAAGCGCATCGAACTACTTCAGGATCAGCAGGTCAGAGACCTGATAGCGACATTTATTAGCCTCGTCCCAAGGGATCGGCGGCAGGCAAAAGGAACCTTCGGCGTCAACCTGTTCCGAACGCATACGGACGTTGTAACGAGGCCGCACCGTGACGATGAAGAATTTATTATCCTCTACGTCCTGGGCCGGGAAGGCGATGGCGCAGAGTCCTATCTCTATAAAGATTACAGCGCGGGGCCTGGCGTACCGGAAGGCGCCGAACCGGTTTTCCGGCAGCAGCTTAACCCGGGCGAGATAATGATTTTCGAGGACAGCAGGTTCAAGCACGGCGCGACTCCGCTGACTCCCCCGTCTAGCGCCCAGGCGAAGCGCGACGTCCTCATCTGTACCGTGGATTACCGAACGACCTATCTACAGCCCGGCACAGTTTCCTGACGGCCGACTTGTCGGAATACCTCCCATGCTGCTGCCCGCTATGTGACACCGATCACGTCACACGGGGGACTACTGTTAGTCGAGGTAGCTGTCGTAGCTCTGTTACAGAAGGTTTATTTGTTCACCCAGAGTAGCTACTGAGCTAGCTGCAAACTCTGGGGTTAGTCGTTCCGAGTGCGGACCCCGTCCAGGGCGCAGATTTTACCGCGCCTTGGCGAAAAATTACTCAGCTGTGAAGGATCGGCCGTGTCTCCGCACGCTTCATCGAGTCCGGTTAGGTTAACTTGCCCATTGATTGACGACACCTGTGTCCGTATGGTTCAAGGATGGTGGGTGATGAGACCGAATCTGGGCGCGGGCCGGGCCATCGGCTAAGGCCAGATGATGAGGGCACGACTGGTGCCAGCGACTCACAGTAGTTTCAGTCCCGGCGATACCCGGCTGGCGACCGAGTCGGTATTCGCCAACGTGCGGAAGGGTTTAGAACGCCTCGTTTCCATTCCTTCAGTAAGCGCTGACGGATATGAAGGCTGTAACGCCGGAGAGGTGCGCCGCGCCGCCGGAGAAACGAGTGCCTGGCTGGAAGTGTCAGGCCTTCAGGGTGTCCGTCCGCTGGAAGTAGAGGGTGCGCATCCAGGAGTATTCGGCCAGACGGCCGGGCCTGCCGGGTCCCCCACGGTTCTGCTTTATGCGCATTACGATGTTCAGCCGCCCGGGACGATGGATCTGTGGAACTCAAGTCCGTTTGAAGCCACCGAACGAGACGGGCGGCTGTTTGGCCGCGGGACCGCCGATGATAAGGCCGGGATCGCGGCGCATGCTGCCGCTTTGCAGGCCTGGGAGGGCAAGCCTCCGGTAACGGTTTCAGTGTTCATCGAAGGTGAGGAGGAAATTGCTTCTCCACATATCGGTACGTTCCTGGATAAATACGTAGACCTGCTGCGGGCCGACGTCATCGTACTGGCAGATTGCTCTAACTGGACGCTCGGGAAACCTGCGCTAACGACTTCGCTCCGGGGCATCCTCGACTTTATCGTCGAAGTCAGGACGCTGGACCACGCCGTACATAGTGGCACGTATGGCGGCCCCGTTCCCGATGCCCTGACGGCATTGTCACGGCTGATCGCCTCGCTGCACGACGATCGCGGAAACGTCACCATCGAAGGGCTGCACTCCGGGCCGCCCTACGACATCGAGGTCGATGAGGCGGATGTACGCCGATTCGCTGGCGTCAGGCCCACCGTTTCGCTGCTGGGTAGCGGCACGCTCGCGCACCGGTTGTGGGGCCGTCCGGCGGTCGCCGTTCTCGGTATTGACGCCCCGCCCACCACAGAGGCAGCAAACAAACTCGTCCCGGTCGCACGCGCGAAAGTCAGTGTCCGGCTAGCGCCCGGCGACGACACCACCAAGGCGAGAACCGCCATCGAAGAGCATTTCCTCAACCGGGCCCGGGCACCCTGGGGAGCAGAGGTTGTGGTTACCTTCGCAAACGAAGGCAATCCGCATCTGATCGACGCGTCGGGCGGTGCCTTTGATTCCTTCCGTGCGGCGTGCGCCCATACCTGGGGCTGCTCTCCCGTAGCGGCAGGCAGCGGTGGCTCGCTTCCGCTGGTGGCCGCGCTCGCCGAGACCTTCCCGCGGGCCGAATTGCTGCTCACCGGGGTATCGGACCCGGAAAGCAGAGCGCACAGCGAAAACGAAAGCGTGCACCTCGGCGAGCTAAGGAATTGCTGCGTCAACGAGGCAATCCTGCTCGGCCAGCTGGCCCGCGATGCTCGAGCCTGAGCCGACCCCGATCGTCAGCATCCGGCGATTGTGCCAGGGAGGGCGTCGGGGGCGGCGAGCGCGGGCCTGCCGTCGGGCTGGCTGCTGGCCCGGATGATCAGCTCTGGGGTGAAGACGATGCGCCGGTGCTCGTGCCCGGCCGGGCGGTCGGCCTCCTCGAGCAGCATCTCTGCGGCGGTCTGGCCGAGCTGATACTTGGGCTGGCGTACTGAGGTGAGGGGCACGGCGGAGTCGGCCGCGAAGTCGATGTCGTCGTAGCCCACGATCGCGACGTCGCCCGGGACCTGGGCGCCGAGCTGGGTGAGCCGGCGGAGCAGCCCGAGGGC
>Ga0302179_10001681_pt1 | contig 13192 bp, 17 predicted proteins | sample I_Palsa_E3_1_FD_198788 | JGI IMG/M metagenome (GOLD analysis project Ga0302179, IMG submission 198788) | Peat permafrost microbial communities from Stordalen Mire near Abisko, Sweden - I_Palsa_E3_1 | ecosystem: Environmental > Terrestrial > Soil > Palsa > Peat permafrost | place: Sweden...
TCATATCTAAATCATATCCATCGCACGTACAGCTGTGAGGTTACAAGACTGGAATGGCAATTAATTAATCAGATCTCAACCGCGTGTACGTCCGGTTTGTGAATGGCATCAATTCCATTGACAATGGGAAGGTTGTTCGGATATACCCCATGGTACGATATTCCTATTATGGAAGGGAATAGCTCCTCACATACGGTTCTTCAAACAGGACATGGTACCCATCTTAGAGGAGAGTCCGATTCCCGACTTTCACTGGGTCACAGGCGGAAAGTATTGCGATGGCACAAAGAATGGAACCCCCACGAAAATTATACTTTTACTGCGGCTATGTAAAGGCACCTGTACACCACCGGTTTTCACCACGCAATTACAGCTTATAATCGTGATGGTTACTACTTTGATCAAAAGAAATCGTACAGAACTGTCCTTTGATTTTTGAATACTCAAAACAATAGCCTATACTTTCCACTCTTCAGAATTTGTATAAAGAATTATTCGGTTGAGCCTCAGTCGAGTCAGCATGCAATTACATATTAAATTTCGACATTTTTGGCAGTTTTGACTTTGAGAATGTAGATCTCTCTTCACAATATCTATCTCAAAATTCTGAAGAGTGGAAAAGAAAGGATGTGTATTTATCTTGCTTGTAAGCGACTGGAAATTCTATATCATGATTAAACGTGTAATTACGTGGTGAAAACCGTGGTGTATGTTAACTTATGGTAGGGTACTGTACATCCCTTTGCTAGTTTCTTTAAAGCCAGAGCGGGATTCTGGATGTGCGTAAACAATACTCCAATAGTAAAATCTGAAGTTATGAAGCTCTTGCAAACATGTCCGGTTCTAATGCCGATCTACTATTACCGATGCGCGTCCCACCTTGGGCCCTACGACTCGCTCTGTGGCTTCTCCGTGTTCGTCAGCAGTACAGGTGCATTTGAGGTCAAGGGATCGCTCTCGAGATCAGCTGTCACCGCCATGATCTTCTAAATGGGAATTCGTTGATGTCAGATCAAGATGAGATTTTATTGATTCTGGGGGACTACTACTTCGCCACAATTCCGCACATGAGAACCTGTCTATCTGATCTCTGAGTTCTACGATCTGGCCGAGTATAACTTCTTCGCAGCATTGGGAGTCACCTTGTTGCTTCATCGCGATAGTTCTGACGAGGAAACATTTACAGAGATTCTTCATAATATTAGGAATCCCGAGGACGTCTTGCCTCTTCAGTCCTGATTTTACATAAAGCAATTCAATGTTAGGTGATTACCACTGGTGGAGCCCTGTCGGAAGTAGGGTCAAAGTTTGGGAAACCAAAAGCAGATCGGGGGTTCAAACACCATGCGCCATCTCAGCCTCGGGGCCTATCACTGTTGGATAGAGAATTGCGTAAATTCAGGCTTGACTAGCCTATATATTTAGAACTTCGATAGGACCGTAAATATCAATCAACATAGAATATCCTCCACACACTGTAACACTTTATGTGACGACCAACCCTACTTCATCAATTCCGTTACTTCCTCAATTCCGTTACGGTGGGATATCCAGGTAAAAATTTATCGATGGGACGGTGGCACCCGCGCTGTCACTGCCCGTTTGGTCGATATACACCCCAGACCCAGAAAGGATATTCGTTCGGGGGGTTCAAATAGAAGGTCAACCACGGGGTTTTAACGAAAGACAAGTTTTGATTAATTGGGGACGACGACGACCCAGAATTGACATTCCACAGGGTAATCTGAACGGTCTGAGGGCTTCCGGATTGTACTCCGTTCGTGTTCGTGTACATCGTGACCAGGAAAAGGCCTTCACTGGTCCCGCCGAGAGTGTACACACTGGCATTGATGTCGGCTCTGGGCGTCACTCTCCAATCGCCGCCCTGCATGGGGGTAAAAAATAAACCCATACCCGCCGCAACGTAATCGGGAGCGCTGGGCTCGCTGTCGCGGAAGGTGCAGCGCAGACCTATTTCGTTCCCAGCTGCATTGGGCGATGAATAATTGACGCTGGGCGGGTCGCTGATTCCCCAATTATACACGAAAGTCGTGTCCGTGATATCGTAGATAAGGGCCTGATGATTGATCGTGGCTGGACCTTGACCGTTTCCGGTTTCGGGAGAGCGGCCATCCTCTTTTGGATCTCAGAACGGAGTTTCTGCTTTGCTGCTTGGCTCGTTCTTCGTCGCCAGGCCCGCCGACAAGGTTCGTGAACAGGCTCTTCAACAAGGTTTCCGCGTATTCATTTTAATTTTGAGGGGTGCGCTTCTCCCTGACTTTTGCGACTGTCGCGTTCATGGCCGCGCATGCGACATCCTCGGAAGGCTTTCGGTGCGGCATCTCGAGCTGTCGTGAAGTCAACGGTGGGGGGACGGGGGCGGTAGCCAAGGACGTGGCTAATTGGATCCAAGATGTCTCGCGGGCCGATATCGGAGCACATTGGATGCAATCCACGCCGACCACTCCCGTTACGGCCCAACTCCGCCACTGAACGGCGCCGCAAGAAGCTTAAACCACTTGAATTATATTATAATTACTTGGGCCTGCACGGAGAAAACCAGAAAATCTTGCTACTGTTTGATTACCAACATTGCCTTTCGCCAAGGAAATGCGAGAGGCTACAAAAATTCCCTCCTTTCGCCAAGGAAATGCGACAACCAACCTAGATAATAGTACTACCTGCTGACGGGTGCCTTTTTCTGCGGTGTGTGTCATATGGATTCATTGTTGCGCCTTTGCGCTTTAGCGAAGTCGTGCCTCGGCCCGGAAACCCGGACAGTCCCGCCATTTGGACTGTCTGGTCATAGTCTCGTGCCCAGACCTAACTGCGGCTCCAACCCTTTAGGGTTGATCGTACCGCAGGTACGGTCTGGTACCACGGGGGGTGTCGGGGGGGTGCGGAAAAATCGACCTCAGAATTCACTACATTCAACCATACAGTTGATCTCAGGGTACCTTCGGATGCATATCCTGATTGAAACAATGAAGATATCAGTTATAATGATTGAGATATTCAAGGTTCTTTAAAGCTGGAGCGGGAGGTAGCGGGCAAGGCTTTATAAAAATAGCCCCTAGTATAAGGTTTGGAATTTTGGAATTTTAAACCTTTATACTAGGGGCTATTTTCATAAAGCCATATCCGATACTTCGCGCATTCGGCTTTAATTCCTCTAATTCCCCAAGTTACATGTGCTATAGCTCCATCAATTCTTAATGGATTTGCTTCATTTTGATACTAAAAGGCATCCGATAGCCAATAGTATCCATAAATGTGCTCAAAGTGAGGTTGAATTTTTTGAAATCCCCCGACACCCCCCGTGGTACCAGACCGTACCTGCGGTACGATCTTCCCTAAAGGGTTGTCACCGGAGTAGGTCTGGGTACGAGACTAGTCTGGTCAGCAAAAATTCGCCACCTCGCCACGGAAACCAGATAGTCCACAGCCACAATATCAACCGCACCAGATAACTCCCAAGTCCCTCAATGCTCATTGGTGACAAGATCCGTGTCATGTGGCCTCACTGTTGCGCTTTTGCCATTGTTTGCGTTTTTAGGTTCCGGAATCCGGAGTGGAGTCGGGTCATGGTGTTGGAATTTCGGGGTCGTGCAATCCCAATTCTATTGCAGGAAAATAGAGTTTCCGGGGAGACTGGATTTCCGTGGACAGTCAAAGCCGATTCGGGTGGACGTACATACGTGAGTTAAATTTTGCCGCGTTCGGCAATCAACTTCGACCAACCCCAGGGATGATCAGGTACAATCCATCAATCTCTCATGATCAGTCGATTTCACGTTGGGAATGATAGAGATTTAATTGATTTTATTATTAGTGGGGGAGGGGGGCGTAAGTTTAAAAATACGTAGTGGGTGAACACATGTTGTATTGCTTGGCGGTCGCAATTCCCAAATACAGTTCTGGTCATGAGACTGTTTTTCGGTGGGGGCTGGGCGGTAAGCCAACGTCAGGTTTGTACCCCCACGGAAATAAGGTTCCGCGTTTTCGCGCTAAGGCAACAGCGCAAGCGCGCAAGAGTCTATTGGCCAACAATTTCCCATTGAAATGCGAAGGAAACTTTTTGTTGCGCATTGTGTTGGTGGCAGAATACATATAAACCCACTAGAATACGGTTTGTTCAAATGGCCACGCGTTGCTGTTAGTCGGAACGTTATCTCGCGTTTACGAACCCTGGATAATTAATGGAGGGGCAGTCCGCGGATGGGGTCGCTACTACTATTGAGAACCTGCCAAACGGAATAAGTGGGGGTCGACCGAACCACCCGTCATCGGCGGGGGTGGTTTCCGCATATCCGAAACCCCTGCCAGACTATATTCGACTAAGTGACCTGAACTGGGGTCGAAACCGGGGGGTGGCAAAGGAGTCTGATATATTCCCTGCCGGAACACTCCCACAGCATTCGTATCCGGAATCAACGATGGTAGTTGATCTGACGGCCTATTCGTCAGGACCTAGTCCCGCATTGCGGCTGGAACAAAGCCAATCAACGGAGAGGCCAGTCAGCACAAGCCTCGACCTAAGCGTTCGATTTAGAGTACCAGATTTTACCGATTCATCGCCTGAGTTGGGAGTGGAAGTGAACCCGGGCAACATTAGACAAGAGCAACAAAGTCAAAAACGGTACATGTCCCAGATAGGAAACTTACAGACAGCACCCGGAAAAACAAAAAACCACCAAGCGGGAATAACGCCTTTGGAAGGAAGGGAAATTTACGCTGCGGGCATTGCAGAAGAAGGCATAGAAAGGTGAGATTATTATGACGATCATCTAATGTCAGTGCATCTATAGCTCCGAATCTTCCCGCTGCCAGTTTTGCCAAGAACACGACAGTCAAGGGGAATGTATCAAGCTCCCTCGGCACGCGCCAGAACCATCACGACCCCTACCAACAGAGATTATCCCCGAGCAAGAAGTCCGCCTACTTCAATTCGCATATTCGGACAAATACAATCATCGAACTTGGTTCAGGCCAGCGTTGTTTCGACTTCTTTCCATGGAATATGGGCCTTCAATTCGAAATTCCGCGCTTCGGCATGCAATTCTAGCAGACCTTAGCGGCGTTGAGGTCGCACTCACGTCTCCACTTTCAAAAGAGATATGCCAGTACCACACATTCATCGCAACTCGAAAACTACAGGCAACATTGCAAGAACCTGAAAAAATTGACGTCGGAGATATGTGCGCAACGTATTTGTTGGCGGGGCTACAAGAATATGGAACCCCGGAGGGCTTGATTCATTCTAATGGATGCATCGCAGTATGTAATCATTTGTCCAGTAAATTTGGACCAGGGGATTGGAAAGGTCTATTCGGACTTCTTGCCCCATTGATAGTGCACAAAGTTAGGGAATGGTCGGAGACGGAGGTCCTCATCCAGGCGTCAGCCTCGCCGACCGCAGACGAGGGGAAACCACTGGCTAATTGGCTTCCATTTGAGCAACGGCTAGCTTCCCTGGCTGGATTTGGGACTACAGAATGGCCCGCCCTCGAATCCGCCGCTGGAGATCTTCTTTTCAATTACGTTTATCTCTTGGATTGTTTTGTGATCTCCACAGTCAAAGGCCAAATGGAGGCGAAATCGTTCAAAACCGCCACTCTCAGAATGTTGCTGGAGGCGATTAAAATCGAGGCCTACAATCCCATATTGCAAGACATGATTAACCAAACGGCAGAAGAATTTGGCAAAGCCAGAATCGACTACACTGGTCCAAAGAACAGACCACGGCTAGCGATATATTCATATTTCAATTGTCTACGGCTCCAAATTTTGATCTTAGAGTCACCCAATGTGTTGGAAATATTACGGACCTCCCAGCTACAAGCTTTAGCATTCAAAAGTATTTTTTGTCACCGAGCCGCTGCCTCCAGTTGTATGTTAAGTTTGAGGTTGCTAAGGCTGGCCGCAATAGCTCTCCCTCGATATAAAGATCCAGAACGTATATCATTTACATCCATTGCTGATTCGATTTCTAGTTTCCGCGTGGGTCATTCATATGTTTGAAAACTCAGGCAATCGGGAAATGGCAAGTCAGATTTTGGAGGTTTGGGACGATTTGAATGTTAGTTCTGTGTATAGCGTTTTGACGGCCGAGATTTCCCAAATTAATTAGGGATATCGTTATCGCTCGTTAGGCAATCTCGCTCTTAATTAGTCTATTAAAGGCAGGAAAACTTTCCTTACTTGCAGACGTGTATCGGTTATCTAGTCATTATCAGCTGCGATGTAACAGGTTATCGGGTACTACAGTATTTACATTCGGAAATGGATATGCAGAAGCAAAAGCAAGGAAGGTCAAAACACTCCCTGAGCGAAATTCGAAACTGCTCGTTACTGTTTTGTGCATTATCGTAGGAAGAGTCCGGGTGTATTTGAGCTTACAAAGCCGGCGTTATTTTTTGTTTTTCGCGGTGTTTCCCCAATTCGGCGACTTCGAATTTGGAAATCGACCACGAGACCACGTCATTTTGGCGGTCCAAGGTAATCATCCACCCTGCAGAAGTCGCGGTTAGACAAGACCGAATCCTTCCATGATACAGTTCCACCCTCGTCCCGAACAATCCCAATCCCGAATGACCCAAAATTTCAAACTTCGACCTGCAAACCGGAGCGATGCCACTGAAATCGGAACTCTCTTCGCCCTTTCTTGCGCCAAAGCCTATACGTCTATCTTACCAGAAACTTACATGTCTCGTTACACTCCAGACAACCAACTCGAACGGTGGACTAAGCATCTCCGCGATTTACCTGCCGATCACATGATTATCGTGGCTGCATCACCTTCCGAGTCCCCCTTACACCAAATCTTTGGTTTCATCGAAGTGGGTCCTTCGGTGGGCTCATCGTCCCAGGATTATGTGGGTGAAATCCACTTCCTCTTCGTTCACCCTGATTCTTCGCGATTGGGAGTCGGTACGGCCCTGATAAATTGCGGCGAGCAATGGTTACGAGAGAAAGGCTTCCGAGACGGGCTGTTGTGGGTTTTCTGTGATAACCAGATTGCGATACGATTTTATAAGAATCAGGGGTGGCAAGAGGAGGGTGCTCCTCAGAAAGAGCCCGAGTGTCTAAAAGGAGGATATGAAGTTATGGAATGCAAATTGAGAAAGAATTTATGTGCGGATATCACAGAGTTTTCAGAGGTGTGATACTTCAGAATCTCTTGCTAGTATGTCGAAATGGAGACACAATTATTGGGCGTGGGCCTTTGTTACAACATTGTGCCAAAATCGACAATCGTTTTATTGAATCTTCTCATCGTAACAAGGATCAGGTACGAAATAATGAGTTCGTGAGCTACGCGGGGTCCAGATTATATATACAGCGCAAGGCTAACACGATGGCCGGACAAAATCTCCTTACACAAATTCTTTGTTTTCCGAAACCCCTCAGTTCTTCGAACTGAAATAATCCGGCATCATATATCCCGTACGTTTCTATCATAACCAACCAGAATTTCCTTTGTTCCTTCGGATCCAACTTCTTTCGAAGCTCCGTTGGAATGTGGTTACCCAGGCTCAAATTGTCACAAAGACTAGTACTATTAGCCCACATGTCATTGAGGATAATGAAGTCCTAATAATACTTCTCCGATTGTCTGAAGGAATCTACGGTATCCCCTCCTGAAACGATTGCTGTGCAGTCAACTCCACCTCAGTCTCCACCATCTCAAGGTCACTGATCGAACCTCCCGAAGTAGAAGGCACTCACGAGCACAGCTTGCTGCAGCTTGCTGAACTGGACACCGAGATGATAAAATCCATCGTGAGAAACAACACTTGGAAGTTGGTTACTCGTCCCCCGGGAAAGAAGGTCATCGGGTTGTGATGGATCAATAAACTTAAACAGCACAAAGAGCGTTTCGTTGCTAAGGGCTACAGTACCTACAACGCCCTGGGTTTGATTTTGATGAAACTGTTGCGGCAATTCGAACATTGCTTGCGATTGCAGCTGGGCTTACCCATAATCCCGCAGCTTGCAGCCGTATCCCTTTCCCATAAAGTAAGATGATTGGACAGCCCCAACATATGAGGGTAGCAGGGATATTGAAAGTGATGCCCGTGGGCTGATTGATACGAAGTTTAGGTGACGTTCTTTGGATACGCATTCCGCGATCGTTTCGCCAAAACACCCTGAGGTGTTTTGAGTAGATCTTCACGCCAACGAAGACTTGAATGGAGGTCTGTGGTGAGAATACCTTCATACGAGCGTCAGTTTTGGGCCTATCCCATTCTTCGTTGCGATGGGCAACCTCAAACACCCATGTGGAATACTAAAGGAGCGTCTACAATTGCGGTTGGACGAGCGCGGGCGGAGATGTTATGTCACTTCAAGGAACAAATGACACATCTGGAGATTTCAAAGAGAGCGCCGAATAACGGTAGTCTAACACGGTTAGCCGACAGAATCGAAGAGCATATACTTGCATCGCATGTATACTATTTCAGATGTTTTCTACACACCGGAGGCTGATTATTCTCGAACCAAAATTCGATTTCATAGACAAACGCACCACTCGCGGCTCCATGGGGTAAGCCCGGTACTGTCCTCATCCTAAGAAACCCGTTTTCGAGAGCCACTTTAATACTGAATCCATCAATACTCGACTCAAACTTCTCAGATTGAAGGCCAATCGAGCGACAAGACATCTGGCATTGTGGTCTGCGGAATCGCCTGAGCAGCTAAGCCCCACCGAATCTCCGCCTGAGGAATTGTGAAAGTGATTTGGGTTGGTGTCTATAATGGCAGCTGGTCAGTCCGCTGCATGATACTCATTCCACGCCCAAGGCCGCTTGGCCCAGAAACACCGGAAGTCCTGTTGTAAATTTTAACGCCGAGGAATACGCGGTTTGAAGGTGAGCGGGCGAATGCTTTACGGCGGGCATCCATCACTAATCTCCGGTAACTCTGATTCTTGTGTGCGATCTCGAGAACGATAGACGGATAAATTCGATCAACCGCCGTCCGGACTTGAGCTTATGTAGGTGAGGAGCCGAGGCTTGAAGGTGGCGTCGGGGCGTTTGGTACCCCGCCCAATTATAGTCCTAATCGTTCGCCGCGGAACGTATGATTCGATCTGTGGACATACAGTAGTTGCGGAGCTCCTTGCATGTGCTTGGCTTGTGCTCCAGGAGCCGACGGATTACGAGAAAAACATTATGCACAGCCTCGATAATCATTTCGATCATGAGGCTGTCCAGGTACCGTTCGGATGCGTGGATACCCGCTGTTGAATTCAATAAAACCTTGGTGGCGGGATTGGATGTTTCGGGCAATTTCTTGGTACACTTCCACATTCATACGGAATTCTCGTAGGTACCCGTTTCATCATCCATCGGATGTCTGGTAAATCCCACTGCTTGCTGGTTGCTTTAGCGTGAGATCCAGACTCAGAGTCCATCTCCGTTGCACCGGAAATATCTGCATAATCAGCATCGAACTGGGATGTCGCTGATATATAGCTTTGCGCAGACGCGTTTTGTTTCTGGGAATTGCGAGCCAATCGAGCGTAATGCGAACCAAATTCTCTGTTTCTACCTCTGATCCAAACTCGCTTGCTGAGGTCGAAGACGAACTAGTGAGCGACGTTCTTCCGTTCTTGGCGCTTCCATTTCCTTTAGACAAGTCAGAACCTCAGATGAGAAGGGCACGTACTTCCTTTCACGGAGTGGCCTAGCTCGAAATAAGAGTGAGTTCAATAATCAATAGAACGGGATGGCCAGGCGGTAGTGACGTAGTGCACGCCTGCTCCTTGTTGCACAGCCAGTAATACGTATGCTCAGACAACCAAAAGCAGTGAGCGTACTGATCAGCCGCAAATTGTGACTTTACATTGGAAACACTCGCGCCAATCGCATTGCTTGTCGTGGCCGAGCTTATGGTGCTGTCCACAGAGAGTGTAATTGCTGTGATTGGAGAATGGTCTTGTGTTTGTGATCCGTTTCAGTGGTAGCGCAAATAGAACGTCCGCAGCATTCCGTCTTTTTTCAGAGGACCGGTTTGACCGCAAAGGCCACAATAAGTGTCTTAAAAATCAACCACTGAGTAGGACGGTAATTGTACCTTCCGCAGGCGGGTTATCCATATGATAGGTTGACACAATGCTATGTGCTTTCCCCATGCCTAATGTCAATGATTATCCCACAGAAATCGGAAAGGGGGGTGCCATTATACCTTTGCTTGAGTACTATGGCACTTTACAGTCTGCACATTTCTTGGTCGATGGATGGGCAGAAACTGCGCATGGATGGGTTTCGACCTGGTTATCCATTGTTCGAGTTTGGTTCAAGGTGTTTTTGACGCGTGAGGGTGTGTGAAGATTCGCTTTTAGTCTGGCCAGGAGGACATTCGATGCCGTCAGCACCAGACTCCGGCACATGTCTGAAGCAAGGTTCTAACTTCTTAGGGAATGAACCCTTAACCTGAAACGATTATTTATGTCATCTCTTGACACCCAAACTCCGCACCAGTCAAAACCGCCCATCAAAAAACATTGAAATGAGTCTTCTTCATCCTCCTTTGCCTCAAGACCTCGTCATCTTCAACGTCCGTGGCCGAATCTTTCAAACCACACTTACCACTCTCCGTCGTTTCCCTGAATCCATCCTATGCAAAATGGTCGAGTACGAACAATCGCGCAACCGAGTCGCTAGTGCCGAACCGGATCCATCGACTCAACAAGCTTTCTTTATCGACCGTGATCCGGATCACTTTGCTGCGATCCTTCACTACCACGACACAGAAGAGTATTTCCGCGCTGCCACAGGCTCTAGCCCCTTCATGTCACGCAAATCACTTCTTCGGGAGGCACAATACTACAACATCGAGCCTCTTGAACAAGACCTTTCAAATGACGAATTCAAATCTACCAAATACCAGTACTCCGTTTTCATGGAATATTACGAGTCTCCGGACCATTACAGCTTCCCTATAACAGAGGGTACATCCGATACCTATACATCCAAGGGATTGGATGCGTTGATCAAAGCTGATGCGAGTCTGTTGCGGAGGATAGATATACATGTTAAGGAGAGGAATGAGGCGAATGATGGATACACCTGGACTGTCCTCGCAGTTTGCGATGTCCCGGATTGCCATAATGTGGGGGTAGTTTGGAAGGGGGAAAAGATATCCGAATAACAGGAAAGCTTCATCGTCTTTATTCAGGATATGCTCCGACAGTAACAATATTCTTATGGCAGTAATGTCCCACTTTTCCATTGTTCTTGCGGCGTGCCGCCTCTTATCCCCGTGTGTCACCTGGGGTCTTGCCACCTTCGAGCAATGTAGTCTGATCTTCGGACAGTTTTTCATTCCGATGCCTACGTGCGGCTTTGTGTCGTGATTTTCACTCGTGTGAGCATCAACGTCTTCTGCTCTGATGCATTTTACAATTTGGTAGGGTATATGGGCGACGGTTCCCTGTTCTTCCCGAGGCAGATTTTCGAACGAGCCTGATGACATGCATGCAACCGATCTGATCCCCCGCTCCACGCTTCTGCCGAGACGTTTCCGCAATGGCGATTGAGTATGGTCTGCCTCCTAATTTAAATCGAAAAGGAGCTGTCATGACTGCAGGAGCTCCCTGCTGTACCGTGATACCAAACTAAATTCTTTCCCGGCCCATCTCTCCCTTCGGCTCAGGAACCGGTAGAACTATTAATATTATCGGCCCCATCAAAATGTGGTTTCCAGTCTGCCCAGAGACCAAAGGGTTTCACACAACGACATCACCGGAGATCAACAGTTGAAAAGCTGTTTGCGGCCACACGAATGTAACGAGTATAAAGGGAACGGAAAATGCTCCAACGAAAAGGAAAGCCCTGTTGGACAGACTAGGAAAGGGGGGAACGCGTGACTAGTACTAGTACATGTACACAGCCTGGCGAGCAAGATATAAGTTGAGTTTTAGTTCGCGGGCAATAGAGTTACACTCTTCCCTCCCAAGATAAATCGGCTGCTGCCTACTAAATGAAGGAAGACAAATGTATCGAACCGCTTAGGACATTTTCCAGTGCCCGGAAGTCAGACTGCCAGTACTGTTTTGCAGTTTGATGTTAGTGGGTTAGGAATCGAAACTTCTTTGGGGCTGGAGATTTGGCACTAGGAATTGAGTTAAATGGGACTGTGAGTCCCCAAATTTCTCCACAGTCTTTCGGGCTATTTTACAGTTCATCGTGTCCGGGTTATTTAATGAGCTGTCCTTAGCTATTTAAACCTTAAAACCTTAAATAATCGCTGTGGCTTATGCAATTTCTGCACGGCCTTCCGATGCCTTCGCATCACTTCTCGCAACACTTCACAGAGTCGGAGGACTTACAACGATGCTCAGACTCATTATATTTGCTCTCCTTGCACTTTCCAGAACGCTGGCGCAAAGTGTCCCTACATGCTTGCTCGCTTGCGCGACCTCAGTTTGTACGGCTGGTGTTGCCGACCTTGCTTGCCTCTGTCAACCAACGAAGTTGGAGTCCATTGGGGCATGCGTCGGCACAGCCTGTACCGGCACAGCAGACGTGGCGGCAGCCACAGATCCTTCGTCACTGTTTTGTCCAGGTTCACCCTGTCCAACCACTGAGCTAATGCCAAGCGACGACGGGAGCGCTAACCACAAGTACTATCACTCCCTCAATCACAACGGCAGTGTTCGGAACCACATCTCCATATATCACCTCCCCAATCACAACGGGAGTGTCCGGACCCATATCTCCAAGTGTCACCCTCCCAATCACTACTAGTACCATACCGGCGACGCTTAGTACTGCAGGGCTTGGTACTGGCACCATTGTCGGTATCGTTGCAGGAATTCTTGGAGGTGCCCTTATCATGAGCCTCGTGATCATTCTATATCTCATCCGCAAGAAAAGGATCAGTGGGCAGAATGCAGGGGAAGGGAATATTGAGCGCACTGTTCCAGAGGCTGACAGACGCGCTGGAAACCTTGAGCCTATCGGCGAACAGGTTGGTGACATTCCTGAAGAAGGCGGGCGTCTCAGATATCCGAATGAGAATATCGAGGCAAGCGGACGGCTCGACTATCCCAACTGAGCTTATTAAAGACAGAAGCGGGGGATAGGATGGAAGCTTTTTGGTTTCGGGAACTCTTTTGTTGAGGCGAATGTACTTTAAGATGTAGTCTAGTGATCCGTGAAAATAAAGAATTTGAAGAAAAGGT
>Ga0302179_10001685_pt1 | contig 13187 bp, 9 predicted proteins | sample I_Palsa_E3_1_FD_198788 | JGI IMG/M metagenome (GOLD analysis project Ga0302179, IMG submission 198788) | Peat permafrost microbial communities from Stordalen Mire near Abisko, Sweden - I_Palsa_E3_1 | ecosystem: Environmental > Terrestrial > Soil > Palsa > Peat permafrost | place: Sweden: Abisko...
AGATCAACGCAAAAGGCTCGCGAAAACTTTCCAGATACGGGATCATCGCCGCCGAGCTGTCATGCAGACCAACGCCGATCACCGGAGGCCGTCCACCGCCCGCCGGAGCCCGCCCACTCCCGGCAGCTGCCCCGCTACCCGCCTGCGTCCGCCCACTCCCCGTAACCGCGCCAACGCCAACCTGCACCGCCAGAGGCTGAACGCTGGTAGAAGGAACGATAGGCGCCAGTTTGTCAATCAATCCCTCCCGGTAAACCCACTCGTGGTAATGCTGCTGGGAGAAATTCCAAAGATTCGTATGACAGCCGATACTGGTAATTTCCGACACCGCCTTGCCGGTAAACAACCAGCTCAGGTATTGGGGTAGATGCAGGGAATAACGAATGCGCGCAAAAAGATCCGGCTGCTCCTTTTTGATCCGGTAGAGCTGCATGCCGGAATTAAGACTTCCCAACACAGGACTGGCCGTCAGCATGGAAAAGGTTACCTTTCCGCCATAGGCCGTATAAAATTTTTTCATCAGCGCCTCGGGATAAGGCTTCAGATAGTTGTACAGAGGCGTCACCGGCTCCCCGTTCTCGCCAATATGCACAAAGCTCGCGCCATAAGCAGAGAAATTCACAGCCCGGATGCTAAAATCCGGCAGCGCCGATACAACGGCAAGCGATTGACGGGCCCAGGCCGTCAGTTGCTCCAGGTCCTCACAAGGTTCGCCATCCTCATCCGCCGTCCCGTCGAAGCTGCAGGATTGCTCCCATACCATCCGGTACTGCTCGTCGAACAGAAAAATTTTCTTATTTGTTTTCCCGGCATCCAATATAGCAATGACATTCATAATCCTGTAGCGACCACACTCACGCCTCTTTCTTTTATCAGCTGTTTACGCACCCTTTCATGGCGATACAGCGCCAGGGGATCGAGGGCGCCACCAGCCCGCAGCCGCGCTTCCGCTACCAGCGCACGCGTGTCGGTACGGAAACAACCCTGCAGTATCTCTTGTGCAGCAACCGCATCATTGTCTTGCTGAGCCGCCTTCAACAACTCCCGATCAACCAATAGCGCCTGGGCATAGCACAGCAGGATCGCTTCTACGGATTGCAGCAGATCCTCCAGCGGGTCTTTTACATTGTGGGACGCATCGATCATCCAGCCCAGGTCCCGCGTATGGCTCATACCGCGGGCATCCATGCCTTCTACGAGCTCGTTAAAGATAAGGAAGAGCTGGTAAGGCTTGATACTGCCGACTGTCAGATCATCGTCCCCGTATTTGGAATCGTTAAAATGAAAGCCACCCAATTTTCCTTCCATCAGCAAAAGCGAAACGATCTGTTCGATATTGGCATTGGGGAGATGATGACCCAGGTCGACGAGCGTATAGGCTTTTGGCCCCAGCTTAGTGGCATACAGCAACGACTGCCCCCAGTCACCAACGGTAGTGGAATAGAAGTTGGGCTCAAAAGCCTTGTATTCTACAAACATTTTCCAGTCAGCGGGCAGCGCCGCATAGATCTCCTGCAAGCCTTGCAGCGTGTGCCGGAATGCCTCGCGGAAATTCAATTGCCCGGGAAAGCACGATCCGTCGGCCAGCCATACCGTAAGAGAATCAGCGCCCAGCTCCACCCCATAGCGGATCACTTCGATATTATGGTCGATAGCCTGACGACGCACCTCTTTGCGGACATGCTGCAACGACCCGAATTTATAACTATGCGGTTGACCGGGCTGGTCCTGGAAAGTATTGGAGTTCATGGCGTCGAAACGAATCCCGAACTGAGCGGCCAGCGCTTTTACCGCAGCCGTGTCTTTCGGAATATCCCAGGGAATATGCAGGGAGATCGCGCCGCTGGAGCGGTTGAGCGCATGCAGTAGCCCGATATCTTCGATCTTTTCTTCCAGGCTGCGCGGCTCACCGCCCCCGGAGAAACGGCCAAAGCGGGTTCCTCCCGTTCCCAACGCCCAGCTGGGTATCGCTACCTGAAAGTCGATCAACTTCCGCAAGAGTTCCTCCGGATCAGAAAGCCCCCCGGCGACAAACTCGAATTGACGACGATGTTCTTTCAGCAGGGACTGGTTATGTTCGGCTATCTTATTTTTTTCTATTGGCATGATCCCTCGTTTATGGCATGTAAAATACTTCTTTTAGCGCTTTTGTCACCGGAGAATGATCCGGGTGCGAGTCCATGATATCCTTCATATAGTCCCACCAGCGGTGCATGACGGGATGTTCGGGAAGCCGGTCCAGTGCTGCCGGGTCGGCTATTTGCAGGAAGGCGAACAGTTGTAAGGTCTCCGGCTCTAAAAATATGGAATATTCCCGGATGCCGGTCTCCTGCAGCAAGGCGGACAGCTCCGGCCAGAGGACGGCATGCCGCCGGCGATATTCATCTTCGAAGCCTTTGTGCAGCTTCATGGTAAAGGCAATGCGTTGCATAAATGTATTATTAACGTACGAAGGCCATAGCGACACCACCATCCACATTGAGCACATTACCCGTCGACTTGTTCATCAGGCCGCCGACAAAAACAAAACAGGCATTGGCAATGTCTTCCGGCAAAATGATCTCATTCAGCAGGGTCCGCTTCGCATAATACGCAGGCAGCTCCTGCACGGTCACCCCATAGGCTTTGGCACGGCCTTCCGCCCAGTCGCCCTCCCAGATCTTACTGTCGGAGATCACCGCATCCGGATTGATGACATTGACCCTGATCTTATCAGGGCCCAGCTCAGCGGCATTGAGCCGGCTCAGGTGAAGCTGGGCGGCCTTGGCAGAACCATAACCGGCATTGTTGGGACCGGAGACCAGCGCGTTCTTACTGACGATGTTGAGGATATCGCCGCCGATGGCCTGTTTCCGCAGCACTTCGACGCCCGCCTGGGTGACGAGGAACTGTCCTTTGACCAGTACATCGTATAACAGGTCCCAATCTTTTTCTGTATGCTCCTGGATGGGCTTGGAGATAGACAGACCGGCGCAATTCACAATGATATCGACACCGCCAAAAGCCAGCGACGCGGCCCGGTATACTTTTCGGATGTCTTCCGCCTTCGTCACATCGAGCACTTCCCCGATAAAGGCGTCTTTCCCATACAGCTGCTGAAATATCGCCCGTGCGGATTCCAACCGCTGTTCGTCATTGTCGTTGATCACGACACAGGCACCCTCATCGGCAAGCTTTCGCGCAATGGCTTTGCCGATACCCCCGGCGCTGCCCGTCACCAGGGCAATCCGTCCGGAAAGGGCCTTTGGCTTGGGCATACGTTGCAGCTTTGCCTCTTCCAGCAGCCAGTATTCGATATCGAAGGCTTCCTGACGGGGGAGGGCCGTATAAGCGGAAACCGTTTCGGCGCCCTTCATCACGTTGATGGCATTGATATAGAATTCTGCGGCTACCCGTGCCGTTTGCTTGTCCTTCGAGAACGTAAACATCCCAATCCCCGGGTAAAGGATCACCACGGGATTCGGGTCACGCATCGCCGGACTATTGGCATGTTTGCAGATGTCGTAGTAATGCGCATACATCTGCCGGTAGTTTTCGAACTGCGGTATAAGTTTTCCCTTTAGAACACCCACCTCCTGCAGATCCTGTTCCGGGCTCAGATCCAGCACCAGCGGACTGATCTTGGTACGGAGAAAATGGTCGGGACAACTGGTGCCCATCGGCGCCAGCCGCGCCAGGTCATTGGAGTTTATAAATTCCAGCACCCTTTCATCGTCGGTGAAATGACCCACCATCCGGGTCCCGGAAGAGCAGAAGCCTCTGAGGACAGGCGCCAACGCAGCCGCCCTTGCCAGCCTCTCTGCAGCCGGGAGCGACTTCAGCCTGGCGCCCCCAAATACCGGTCCCTTCTTCCCGGTATGATCTTCCAGGTACTGGGCGCAGCGCTCGATCACTTCCAGCGTATTGATATAGCTCTCAAAAGCGGTGTCGCCCCAGGTAAAAAGACCGTGTGACCCCAGCATTATCCCCCGGATACCTGGGTTTTCATCCAGACATTGCCGAAGCTGGAGACCCAGGTCGAAACCAGGCCGCTGCCATTCCACCCATCCAATCCGGCCATCGAACAATTCCTGCGTGATCTTTTTCCCATCTTTAGCGGCCGCAACGGCAATGGCCGCATCCGGGTGCAGATGGTCGATATGCGCAAAAGGCAGGAACCCATGCAGCGGTGTATCGATGGATGGCGCTTTCGAAATAAGGTCATAGATGCAATGATTGAACAGCCCGACCATCTCATCTTCAAAGTTTATCCCGCGGTAGACATTCTTCAGACTGAGAAGACGATCCATATAGAGCGCCGCCAGACCGCTACGTTTCAGCGTTCCCAGGTCGCCGCCAGACCCTTTTACCCACATGATGGCTGTTTCCCGGCCTGTCAACGGATCGGTTGCCATGGCCTTGCAGGAGGTATTGCCGCCACCGTAATTGGTCAGCCGGAGATCGGCGCCCAACAGGTTGGACCGGTAGATTAAAAGGGCTACTTCATCACCGGCCATGGAGGCCGCCATCTTTTCATCCCAGAGATAGCTGACGTGCTTGAACTTTTTTGTTGTAACAGACATATAAGTATACTTTACTTTAACGAATTACCATAGCCGACCAGCATGACGGACAACAGAATAGCGATGATGCCTGTCGTTATCGTCAGCCGGGTACGGGCACTCACCCCCTTCCATTCTTTTAGCGCTATCCCCCAGCAATTCGCCACCAGGATGATAAACGCCATGTGCAATATCCAGGAGCTTGCGCCATTGCCCAGCCGGCTCTCGCCCATTCCGTAAAAGAAAAACTGGAGAAACCAGATCGTACCGGCCAGCGCGGAAAAAAAATAATTGTTCGCAAGATGCGTACTTTTCGCAGTATAATCCCCAAAGGTCCGGTTACGGGCATTCAGGACCATACACCAGATAAAGTTAGTGGTCAGGCCGCCCCAGAGCAGGACGATGTAGGTGACATTGTTCTGATAGAGGAACTCCGTGGTCACACCCGGATGCGCTTGCTTCCAGAGTTGATTGGCGGTCGCCGCCATCGCTCCTCCGGCCTCGATGCCATAATTGAAACAGGCGCTGAGAATACCGGATAGCACACACACGATAAGCCCCTTTGTCAGGTTGAACTCTTTGACGCTCTCCTTCTTTTTCTCTTCCGGCAATTCTTTTTCCTTCAACACGCCTGCCCTGCCGCAGATATAAATGCCCGCCAAACAAAGCGCCACCCCTGCCAGTACGATCCGGCCCCAGGTAGAAGACAGCAATTCATGAAAGCTGGTCTTGCCTGACGTGGGAACAAAATTGTAATAAATAGCCGGCGCCAACGCGCCAAAGGCCGAGGTGAAACCCAGCAATACCGAATTGCCCAGGGACATGCCCAGGTAACGTACACCCAGCCCATACAGCAGACCGCCTACACCCCACAGCAGACCCCAGAAATAGGTCCAGCCGAATGTTGCCGGCGAAGCCTGTGCAATGATCTCCGTAAAATGCGGCACCGTCAGCCACGCCGCAAGCGGCGGAACGATCAACCAGGAAAACAGACCCCCGACGATCCAATAGCTTTCCCATGACCACTCCCGAACCTTTTTAAAAGGAATATAAAAGCTGCCGGACGCGGCCCCGCCGATAAAATGAAAGAAAATGCCAAATAGTATCTGCATGGAGGTGACGATTTTTCAACGTGGCTACAAGCACTGACCGCCTAAATGTAGGCATCCTTGCTTAATAAGCCATCATGTACCGTCATGGTCGGGCATCTTCGGCGGAAACGGAGGCCCCGACCTGGGAGTGGAGATATTCCATGTATTTTTCCCGGGCGATCAACGATGCCAGAAGATCCACGTGGGTGGAAGAAGAGGTAAAATAGATATAATCCTTATAGGTCATTCCTTTTTTGCAATACAGGTAGAAAGTTTCGTGTTTTTCAAAAAAATCGAGGACTTTTTTCAATTCCCCGTTCCAATAGTCCATTCTCTTGCTATCATCTTCAGGAACAAACATTTCCGCAACATACAACAGCACAAAATACTTGATTTGCGCCCCAAACTGCGGTTCGATGGTCTTATAAAACCAAACCTGCTCGTGCTGATCTTGAAACCGGTGGGCTTCCTTCATCTTCTGCAACTGACAATAGGCCCTGAAACTCAGCTGAAAACAATCCTCAATCCATTGGCGGTGCGATTGACAAACCTCCTTCCTTGATCTTATGACTTCCAGCAGCTCTTCGCACATCTCTTGGCCCAGGCTTTTCATATTAAAAAACACTTTGTGGTCTGCACCGGTTCTTAGAAAGGGGCTGTAATGTTTACTACAGCCCTTTCCCCTCAATGGATTTAAATCAGATGGACTCATCAGTAGGATATTGAACTAAAAAACGGGGATGGCCATCTAACAGACTAAAAATAGCCCGCAATGATCTCAAACACTGTAGTAATTTTACTACATTAAAAGTTATGTGTATAATTGACATATTTAAATCTTTTGGCGTATATTTGCGCCCGCAATAAAAAGGAAGCAGTGGCATGAAATCGAATAGAATACTGATCGCAGATGACCATAGTATAGTCAGGTCCGGCCTGAAGCTGGTTGTCAGAGAGATTTTGCCATGGACCGATATTGACGAAGCCCCAAATGGGAATGAAGTCATTTCCCTCCTCAAAAAGAACCGTTATTCACTCATCATCCTGGATATCAATATGCCGGACACGGATTCCGTTTCGTTGGTATGCAATCTTTTAGCTTACCAGGAAGATATCCGCATCCTCATTTTCAGTGTCAATCCTGAACCTCTTTTTGCCAATAGATACCTCAAAATGGGTGTAAAAGGCTACCTCACCAAGGATTGCGATGCCGCGGAGATCAGTCGCGCCATACAGGCGATCCTGGAAGGAAAGACCTGGTTAAGCCGCACCGCTAAAGAATATCTCCGGGACGAAACCGCGTCAGGCAAAAAGGAAAACCCTTTTGAAAAGTTGTCGGACCGGGAAATGCAGATCGCCAAATATATGCTCCTTGGGTATTCCTATGCGGAGATCCAGAAAATCCTCAACATTCACAGTTCCACGATCGGCACCTTGAAAACACGGTTGTTCGGAAAGCTGAATGTAAAGTCGATGTTCGATCTCGGGGCCCTGGCCAGATTATATAACATGGACCCATCTACATTCTGAAGGACAACGTTACGGCCGTATCCTTCCCGATCTCACTTTCGATATGCAGACCTGCCTGTATCAATTGTGTCAGCTCGACAATAAGGCGATATCCATAGGTCGAGCTGGCTATGTGGCTATCCGCCCGCCGGTAATTCAACAATTGGCCGATCTTCGAAGCGGACATCCCGGCCCCGGTGTCTTTTATTGTTATGGATACCTCCCCGTCCATCACGGCCGCGGTAATATGAATATGGCCTGCCTTCGTATATTTTACAGCATTGTCCATCAGGTTGCGCAAAACGATCGCCAGCAGATTCTTGTCCGTCCGCATCGAAAGTCCGGCAGGAATATCGATCGAAAAAGAGAGGCCCTTCCGTTCGGCCAATTCCTGGTAAAAATCCGCCACTTCCCTCACAAAGGGCCCCAATTCCAGGGGATACAGCTCCAGGTGGAACCCCTCCTGCCGGGTATTGTACCAGGCCAGGAAATCCGTGCTGAACTGGCAGATCTTTTTATTGGATTCGTTAAGCTGGAAAAGAAGGTCCCCCAGTTCGGCTCCGGTCAATTTAAAATAATTCCCTTCCAGGTAACTGATCATAAAGCCCTGTGCGAACAAGGGAGATCGCAAGTCGTGCATGATCGCCGAAAGAAGCCTCTCCTTTATAATCGTGCTTTGTTCGAGCTCGGCCGTCCGTCTGTCCACTTTGACCTGGAGCCGCCGATTCTGAAGTATCAAAATCCGCGGCCGAAAAACATAGATCATCAGCAAAGCCAGCAAAATAAAACCCAACAGCAACAACCCGAATCCCCGGGTGTTATACCATTTAGGCCGCACTTCGAAGAATAGGGAAATAACCGTAAATGAACTTCGGGACCAGCCATCCCTTTTCCGGATCATCAGGGCATATTTCCCGTATGGCAGGCGATTGATATGGATCCGCCCCTCCCTCCCGACAGGATACCATCCCTCGCCAATAGTGTTTAGCTTATATTCCAGTTGCAGGTTGGCTTCCGATCCATAAAAAGGAGTCGTCACATCGACCATCAACTGGTTGAAATCCGGTGTAATCCTTAATGGTTGCTGACCATCCAGCGTTGCACTATCCACCGTAATCCTATCGATGATAATGGGCTTATCCGGCCATTCGCACCGGATGCTGTCCGGATTAAACCGAACCAGCCCGTCCATGCTGGCAAAATAAAACGTTCGCTGACGGTCCGCCAGCGAAGTAGGAGTGCTGCCGCCATTGAACTCCTCCGTATTCAATCCCGATGATTTATCAAAATAATAAAAAACGAGGCGCTCGCCGGTCCCGCCTGCCTCATCCAGGTCCTTTTTCTTTATCCGGAAAAGACCGTGATCGGTGGTGATCCAGAAAAAACCCTCGTCGTCCTCCAGAAAACTATGCGCCGTCGCCAGGTATTGGCGGGGGTCCAGCGGAAGCGGAATAAATTTTCCCTGTGCGTATTTATAATAGCCATCCCCATAAGTGCCAAGCCAGATACTGCCGTCTTTTGCCACATAGATACTACGGACATATACCCCGGGCAGCAGCGGCTGCTCCTCCATCTTACCCGCCGCCAAATCGTAGGCAAATAGTCCGTCATTGGTGGCAATCCACCATTTGCCCGGTACTACCATCGCGGTAGCCTGGATACGCCTGTCCTTCAACAACGGATGGCGACGTTCCAAATAATGCAGGTGGCCATTCTCCAGTTTCAACAAGTCGGAACGGAGGCTTACCCATAGCGTATGTGCCCCGTCTTCCTGAATACCGGTGACATGCGAGTCCAACTCCAGGCTGTCAACGAATAGTAATCTCGAAAAACTGCTGTCATACTGATAAAGATGATGATTCCGGCTGAACCAAACGGAGTGATCGGCTGCCTTGTACATACACTTTTCGTCAGGAGCCTCTTCCGGACTGAAAAGATGGTTTTTTTGCGCCTGATTGGCGTCCAGGATCCCCTGACCCGTGACGATCCTCCCACCCGGAAGCAGCTCAAAAGCCAGCACCATATTGTCATTCTTATCCTGGCTGTGAAAAGTTAACGGGTGAAAATTACGGTGGGTAACGACAAATATCCCTTCGTTTTCTGTACCGATAAACAGTCTCTGGCCGTCGGTGTCATACTGCATGCAGCGAACAGCCTGATCTGCCAAAAAATCCAGCTTCTTAAACAGCAGAAAGGCCTTCAATACCTGCAGATCCAATCGCAATTGATAGACATCGCCGGCCATTTCAATAAATACCTGACCTCCCTTCCGGTAAAGATGAAATTCCGCGGCACGGGATCCTCGTATTCGTTTCATCAGGTCATTCATCGAAGGGTCAACGATGATATTCGCCTGCCTTCCACCCCTGAAGAACCGAAGACCCCCGTCCTTTGCAAAATTGCAAAACAACCCATCCAGGCAGAAAAGCCAGTCGCCGGGTCTGTTAAGGACCGGGAGCAACGGAATTGTTTGCAGGGAAGCGTTGTTCAGGTAATACCAATCGCCATTTTGACACGCAGCCATTTCGTGTTGGTTGATGACCTCGAATGTATCGGCCTTGCTCAATCCGTTCAGCAGGGCCGTATCGATGCCTTGCTGCCTATTGTTCCGATTGCCGGCGTAAAAAGGCGTAGCGTCAAACAGGAAGCCTGAGCGGGAATTCACAAACTTATGGCGGATACCCGAAGCCACCGAATCCGTTATCATCCGATGATCGGGCGCAATGATCAAAATAGGCGAATGGGGATAGGCATTGGTTGCGCAGATTGCGTGTCCTGGCTCCTGAAAGAGAATAGAAATCAGGCTCGATTGGATGGCCGGGGTGCTGGCATTGTTATAAATACGAAACCGCTGCCCGTCAAATCTTGCGAGGCCGTTTTCCGTGCCGATCCATAGAAATCCATCACTGGCGAATAATAGATCCCGAACGGTATTTTGCGGTAACCCATTGTCGCCAGTATATTGACTGACCACATATCCTTTATCTTCGGGCAAAACCGGGTTTACCCGGCCTTCTATGAGCTGAGCCCAACCATACGAATAACTTTGAAAGAAAAGTAAAAAGAAGAAACCGTATTTCATCTTTTCAGAATTAGCTACTCAATCAGATTCATCTGTCACTGCACCTTCACCGCCTGCCTCGCCAGCAACTTCCACTGCCCCTTCTGTTTCATCCAGACCAGCAGCACGGAAAGATGGGTCGTACCTGGCTTACCGCCATCATTGGTGACGGCCGACAGCGTATGGCGCACCCAGGCCGTATTGCCGACAATGTTGATGGTTTGGTCGGTGAGGTCGATGGAGACAAAATCGGAAGAACCCGACAGCAGGGCATCCTCAAAAGCAGCCTTGTCCTGGATCAAACCGCTGGAATGGCCATAAGTCAGCTCATCCATCGTCAGCTTGTCCAAAGCTTTCTTGTCGGGATCGATAAGTACCTTGCGGAAAGCTTCCACCGCAGCAATCAGCCCCGGGTCATCCTTGCCCTGCGCCACCGCAGGCGCCGCAGCCGCAACCAGCAGCAAAAACATAAAAACTATCGATTTTATCATATACTTTATTTTAAACTTTGACTACTTCCATCCCCAGCAACGCACCCAGCTTGTCAATCTTCGAAGAAAGATGCCCGACACCCACGGCACAGTGATGCGCCGGCCCATAACTATTCCAACGATTGACGAAGTCCCGTACCCCCATCGGAAAACGGTAACGACTGTTGGTGTTACCGATACGCAGGATAGGACCGGGCACCGACTCGCCTTCCGCTACCAGCATCAGCAAACCACCGCCCCTCTTTTCAACGACCGACAACAAAGTGACCGGCCCATTCTTTACCGACATCTCCACGGACAGCCCGCTGCCAACCTTGCCGTGATAGACCTGCAGCGGTCTCACCTTTGTCTTTCCTTCCGCTATCGCAATATGCCCCGGCCCGTCATGACCCATCAGCACGATATCATCGTTGAAGTCCATTGCATAGTATTCCGTAAAAGAGCCGCCAGCCCCAAAGCTGTCCATGATCTTCATCGCCTGTACATTCTTGATTTCATATTCACCCGCCACCGGGATGCCCCGTGCCGTCAGCAGCGAATTACCAAGAATAATAGAGCCGATCGCCTCTTCGTTGTCCGGGTTACCCGTTCCCTTATAGTAATAGGCCATAGAACCCAGCCCATGATCGGCGACCAACCGGTCGAGGGCTACAGAAGTAACGGCAGCTTTTTGCAATTCCGCTGCCGGGCAATCCGGCTGCACGTCAAAAATAGAATAAAACTGCTCCACCCGCTGCCTGACGTCCGCCTCCGCAACCTGCCGGCGACGCAAAACCAATTCCTCCACCTCGAGCAATTCGATATGCCCCCCAAAGCCAGCGTATTGCAAAGTCAGATCGGTATAGACATCCAGCATCCCGCTGTAATAGTGTCCCATACAGCCCAGCCGGTTATAGGCCATCGTATGCATCACCTTCGCCGCCTCCACCCACTCGCGGATCTCCCTTGCGACAAGGGGATCGTTTCGCAACATACCGGTGATTTCGTAAAATCGAATCCCTACCCTCTTAAATACATTGGCTATCTCCGGAACAGGACAGGCCGAACAATATGACAGCCATTCCCCCGTCATCCGGGTGCGGTCGGTCAGGGCATTGAACGAATCATAATCGATGGCCGCCTCCGGAGACAGGTTCAAAATGATGACGGGAGCATTCGCCTTTCTCACAACCGGCAGCACGGTGGACGATAGCGCATAGGTGGAGACATAAAGAAATATCAGGTCCACTTCATTGCGCCGGAACAGACTGGCCGCTGCAAAAGCCTTGTCCGCAGTATCGACCAGACCGGCATCGACGAGATTTGGATGAAGGATCGCCAACTGGTCATGTATCTCCTGCAGATATCCCTCCAGGCGTTGCTTCAACCCCGCGAACTGATCCCAATACGTATCGAGACCAATGCCAAATAAACCGATTTTCAAAACAGATGACATACCAACGAAATTTTCACGGCTAAACTAATTCCCCCCTCGGCAAAGCCGAATTCCCCCCAGGCTATACCCAATCCCCGCTAAGCAATACCCAAATCTTTCTGTATTTGTTCCAGCGACTTCCCTTTTGTCTCGGGCATCACCCGCCAGATAAAGACCAATTGCAGCAGCATCATCACAGCAAAAAAAACAAAAGAATAATAACCACCCTTTTCATGCCCTTCCACGATGCCGGGGAAGACCGTTGTAATGATCCACGCCATGATCCAATGAGTGGAACTCCCCAGCGAGCCGCCCTGCGAACGGACAGCGTTGGGAAAGATCTCGGAAATAAAGACCCAGATGACGGCGCCCTGGGAAAAGGCAAAAAAAGCGATGAATCCGATGAGATAAAGCAGCAAGTGATTATTGCCGGTGAGGGTGCCGGAAAATGCCCAGGCCGTGAGGCTGAGAAAGACGATCATCCCGAATGAACCGATGATCAGCAGTTTCTTGCGCCCGAGTTTATCGATGATCGTCATAGCCAATAAGGTGCAAAGGAGATTGGCCACCCCAATGTAGATAGGCTGACTAAAGGACTGGCTCTTGCTGAAGCCTGCCAGTTGGAAGATGCGCGGCGCGTAATAAAGGATGGCATTGATGCCGGACAGCTGGTTGAACATGGCCAGCAGCATGGCATACAGAATAGGCTTGGAATAACGGCGCTGGAACAGCGATTCCTGGTGCTCTTTTACGGACTCGCGGATGGCCGTAACCGCGGCGCCGATATTGAGCTCCCCCAGCTTTTGCAGGATGGGGAGGGCTAAAGGTTCTTCGTTATTCAAAATGAGCCAGCGGGGGCTTTCGGGGATGGCGAGGAGCAGGATGCTGAAAAGTACCGAGGGTACCACCATAACACCCAACATCCAACGCCAGGAATCTGTCAGTTGAAGACGGGTAAAAAGATAATTGGTCAGGTAGGCGACTACAATCCCGGCCACAATATTCACCTGGAAAGAACCGGCGAGGCGGCCTCGCAGCGCGGCGGGTGAGATCTCCGAAATATACATGGGCGCAACGACG
>Ga0302179_10001688_pt1 | contig 13177 bp, 4 predicted proteins | sample I_Palsa_E3_1_FD_198788 | JGI IMG/M metagenome (GOLD analysis project Ga0302179, IMG submission 198788) | Peat permafrost microbial communities from Stordalen Mire near Abisko, Sweden - I_Palsa_E3_1 | ecosystem: Environmental > Terrestrial > Soil > Palsa > Peat permafrost | place: Sweden: Abisko...
AGAGGCTTTTGTCGATGTGGTCGGCGCTCGTGTGTACTACCTTCACGCGGGAAGCGGCAAACCGATGCTGCTCATTCATGGATTGGTGGGTTCAAGCGCAAACTGGCGGAATAACATAGACGCTCTTGCTAAGCACGCCAGGGTCTATGCGATCGACCTTGTGAATATGGGGAAATCACAACGGGTCGGGGGGCTGGACGGGGGGCTTAGGGCTACCGCCAAGCGCATCGTCGCAGTCATGGATGCGCTCAATCTGACCCAGGCCGACATCGTTGCCCACTCGCACGGAGGAGCCGTCGCGCTGATGCTTGCTGCGATGTATCCCAGACGGGTCAGCAGGCTCATCCTCTTCGCACCTGCCAACCCCTACTGCCGCTCATGCGATCCTATCGTGCGCACCTATAGCACTCCCTGGGGCGAGTTCTTTGCGTGGATGCTGCCTCATCTTCCGAGGCCGATTCAGCGCGTCGCCCTTGGAGATGTTTATGGAGGGTCGGATCGCGTTGTCAGTCGATGTTTGCACGAAATCGTCGAGGGCCTGCGGAGTCCCGTCACAATGCGCCACGTGCTCTGCATCGTTCGCTGCTGGTTCACCGAGAGGGCCAAACTGAGAACGGCTCTCCGTCGCATCAAGCGGATTCCAACTCTGCTGGTGTGGGGTGATCGCGACTGTACTGTCAGCCTCAGCTCCGCCGCCAAGCTAAAGCGCAAACTGCGCGGTTCGGAACTCGTCGTGGTGCCCGGTGCCGGCCACTCCGTTTTCGAGGAGATTCCGGAGGAGTCGAACCGCATCATGCTTGAGTGGCTTGATCGCCATTCGTCGTCCACCCCGCATCCGCACGATCCGTCGCGACCTGCGAGTGTCGCCAGAAGCACCGCCGTCATGCGGCGTTTCTCGCCTGGCGCTTAAGGAAGCTCTGCGCGGGTTCCTGATTTCACCGGACAAGATTTTTTCATATTACTTCCACTTGTTTTGCCTGTTTCTGCGGGGCGTACTTCTCGACCAGCCGAAGCAACGCCTTTGATTGATACGCTTGCGCCAACTGGACGATTCTATCGGCGAAAGGGCGAAATTGTTCATCCAGCGTTGCTAGCTCTACAGCTTTCTCTTTGACTGCGCGCATATTGCCGGCCTTCGCCAACTTGTGCAGCAACTCCATTTGCTCTGGATGCGGTATGACGAATCGCTCGTATCGATCACTCGTCGGAGCTGTCGGTTGCACGGTTTCCTGGGTCAAATCGAGATTGAGTAACTTGCCGAGTTCCTGGAGCATGCTTGTATCTTCGATAGGTTTCGTCAGAAATGCTTTCGCTCCTGCGGTCATGCATTCGGCCTGCTCTTTCCCGGTTACGCCAGCGGAGACGGCGATAACCGGGACCATGCACAAATCCGGGAGCTGTTGCATACGGCGTATCGCCTCCAGGCCATCCATCACCGGCATTCGAATGTCCATCAGGATCAGGTCTGGTGGCGCTAACTGGGCTAAGGTCAGCGCCTCCAGGCCGTTGACCGCCTGGCACACTTCAAAACCCAGACTGCGTAGTGTCTCCGTAAGGACCGATCTGTGTGCCTCTGTATCATCGACCACCATCACCTTCTTGCGAGGTCCGCTATAACCGGTCACAGGCCCGCTTATTTGAGACACTATTTGCGCTGAGTCAACCAGCAGCGTAGGCATCTCGAATGAGAAACAGCTCCCTTGGCCTGGAATGCTTTCCACTTCAATGTCGCTTCCCATCAGCCGGACTAACTGGCGGCTGATGCTCAATCCGAGGCCGGTTCCGCCCATGCGGTGTCGCTCGTCCCCTACCTGCTCAAATGGCCGGAAGATTTTCTCCAGTTGATCCGCGGCGATTCCAGTGCCGCTATCGCGCACTGCAAAGCGCAACCGCATAGGATCCCGGGATCGCGGCAACGCCTGTACTTTCAACTGCACCACCCCGACATCGGTAAATTTCACAGCGTTCGAAAGAAGGTTCAGCAATACCTGACGAAGGCTCTTCGGATCGGCCTGCACAAAGCGGGGAAGATCCGATGCAATATCGAATTCAAAGTCAAGATGCTTCTCTTCAGCCCGGATGCGAATGATATTGGCGATTCCGTTGAGAAAGGCAACCATATCGACCGGACTCGTATGTAACTCGATCTTGCCAGCCTCGATCTTGGAAAGATCCAGAATATCTGTAATCAGCATCAGAAGATGCTCGCCGCTTTGCTGGATCGTGTTGTAGGCATCTGCTTGCCCTTGGGTCATGTTAGGATTTCGCTTCAGCAGTTGCGCATATCCCAGAATGGCATTCAACGGTGTTCGCAACTCGTGACTCATGTTCGCAAGAAACATCGACTTGGCCCGGTTTGCTCCGTCAGCGACCAGTTCTGCTCGTTGACGCTCGACGATCTCCGACTGCAGGTCTTTTGTGCGTTCAGCCACTATCTTCTCAAGATCGTTGGCGCGGAATCGCAACCGTCGCGTGTAGATTCGTTGACCCGCGATGCAAACCGCGATGACGGTTACACTGCATAGCGCAAAGAACCATTTGGTCTGAAAGTAGTGCGGCTTGAGAACGAATCGAATCGTCGCTCCGTTTAAGTTCCACACGCCATCGTCATTCGATGCGATCACCTGAAAACGATATTGTCCTGGGGGAAGGTTAGTGTAATAGGCCACGCGACGGACGCCAGCGTCTACCCACTTGGGGTCGTAACCTTCAAGGCGGTACTTGAATCTAACCCTGCCGGGAACCAGAAGGCTGAGAGCTGTATAGTGAATCTCGATCTTGTCATTACCCGGAGGAATCTGAAAGCCGTTCTCCGCGGGCATCGATCGATCATTGATAGCAATATCTTCAATGATCACGGGTGGAATCAGGTCATTCTGCAAGATGTGTTTGGGGTCTACAACTACGAGGCCCTCGGTGGTGGTGAACCACAGCTTCCCATCGCTAGTGCGCCAACCCGCTGGCTGGGAGGCTGGGAGATTTGCCTCGCTGGTCTTCATGCCGTCGTCCATCCCATAGACTGTTGTCCGAACGGTTGAGACACGTCCGTCGACAAAGTCATCCAGATCTGTCCGATTGGCCATATAGATTCCGCTCGGCGTGCTGATCCAGAGATTACCGACATCGTCGATGAGAACACGAGAAGGGTAGCTGTCGAAGAGACCGTCCTTCTGGCGATAGTGGGTCACATGTCCGTCTCGAATGCGAAACCGGGTAAGTCCGGGCGTCCGTCCCCCAAGCCAGAGACTCCCCTGGTGGTCATCTGAAATGGAGGTGACCGCGAAATCGACGTCCTTCTGTCTTGCATTCATCGGCGCTTCGCCCGGTGCAAACTTGAATAGCCCCTTCACAGTGCCGAACCACAGAGTGCCAGTTGAGTCGCGATAGATTGAAAACGTATAGTTACCAGGGACCGAGAGGGGGGTGGTCTGGCCGTGAATGGTAAATGGGCGAATCTGGCCGTCCTTGAAACGCAGCGCCAGTGTTTCGTTAGTAGTTACAATCAAGCTCTCATCGTCTTCGTTAATGGAGGAGATGAAGCGCTTCGAAAAGCGTCCGCCTGGATCATAGACTGTAAATTTTCCTGCTTTAAGTCGGCTTAGGCCTCCAACAGTACCCATCCACAAGCTACCGTCCTTAGCCTCGAAGACGCCATTGCCCTGGAAGCTCAGGCCCGCCTCTTTCGTTACTTCGGTAGCCGCTCCGTTCTCGATCCGCGCCAGGCCTCCGGGAATGCAGAATGCGTACAGTTTGCTATCGCGTGTCTCGAAGGCGGCTCGAACGTCGTCGGAGGGAAGTCCTTCTTTCTTTGTTAAGGTTGTAACCTTGGTATTCCGAAAGTGCTCCAGTCCTCGCCCCGTTCCTACCCAAAGGCTTCCTTCCCTATCTTCAAAGAGACACAAGACCTTGTTATCGGTCAGACCATCCGACTCATTGAATGATGAAAGTAGATCGCCGGTGATACGCATCAGGCCAAGATCGTCCGTGCCAATCCACATATTGCCCTGATGGTCCTGGAGGATAGCGTGAATATCTCCATGGATGGCATTCGAATAAGCGCGTTCGAGTTTTTTGCCATCGTGATCCATTCGATAGAGTCCGTCCAGGGTTCCAAGCCAAACGCTGTGCTTATCGTCCACGGCCAACGCTGATACGCCCTGCTTCCAGCTTTTCAGATCCAGCACAGTCGAGAGCTGGCTGTTCTGGTAGCTGTAAAGCGACTTCTGGCCGCCGATCCACACCCTCCCCTGGGCGAATGTGTCAATATGACCTGTACCCCGTGCCAGCATCTGAATTCCGATCTTTTGAATGAGATAAATGAAATCATCGGAACCGAGAAAAACCTCGTGCTTTCCGCTTTCAAAGATCGTCCGAACGGCGCCGTCGGGAAGCGGACGTGGCGGGAGATAGTCAGAAAACATCCCGTTCTTGTACATCAATGTTTTCAACGTGGTGCGAACGAGCATATTGCCGTCAGCTCCCATTGTGATGGCCTTTACCGATGATCCGCTGCCGAGTTCCTCATCCATGGAGACGAATCGGACTCCATCGAATCGAACAAGGCCGGCCGACGTTCTAATCCAAAGATATCCGTCAGAGGTTTGCAGAATTTGATAGACCGCATGCCCAGGGAGTCCGTACTGCGAAGTCCAAACGCTATGGCTGTACTGATCGATGTGTTTGCTTGGGTCAAGCGCAAGCAAAGCGCTGGCCGAGCTGAGCGACAGGGCTAGAATGCATATCCAGATGCGATGTTGGCTTGATTCAGTAACGATTGAAACGACGAGGAAAAGACTTCTGATGATGGCGCCAATGAATTTCGTCCGTGGCCCAGCCCGCATCGCGTAACTCATTCGGCTCAATTCTCCCGAGGTCATACCCTAACGTGACGTTCCCAACGCATCGTGATGCGCTCCATGACATCTACCGAGGAATCGATTGGCCAATTAAGCGAACAGAATTACATGTTGAATCGAGCGCCGTTTGCGCCAATCGAGCAGTCCTGCACATCCAGTCCATGCGTCGCATCAGCTTTGATTCCTTGCGTGAGAAGGAAATCGGGTCTACCCGTTCGAATCAGCTCTCCGCATTCTGATGCCGATACAGCTGGGCTATACAGGAATCCCTGGATCTCAGCACAGCGTTTCTTCTCCAGATACGCAAGCTGCTCCCTTGTCTCAACTCCTTCAGCAATGCATGCGAATCCGAGATTTCGCGCTAAGCCAATGATGCTCGTTACCACCGCCTCGGCAGCGGGTTGTGTTGTTATATCGCGCATGAACGATCGGTCAATCTTCAGGCGGTCAAGGGGAAATCGTCTTAGATAAGAGAGCGACGACCATCCGGTTCCAAAGTCATCGAGCGCGAGGCCGATCCCAAGCAGTTTCAGTTGATGCATGATGTTGATCGTTGCTTCTGAGTCATCCAGAGTAAGGTTCTCAGTTAATTCGATTTCCAGCCATTTTGGATCCAATCGGCTCTCACGTAAAGCCTCTTTGACCGTATTTACCAGATTTCCACGATAAAACTGATGCGCCGACACATTCACAGCCATTCGGACTGGCGGCAATCCTTCCTTTTGCCAAGCCACGTTTTGCAGGCACGCAGTTCTGATGACCCACTCCCCAACCTCAACGATCAATCCCAGTTCCTCGAGTAGAGGAATAAACTCGCCAGGAGAGATCACTCCGTGCTGGGGGTGGTTCCAGCGCAACAATGCCTCGACTGCAGTGATGGCTCCAGAAATCGTTGAGACCTGCGGTTGGTAATGGAGGATGAACTGGCCCAGTGCGCACGCATGGCGCAAATCGTTGGCTAACATCCGGCGTCGTTGCGTCGCCACACTAAGTTCCTGCGTAAAGATCCGGTAGCTGCCGCGCAAGTGTGCCTTTGCCGCATACATCGCAGTGTCGGCAGCTCGCAGCAGATTTTCGGGGGTCTCTCCGTCGTGAGGATACTGGCTAATACCGATGCTGCAGGTTATCTGTAACTCATGGCCGTCAATTTGGAATGGCTGCTGCAAGGATGCGATTAGCTTATGAGCCACAAGTTCGACGTCTTGATCATTTGAGACAGCCGGAAGCGAAACTACGAACTCATCTCCGCCCATGCGCGCCACGATATCGCTCTCACGCAGGCAGGCCTTCAGGCGCATCGACACTGCCTCCAGGAGGCCGTCGCCAATATGATGACCGAGTGAATCGTTGATGTGCTTGAAGTGATCCAGGTCGACCATGAAAACTACAACTCGCTCTTGATTACGGGAGGCTAATGCAATCGCCTGGGTTAAGCGATCCTGGAGCGAGATCCGGTTCGGTAATCCGGTTAAAGCGTCATGAAGCGCCATGTAGCGGATGCGTGCCTCTGCTTGTTTCCGTCCGGTAATGTCGCGGATGTTACATTGCACGATCCGGGTCCCGTCCACTTGGTATAAGTTACCGATAAACTCAACGTCCATGAGCGACTTGTCATAAGCCTCAATGTTCCAGTGCTCAAATGAGACAGACTCCCTCATTTGCAACTCGGTAAGGCCGTCTCGACACGCGGGGATATCTTTGAATGGCGCAATGTCGCAGAGCTTTTGACCGATATAGTGGTCACGACGATAGCCCAGCATTTGAATCAGGGACAGATTGACGTCAGTTATTTTCCCACTGTCAAAGTCAAGCAGGAAGATGCCGTCTTTGGCTGTTTCAAAGAGCCTGCGATATCGGCTTTCAGATTCATGCAGTTGTGCATTCTGCTTTGCGAGTTTTTGTTGCACCGCCCGGAGCGTCAGATGAGTCTCGATCCGAGCCAAGAGTTCCTCGACTTGGAACGGTTTGCTGATAAAGTCAACTGCACCCGCTGCGAACCCCTTCACCTTGTCGCTGGAGTCGGCCAGCGCAGTCATGAAAATCACGGGTATATCGCGCGTACTATCGATGCTTTTCAGAAGCCGACAGGTTTCAAAGCCATCCATGCCCGGCATCATTACGTCGAGGAGAATTAGATCTGGCCTTACCAGTTGAGCGCGTTCCAACCCCTCTTCGCCGTCCTGCGCGACCATTACCTGAAAGTCATTGGCTTCAAGATATTCCACTGCCACGGCTAAGTTGGCAGGGATGTCGTCGACGATCAGGATCGAGCGTCCGATTTCGCTGGACAAGGCTTCTTTCATAACTGTTCCACCGATTTATCCGCTTCTGGGCCGTATTCGAAACAGCCGTCCCGATTTCCAGAAAATCCAGGCATCGGTTGGCCGGCACGAAAGTTACTTATGTGGGTCGCTTCGGTCCACACTTTCACGTTGGTCCCCTGAATGCTTAATCGTCATCCGGGCTCAATGTTATGGGTTACCTAGGTACTGTCACTCCGAATGCGCAACACTTCAGCAAGATTGTTGCCGGTGGTCGATAAACGTGGCTAACACAAGGATGAAGGTTCACCGTAGATTTGAGAGCACGATTGATAACTTCCACCTATATGGTGCTTGAGGTCCAGAACACCTTCCGACACGGAAAAGACAAGACCGATAGAATGAAACCTTTGCGTTGACGGAGACCTCCGATGCACCTTTCCGGAACGTCCCTCGACGGGTTAAACTCTCTCTTCAGCGATAAGGACGGACCTTTGCTCCCTACACAATAGCACCATAATCACTTAGACATGTCACTTAAGGAATGAGGCTAATGGGAAATAGGGAACAACAAGGATCTTCTACTTTGCCCTATAGCGTATTGAAATGATCGTAATGGCCTGCGATCTCCATCAGTCCAGGCTTCCGCTGCCGGAGATCGCTTGAATAATAACTTTCCCGAAAGGACACACAGCCCCTCTAGCTTTTAGACAATCAGCGAATCTAAGTGCGAAAAATCGGGAGTAGCGAAGCTATATAACGATATGACCAAAACATCCCGTAATCGAAAACTGGCTCAAAGCGATGGGGGTTAGCCAAGGGACCGAGACAGCCTGATATTCGCCGACACACATGCGAATTATCAGGCCGTCCGGGGCTGACTTTCCCACGATGCCGGTTATTTAGTGCGTGACAGCGGCATCTTCATTGGCACTGCTTTCTGTCGTCCTGCCCAACGTGTCGTACAGCGGGTGCGCAGGAGTCACGTTCGGGTCTTCTTTCGCAACGGATATGGCCATGATTCGAATGCTGTCATTTGCGGGCAACGTCAGCGTCTTCGCGTGGGCGGGCAAATCGATTGGATAGACGAAGAGATAGCTGTAAGCATACGGCTGGTTCAATCCGTCCGGGGTGTGATGGTGCGAGGCGTACCAGGCCAGAGTGGCCGGCTTGATGTAGCCGGGGCGCAGGCCGAGGTAATCCTCTGGATAGCGCGGCGACCAGGCTGGAGAGCCCGTATTGCTGAGATCCCATGTGGCGTGATTTGCCGAGACAGCCCAATCCTTCCTGAGCGGAACCTGATGCGCCGGAACCTGACTGTTTGGCCCTCCGCCCTGGGTGATGGAATCCGGCCTTGGCTTCCAGGAGCGGGTGTCCCATTGACCGATGAACCCTCCCCAGTCTTCGATGGTCAGATTTACAGCGCGATCGCCCACACGGAATTGCGCTTGCTGATCGCCCTGCGCAGAAGCTGCGAGCACGTACAGCTTGTTGAAATCGCCTGCGGGCAGGGGAATTGCCTGGCCCCTTGCCACGAGCGCATCGGGCTTGCCTGTTCCGGCAGGAGCCAGTTGGAAGTCCACGCCATTGACCTTGAGTTGCGTGGGCAACATCTCGGCTGGAAGCGCGTCTCCCTGTTTATTGAATCCTCCTACAGATTTCGTGTCGTCTTCGCTGGCGGCGGCAAGGTCGTACTTGATCGCGACAGGCTGCGAGGCGACGGAGTTCAGGTGCGCGGGAGACGCGCCCAGCCGCAGGGCAAAGGTGCGCGGCTGATACGGCTTGAAAGAGGTCTCAAGAGCGCCGTTGACGACAGATGCCGAGCCAATTGGCGATTCAAGCGGCAATTCCTGTCCGTTGACTTCGCGCATTGAGGCGATAGGCCCGGCGAACTTGACGTGAACCTGCGGAACTGGCTTTCCGTCCAGTTCTACGAGCCGCACAATCACTTCATCGCTCGATTCAGCCTTTTTGAGCGCGAGGATGCGGATATCAGGGTTGTCGACAGTCAACAGAGAGAAATCGCGGCCCAGCGTACCGGCGTGTTTCTCCGTTTCAAAGGCTATCAGCGGAGTGCTGAGACGATAGGCTTGCCAGTCAGTGCGGCCCTGGCGCCAGTCTCCGGCGTGCCCTGCGATCCCAAAGAGGATCTCGTGGTGGCCCCAGTCCTGGTTCAGTTGATCGGTATAGCCGCCCTTCATTTGCGAGGCAGCCCCTGGCGTGCGGAGAAGCGTCAGGCGAATGGTGCTGGCGTCGCGCTTATCCGAACCATTCTTGACATCGGTAAGGATAGTCGCGCCGTACGAGCCGCTTTCGTCGGTCTGGTCAATCCAGTGATGCGAGGCTACTTCGAATTGGCGTTCTGTCGCGGCGGGCCGCTGGATGGTGCCAATCTCCCAGTTGTAGGTCGCCAGCTTATTGGCCGCTGAGAGTGGGAAGACCGCCTTCAGATTCGCCGAGAGCGTCCTCCAGTCGATCGAATCGCTGAACTCGACGCGATTGCCGGGGTCGCCCGCCGAGAGCCGGACGGTCTGAACAAACTTCGAGCCTTCGCTCTCGCGCGTAACTTCCACCGCTATCCGTACGGGACCATTTTCGAGTACGCGGATCTTTGCCGCTCCGCTGACGTAGGCGCGCGGCGCTGCCTGCTCCTGGTCGAAGTCCATGTTCCAGGCCGGCCATTGTTTAGGCGCGTCGTTTGAGATAGCCAGTCGCATCGGTCCCGCGAGCAGGTCTTTATTCAGCGACTTATCAAAGATGCTGGTTACATCGCCGTCGGGGCTGAGGGCGATGCGATAACGAGCGTTCTCCAGCGTAGACTGGCTCACCTTCAGCTCCGCTGAGGGCGCGGGCGATTGTGCGCGGCGAATATCGTAAACGGCGTAGCCGACCGACGGCGCTTTAGCGAGAAAGAGCACTTTGCCGTCTTCGACCTGCGCTGGAACCTCATGCCCATCGGGACCGAAGACTCGCACTGCCTTTGGCGATTCGCCGGCGAAGGGCAACGTAGCTTCCACGACATCTTCGCGCGCGATGTTGAGCGGGTTGTAAACCACAACCGGGGATCCGCTCACCTGGGTATTTAGCTCGGACGCCACGGACTGTGTCGCGCTGGTGAGCACATCCGCAAACTGATTGAGCGCAATCACGTCGTCGTTCTGCTGAAACTCATAGGCACGTGGAGTCGCCGTGCCTGCTCCCGAGTCGTGAAACTGGCCGCCCATCACCAGCGTCCAGGCGTCGTTCAGGCGTTGCTGCGGGTAGGATCGGCCGCCCATCCACGAGGCTGCGATCGAGGCTTTCTCGGCGGCATCAGCCAGGATTTCATTGCGGCGATTCCAGCGCTTGTGATAGGCCTCCGAGGTCAGCGAACCGGCGGAGTGATTGATGAGTTCCAGATCGCCCTTGTAACTGGGCAGCTTCGACTGCATCTCCGGCTTGATGTCGAGGAACATCTGATCGGCGGCTGCGGAGACTACGTGCACCGGTCCATCGCCCATGCGGACTGGCGTGCCCTGCGCCGCGGTGTCGGCAGTGTTGCCTCCGGATGCCGGCAGGACCGCTTCACCATGGGTCACTGTAGCTTCGAGCAGCTTTACGGACTCCTCATTGGTAGCGCCGCCAATGTCGCCGGTGCCGACATAGTGATAATCGGCGTAAACTCCGGTCACGCTGCCGTCCAGATCGATACGCTTTGGCCAGTCCGGCTCAGAGGGCTGTCTCCTGCGCGGGTTCGAGCCCGGTGCAGGAGGCACTTCCGGGGGTGGAGCTTTGCTCAGGTCGGTATAAATCCGGCTTCCGTAGCCGCCGGGATTGAGCGCGGCGATCACCGTCTCTCCATCGGGCCCTTGCCATAGCCCGACATTGAACGGAATGCCTTCCGGCGTCTTCTCGGGAGAATCGGGGCCACCGACCAGAGGAGCAGGCTGCCACCCCGAATTCAGCTTCTGCGTTGAAAACCCTTTCACGCCAGCGTGCGCCAGAATGGTCGGCAGCGACGCGGGAAATCCGAAGCAGTCCGGCAGCATGTATTCGGCGCTGGCCTTGCCAAACTCATTGCGGAAGTAGGTGTTGCCATACAGCACCTGGCGAATGATCGATTCCGCGCTGGGCAGATTTACATCGCCCTCTTCCACCGATGATCCGGCGGGATACCAGTTGCCCTTGGCCACGTACTGCTTCAATTTGGCATAGTCGGCGGGATAGTACTCCTTCATGAGCCGATATCGATTCGAGCCCGTCCAATTGAAGACATAATGCGGATATTTATCGATGTAGTCGAAGTTCACGCGCATGGTTTTCAGCAGGTACTCGCTGATCACCTGCGGGTACTCCCAGCGCCACTGCGTATCGAGGTGGGCGTAAGGAACTACGTAAAGCGTGGGCTGCTTCGTGATGTCCGGGGCTTTCATGGTCTGCGCCTGGGCGCGCAGCGCCAACGCCATCACGGCAGCAATCAGAAAGCTCTTCGGGAAACGGGACATGGAACCTCCAGTGGGCTGGACCTCAAAGGTCGGGGTGAATGCCGATATCGGGGAGTGGCCGAACGTGGAAGCAGCATTTTATGGTATCGTTTCCACGGCACCATAGTAGGACCCCCGTTTCGTCATGTCAAGCGATTGGCAGCATCGAAAGCTCAGCGAATGGAATAGCACTTGGCGGAATCGAATCCCACGGCAAAGCGATTCCGCTTACGGAACGATTAACTTTCGGGGCCAGGAAGCATAGACTCGTGATGTTGCCATCGCCCCGGCTATCACAAAAACCAAATGAAAAAGAAGAATGCACATCCAACTCTCAGCCAGGTTGCCCGCAAAGCGGGTGTAGGAACGACCACTGTTTCCCGCGTCATCAATGGCGGCGACCGCGTGAGTCCCAAGACTTTGGCCCACGTGCGCCGCGTGATTGAGACGCTCGGCTACATGCCCAATCAAGCAGCACGCACGCTGAAAGGCCAACGCACAAAGACGATTGGCCTTGTCATCCCCAGCATCGCGGATCCCTTCTTCTCAAGCTGCGCGGAGGCTGCGCAAGCCGTCGCGCGTGCCCACGATTCGCTCCTCATCGTTACCGTAACCGGGAACGATCCACCCACAGAGATAGAGAATCTGAATGTCCTGATACGCCATCGAGTGGATGGCCTGCTCATTGTGCCCGCGAATACCCAAAGCCGCGCATTGTGTGACCTGCTTGACCGCGTCGCCGTACCCGTTGTGACCATCGACCGTCCCATCGCCGATTCATCGGTCGTCTCCGTGGTATGCGATAACTTCAAAGGCGCGATCACGGCCACGCAGCATCTGATCGATCATGGTTACAAGCGCATCGTTTGTCTTACCGGCGAAGATACCCTGTACACAATCCGCGAACGAATCCGCGGCTATCGCAAGGCAGTCGCATCCGTGCACTTACCCTGCATCTTCGGCGCCCCGGTCAAGGACTACAAGTCCGCCGAAGCCGCGATCAAGAGCCTGCTGGATGGAGCGAATCCTCCGGATGCCATTTTTGCGACGAAGAACAGCACCACAATCTATGCCTTCGAGGTGCTGCAGCGGCTTAACATTGCCGTGCCGCAATCCATAGCCTTGATAGGCTTCGATGATTTCGAGCTTGCCTCCACAGTTCGTCCATCGATCAGCGTAATCCAGCAGCCGGTGGAGGAAATCGGACGACGCGCCGCGGAAATTCTCTTCGAACAATTGGCCGGTGAGCGCAAGACCGCTTCGTCGGGTGGCTCGAAACAAGCCCTGCAAATCAAGCTGCAGACATGTTTTATCCCGCGAAGTTCCTGCGGCTGCACTCCACCGGCTGCCTGAAGTTATAAGGCGTCGGGCACCCAAATCATATCCAGGCACCCAACCAAGTGGAAGCCAATCCTTTGACTTCCACTTGCTTGAATAGATTACTTCGCGGAATATGCATCGCGGTCAAGGCTCCGGGCAAAGTCAGAGTGCGCCAGTGGCCAGCAGCTGTGCCTTCCCAGACTCGCTGGCCGCGCTGGGCACGCCTGTAGCGACGCTCCATCTCGGTGGTTTGCGCATAGGTGTATGGAGGATCATT
>Ga0302179_10001689_pt1 | contig 13167 bp, 10 predicted proteins | sample I_Palsa_E3_1_FD_198788 | JGI IMG/M metagenome (GOLD analysis project Ga0302179, IMG submission 198788) | Peat permafrost microbial communities from Stordalen Mire near Abisko, Sweden - I_Palsa_E3_1 | ecosystem: Environmental > Terrestrial > Soil > Palsa > Peat permafrost | place: Sweden...
ACCAGTACAAGGCCAGCGACTTCGTGGTGCCCGGACCCGGCACGGTGACGATCACCTACGTCCCGGAAGACGACGCCAACCAGCCCATCGAAATGGAGGTCGCGCGGTTCACCGGCGGCGGCGTCGCAATGGCGATGTACAACTACGACGACTCGATCCGCGATTTCGCCCGGGCCACGATGCGCTACGCGCTGAACCGGAAATTCCCGCTTTACCTGTCCACCAAGAACACGATCCTGAAAGCCTACGACGGTCGTTTCAAGGACATTTTCGCGGAGATCTTCGAGTCCGAATTCAAGGCGGAATTCGAGGTGGCCGGCATCACCTATGAGCACCGGCTGATCGATGACATGGTGGCCCAGGTGCTCAAATGGGAGGGCGGTATCGTCTGGGCGTGCAAGAACTACGACGGCGACGTGCAGTCCGACGTGGTGGCCCAGGGCTTCGGCTCGCTCGGGCTGATGACCAGCGTGCTGATGACGCCAGACGGCCGCACGGTCGAGGCCGAGGCCGCGCACGGCACCGTGACCAGGCACTACCGGCAGCACCAGCAGGGCAACCCCACCTCGACCAATCCGGTCGCGTCGATCTTCGCCTGGACCCGGGGCCTGGCCCACCGCGGCAAGCTCGACAACACCCCCGAGGTCACCGCGTTCGCCCGCACGCTCGAGGAAGTCTGCGTGCAGACCATCGAGAACGGCGAGATGACCAAGGACCTCGCCCTGCTCGTCAGCAAGGACACCCCGTTCCTGAACACGCAGGACTTCCTGGCGGCCCTTGACCGTAACCTGCGCAAGGCCATGGGTGTTTAAAACATTTAATCAGAACGGGCCGTGGTACTTCCCCTGCCCGCTGACGCGTATTCACGAATAGGAGTTTCCCAGGATGGCACGTACGGGCAAGGTAACCGTCGTCGGCGCGGGTTTCTACGGCTCGACCACCGCGCAGCGGCTGGCCGAGTACGACATTTTCAACGAGGTGGTGCTGACCGACATCGTCGACGGCAAGCCGGAGGGGCTGGCCCTGGACATGAACCAGTCGCGCCCGGTCGAGGGTTTCGAGACCAAGGTCACCGGCCAGACCACGGGCGCGGCCGGCGAGGGCTACGAGGCGATCGCCGGGTCGGACATCGTGATCGTCACCGCCGGGCTGCCGCGCAAGCCCGGCATGAGCCGGATGGACCTGATCGAGGTCAACGCCAAGATCGTCCGCAGCGTGGTGGAGAACGTGGCCAAGTTCGCGCCGGACGCGGTGCTGATCGTGGTGTCCAACCCGCTGGACGAGATGACCGCGCTGGCCGCCAAGGTATCCGGCTTCCCGTCGCACCGGGTGCTTGGCCAGGCGGGCATGCTCGACACCGCCCGGTTCAGCTACTTCGTGGCGGAGAAGCTGGCCGTGCCGGTCGGCGCGGTGCGGACGCTGACCCTCGGCTCGCACGGCGACACGATGGTGCCGGTGCCCTCGGCCTGCACGGTCAACGGCCAGCCGCTGGCCAGCCTGCTGCCTGCCGAGGAGATTGAGGCGCTGGTCAACCGGACCAGGAACGGCGGCGGCGAGATCGTCGCGCTGCTGAAGACGGGCTCGGCATACTACGCCCCCTCGGCCGCGGCGGCCCGGATGGCCCGCGCGGTGGCGCAGGACTCCGGCGCGGTCATGCCGGTGTGCGCGTGGGTGGACGGCCAGTACGGCATCTCCGGCGTCTACCTGGGCGTCGAGGCCGAGATCGGCGCGACCGGCGTCCGCCGCGTGGTCGAGCGCGACCTGACCGAGCCCGAGCTGGAAGGCTTGCGCGCCGCCGCCGAGGCAGTCCGCGCCAAGCAGGCCGACGTAGCCGCCCTCTAAGGCTGGGCGAGGCGGCGCAGGGCTAGCTCGGCGTACAGCGCGGTGCCCTCGACCAGGGCCGCGTCGTCGAAGGTCGCGAGCGCGGAGTGGTTGGTGGGTGCGTTCTCCGGGTCCCGGTCCGGCGGGCACGCCCCGAGGAACACGAACGCGCCGGGTACCTCCTCGAGCACGAAGGAGAAGTCCTCCGCGCCGGTGATCGGAAACTGGGCCGTCTCACCCCGCTCCGGCCCGAACGCCGCCGCGATCGTCTCCCCGGCGAACGCCGCTTCGGCCGCGTCGTTGACGGTTACCGGGTATTCCGCCGCGTACTCAACGTCCACGCCCAGCCCGTGCGCGGCGGCGATGTCCCTGATCAGCTCGGGCACCAGCTCGGCCAGCGCCCTCCGCGACCGGGCGCTGTAGGAGCGCGCCGTGGCCAGGAACCTGGCCTGGTCGGGAATCACGTTGTCGATCGTGCCGGCGTGCAGGCTGCCGACGGTGATGACAACCGGGTCGAACACGTCGAACTTCCTGGTCACCATCGTCTGCAGGGCCAGCACCATCTCGCAGGCGGCCGGGATCGGGTCCGCGGCCAGGTGCGGCTGGGAGGCGTGCCCGCCGCGTCCGTGCACCGTGACGGTGATCTGGTCGGCGGCGGCGAGCATCGGGCCCGGCCGGGTGGAGAACACCCCCAACGCCAACCGGTTGGACGTCACGTGCAGGCCGTAGGCCGCGACCGGACGCGGGCCCGCCGCCTCGAGCACGCCTTCGCGGATCATCTGCCGGGCGCCGGCGTAGCCTTCCTCGCCGGGCTGGAACATGAAGATCACCGAGCCGGGCAGCTCGGCCTTCCGGACCGACAGCACCTGGGCGGCGCCGGCCAGCATGGCGGTGTGCAGGTCGTGCCCGCAGGCGTGCATCACGCCGGGGATCGCCGAGGCGTACGGGAGCTGGGTCTCCTCGGTGACAGGCAGCGCGTCCATGTCGCCCCGCAGCAGTACGACCGGACCAGGCTGGCCGCCGCGCAGCACCGCGGTCACCGAGGACAGGCCGCGGCCGGTGCTGATCTCCAGCGGCAGCCCAGCCAGCGCATCGAGCACCTTGGCTTGCGTCTTCGGCAGGTCCAGGCCGATCTCGGGCTCGCGGTGGATCGCGTGCCGCAGCTCGGCGATATCGCCCGCGATGGCCGCCGCCTCGTCACGTACCGGCACCGGTATCTCCCTCGGGTTGGCTGTCTGCTTGATCCCGGCATGACCCTATCGCGGCCGCGGTCGCACCCACGATGGGCACCGCAGCTCGCAAAAATACATACTAGTCTGGAAACGAAACGTGAGGTACTTTAGTGAACATGACTGTTCATTCACTCACTGCGGCGTCCAGCCGGAGCCGCGGGAGCCGCGCGGCCAAACGGTCGCTGCTCGACGTGGCCGCGGAAGTGCTCGTCGCCGATCCGTCGGCGTCGCTGACCCAGGTCGCCGAGGCGGCCGGGATCGGCCGCACCACCCTGCACAAGCAGTACGCCACCCGGGAGGACCTGCTCCGCGCGGTCGGTCACCGGGTCATCGACCTGTGGGAGAAAGTGACCGAGGTGGCCAGCGCCGATGACCCCGACGGGGGACTGCGCGCGGCGATCGAGGCGATGATCCCGATCGGCCCGCAGCTGGCGTTCCTGTGGCGGACGCCCAGCTTCGATCACGACCAGGACCTGGAGACGCGCTGGAACGAGTTCACGCAGGAAACGCTGGCCATCCTCAAGCGGGCGCAGGACCGGGGAGTGATCTCGGCGGCGATCCCCGACTGGTGGCTGCTGAGCACGTTCCACGCGGTGATCTACATCGCGTCCGAACGGGTGCAGCTCGGCCACCTGGCTCGCCTCGACGCCCCCGGCCTGGCCCTCAGCACGCTCCTGCACGGCATCGCCCCGCAAGCCCAACCCCAAGACCACGGAAAGAGGCAGCCATGAGCGACCTCGGTCAGGTCATCACCTTTGCCGCCAAGCTCTACGGCGAGCACGCCAGCGTCCGCTACGCCGGCTACCTGCGCCGCGACCCGATGGCGCGGCTCGAGCTGCGCCCGGGCCAGCTGAACCCGTATCCGATCTACGCCGAGCTGCGGGAGCAAGGTCCGCTGGCTCGCACCCGCAACGGCAACTGGGTGAGTACCAGCCACCGGGTGTGCGACGCGGTGCTGCGCGACCGGCGCTTCGGCGTGCGCCTGGAGGAGGAGAGCCCGGAATTCGAAGCGTCCTTCCTCACCCAGAACCCGCCGGACCATACCCGGCTGCGGCGGCTCGCGCTCCCGGCGTTCAGCCCGAAAGCGGTGGCCGGCTACCAGGGCAGGATCGAGCGCACGGTCGGCGACCTGCTCGACCGGGCCCTGGCGGCGGGCCAGTTCGACCTGGTCGCCGGGTTCGCCGCGCCGTTGCCGATCGCCGTCATCACCGACCTGCTCGGCATCCCGGACGCGGCCGCGGCCGCCTTCGCCCGCTACGGCGCGATCATCGGCAGCGCACTGGACGGCGTCAAGTCGATGCGGCACGTGCAGCAGCTGATCGCCAGCAGCAACGCCATCCAGGAGATCTTCCGGAACCTGTTCGAGCTGCGCCGCAGCGAGCCGGGCGACGACATCGTCAGCAGCCTGGTCGCGTCCTCGCCGGACCGCATCTCCGCGGCGGAGATGCGGGCTATGTGCGTGCTCCTGCTGGTGGCGGGGTTCGAGACCACAGTCAACCTGATCAGCAACGCGGTGCTGGCCCTGCTCGGGCACGAGCAGCAGTGGCAGGCCCTGTGCGCCGACCCCGACGGCCTGGCTCCCCGCGCGGTCGAGGAGGTGCTGCGCTGGGATCCGCCGGTGCAGCGCACCGACCGGTTCGCGCTGCATGACCTCGAGCTCGAGGGTCAGGCCATCCGCCGGGGGGAGAAGGTGGTCGCGCTGATCGGGGCCGCGAACCGGGACCCGCAGGTCTACCCCGATCCGGACACGTTCGACATCAGGCGCGAGCACGCGGTCGGCCACCTCGCGTTCTCCAGCGGTATCCACTACTGCCTGGGCCAGCCGCTGGCCCGGCTCGAGGCCACGATCGCGCTCCGGTCGCTGGCCGCCCGGATGCCCGGCCTGGCCCGCGACGGCCGCGTGATGATGCGAAACGCGACCACGATCCGCGGCCCGCTGCACCTGCCGGTAACCGCGCAATCAGACAAAAAAATCTCAAGCGTCCTAACGGCGGGGGCTCAAGCCCCGGGTAACGCCAGAGCTCCCGGGGTAACGCCAGCCGCCTGGCGTGATCCGACGGGGCGGCGTCGAGGAACTCCGGCGCCGTCCAGCCGCGGGCTGCGTACGCCTCGCTGACCGCGCCGCGGACCGGGCCGCCGGCCGTCTCGGGCACCAGCGTGAGCACGCAGCCGCCGAACCCGCCGCCCATCATCCGTGCGCCGAGCGCGCCCGCGGCCAGCGCCGCCTCGACGGCCGCGTCGGCCTCCGGCCAGGAGATCTCGAAGTCATCGCGCAGCGAGGAGTGCGCCTGGGTCAGCAGCCGCCCGATCTCGCGGTAGGTATTGGGACGGTCCCCGGGCGAGCCGCGGAGCAGCCCGGTGACCTGCAGGACCCGCTGGTTGTCGGTGACGACGTGGCGGACCCGGCGCCGCAGCACGGGATCGGCAAGCCGTGCGGTGTCACCGGCGTCCGTTAGGTCTCTCAATGACGAGATGCCGAGCAGGCGCGCCGCTTCCTCGCACTCGGCCCGCCGGCGGCCATAGCCCCCGTCGCTCAGGTCGTGCCTGGCCCGCGTGTTGATCAGCAGCAGCCGCGACCCGGCGGCGGCCGGGTCGAACGGGACCTGGGAGCGGTCCAGCGAACGGCAGTCGAGCAGCAGCACGTGACCGGCCTGGCTCAGCAGTGACGCGGACTGGTCCATGATGCCGGACGGCACCCCGACGAAGTCGTTCTCCGCCCGCCGGGCGATCGCCGCGAGTTCGCCGCGCGGCACGGGCACCCCGTCGAGCTCGGTCAGGGCCAACGCGGTCGCGCACTCCAGTGCGGCCGAGGAGGACAGGCCCGCGCCCACGGGCACGTCGGAGTCGATGGCGATACAGGCGCCGGAGACCTGGCAGCCGGCCGACCTCAGCGCCCAGGCCACCCCGGCCGGGTAGGCGCCCCAGCCGGTCACCGTGCCCGGCGCCAGCCCGTCGAGCGCGATCTCAAGCACGCCGTCCGGCTCTTGCCCGGAGCAGAGCAGCAGCCGCCCGTCGGTCCGCCGGGCGGCTGCGGCCGTCGTCGCCTGGCTGAGCGCGAACGGCAGCACGAACCCGCCGTTGTAGTCGGTGTGCTCGCCCATCAGGTTGGCCCGGCCCGGCGCCAGCCACACGCCGTCAGGCACCCCGCCGAACCGGTTCCTGAACAGCTCGGCGGCCCTTTCCGCTCTCACCCGCTCGCCTCGTCTCCCGCTCGCTGGCGCCCCTCGGGCTCGCTCACCGCTGGCTGCGGGCCTGGGTGAACTGCCAGGCGTCGGCGGCCATGGTGCGCAGGTCCCTGGTTGCACGCCAGCCGAGTTCGGCCTGGATCTTCGCGGCCGAGGCGACCAGCACGGCCGGGTCGCCGCCCCGGCGCCGGGTCACGTCCGCGCCGATGTCGGTGCCGGTGACCTCCCGGCACACCTCGATGACCTCGCGGACCGAGAAGCCGGCCCCGTTGCCCAGGTTGTAGATGCTGTGCTGGCCGGCCCGGCAGGCCGCCAGCGCGCGCAGGTGCGCGTCGGCCAGGTCGGCGACGTGGATGTAGTCGCGGACGCAAGTTCCGTCCGGGGTGGGGTAGTCCTCGCCGAAGATCTGCACCTGGCGGCCGTCGGTCGCGGCGGCCAGCACGTTGGGGATGAGGTGGGTTTCCGGGTGGTGCCGCTCGCCGAGCCAGGTGCCGTCGGTACCGCGCTGGGCGCCTGCCACATTGAAATAGCGCAGGCTGACCGCGCCGAAGCCGTGCAGTCGGCAGAACTCGGTCAGCGTGGTGTCCACGGCCAGCTTGGACGCGCCGTAGGGGCTGGTCGGCCGGGTGGGATCGGTTTCTTCGATGGGCGTGCGCTCCGGCTCGCCGTAGACCGCGGCGGTGGAGGAGAAGACGATCGTGGCGACCCGGATCTCGCGCATCGCCTCGAGCAGCGTAATCGTCCCGCCGAGGTTGTTCGACCAGTACTTGGCCGGGTCCGCCACCGACTCGCCGACCAGCGACTTGGCCGCGAAATGCAGCACCGCCTCGATGCCGTCGCTCAGCACCTCGGCCGCGCAGTCGCGCAGCGTGCCCTTGACGAACGTGGCGCCGGCCGGTACGGCGTCGGCGAACCCGGTGGACAGGTCGTCGAGGACGGTGACCTCGTGCCCGGCCGCGACCAGCCGGTCCGCGACGACGCTGCCGATATACCCGGCGCCGCCGGTAATGAGCACTCTCATCAGGCCTCCCTGAGCCGTTGCGCTGCCTCTTCGGGCACGATGTCGTTGATCCAGACGCCCATCCCCGATTCCGTTCCGGCCAGGTACTTCAGCTTGCCGGCCGCCCGCCGGACCGACAGTACCTGAAGGTGCGCGGCGAACTGCCTGCGTGTGGCCTCGTCGTTGACCGGGGCCTGGTGCCACGCGGCGATGTACGGGGCGGGCCGGTCGAACAGCGCGTCGAACCGGCGCAGCACGTCCAGGTACAGCGGCCCGAAGGCCTCGCGTGCCGCCTCGCCGACCGACGGCAGGTCGGGCACCCGGGCGGCCGGGAAGATCCGGACCTCGTACGGCCAGCGCGCGGATTCCGGCACGAACGCGAGCCAGTGCTCGTTCCGGGTCACGATCCGCACCCCGGCCCGCAGTTCCGCGGCCACCAGGTCGTCGAAGAGGTTGTCCCCGTTGTAGCCGCGGGCCTGCTCCACCATGCGCTCGGTGCGCGGGGTGACGAACGGGAACGCGTAAATCTGCCCGTGCGGATGACTCAGCGTGACGCCGATCTCTTCGCCCCGGTTCTCGAAGCAGTACACCTGCTCGGTTCCTGGCAGCGCGCTCAGCACCTGCGTCCGGTCCACCCAGGCCTCGAACACGGTGCGGACCCGCTGCGGGGTGAGCTGGGCGAAGGAAGAGTAGTGATCGGAGGTGAAGCAGATCACCTCGCAGCGCCCGAGCGGTTCGCGCAGCGAGGGGAACCTGTTCTCGAACACCACCACGTCGTAGCTGGACGCGGGTATCTCGGTGGGCCGTCCCGGCGCCGATGGGTCGAGCGGGCACTGGTCGGGCGGCGGCAGGAAGGTACGGTCCTGGCGGGCCGCGGCGATCACCACCCACTCCCCGGCCAGCGGATCCCAGCGGATCCCGGATTCGGCCGACCCGACCGGCAGAACCGGCCCAGGCGGCCGCGGCGGCAGGGGCCTGGTGTCGGGCGCAAGCTCGCGGCCTAGGCCCGGCGACTCGTCGAAGTAGACGATCTCGCGCCCGTCTGCTAGCCAGGCGCTGGTTTTCCAGATTGATTGCATGCCCACGGGACCCATACGTTATCCGGTCTAGACTGGCCAGACACATCGTGCTACTGAGTGGCGGAGAAATCCCGGGGGTCTGGTGCGGATGATCCGTTCTACCGGTGCTGATCGGAGGAAGTCGGCGATCGCGGCGTGAGCAAGGTCGTCCTGGAGATCATTGTCGTCCTGGTCATCATGTGCGTCGGGGGATTCTTCTCCGCATCGGAGATGGCTCTCGTTTCGCTGCGCGAAGGCCAGGTCAGGGCGCTGGCCAAGCGGGGCAAGCGGGGCCAGCGCGCGGCGAAGCTGGCGTCTGACCCGAACCGGTTCTTCTCCGCCGTGCAAATCGGGGTCACCCTCGCCACCCTGGTCACCGGCGCCTACGGGGCCGACACCCTGGCCGGCGTGCTGAAGTCCTGGCTGGTCAAGAGCGAGCACATGACGGCGGGCTGGGCGGGGCCGATCTCGTTTATCGTGGTGACGATCTGCATCACGTTCTGCAGCCTGATCCTCGGCGAGCTCGCACCCAAGCGGATCGGGCTGCAGCGGGCGCCCCGGCTGGCGCTGCTGGCCGCGCCGGTGCTCGACCTGATCGCCACCCTGGCCCGGCCGGTCTTCTGGCTGCTGACGCAGTCGACCAACCTGGTGGTGGCCATCCTCGGCGGCGATCCGCGCGTCGGCCGCCAGGTCATGACCGAGGCGGAACTGCGCGAGCTTGTGACCGGGCACCAGTCGCTCAGCCAGGACGAGCGGCACATCGTCGGCGAGGTCTTCGACGCGGGTAAGCGGCAGATCCGCGAGGTGCTTGTGCCCCGGACCGAGGTGGTGTTCCTGGACGCGGAAACGCCGGTCGCCGAGGCCGCGGCGATCGCCGCGGGCGTCCCGCACTCGCGGCTGCCGGTGTTCTCCGGGACCTACGACAACGTGATCGGCTTCGTTCACGTTAGGGACCTGTTCGGGCCGGAGATGGCCAAGCGCTCGGTCCCGGTCAGCGGGATCAGCAGGCCGGTGAAGTTCCTGCCGATCAGCAAGACCGTGCTGTCCTCGCTGTCCGAGATGCGCCGCGAGCGGGCCCATCTGGCCATCGTGGTAGACGACTACGGTGGCACCGCGGGCATCGTCACCCTGGAAGACCTGGTCGAGGAGCTGATCGGGGACATCAGGGACGAATACGACCTGGAGCAGGACCAGGCGACCACGCTGCGCGGCGGCGAGGTCGAGGTCGACGGCCTGCTCAACCTCGACGAGTTCACCGAGCAGACCGGCCTCGAGCTGCCCGAAGGCCCGTACGAGACCGTCGCGGGCTATGTCCTGGCCGCGTTCGGCGACCTGCCCTCCGTCGGCGACAGCGTCCAGGTCGCCGACCGCACGATCACGGTGACCGAACTCGACGGCCGCCGCATCGCCCGCCTGCGCGTCACCCCGAACCCGCCGCCTGCCGGCGCCGCCCCGCCGCCCGCCGCCGCCCCGCCGCCTGCCGCCGCCGCCCCGCCCGCTACCCCGAGCGTGCCCGCTGCCGCGAACCCCTCGGTCACCGCGGGTCATCCGGTTTCCGCTATCGAGGTCCGGAGCCAGGTCCGGCTAGACTCGGAGACCCCCCGCGACGGTGGCCCTGAGGTGAACGGCGGCCCTAGGTGAACGGTGGCCCTAGGTTTGAGAGGCAACTAACGTGCCCGGTGGTTTCGACACCGTTCTGGTGGTTGACTTCGGTGCGCAGTACGCGCAGCTGATCGCCCGGCGGGTGCGTGAGTGCCACGTCTACTCCGAGATCGTTCCCTCGACCATGCCGGTCGCGGACATGCTGGCCAAACGGCCGAAGGCGGTTATCCTTTCCGGCGGCCCTTCGTCCGTCTACGCCGACGGCGCGCCCCCCGCCCCGGCCGGGTTGTTCCAGGCTGGCCTGCCGGTCCTCGGCATCTGCTACGGCTTCCAGCTGATGGTGGCCGGACTGGGCGGCACGGTCGAGCGGACCGGCGCGGCCGAGTACGGTAGCGCTGAGATGCGTCTCCTCGGGGGGGACGACCCCCAGCGTCTCCTCGGGGGGGACGAACCCCAGCGTCTCCTCGGGGGGGACGACCCCCCCCAGACCCCCCCCGAGAACGGGGGGGAACCTTCCCCCCCGTACCCCCCCAGGCCCCCAAAAGGGGGCGTGTTGTTCGCCGGCACGCCGGCGAACCAGCGGGTGTGGATGTCGCACGGAGATACCTGCACGGCGGCCCCGCCGGGCTTCGCGGTCACCGCGCAGACCGCGGCGACGCCGGTGGCGGCGGTCGAGGACGCGGCCCGCCGCCTGTTCGGCGTCCAGTTCCACCCCGAAGTAATGCACACCGAGCACGGCACCCGCCTGCTCAGCCGTTTCCTCGAGCTGGCCGGCTGCCGTCCGTCCTGGACGATGCTGAACATCGTCGAGGAGCAGATCGAGCGGATCCGCGAGCAGGTGGGCGGCGGGCACGCGATCTGCGGGTTGTCCGGCGGCGTGGATTCCGCGGTCGCCGCCGCGCTCGTGCAGCGCGCCATCGGCGATCGTCTGACCTGCGTGTTCGTCGATCACGGCTTGCTGCGCAAGGGTGAGGCGGAGCAGGTGGAGCATGATTTCGTGGCCGCGACCGGGGTCCGGCTCATGGTGGCGAACGAGACCGAGGCGTTCGGCTCGGCGCTCGCCGGGGTGACCGACCCGGAGCAGAAGCGGAAGATCATCGGCCGGGAGTTCATCCGCGCGTTCGAGCGTGCCGCCCGCGAGATCACCGCCGAGGCCGGCCAGCACGGCGGGGCGTGCGAGTTCCTGGTCCAGGGCACGCTGTACCCGGACGTGGTGGAGTCCGGCGGCGGCAGCGGCACGGCGAACATCAAGTCGCACCACAACGTCGGCGGACTGCCAGATGACCTGAAGTTCCGCCTGGTCGAACCGCTTAGAGGGCTGTTCAAGGACGAGGTACGCCGGGTGGGGGAGGAGCTTGGCCTGCCGCAGGCGATCGTCCGCCGCCAGCCGTTCCCCGGCCCGGGCCTGGGCATCAGGATCATCGGCGAGGTCACCGCAGAACGCCTGGCGATCCTGCGCGAGGCCGACGCGATCGTCCGTGAGGAGATGTCCGCGGCCGGCCTCGACACCCTGGTCTGGCAGTGCCCCGTGGTCCTGCTCGCCGACGTCCGCTCGGTCGGCGTGCAAGGCGACGGCCGCAGCTACGGCCACCCCGTCGTGCTCCGCCCGGTCACCAGCGAAGACGCCATGACCGCCGACTGGGCTCGCCTCCCCGACGACGTCCTGGCCCGGATCTCCACCCGTGTCACCAACGAGGTCCCCGAGATCAACCGCGTGGTCCTGGACGTCACCAGCAAGCCTCCCGCCACCATCGAATGGGAGTAAAGCTCTTTTCTCCGGAACGGACCCTGGTCTCGTTTGACGAGTCCGCCTGGTGGCGCTACTGTTCGGAGTTAGCACTCGCTCGTGTAGAGTGCTAACGCGACGAGGCAGTCTGGCACCCGCGACGACAGGCAGCCGCGCTCGCCCTCTCTAGCAACTCACCATTAGCCTTTCCGGAGGGGGAGGTCAGATCGTGACGACCGCCACCAAAGTAGTAATCAAGCCGCTCGAAGACCGTATCGTGGTCCGCACGCTCGAGGCGGAGCAGACCACAGCGTCCGGACTTGTGATCCCGGACACCGCGAAGGAGAAGCCCCAAGAGGGCGAAGTCCTTGCGGTGGGCCCGGGACGCTTCGACGACGCAGGAACCAAGCGTGTGCCGATCGACGTCAAGGTCGGCGACGTGGTGCTGTACAGCAAGTATGGCGGCACCGAGGTCAAGTACTCAGGCGAGGAGTACCTAGTGCTCTCCGCCCGCGACGTACTCGCCATCATCGACAAGTAGTAGTAGTTCGCGGGCTCCGGAGGCAGGACGATCGGCGAATAGCCGGGGTCTTGCCGCCGGGGCCCGTGAGCATGCGGTAACCGTATGCTGACTGAGAACTCGATCCAACCGTAGGTTGAGGTAGTAAATGCCCAAGATCCTGGAGTTCGACGAGGACGCCCGCCGCTCGCTTGAGCGCGGCGTCAACAAGCTCGCCGACGCCGTGAAGGTGACGCTCGGCCCGATGGGCCGCAACGTCGTACTCGATAAAAAATGGGGCGCCCCCACCATCACTAACGATGGCGTGACCGTCGCCAAGGAGGTGGAGCTGGAAGACCCGTACGAGAACCTGGGTGCCCAGCTCGCCAAGGAGGTCGCCACCAAGACCAACGACGTCGCCGGGGATGGCACCACGACGGCGACGGTCCTGGCCCAGGCGATGGTGCACTTCGGACTGCGTTCGGTCGCGGCCGGGGCCAATCCGATGGACCTTAAGCGCGGTGTGGACGCCGCGGCCGCCGAAGTCTCCAAACGGCTGCTGGAGTCCGCGCGTGACGTGGAGGAGCAGACCGAGATCGCGCACGTCGCGACGATCTCCGCGCAGGACGAGAAGATCGGCGAATTGATCGCCGAGGCGTTCGCCAAGGTGGGCAAGGACGGCGTCATCACCGTCGAGGAATCGCCCACGATGGGCCTTGAGCTGGAGTTCACCGAGGGCCTGCAGTTCGACAAGGGCTACATATCGCCGTACTTCATCACCGACCCCGAGCGTCTCGAGGCGGTCCTGGATGACGCGTACATCCTTATCCACCAGTCCAAGATCTCGGCCATGGCCGACTTCCTGCCGCTGCTTGAGAAGATCGCGCAGGTGAAGAAGCCGCTGCTGGTGGTGGCCGAGGACGTCGAGGGCGAGGCGCTGGCCACCATCGTGGTGAACAAGCTCCGCGGCCTGCTCAACGTGGTCGCCGTGAAGGCGCCCGGCTTCGGTGACCGCCGCAAGGCCATGCTGGCCGACATCGCGGC
>Ga0302179_10001693_pt1 | contig 13155 bp, 9 predicted proteins | sample I_Palsa_E3_1_FD_198788 | JGI IMG/M metagenome (GOLD analysis project Ga0302179, IMG submission 198788) | Peat permafrost microbial communities from Stordalen Mire near Abisko, Sweden - I_Palsa_E3_1 | ecosystem: Environmental > Terrestrial > Soil > Palsa > Peat permafrost | place: Sweden: Abisko...
GCTCGTGTCCTCGATAGAATCGAGTTGCACGTCGTCGACATCGCCCGGCAATCCCCAACCCGTGGATAGGGCCTTCACAAAATCTTTCCACTGCGCCTGCGAATATCGCCGGAAAGCGCCGCGCAACGGCCAATCGCGATCTCCCTGGGCGGTGACCTCAAGCGTCGCATCGAGCGCGCCGAATTCACTGAATTTGCCATCGAGTGTGAAGCGCAGGAACGTTTTTATCGGAGAATCCGCCGGCGTCCGCTGCAATCCTCCTTCGCTGCCCTCGGAGGCCACCACCGCTTCTTTGTTGCGCAGTTGATAAAGAATCAGCCCATACGGCGTCACTTCCGGAGTTGTATCGAGCCAGGTGAGCGCGGTTCCGGTTCCGATGTGCGCCGCGGTGATCACGTGATCGAACTGTGCAGGAGACGGAACGTCCACATCGAGTTGGCGCGAACTGTCAATCAGCACGGGATAACTCTGGATTCCCTCCGCTCGCAGCATTGCGGAAAACAACGTGTGCTTGTCCTTACAGTCGCCGTATCCGCTCTGCAGAACGTCCGACGCGGAATGCGGCTGATATCGCCCAACGCCAAAAGAGATGCTCACGTAACGCACATTGCGCGCCACAAAATCGTAGAGCCGCCGCGCTTTTTCTTCGGAGGTGTCTGCCCCCTTGGTAAGTTCATCGGCTTTTTTTCGCACAGTGTCATCCACAGTCATGCGCTGGCCTTGCAACTTCGCATACCAATCGGCGACTTGCTGCCAGTTGGCAAAAGTCGTCAACTGCACATCGGGGCCAGATTCGTCGTCGGACTCATCGTTACCTTTATTCGGATTTTTGTCGCGCTCCGGCCGGATATCTTTCACCACCCAGGTGTAAGTGCGGCGACCGCCGTTGTCTTTGATTTCGGGCTTGTGGGCGGGCGTCTTCAGCTTTATTTCGCGTGAGTTCGGGACGTCGATCTCCAGCCGATCTTCGTTGACCACAATGCCTTTTGGAAATGTGTATTCGTACCAAAAGTTTCCCGGCGCGAGCGGCGTGAGGACCCGCGTGACGGTGCGATATTCGAGCGTGTCGCCCGGCTGCAGCGCGGCCACCGAAATGTGGCGCTGCCGGTAATCGCTGTACATCGGGGCCTCCCGCAGCACCTCGGGCGCGAAGTCCTGCGCTGTTGAATCCGGCGTCACCACGACTTGGCCATCGGGCTTGCGTACGCGGACATATTCCACGTCCAACTTTTCGATTGCCGATGAATATCCGAAAACCAGCTGGCCGAATTCTTCCACTCCCGCCTGGCTCTGGATCCGAATCACCGCCTCAGTCTCGCTTAACTCCTTTCCGTCATTATCAAAGTGAACGTGGTTCAAAATACGATCGAAGACGGCTGCTTCTTCGGCGTTAACGTCAGCATGAGCATTCGCATTACCATTCTGTTTCGTAGCTGAAGCCGGCGTCTGAGCAACGGCGTTCAATGAGACGAGTAGCACAAGCAGGAAGCCGCTTAGATGGAGTGACCAACGACAAGACATATTGCAGTTCTTTTACGCTGTGCCCGGCGTAAAATCAAACGAGCCAATATGAAATTGACCCGAATCATTCGGCTTGTCGGGATCCTGTTTTGTTTCGGCATTCTGCTGGCCGCGCAGCCAGCGCCGCTCAGCATCGTGGAGGAACCTTTGCCCGCGCTTGACGCAGGCGTGGAATTCCACACTCTTTTCCACGCCAAGGGCGGCGTTCCGCCTTATGTCTGGAGCGTGGCCGAGGGCGATCTTCCGGATGGGCTAACGTTCACCCCGGACGGCTGGCTTTCCGGCCGTCCGACTCGTCCCGGAAGTTTCGCGTTTGCGTTAAAAGTTGAAGACTCGGCCCAGCCCGCGCACACCGCCACCAGCAAACCATTTCTAGCCGAAGTCGCCGCGCCCTTGTTGCTGGAATGGCTCGAATCGCCAAAGGTCCATGACGATCGGATCGACGGCTCGGTGCAAGTTTCGAACGGTTCGAAGGACAACTTCGACCTGACTGTCGTGATCGTGGCGGTTGCCGATAACGGACGCGCGACTGCGCTCGGCTACCAGCATTTCGACTTGAAGGCCGGCAATACCAACGTTCGGATTCCATTTGGCAGCGCGCTAGGCTATGGCGGCTACGTGGTCCACGCAGATGCTATCGCCGAAATTCCCAGGCGGAATGCCATCCTTCGCCAGAGATTGCAAACTCCTCAACCTTTGCAGATAGTGCAGAGTCCATAACCCCGACGCGGTCTAGCGTGACGGATTGTCGCCGGCAGTGGCCGGCCGGTGCCTGCTCGACGTGTTTATCCGAAGAGCCGGGATAAGGCTGTCTCGATGCCGAACACGCAGGTCACTTGCCGGCTTTGTGCTAACCTGATTAATATTATTAACTTGGAGCAGTTCCGCTGCGCCGAAGCGCGTCCTCTCCAGAGCAGCTGCAGTTATGGAGCTTTTTCTTAATCTTTGTTGGCTGTCCTTGTTTGCGCCCGGGTGGTTGTTGTGGCGGCGACGGTTTTCTTCGTCTGGCTCCGGTAATCGCACTGAAGGTCGAGCTGTGCGCCCGCTCGTCTTCATCTGCGCTCTCGGCTGCGCCCTCGTTCTGCTGTTCCCCGTCATCTCCGCCTCCGATGATCTGCACGCCATGCGTGCCGAAATGGAAGAATCTTCGCCCGGCAAGCGCAGCGTCTCACAGGCATGCGGCGAAAAGGCTTCTGTGTGGCACAGTCGCTGGCAAAATCTGCCCGCAATCGTCGCCAACACAGCAGCGCTCGCATTCACGATCGAGAAGCACGAGATTTTCTCCGTATCTCTATTGCTTCCTGTGGCTCCATCGATTCTCTGCTCCGGTCGCGGTCCTCCGCGCTCCCGCCTCATCTGACTCGCTGAATCGCCAATCGGTTATATTCAACAATTGGCGGTGGTTCCCGGTATATGTACGAATTTTTTATGAGGGAGCCCACATACTCATAGAGAGTCTGCATCAATCTTGATCAGTTGGCGAGCGCCAATAAACTGCAGGCCCATTTTTCATCAAGCCTTCGGACAATCCGATAGGCTCTGACGGAGTTACTGGATGCACAGAAGAGTCCAGCGATATTGCGGGCTTCTCCTGATTCTATTGGGAGCTGCGCGGATTTCCTCGGCCCAGCAGCCAGCCCAGCCGCCGGTTCCGCCCGTCCAGACCTTGACCTGGGAAAACGTGAAGGAACGCTTCGAGCAGAACAACCCCACCCTGCTGGCAGACAAGCTGAACATCGACGAATCAAAGGCGGAGGAGATCACCGCGCATCTGCGTCCGAATCCTGGCTTGGCGCTTCTATCCGATCAGATAACCCCCTTTAATACTGGACAGTCCAATTCTCCGTTCCAATATTTGCTGCCCTCCGCGACGTTCAGCTATTTGCACGAGCGTCAGCACAAGCGTGAGTTGCGACTGGAGAGCGCACAAAAGGCGACCGGAATTGCCATCTCTACCCACGCGGACTTGGACAGGACCATGCTTTTCACTTTGCGCAGCGCGTTCGTGTCAACGCTGCAAGCCAAGGCTGTGCTCCAGCTGTCCACCGAAACCCTTGCTTACTACGATCGCGTATTGGCAGTGAGCAGGGATCGTTTCCAGGCGGGCGACATCGCTCAAATCGATCTCGACCGGCTGGAATTGCAGCGCGTGCAATACGAATCGGATCTCCAGACCGCGATCGTCAATCTGCGCACGGCAAAGATTCAGCTGCGCACTCTGCTGAATGACCTCACTCCGATTGACCAATTCGATGTTGTCGGTCCATTCGACTTCAGCGATCAACTGACCCCGCAGGACGAGTTGCGGAAAATTGCGCTGGATACGCGCCCGGACTTGCGCGCAGCCGTGGAAGCCGTGGACAAAGCTCAGACAGACCACAAACTGGCGGTTGCGAATGGATCAACGGATCCAACTTTCAGTTTTGACGTGGGGCGCAATCCACCGATTGATTTGTATTTTGGCGTGGGAGTCAGTATCCCTCTGCGGATTTTTGATCGCAATCAGGGTGAGAAGCTTCGCACCAAGCTGGATATCGACCGAAACCAGAGGCTGCTCGATGCCTCGAGGGCGCAGGTCTACAGCGACGTCGATTCTGCTTACGCCACGCTGGCCAGCAACGTGGTTCTGCTGCAACCCTATAAGGCGAAATATCTGCAACAGGCGACGCGCGTGCGCGACACCATGACTTTTTCATACCAGCACGGGGGCGCATCTTTGCTGGATTTTCTGAGCGCGGAGAACGACTACCGCAGCGTCGAACTCAGCTATGTGAACCTGGTTGGTGCTTACTTGACCGCTGCCGCCCAATTGAATATGGCCGTCGGCCGGGAGGTTATCCAGTGAAAACAAGATCTGTGGCACTAATGCTGGCGGCAACTCTTTGCTTAGGGTTGAGCCTGCTTCTTCTCGGTTGCAATGAAGGCAAAGCCGACCCCAAGGCCGAGGCGCCGCCTCCGTCGACGGTCGTGCCCGACCTCGACGCCAACAATTTTAAAGTGGACCACCCCGAACAGTTTCCCCTGGTGACCGCGACAGAGTATAAAGCCCCGCCCGCCCTCGATGTCACCGGCGTGGTGCAACCCGACATTTCGCGCGCCGTGCCTGTGATCTCGCTGGCCTCCGGTCGAGTGATCGAAATCAAGGCCAGACTGGGGGATATCGTGAAGAAGGGCCAGCTCCTGATGCGAGTTCAGAGTAACGACGTTTCCGGTGCTTACCAGGTCTATCGCAAGACCGTAAACGATGAGCTATTGGCTCGCATTCAACTCGAAAGGGCGCAACTTCTCTACAGTAAGGGCGCGATCGCCAAAAGCGCTCTTGAACAAGCCGAGGACATCGCAAAAAATGCGCAAGCCGACCTTGATGCCGCCCTCGAACAGTTGCGCATTCTCGGCATCGACAAAGACCATCCTTCGGCAATTGTTGACATACGGGCTCCGATATCGGGCATCATCACCGACCAGCAAGTGACGAATGCGGCGGGCGTGCAGGCATTGGGTTCTTCCAATCCCTTCACAATCTCCGATCTTTCTTATGTTTGGATCGTCTGCGACGTTTACCAGAATGATCTCGATGCCGTTCGCGTCGGAGACCCAGCCGATATCCGCCTGGGCGCTTATCCCAAGCGCCTCTTCAAGGGGCGAGTCGATAACATCCTGCCGATTCTCGATCCCAACATTCGTACCGCCAAAGTTCGGATCGAAGTCCAGAATCCAGGAACGATGATGGTCGGGATGTTTGTCACTGCGACCTTCTACGGCAAGAAGCCTGAAACCTTCGCGTCCGTTCCGGCAGATTCGATTTTGCATCTGCATGACCGCGATTGGGTTTATACGCCGTTGGGGGAGGGGCATTTCAAACGGCAGGAAGTAGTCGCGGGAAACATGCTTCCTGGCAAGCAGCAAGAAGTGGTTTCCGGGCTCAAGCCCGGGGATAAGGTGGTTTCGAATGCTCTCGCTCTGCAGAACACGGTGGAGCAATAGATGATTCGTCGCGTGGTTGACTTTGCTCTCGACAATCGGCTGCTGGTGCTGGCTTTTGCCCTGATACTCTTTGCCGGAGGAATCGTCGCCTTCCGAAACCTTCCGATTGAGGCCTATCCCGACGTTGCCGACAATTACGTTGAAGTCATTACGCAATGGCCGGGAATTTCGGCAGAGCAAATCGAGCAGCAGGTAACAATTCCGCTTGAAATTGTCATGAACGGCATCCCGCATGTCGTGCATCTACGTTCGTTCTCCCTGTTTGGACTCTCAGACATAAAATTGATCTTCGATGACGAATCGGACAACGATTGGAACCGCGAACGCGTTCTGGAGCGGCTAAGCCAGGTCACACTGCCCCCGGGCGTCAATCCACAAATGGGCACAGACTGGAGCCCCGTCGGCCAGATCTATTTTTTTACGCTCCGCAGCTCGAATCCCGCCTACGACGCTATGGAGCTGAAATCGTTCGAAGACTGGGTGATCGAAAAGAGCTTCAAGGCAGTGCCCAACATCGTCGACGTTGCCAGCTTCGGCGGGCCCACTCGCGAGTACCAGGTTCGCGTCGATCCCAACAAACTGATCGCCTACGGCCTTAGCCTCACTCAAATCGAGCAGCAACTCACGAATAACAACGCGAATGCCGGCGGAAGCTTCATTCAGGAAGGTCTGCAGCAGATCAATGTGCGCTCCGTCGGGCTTGTCGACCACGTTCACGACATCCAAGAGACAGTTATCTTGAGCAAAAACGGCACGCCCATCCGAGTGAAAGATATTGCTGTCGTTTCTCAAGGGCCCAAAATTCGACTTGGCCAGTTTGCGCGAGCGATTCATCGTGAGGACGGCAAGATCGTCGATAACGACGACGTAGTTTCAGGCATCGTGCTCTTGCGCAAAGGCGCGACGGGCGAGACAGCGCTCGCGGACATTCACAAAGAAGTAGAAGAGCTCAACAACCACATCCTGCCTCCGGGAGTCAAGGTTGTTCCCTTTCTTGATCGCAGCGATCTGGTTCATTACACCACTCACACCGTCCTTCACAACCTGACCGAAGGCATGATTCTGGTATCGATCATTCTGCTTTTGTTTCTAGGAAATGTCCGCGGCGCTTTGATCGTCGCCACAACCATTCCATTTGCCCTGCTGTTTGCAGCCATTTGTCTGAACTTGTTGCACATTCCCGCCAATTTGCTAAGCCTTGGCGCATTGGATTTCGGCGTGATCGTGGAAGGCGCAATCGTGTTGATCGAAAACATCGTGCGCCATTTAAGCCACACCAATGGAGTTAAGACATCTACCGAGCGAATCAGCTTCGCCTCCCATGAAGTGCAGCGGCCGGTTTTCTACGCTATCGTCATCACCATTACGGCATTCCTTCCAATCTTTACGCTACAACGCGTGGAAGGCCGACTTTTTCATCCGATGGCCTGGACGGTCGCCTTCGCGCTCCTCGGGGCTCTGCTTTTCTCGATTCTGGTCGCACCCGTGCTCGCCAGTTTCGCCTTCGCTAAAGGCGCGAAAGAATGGGATAACCCAGTCATGACCTACGTGAGCGCGCGCTATCACGACGCCTTGCGTTGGGCGATTCGGCATCGCCTGATAACAGTTGGAACATGCGCGTTGATGCTGGCCTTTGGCGCCTTTCTCGCTTTCAGCGGTATCATCGGCTCCGAGTTTCTGCCTCACCTTGATGAAGGCGCGCTCTGGGTGCGCGGCACCCTCGCGCCCAGCACTGGCCCGGACGAGGGCATCCGAGTCGCCAACCAGGCGCGAATCGTGCTGTGCTCGTTTCCCGAGGTTCCGCAATGCACAAGCCAGGTTGGACGCCCCGATGACGGAACCGACAACACCGGCTTTTTCAATACCGAATATTTTGTTGACTTGAGGCCGAAAGAAGAATGGCGGCCGGTCTTTCACCAGAATAAAGATGAATTAATCTCCGCCATGCAGCGCGAACTCGACAAGATTCCAGGTGTCGATTGGGGCTTTTCCCAGCCCATCGAAGACAACATGGAAGAAGCTGTCAGCGGAGTGAAGGGCTCGCTGGCCACGAAGGTCTATGGGGACGATCTGAGAGTCCTGGAAGAGAAAAGCGACCAGATTGTCAACATCATGCGCGGGATCAGGGGTGTTGAGGATCTCGGAGTTTTTCGCGTCCTCGGCCAGCCGAATCTCAATGTGACGGTCGACCGCGATTCTACCGCCCGTTACCAGATCAATGTTGCCGATGTGCAGGATGCGATTCAGACCGCGGTTGGCGGCAACGCGCTCACGCAGGTGCTCAAAGGCGAAGCGCGCTATGACCTCACGATCCGTTATTTACCGCAATACCGCAGTACGCAGGAAGCGATCGAAAATATTCGCCTGCTTTCGCCCACCGGCGAACGTGTATCGCTCGCGCAACTCTGCAAGATTCATGTGACCGATGGCGCATCGGAAGTTTATCGCGAGGGCAATCGGCGCTATGTCGCTATAAAGTACAGCGTTCGCGGCCGCGACCTGGGCAGCACGGTGGAAGAGGCAATAAAAAAAGTGAACGAACAGGTCAAGTTGCCCACTGGATATAGCGTTGATTGGGAAGGGGAATACGCCAGCCAAAAGCGGGCCAACGCCCGTCTGATGATCGTCCTTCCCATCACCATCCTCATCATCTTCGTCATCCTTTACACCATGTTCAAGTCCTTCAAATGGGCGCTGTTGATCATGGCGACGGTTGCTATCGCGCCCATTGGCGGCTTGCTGGCCCTTTGGTTCACTGGCACCCATTTCAGCGTTTCTTCGGGCGTAGGATTTCTGGCCCTGTTCGGAGTATCGGTGCAAACCGGAGTCATCATGCTTGAATACATAAACCAGCTCAGGGCTCGCCGCTATACGGTCGAGGACGCAGCCGTGGAAGGAGCTGTGCTCAGACTGCGCCCCATCATGATGACCATGCTGGTGGCGACCCTCGGATTGCTGCCAGCCGCTGTTTCACACGCCATTGGCTCCGATTCTCAACGCCCATTTGCCATCGTAATCGTCGGCGGGCTCATTGCAGCCCTGGTGATGAGTATCTTTCTGTTGCCTACACTGTATGTCTGGGTCGCTCGCGAGACTGACGTGCTGCCGGCGGCAGAAGAAGGCTTCGAGACCGGCGAACATGTGGATTAACCCACACGGGCGAGATTGGCAGTAATCTTTCTGCGAGTGGTTCCGCCGGTCTCCGGGTTGTATATTCTAAGGTTCCAAATCTTGCTCGACCTTCTGACCATGGCCGAAGAATCCGACAACCGCGTTGAACAGACCCTGTCGCGACATGAACTCGACCTCGAACGAATCAAGGATGCCTTCGTACTGCTGGGCGTCGGTTCCTGTTCGTGGTGCAAGAAGTTCTTTCGCCGGTCCGAACCGGGCGCCCTGTTTGATGCTGGCGAACTAGTCTGCTACGGCTGCATTCCACAATGGTGGGCGCTACACTGCGCGCAGCTCAGTGCCAAGGACCGCGAAAACGTCGAAGGCAAACTCGTCTTCTGGCTGCGTGAGACCCACCATGCCGAAACCTTCAAGGATCCGGCGAAACTCCCCGAGCATTCAATGCAGGAGTTGAACCTGGTCGCCACATGCCTCGAATGTCGCGGAACGGGGAAGTCGTTGGGACAGGAACACTGCCGCTTCTGCGGTGACCGCGGCACGGTGTGGATCATTGTTGCTCGGACGCAGATATAGTGGACAGGGAAATCACGTGTTTCGCGCGGGGAAAAAATGCCTGAAAGCGCCAGCTGAAAGCAGGCCCCGTGCCCTGTTTCTTGCTTTTTGGCAGCGCTTCCGCTAGATTTCAGTTATCCCCGATTCGACGAACGGACGAGGCCCCGACCTGCCTCCAGGAGCACTAGGTATGAAGCGGAGTTACATCGGGCTCGCTTTGGGCGTGCTGGTGGCGGTGGGAGCGGCGTTGAGCCTGCCAAGTTGCGGGCATAGCCAAAAGCTGACGAGCCTGACAATTCAGCCACAGACCTTTACCTTCCTGACGCCCGACACTTCAGCGACGGAGCAGTTTACGGCTCTCGGCACCTACATCCATCCTCCGGAGACCAAGAACATTACCGCGCAGGTGACGTGGTCAGTGGATTTTGCGAAGGTCGTCACGCTAAGTCAAAGCGGCGTGGCGTCTCCCTTTGGTCAAGGAGGTTGCGGCGGCGTGGATATTACGGCCACCGCTCCAGCGGGGACGGGTGGATCGGACAACGTCTTGGTCGCTACTGCAACCGCCATCGTGGACGATCCTTCTAACCCGATTTGCCCAGGCGGAGGTAAACTTGCGACATTGGCCGTCGGCGTGGTCGGGTCTGGTTCTGTGACAAGTACCCCAGCTGCCATCGATTGCACGGCAACCGGTGGAACGTGCGTTTCGACTTACGATGTAGGGGCGTCGGTCTTACTTACGGCGAGCGCGGCTGATGTAGTCTGGGCGAATTGTCCGGGCTCGTCAAGCAACACTTGCGTAGTTACCATAACCACTGGCGGCACCGCCGTGGGCGCAACCTTCCCACCATAAGGGCGCGAAAGGGTCTGCCGCTACTCCTCCGCTAGCAACTTGCCCAGCGTCGGTTTGTGCCTCTCCGGCTTGGTTTTCTTCGCGACCACCAATTGTGAGGGTTTCGGGCTCCCTACGCGTTCGCGCGCCATTTCGCGAACGACCTGCGCCGCCGAGAATGCCTTTTTCTTCCGTTTGCGCGGCATGAGCCGGATCTTCGCACATTCGAAGCGCAAAAGTGCAATAATCTCAGCTTGACGGGAAATTAAACTTTTCCGGATACAGAAGAAGGCAACCCGGCAAGGGCTGCTCCGCCCAAGGCCTGATGAGTTTATGGATGAACGAGACTTTTTTGACGAACGGTCAGACAAGAAGCCGGCAAATTTAACCTGTCCGCACTGCCTCCAAGCGGCGGAGTACGAGATCCAGTGGGTCGTGCGCACGAAGAAGAAAAGCCTGCCACCGCGCGCGGATGATCGTGATCGGGCGAAGTTCGCCAAGGCACAGTCTTACATGCTCCGACGAGACGATTTGATGATGTGCAAGAACATGCGCTGCCGCAAGCGATTCGAGATTACAAGCGTGCAAAGCGTGGCATTTCTGCAATAGTGGGGTCAGTCCAAAGCCTGGCGCCGCAACCGAATACCGGATGACGCCGCAGTCTCCTTGACTCAGGCTTTTTTCGCCAATTGCTGCAAGACTTCAATAAACGCAGTGGTGGCGCAGGAAAGCGTTCGATCGCGCCGGTATGCTAGCCCCAGCTCGCGGAAGAGTTCTGCATCCTCCAGTTCGATCAATTTGACCGTACCCGCCGCCACTTCATCACGCGCGAACGAATCGCTGATGATTGAGACTCCAAGGTCGGCCGCAACGAAACTCTTGATCATGCCGACGCTCGGCAGTTCCATACGTACCCGCAACTCTTCGCGATATGGCCGGAAGAGCTTGTCCATGATTCTGCGCGTGTGCCCGGTCTTCGGAAGCAGCAAGGGTTGTTTGACGATGTCGCTGACAGCCGCTTTTTTATTTTTCGCGAGCGGATTGCGCGGGCTCACCATCAACATCAGCTTATCGCGAAAGATAGTCTGAATTTCGAGGCTCGCGGACTGGATGGGTAAAGTCAGGATGCCCACCTCAATCGATCCGTTCTCCAGCTTCTCGGTAATCTTATAGCTGAAATTCCGGTAGATATTGATCTGCACTGGCGGATACCGTCGGCAATACTCGGCGAAAACCTCCGGCAGAACGTAGAGGCAGGTAGCCTCGTTGGCGCCAACGCGCAGCGTTCCGCGGGGGGTTCGGCTGTGGTCGGCAACCGCCATCAGCGATTCCTCTCGCAGCAGCTTCAGCCGCTCGGCATAGTCGAACAGCACCTGTCCAGCCGGGGTTAGTTTTACCGTCTTCCCCGAACGGTCAAGCAGACGGTCGCCATATTCCATCTCCAGCTGGCGGATCTGCGCGCTCACGGCGGATTGCGATCGGAACACCTTCTCGCCGGCGCGGGAAAAGCTTCCCTGCTTGGCGACTTCCAGGAACGTGATGAGTTGGTCGAAATCCATTAGGTTTGTGCCGGGATTATAACGGACCCCTCAGTTTAGCGGTAAATTAAGGTCTAAACTGCCATAGAAGCGCAACATCCCAAATTTTGCATCCGTAACATCGAAATTCTTAATTGTACTTTACGGGCCAACTGGCGGTAACTAGGAATCTACAGAAGTGTGTTCCTGAGCCAAAGTCGCGACAGCCCCGTCGCTTTTGGCGGGCTACGCCCATACTCAAGAACAATCGATTTGGAGGCGGTCAAGCACGCCGCGATGATGTAGATGCAGCAAACGTGCCCATGACGACGCGTCGGCAAAAAATGACCGCACCTCCGCCCGCGCAGGGCCTGTACCATCCCGCGCAAGAGCACGATTCCTGCGGAATTGGCTTTGTAGCCAATGTCCGTGGGCAGAAAAGCCACGAAATTATAACCAAGGGAATAACGGTCCTGCTCAACCTGGCGCACCGCGGGGCCTGCGGATGCGACGCTGAAACCGGCGATGGCGCCGGCATTCTGCTCCAGATTCCACATGAGTTTTTTGTGCGCGAGTGCGGCATGCTGGGATTCGACTTGCCTCTCCCGGGCGCTTATGGCGTAGGTATGACGTTCCTGCCGGTGGAGAAGCACGAACGCCTGCAGTGCGAAGGAATTCTCGAGCGCATTATCCGCGAGGAGGGATTGACGGTATTGGGCTGGCGCGACACGCCCTGCTTCGCATCCTCTATTGGCCGCGTGGCGCGAGGTTCGCAACCCTACATCCAGCAGATTTTCGTTGGCTGCGGCGCGTTCCACGACGAAGATGCCTTTGAGCGGAAGCTTTATGTGGTGCGCAAACGCGCCGAAACCGAGATGGCGATCTCCGGCATAAAGGATGCGGAAGTGTTTCACATCCCTTCCCTCTCGTGCCGCACGATTGTGTATAAAGGCTTGCTGCTCGCGACGCAAATCACGAACTTCTATAAAGAGCTCTCCGATCCCGAGGTAACGAGCGCGTTATGCCTGGTGCATCAGCGTTTTTCCACCAACACGTTTCCCAGCTGGCAGCGCGCTCATCCCTATCGCTACATCGCGCACAACGGCGAGATCAACACGCTCAAGGGCAACGTCAACTGGATGCACGCGCGCCAGTCGCTGCTGCAATCTCCCTTGTTCGGTGACGACCTTAAGAAGCTCTTCCCGATCATCGCGCCCGATGGCAGCGATTCCGCAAACTTCGACAATGCCGTCGAGTTGCTTTTGCAGGCCGGCCGCAGCCTGCCGCACGCCATGGCTATGCTGATTCCGGAAGCTTGGGCGGGCAATCCGCACATGAGGCCGGAGAAGCGTGCGTTTTACGAATATCACGCCTGCCTGATGGAGCCGTGGGATGGCCCGGCGGCCATCGCGTTCACCGACGGCCGGGTGATCGGCGCGATCCTCGACCGCAACGGGCTGCGCCCCGGGCGTTACGTGGTCACGAACGACGACCACGTCATCATGGCCTCGGAAGCCGGCGTGCTCGACATCGAACCGGAACAAGTGAAGATGAAGGGCCGCCTGCAGCCGGGAAAGATGTTTCTGGTAGACACGGTCGAAGGCCGCATCGTTCCCGATC
>Ga0302179_10001695_pt1 | contig 13148 bp, 15 predicted proteins | sample I_Palsa_E3_1_FD_198788 | JGI IMG/M metagenome (GOLD analysis project Ga0302179, IMG submission 198788) | Peat permafrost microbial communities from Stordalen Mire near Abisko, Sweden - I_Palsa_E3_1 | ecosystem: Environmental > Terrestrial > Soil > Palsa > Peat permafrost | place: Sweden...
CGAATCTCGAGCTTGGAGGTTTAAGAGGGGTATAGTCTTCTGTAGAAGTTGTTTCGGGATTAAGAAGGGCGCTGAGGACAGGATCCACCTGATCCAAACCAGAAAGCCGACGTGCGGAGGGTGAAGTTGATATTCGTCTCTGTGTAGCGACTGGCGAGGTAGCAGCTTGATATAGGTTTGATGCAAAAGCAACTGTACTTGTCGCTCCTATCCGTAAGTGGGAAAGAAAACAACGTCCGTACCGTAATATTCAATCGTTCGGGAGTCATCCACTACCGCCACGGAGGTAACTCCATCGTTACCAGAATCGAGGACCGGTTGTTCGGCTAACCGGATTCAGCTCAATCTAAAAATTGTATAATTTACCTTTCGAGCCATCGCTGTCTTCAACAGAAGGCTGGCGTGCTTCTTTGAACTTCGGACTGATATGGCGAGGGCGATCCCGGTCGGAGGCAGATCGAAGATATTGCTCAATATTTGCAACCCGTTCAGTAAGACGTTTCACTGATCTAAAGCAACAATCAGATCTGTCGCTAATCTAAGGGAATACTCCGGCATATATAGCAGTGACTGTTCGATTGTCCCCATAGGCACCAACTGGGCATCGTATTCGCATTTTGTGTTGTTAGACTTGCAGAATCCGCATGGTCGTGAGCCGTCACACTAAGGCAGTTAGGAGACTTGGGAAGGGAGCAAGCCTTTGCTTTTCTATTGCGAGATCAGTACATTGCAGAAAGTAGGGAAAAAAGGAGCGATATGGGCGGCTACCTTTTCCGACAGGCATGACATGCCTCCGGAACTCGTCTCCGCTTCGAATTGCTCGAGGAGCTGTTGCTGTCGTCCATGTTGCGTTTAGTGCTTGTTGGCAGTTGATTCATGAGCAACACAGAAGAGCCGGGGGGATCGAAGGTCTATCGCAGGCGCTCCATGGCGCGTTTGCGAGAAATTTGTAGTTGTTGGCAGCACTTTTTCCTGGGCCCCCGAGATGGTGCGTGGGGAGTCGGTGAGCGGCGGTTGCAAATGGCGCACCCCGCAAATCAGAGTGCGCTCCTTTTGTAAGCCCCAACCAGCAAGAGCAGCTGTCACATCCACACGGAACCCGAGGAATGCCAGGACACTCTGCGTTGGCCAAAACGCGGGGACGCCCAATTTATTTTTCTTCTCTTCTCTGTTCAAGTCGCTTCAGAAGAGACCAACATCATGAAAATAGATCGTAAAATTCAGGGACCTATCTGGCGGCCCACGTGGGGCCGAATCCCCACTTCGGAAGAAACATGAGCCTGTTTTGCGATCGTCCACGCGACATGGGCAATGGATACTGCATACATAATCTCAAAACCTTAATTGCCGGAGACTTCGCTTTCAGCCGACCGGGGAATGCGATTGTCTCGCATGGACAGCTCACCAATTCAAGATATTGGCAACTATCTGAGAGGACCATGGAGGATATGATATTAAAGAGCGATCATTTAGCAAGGTTCCCTTGTATTATTAATAAAAGACATTCATTAGCCATGTCAGCGCTATTGTGACGGCACACTGATCTGCGTGTAACAGATACAGAAGCTCATCCCTATTTGATCATTCGGCACCCGTGAAAGTCCACTCTTGGCCTAAAAGCAATAGCGCTTTTTGCACGGGATGACGCAGACGAACACCTTCGGAAGATGGACATGCAGGTGTTTCGAAAATACTTTCCATCCGCCAGGAAATTGGCCCAGTGGCTCAGGATTCAAAGCTCATTGCGGTGCGCGCCATTCCTCGATATCAACATCGGCGGGTCCGGAAGCATTTCACATGCCACTGGGGGCGTCTGAATTGTGACTAATCTGATGTATGAATGAGGATACATTGACTTTGTACAAGAGTGTGTTGCATCTCCTGAAGATCGAGACCATGGTCCTGCACGGTCGGAAGCAACAACCATCCAATCGGATCTTGGAGTCTGAAACCAATCTTCCCCTATCCCATATACTCCGCAATCTGTGAGTTACTTCAGTCGTCGCAGAGACGGGGGTCCTAGCCATTATGTCCTTCACATGTCGGGATTATCCCATCTTAGAACTTGGCACATGGGCAGTAGCGAAAATCCAGTGAGATAGAGTATCTAGCTTTTGAAGCCACGTGTCGGACTTCCGGGACCAGCTGTGGACACCGCCAAAGTGCCGAATTACTTCCGACGGCAAGAAATGTTCGTCTCCGATTTGTTTTGCGTCCACCGGGCCTCTAGATTTATGCACGACGGCACTTGTGCATCCGTTCTCTTTTCCGCGAAGAGGCTGTGCCAGTGATATCAGAATAAGGATTGATAATATACATATCGGTGTTCCAATTGCGCGGAAGACTGCATGTAGTTGGCCATATAATCATGGAAGTCTCCCACACACGAATGCTTATCGTCCGAGTGCAACAAAAGTTCCCGCTAAAGTTACTTGGATGTCTTCTCATAGATCCTTGGAATGCGAATGTTGCTGCTCCCGATTGAGCAAAGAAATTGACTTAGATATCCTTGTATTTTGTTTTCTCCTTTGCAGATCGAACGGTTCCACGTCGGAAACCTCTTCGGGGTTCCTGAAGATGTCATTCATCACTACTGACCCACCCAAGGCACGTTTTGGCAAGTGCCCTAAGATCCCGGCGCCGGTTTTGGTTGCTATCGCGAAAACGATCCGGAAGGCGAAGGATATATAAAGTTGGTTTTGGTACTGTTTTCCAGAATATAATGCTCGGCTACAAACGATCCGATATTCGGAAAGTTTAAATATGACGGAGATTCCAAAGCGTCTACCCGAGAGTGGGCCGAGCCGCGCCACCAGTAGTGCGTGAGCCAATCAACGGGCGAGCTTTCCCTGTGTAACTCGCTAGGCGCTGCAGTGTTTCTCCACACACACACATATTTTCATCTCCCGAGAATTGTGGTATAACTACCGATTTACGCTTCATCCGTAACGGTTGCATCGTTGTGTTACTCTGTGTCAGTCCGGGGCATAGAAACTACCGTTCCTTGCGGAGATAGCGCCTCGCTCGCCTGGTGAAGCTTTAATTTTCCTCCCAAGTCCCGACAGACTTGTGGAGCCAAATCTGGGGTTATGGCAGCTTTGCCGACCCACCACCCTTCATCCTCGCCTCTCGAATTGCAGCAGCGGCAGCACAACCACCACCACCACCAACAACAGCAGCAGCAGCAACAGCAACGTCATATCTCGAACACGCAGCAACACAGCTCATCCCATCATCCACTGTATCAAAGTGCGTCATCTCCGGACTTTGACGGGCCGTCGCCTGGAGAACAGTTGCAGGCGCATACATCGGGATCCGAAACGACAGCCCAGAGGAGTGGGAGGGACTCTGAACTTAATTCCGAATGGGGCCTGACGAAGGCTGGGAAAAAGCGTCAGCGGCTCCCTTTGGCGTGTCAGGTGTGTCGGAAGAAAAAGGTACCATCCTCGCCCTGTCCATCCCTTGGTCAAGCTAACAGATGAATAGATTCGATGTTCTGGTGAACAACCGATATGCAAACATTGCATGCGCTTTTCATTGCCTTGTGTATATAAAACAACTACGTCACGGCGGCCAAGAAATTCTCTAAGAAAGGACTCGGTATCGACCAGCGGAGGCCAGCGAGCAGATTCTGTGGGCGATTCCTTCGAAGACCAGTCAGCTAGTCCGTCACCGCCGCCTAGCTCCTCCGTTACCCATGGGCGTTCTCATTCCATGCAGCCCATGCCCTCATCCACTCCGATACCGAACTCTAATCTCTTTTACGACCCTTTCGAAGCCCACAATGTTCAGGCGCCGCCGACCTTCGTGCATCCGGCGACAGTACCGGTACGACCATCCGGTCCCACACGGTCGGTCACGGGTCCCGCGTCAACAAACGCCGAGTCGCTTCAACCTGAGATCTTTGGGAAAGCACAACGGCAACGTCAAACTGATCCGCGACAAGCACTTGATATCCACACCCAATTTTCAACCCGATTACCACCCATGAAAGAGCCACCGCCGGCTCATCCCCCAACACCCCCGCCATTGAACGTTCCCTCACCAACTCCTTCTGTCCGCTCACTCAAAGTGGAAACAAACACTCCGTTACCTCCTCGAAGTGTGCTCTTGAAGCTCGTTGAGATATACTTCACGCATGTCAATAATCAGACTTATGGTTTTCTACACCGGCCCACGTTTCTCCGACATATTGAAGAAGGCAAAGTTCCAGAAGGCCTGTTGTACTCCATTTGCGCAATATCAGCACGATTTTCAGCTACGCATGCCCCGCCACCTTTACCTCGGCATTCCACAAAAGAAACACCAGCTTATCATGCCGGAGAGCCATATGCGATTGAAGCTCGCAGATTGGCACTTCGTGATTTTGATAAACCTACAGTTCAGAATGTGCAGACGCTACTACTGCTTGCACTCCATGATTTTGGGGGTAAAAAGGGGCAAAAGGCTTGGATGTTTGCGGGAATGGCCATTCGTATGTCTAGTGCTCTGAGATTAAATAGAGAAGTTGATGGTGATGCAATTGGTGGCGAAAATTCTGCAGCAGATACCGTTTCGCAGCAGCCCTTTGGACTTCCTGAAACCCCTAGACCCAAAGAGAAAGTCAGCTGGACCGAGCGAGAGGTGCGAAGGCGGACCTTTTGGGCCTGTTTTATTATGGATGTATTTCCCCTCCTTATCCCAGATCTGACCTTTAGCGACTAAATTCCACGGGCATGGAAAGGCCTCATGTCATCCAGGAGAGTGATTGCTATGTACAGCTTCCAACAGCGGAGCGATCTTTCATGTTTGGGATACCCATCAAAACCGAGAGATTACTTCCTCCACCTTCATCGCCAACACCTAATTCAATCCATCCTCAAACACATAGCATGGGCTCCGAAGCCTATCTCGTTCGAATAGTTGCGTTATGGGGAAGAGTTACCAAATACGTAAATCAGGGAGGTCGCTTATGCGATGTAAGCCCTCCATGGACATCCGCGTCTGGCTTCGCCAAATTGAGCTCCGAACTAAAGGAATGGATCGATAGTTTACCGTATTGGTTGAAATATTCGACCTCAAATCTCGCCGATCAGGTGGCCATCTCTCAGGCCCCCAGTTTCGTATTCATGCACGTTGCATATCACACCATTGTCTGTACGCTCCATCGATTCTCGGTTCCTAGTGCGAACATGGCGATGGAAGTGCAGTCAGAAGATCCTCCGCCACCGTCGTGGAATCCACCCACCGAATTTCTCCAAGAGAGCGTTAAGACATGTTTTGAACATGCAAAAGCAATAAGTAGCATCATGGGCGAGGTTTTATCTCGATCAGACTGTATCGTTACCGCGCCGTTCCTTGGATTCGCGATGTTCACAGCCAATCTATTTCACCTGCATCAGGCATTTACTCCATGTCCTTATGTGGATGAGTCGCCCGACCAAGCGCGAGAGTACTTCGCCACGGGTGTTACTGTGTTAAACGAACTACGTATGTGGTGGGGGCCCTTGGAAATGCTCTATAAAGCTATCCGCATCCTCTGGCAGGCGAAGGCTCGTAATTCTCAAGCGCAATTACAGGGAGAGCAAAAGGCCGAGAAGGCCTCAACTCCTGCTGCACCACAGTTCGAGGGGCAAATGCAGCAGTGGTTTAGTGGATCCACACCAGTCGCCACTGGATCCACACCTCGGCCATTCTGGATGATTAGTCAACCCAACTCACCGGGAAGAAATGAACACTTTGACACGACAGGGTTCATTCCTCTACCCGGAGGAAATTTCGGTCTCGATTTCATTGATCCGAATATCTACACATCACTAAGCGGAGAGAATTTCAGCGACATGATATTCGATAACAGCCAGTTGGAGACGTTGACTGGTGATGCTCAGTACATGTGGTGGGGTGATACGAGTCCGGCTCCCTTTGGAAGCGTTCTGGAATCTGGTTTGACTGCTCCCACTGGAGATCACGGGAAAAGTCCTAATCCGCCGTCCATGACCCCAGGAAGGCCGATGAGCCCATTTTCTAATGCGTTGCATGGATTTGGCCGGTCTTTTGGACCAGGAGATTCAGCAGCTCCTGAGAAAAGCCCTGTTTTGTTGAAGAAGGAAGCAGTTGACGAACCCAAGACGGTGCTGGAGCAGATTCATAAGGACGAAAATTCGGTAATGTTGCCACCCGGAGCTCGTGTAGTGGCCAGCAATACACCTGGTACAGGCGGCGGCATTAGTAGTCTAAGTCCAGTAAGTGGATCTGGAAGCGGTCAAGGAGGCACACCAGGTTGGGCAACATCTTCGACCCCACACATCCGTAATACCGCGGGAAATTCCCCACCAGATAACGACGGTAAAGGTGAAGATGGCTCTGAAGAAGAGGAAGCCGCCGATTTATTGGTCTATTTCCATGCCCGGTCCGGGGCGCGAGAATCTAGCGCAGTTGATGATTCAATTGAAGTGCCCGGAGATGAACCACGTCCGGCCCGTGCTATGAGCGGCTCTTCGGAGTCTTCCTCTAGATCTCCCCTCGCGGTCGGGGATGTGAATAGAAAACGAAAGCGCCATGAGGTCGACGAGGGATTTGGACAACCTCCTTCACAAAGTACGACACAGCCTGTTACTCCAGGGGTGGGAATGGGTAGCGGGAGTATTTTTCCTGGAAAATCTGATGGAACGGGTACTGCAAAAGAAGTGGGCAAGGGGTTATACCTGGATCAAGTGCCTCCCACCGGAAGCGTGGATTTGTTGAATCTGTTACGGCAGCCAGGAGCGGGCGGCAATCAATAGCTGGTATATATAGTAAGTAATGTACATTCGGAAAGGGATCTTATGCCGTTGGAGATGTTATGAAAAGTTAATATGAATAACGAGTAGCTGAATAATCAAACTTAAAGAAGTAATAAACATATCATCCCTGCCTAGGAAGGGACACAGGTTTTTTAGATTTGAGCGCGACTGGCCGTGCGCAATTACTTTAATGGAAACTTTAGTGGCGGGGACGGTATAGGGCCCCGTCAGGGGTTGGCCGACCTATCAGATCGTGAGATCAGATCTGATAAAATTAGCTTTCGGGGAAGTATCAGACCACTCTTTGCTACAGCTTAAAATCACGCCCAGCTCGAGAAACACCACATAGCTCGGCGTACTACGCCATTTAATGTGCGACCAAGGAGGTAGTCCAGTGCAATATGGCATCGACACAGCTCTCCCTGAGCCTTGGTGACCGAACCGCTTCCGCAATAACTTCGCATGCGCCCGGGGGCGACCTCGATCGACTCAAAGCCCTGGAGGCGTACCATGCCCAAAATCGCCTCAATAACCTCTATTCGTACCACCATTGGCTCCATCCCTCTCACCTCTCAGGTACATACTCTCCGCCGTTATTGTCTCTGTACTCCTTCTCGGAATCATTCGAAACCTTATATTCAGCTGGCAAAGCCGACGAACAAGCTGCCGCCCATGTTTGCATGCCTCCAGTGGCACTCCAAGCTCGAAAGGAAAACTTAGCATATTCTTCCGAAGATATATCACACTTCCTGCGCTCCCAGGAGAGCAACATGTCCGACATGCCCAATTTCTTGGAAACCAGTACAACATTCCCCGACGAATAGATGCCCTGCTTCTCATTTCATTCACAATCCTCAATACACTCTTTGGTTGCTTTGGATTCAAAGCCTACGAAGGAAACATATTGTAACTTCGGATCATAAATATGCTGATCTGCAAGTTTTCCAGGCCCAACGTACTATCAGTTCTTGAGATATTTTGCAAATCGAGTGGGCACGCTGTCATTCGCAAATACGCCGCTACTCATAGCCCTGGCAGGAAGAAACAATATACTGATATGGCTTACCGGTTGGAGCTTCGATACTTTCCAGGCGTATCACCGGTGGATAGCACGAATTGTGCTACTCGAAGCGACGGCCCATGTTATTGCCTACACACTGTATACAATATTACCTGGTCGGTGTGAGATATACATATGCATGATTTGATATTAGGAAATCCTGATCGTCCGGGAGTTTACTTCGGTCAATGTCTTCGAGAATATTGGCTGTTTGGAGTCTTGGTAAAGCATCTCTTAAATGCACTAATAAAAGGCATATTTCCTACTATGGTTTCTGTGCGTCCATTCATTGAGAATATTTCGGAGAAATAACTACGAGATCTTCCTTATTCTGTACATCGTCATGGTGATAATTTATTTTGTGGGTCTTTTCATCCATGTCTTTCATCGATTGAAAGTGCAATGGTTGTGGGTTTCTGTAACCTTCTGGGCCATAGACAGAAGTTTACGGACCCTGCGACTTGTCTGGCTCAATATACCATGCCGGCATTTCCGGAGAGGATGTAGCAAGGCAGAGATCACTTATTTATCTGACGATGTTATAAGGGTCAAAGTAGCTGTCGCTCAGCCGTGGAACTATCTTCCTGGACAATCCGTTTATCTCTATTTCCCGACCCTTAGATACGGATTTTGGCAGTCTCATCCATTTTCGATTTTGAATCGTACGGAAGAATACTTGGATACCAAGTCCGGCGATGAAGGCAGGCGGGAAGTCAACGAACTAGAGAACAGACAAGATCAGCAAACAGCTTTCACCACAGAAGACGGGGACAAAAGTTTCGAGAGTCCTTTACTTCCGGCGAAAACTCATCATAACAACAGAAAGGAGAAATATTTCCATTTCCTAGTTAAAGCGCAAACGGGTCTTACAAGGCGGCTCCGAGACATGGCGCTCTCGAATAATTCATGTCATCTGACGACTTTCGTCGAAGGCCCATACGGCGTTTCGCACAAATTTGACAACTTTACTACTGTACTGTTTATCTCCGGCGGCGTCGCTGTCACGTTTACAATGTCCCATCTGGTATACCTTGCGGAGAAAAAGTCTCGGAATCCGGGGTTGAAAGTAAAACAAGTACATCATGTGTGGGTAGTGCGGAAACAGGAAGATATAGCGTGGATATCTGAGGAGCTTGATCAGATCTCGCAATTGACTCTGCCGAACAATTTTCTTAGGATGAGCTTTTATGTTTCGCAAGGCATTATGGATATCAATCAGCAAATTCCTGTTCCGAAGTTGGGAAATGCCAAGTGTGAGATACTCCCGCGAAGAGCCGATGTGCCGAGAGTCATTTCGGATGAAGCCCAGGAACGACTAGGAAAGATGGCTGTTGTAGGTTTGGTTCTACCGCTACTTTGAGCTGATAAATAGTATGTGGTCCTGGCGGAATGGCGGATCAAGCCAGAAGAATGGTAGTTGATCTTCTTGAACGTGAAAAGGGTGAGATCGAGTACTTTGAAGCATTCAGTTGGTAAACTATTCGGGTATTGGAACTACATAAGATGGGTTTTGCTTGTATAGAGCATAGGCAGCATTCATGCGATAATATCCCATTATATACTAGTCTATTGTACATACGGCAGGAAATCCTCATCTATCTAGGGAATATATATCCTCGAGTAACTAGCCACTTTTCTCCTACAACAAGGACATCCGCTAAAATTCCTCACAGCAAGCGTCTGTCGACAATCATCGCAAAGAGCAAGACATCTAACAGTCAATATCCACAGTAAAGGAAGGCAGAGGACCTGCAAGGCCAGATGACAATGACTCTGGGATTTGTTCGACAGACTGCACATTTTTGAACTTCTGCTACATATCGGTCTTCCTCGGTCTCGGCGGACGCTCGACGTCTAGGTCGCCGACTTTGAATTAATTTCTCAAGGCGCTGAGATTCCGTTTCTTCTCTGTAGCGCGAACGCGTCAGGACCCGCTGAGAGGATAGATGTGAGATGAGGAGTTGTGAATCTTCGGATTCAGCCTGAGTTGAGGGATTGAGGAGAGAGGATATGGTTGCTGCGAAGTCAGGGAAAAGCTCTGTGAGTGGATTAGTAGGGAATTCTTCCTCATCGTCGTCGTCGGAGATAACACTGGAATGAATAGAAGGAGGATTATCGTTGTAAGATGAAGGAGGATTGGGTTCCAGTGTGTCGAAGGGAGTTGTTTCTCGTTGTCGCCCGTAATCAGAATCCGGCAACGTTTGAGGGAGGAAGGGACTCGGTTCGCGGATCTGGCGGTTGGACGGACTTTTCCCACGGACTTTTCTCCGTGAAGAAATCCCCTTCCTAGCCCCTGCTATTGGCGTGCTTTCTCTGCTAAACCCGCCGAATCCAGGAGTTGTACCCATAACAGACTCGTCTTCAGAATCGTCGTCATCTGATGGAGATGGACTTGTATCTCTATCGCTGAATACATAATCCCCATCCTCCTCTTCATCGTACGGAGTCATACCACGGGTAGTATAAGGCGTACTAGCCCGCACTCGAGGCCCCCGTGATTCCTCCCCGCGAAGAAAACGTAACAATAGTGCAATATAAGTCCGGAATGTTGCCCGTACGAAATACAAAGCAGATCTGAAATTCTGTGTTCGAGTTGGAATGCCGGTTCCTCTGTTCTTCGACACGGAACCCGTTCGGATCCATTCTCGGCGAAATCCGATTCCCGTGCGCATAGCGTGCTCTTCCTCCAGATCTTGGTCGTCGGTGTTCTCGACTACTGTCGTAGCTGGCATCCTCAGCGCTTCGTTTTCATTGAGGAATGTGGCTTCTTGGACTGATGTAAGAGCAATGACACCCCATTTAAAAAGCCAGCCGTAGAAATCTTCGTTTAGGCCTGGCACTCCTACTCCGCCATCCCAAATTGATGTCCGTAAATCCCGTCGTCCAATAAGCATCGTTGCGAGCAGCGAGATAAACGTGCAGATACACAACAGCACGAGTGTCATGATGTATGGAATCTGGAATAACAAAAGGATGCTGGGAAGCTGCACAAACCGACCAGATACAATTGTATAGATGAAATAGCCCAGCGTGAGGATTCCGTGCAGCATTGTAGGAATTAACTATCTGTTAGCGGCAGAGGATGAAGAAATACCCGATACGCATGCCAGTTGAATAAACTGACCATATGGCTCGTGACCAGTGTTCCGGTGACACTCAGCAGGGCAGCGATCAAGACCTCCGGAGTGGGATGCAAGTTGGCTGTTTCTGCGAATGCAAAAGCATACTCTACGACCGTCATCCCACTATCACCAGGTCCAGTCCGCATCTCCAAGCTCGCACAAAAAGTATCGATGAAATAACTAAAGCAGGTGCATTTAAAAGTGTACCATAACACGTTCTGAGGAGAAGTAAGGCATGGCTCAGGCCAAGGGAGCGGATATGTATTAGGCAGCTGACAACGTATACAGGAAAGGAGCCGCATTGAACAGTGGAGGAGGAAAAGTATTGGACCGATTCTGAGAAAGAATCGTTGAGCGAACGTTAGTCGGATAGGTCGTCTAACGGAAGCGTATGTCATAGTCCGATTGACTAGAGCGTACTACACGATTTAGCAAGAGTACCAAGCTTAGTATGACCGAAAGACGTACCATGAAGAGGGTCAGCATCCAGTAACTCCGAGTTGGGCCGCCAAAGAGGATCCCACCTGGCGACCCGGAAACAAAGATCTTCTGCGACTGCGCGGCGATGTATAAAAGAAAGCCGATGGGCGTGGACGTGTTGTAGCTCGAGATGGCTTCTGTGGCCGCGAGTGCCGCGCCTGTAGCGAGAGCAGCCGCCGGTGTCGTCACCGTGCTCACATCGCTGCTGGCAGCCGTGATCAGCGAGGAGGTCGCTGGGACGGTGAACGGGAACGGGAAGTTGCTGGGCAGGTAGTTGTGAGGCGTAAAGACAAAGTCGAGAGCGTTCATCGCAGCATCGTTTCCCTCCAAGAGCGCGCGTTATGAAGAAATGGGCGAGCAGACAGCCGGAGACAGGTTGGTTGGTGGGTGGGCAGCTGCGGTGACACTAAGTAATTTCTTGGTGGGGTATCGCGCGAGTTCACACAATCAGCGAGCAATGCGCCACAACAGACAAAGCAGGAACTGAATGCTGTCAAACACCCGACAACAATAACATCGACGGGACGCACAGAAGACAACAAAAGATGCTTAAAACGCCATTCACAACGTTCCAAAGATTTGGCTATATCCTCCAAATCGACATCTCCCGATTAAACTATTGTACAATACGATTGCTACATCTCTTTGACCTCCTTGCTTTCAATAGCCCCTTCTTGCAGCCCCTCTTGGGGCAGAGGGTGCGCCTCTAACGCTACCGTTTCCACCCCAATATCCCTGTTGTCCACTCATAGCCTGTGGTCCCGACGGAATATTCATTCCTCTAAATTCTTAGCAAGTTCATGATAGGAAGCAGTACGTATTCGGAGAATCCGCCCTTGCAGGAGATCCCATTCTCTGTCCCGGAAATTTCGGCGGCTGTAGTTGTGATTGAGATTGTTGCTGTCCGCCATACTGTTGCTGTCCATATCCCTGTTGTTGTTGCTGCTGTTGTGGATAGCCTCCATACCCGCCACCAAAGTTCTGTTGTCCCGAAGGCCCAGTGGGCAATGGAGGAAATCCTCCGGGACCACCAAAACCACCTTGCCCGAATGCACTGGGATCAGGCATCATGCCCATCCCTCCAAACATCATATCTGGCGGCATCGGGAACTGTGCCATCATAGCTTGCATTTCAGGAGGCATCCCTGTCATCATCTATCATCAGGTTTCGTATGATGGTGGCAAGTACCGCCATGACTTTAGCTGGATTAAACTCGTTTCGAAGATTCTTTTGTTTAGTGCAATAGGCAGTCCATGTAAACTCGTCGAATCCGTAATTGAAATAGTCCGTCACATCCGCACCTACGTTTAACCCCCTTCCCATGGGTGGATGGATACCAGGCTTTCTCCATGGTTTTTCTTCGAGGGATTCCAAGTCGAGATCGAACAGAGATTGACCGTTATATTCACCGACCTTATCAATGTCGACCGCGTCAACTGCCGGTGCAGGGGCTGCAGCGGACGTTTCTACATCAGTACAGAATTTCTAAGTCAGTACCTGCTTTGATTTGGTTGACGGTGGAAGTAGACCGATCGGGCGTGGCAGCGGGTCGGGCCTGCGCGGGTATCCGCGAAGCGAAAGGCTGAGCCGAACTATCATCAGAATGGAAAACAAAAAGCCACTACGGCGGTGGTGCAGCCCGTTTCCCAGGCTCCGTTTCAATGACGAACTCAATATCCTGGAATCAGTTCACAGATCACGGAGCAAATACCGAATCAGACTCT
>Ga0302179_10001697_pt1 | contig 13133 bp, 7 predicted proteins | sample I_Palsa_E3_1_FD_198788 | JGI IMG/M metagenome (GOLD analysis project Ga0302179, IMG submission 198788) | Peat permafrost microbial communities from Stordalen Mire near Abisko, Sweden - I_Palsa_E3_1 | ecosystem: Environmental > Terrestrial > Soil > Palsa > Peat permafrost | place: Sweden: Abisko...
AAAGGACAAGTAAGCTGCGGAACCTGTCACGATCCGCACGGACACGATGCCGCTTCTAACCTGACTTCTGTAAAGTTTCGCGATCAGCCTGACTTGATGTGCACGAACTGCCATTCACAATTTCAGGATGGCGCCTCTCTCGCCGGACACACTCATCATCGTGTCGACTCCGAGGGCAGCCGCTGCGTCTCTTGTCACATGCCCCGTATCATGGACGCTGTTCTTTTTCGAGCCCGAACTCATCAGATAGACGACATCCCCAATGCTGGTATGACCGAGCGATTTGGACAGGAGGAAAGTCCAAATGCCTGTTTGTTGTGCCACTCTGAAAAGAACGCAGGATGGGTGAAGGAGAAGCTCGCGGGATGGAAGCCAGCGCCTCAGTCATGAAGTCTCCAAATTGCGCCGGAGGAAAACGGTTGCGGGCTATTCCAAGTCGCATGGCATTGATGGCTGGAGTTTTGCTGCTTCTGACCTGTTTTGGCTTCCAGAGTAAATTGCCAGAAACAATCGCGTCTGCGGATCAGAATTCAGTGGCAGATGCTGGCTATGTTGGCTCCAGAGTCTGCTCCCAGTGCCACCGGAGCATCTACGAGTCTTTCTCGCGTACCGACATGGGCCGTTCAATGTCGGAAATTACTCCGGCCCTTCTGGAGAAGATACCGACATCGGCTAGCATCTTTGATCCCAGTCTTAATCGCCATTTCGAGATCTTTGCCCGCGACAGCAATCTTTACCAGAGCGAGTATGAGACCACGGCCGATGGCAAAGACGTCTTTCGTGAAACGCGCAAACTCGATTGGATCATTGGCTCGGGGGCGAATGGCAGGGGAGCCATCGTGAAACAGGATGATTATCTCTTCGAAGCGCCGCTCTCGTTCTATGCGAAACCACATCGCTGGGCACTTTCTCCGGGTTACGAATTCGGCGATTACGGTTTCAACCGGCCTATTCTTCCCAGTTGCATCGTCTGCCATAGTGGACAACCTCGTCTGATCCTGGAGGGAAACGGCCGTTTTCAAGAATCGCCGTTTGCAGAGCTGGCCATCGGCTGCGAGAACTGTCACGGTCCCGGGCTGTCACACGTCGTCGCTGCGCAAATGGGAGATCCGACTGGCTCAATTGCAAACCCGGCCAAATTGTCGCCTTGGCTGGCAGACAACATCTGCATGTCCTGCCACCAAGCCGGGGACGCGCGCGTCTTGCAAGCGGGAAAGACATACCGCGACTTTAGCCCGGGCACCGAACTGAACGACACTTTGAGTATTTTCCTGGTTCCTTTCAGCCGCGAATCTGCGCCCAAAGATGACCTGTTGGAGCATTACCTCTCCATGCGTCTCAGCAAGTGTTATCTGAAGAGCGGCGGGCGGTTGGGCTGCATCAGTTGCCACGATCCTCACGTGCAACCCTCGCAACAGGAATCCCCAGCATACTTTCGCCAGAAGTGCCTGGCCTGTCACACTGAAAAAAGTTGCGCCGTGCCACTGTCTCTAAGGCAGCACAAGACGCCCCCCGACGATTGCGCGGGCTGCCACATGCCCAAGCGGGACGTGACGGTGATCTCCCATTCCGTTCTCACCAACCATCGCATTGTGGCCGAGGCCGAAGAGCCATTCCCGGATGTTGCGTTCCACATGACACCCCCTCAGCTTCCCGATCTGGTTCAACTCAGCGCCAATCCGGCAAAGCAGGAAGCGCCACCGCCGCTGACCCTGTTGCAGGCTTATGGCCAGGTCATGCTGGCGCATCCAGAATATCGGGCGCGCTATTGGTCCGTGGCAGAGCAAGTCAAGGCCACTCAGCCCGGCAATGTTCAGGTGCTGGAGGCGCTGGCTGACAAGGCTGTACAGAACAAGAATGCCGAAGGCTCGGCGCTGGCGATTCGATCTCTTGAGGACGCCATCCTTCATGGCGCGACGAACCCAGCAGACTTCGAAGAACTGGCGGAGCTGCTGGTCGCGGCTCACCGCCAGAGAGAGGCCGTCAACGTCTTGCGCCAGGGAATGCAGTTAGATCCCTACTATGCTGAACTCTATCGCCTCAGTGTAACGACATACTTCGCGCTTAACAAAATGCAGGAAGCTTGCGAAGTTGCGGCCAAGGGAACGAAGAGATTTCCGCAAGACGATGCGATCAGAGCTCTCATGAACCGGTGTGACGCCGCTTCGGGGGGAGTGAGCAAATAAGCTCCAGCCTGAATTGCTCACAGATTAATTCCGAGCCGAAACGACCTTCTTTGCGCGCCGGCGGTTTACTGCTTCCGGTTCACGTTGGGAAAACCCCATCGCTGCCGAAATGGCGCGGGCCGCAAACGTGACTGCTCCGGCCAGCCCAGCGACCTGGTTGGGGCTGACTCTGGTCACGGGTCCGGAGACACTGACAGCAGCGATAGGTTCACGGTTAGAGTTGAAGATTGGGGTGCTCACGCAGCGCGCACCTTGCACCGCTTCTTCGTCATCCACCGCGTAGCCTTGCCGCCGGATCTTCTCGAGTTCCTGGCGAAACTGCAACAAGTTCGAAATGGTTCTCGGAGTCGCTGGCTGGAATGTAATCGTGCTCAAAATACTTTCTCGTGGTTCCGCCGGCAAAAAAGCCGCCAACGCTTTGCCCAGTGCCGTGACGTGTAGGGAACGGCGCGTGCCCACGCGCGATGAAAGCCGGAATTCGTGCGGGCTCTCGATCACATCCACGTAAAGCACGGTCCCTTGGTCGAGAACAGCCAGGTTGACGGTTTCCTGAGTTGACTTCCACAACTCCCAAAGTATCGGTCGGGCGACTGCTTGCAGCGTCGCCTCCTGGTTACCGCGCGCCGACATTTGCGACAGTCGCGGACCGATAAGGTAAGCTCCCGCTTCCGTTCGAATGAGATAGCGCTCGTGTTCCAAATGTTTCAAAAAGCGGTGCGCAGTGCTCTTGTGAATGCCGGTCAGATCGCAAATAGCCTTCAACCCTAATCCGGCAGAAGACCCTTGGAGGGCTTCGAGAATCAGTAACACTTTGGAGATCACGCCGACAGGCGCGGAACCCGGACTAGATTTTGTGACTCGCGGCATGGCGTGTCCCCGACTTTCAGGTCTTAACTGCAAGATTTAAAGGCCGCGTTGACGGCATCTCCCTAACGAGATGCTGTTTCAGCATGCAGAACATTACCACGGCATATCGCTGAAAAGCTAGACAATTGTTTCATCTAATGGAACCTCATTCACAGATATGAAATTTTTTGATTGACAACATTAATACAATCAGGTTAGAAGTTTGTGCCGTGGGGTTTTCTTTACGGGCCGTTGTTGGTGGCCCGGGCTGATCCCTCCTGACGAGAAGCGCAGTTGAACGTTGCGGAACCATGTCGCAGAGGCCCAAAACGCGACCTCCTGCGAGGAGGATATACGATGACACGCCAGGTTTCCTTGAACATGCATGAGCGATGGGTTGTCGTGGTGACGCTGATTTTCGCGGCGGTATTGGTGGCCGCACTCTCTCCGGCGCCCGCTTGGGGCCAAGCCACCGCGACCGTCAATGGTACGGTTCGCGATTCGGCGGGCGCGGTCGTAACCGAGGCCGCCGTCGTGTTGCACAACCGCGACACAAACTTGGATCGCACGGCGGCCACCAACAGCGTAGGCGCCTATGTCATGCCTGACGTACAACCGGGAAATTACGATTTGAAGGTAACGAAGAGCGGCTTCGGTCCGATTGTTAAATCGGGAATCATCCTGGTGGTAAACCAAACTGCAACGTACGACTTCGCGCTCAAGGCCGGAGCGGTCAATGCAGTCGTCGAGGTGCAAGCCAACCCAGTTGCTCTGGAGACTTCGACTGCCGAACTGGGCGTCGCCGTGGTAAAGGAGCAAGTCAACGACCTGCCCCTGAACGGACGAAATTTCACCCAGTTGCTCAATCTTACCCCGGGCGTAAGCACTGTGAACGTGTCACAGAACAGCGCCACCGGCGGCGGCATCTGGTCGAACCCCATCGGTACGTTTTCCTACCCGTCAGTGAACGGCCAGTCCAACCGCAGCAACTTATTCTTGCTGGACGGCGTAAATAATCAAGGGTCTTTCGGCGGCACGTACGCCGTCGCTCCGATTGTTGACGACATCCAGGAGTTCAAAGTGCAAACGCACAATGACGATGCATCGTTTGGCGGCGTAATGGGCGGAGTGGTCAACGTGGTCACCAAATCCGGGACATCGCAGTTCCACGGGTCTGGCTGGGAGTTCCTGCGAAATAAAGCCACTGACGCCGACATCGTCTACCCGGGCCTCACAACGGCCGAACAGACCCTGTCGACCAACCAGCCCGAGTTCCAGCAAAATCAGTTCGGCGCGACTTTTGGTGGTCCGCTTCCCATTCCTGGCGAACATCCAAGGAAAACATTTTTCTTCCTCAGCTATGAGGGCTTTCGGAGACACGCAGCCGCTTCCAACCAATACTACATACCAACCGCGGCACAGCTGGCGGGGAATCTCACCGGAATCAGCGGGCAAATTTACAATCCCTACAGCGGGCAGGCCTTCATGTGCGACCCGTCAGGGAACCCCGAGCCAGCGCCTGGCAATATTCAGGCCGCGGGGACGCCCTGCAACCAGATACCTACCAGCATGATTGACCAGAACATGGTCAATTACGCACAAACGTTGTTCCCCGCGCCAAACCTAACTCCCACTCCTACCGACCCAAACAATGGGCTTGACACCACCAAGAGCGTCACGCGTCAGGACGAAGGCAGCGGACGATTGGATCACCAGTTCAGCTACCATGACAACGTCTGGGCGCGCTACAGCAGCTTCCGGCAGCCGGTTACCGGATCGGGTGGTTTTGCCGGACTGTTGCACGATCAAGTAACCGATGGCTACAACCTAGCCCTTAACTACGTGCACTTGTTTTCCGGGAGTATGCTGGCCGAACTCCACTTTGGACGCAACAGCGTGAATATCGATCAGGGCTCCCAGTTTGCGAAGGGCAGTCCCAGCTTGGGCACGCAACTGTTTAACCAGAACTTTGCGGGAAATTTCAAAGGTGACGTTTCGATGATCCCGGAGGTTGTAATCAAGGGTTACATCGGTAACCCAGACCCCAGCGCGCACGGCGCCGCCCAGACTGACGACACGCACGTGTCGGACATCTGGGAATACGGAGGTGATTTCACAAAAACCATCGGACGCCACACGTTCAAAGCGGGAGGAAATTTTACCAGCAACAACACCAACGCACTATATCTGAACTCAAGTGTCCAGTTTGCCGCAGCAAATACGGCAAACCCTGTGGACCTTTCAGGGGGCAACGCTATTGCATCGTTTCTTTTGGGCGATCCCAACAATGCTTCACGCCGCAATGTGGTGGAAACCACTCACGGTGGCTGGGTGGACGGATTTTATGCCATGGATCAGTGGAAGGTGACCGACAAACTGAATGTGAATTTCGGTTTGCGCTACGACATCACGCTCATGCCCATCTATGGGAACAGTCCGAACGACAACTATTACGTAGGCGACATGGATTTCACGAACGGAACGTATATTCTGGCGCACAACGCTCCCTCGTGCTTGCAGACCAATGCGGCTCCCTGCATCCCCGGTGGCGTGCTTCCCGCAAATGTGCTGGTAACGCCCCTAGGCGGTGGTGCGATATTCCACACCGATTACAACGATATCCAACCGCGGGTCGGTTTTATCTATCAGTTGCTGCCCAACACCGTTCTGCGTGCCGGCTACGGGAGATTTTTTGACAACTGGGCAGCGATCACTCAAACTGCGCAAAACTACGAAGGCACCTGGCCCAGCCTGGACCAGCTCGGAGCCAGCAATATTAACCCGGTAACCACTGGCCCTCCGACTACGACGGCAGAAGATCCTCTCAACCAGGGCAGTGGTCCTCCCGTCACTGGGCCGACACCCTTCACCCAATCAACCTGGTTTGCCGATCCGTATCTGAAGAGGCCCTATGCCGATCAGTGGAACTTCGGCATCCAGCAACAAGTAACTTCCAAAGATGTGCTGACAGTCAATTACGTCGGTTCGGTTGGTAGACGCTTGGATATTGGCGGCGCTTATAACGTGGCCATGGCTGCTGGCGGAAACGTTGGCTGTCCCTCCTACGCCGCAAATCCCAACGACTTCAACTGCGGAGCGCCTTTTCCATACATCGGTGCGACCGCCTATGATCGAAGCCAGGGCAGAAGCACCTATAACGCTTTGCAGGTCTCACTGAACGGCAGGCAGCAACACGGCCTTACGTACCTGATCTCGTACACTTGGTCGAAGAGCTTGGATCTTGGCTGTTCTGGATGGTATGGAGTTGAAGGCTGCTCCATTCAAAATCCGTACAACCTGCAAGCTGATAAGGGTCCTTCCGCTACCGACCTTCCGCAAATCTTTTCTGCCGCTTGGGTTTATGCATTGCCCTTCGGGAAAGGCGGCAAGTTTTCCTCGGGCAGTCCCGTTGTGAACGCGTTAGTTGGGGGCTGGAACCTGAACGGCGTTCTCTCATTCAATTCGGGAACCGCTTTCGATGCAGGAAGCGGTAAAGACATCGCACAGACGGGTAACTACAACTACGGCAATGGATATGGCTACGAGCGCGCCAATCTGGTTGGCAGCCCATATCCCAGTAGTAAATCCCCCGCCGAGTGGATTAACGTCCCAGCTTTCCAATACCCGGCTGCGGATACGTTTGGGGACTTGGGACGGGATTCGCTGCGTTCGGACTGGTACAAGAACTTGGACCTTTCGATCTTCCGCCAATTCCCGATTACGGAACGATTTCGAGTGGAATTTCGCTTCGAGATATTCAATGCTACAAATACTCCAGTTTGGGCAATCCCGGTCACCAGTATGGAGGCTCCAAACTTCGGGACGGTCACGAGCACTGCAAATACGGCTCGACAACTGCAGTTCGGACTCAAGCTTTATTTTTGAGTGCTGCCAACGGCGGCAGTCAGACGAGCATGACATTGTGGCGGGCGTGTTCAGCTAACAGAAGGGCGGGAACGCCCGCCCAACGTTTCTTGAGTAGATCGGGCATGCAAACTTTTTCACTTTGAACGGCAGAGTAACTCTTCTAGGCGCTACACTTTATGCGAGCACAAGTTTGCCGGGCCCTGTGGCACAGAGATGAATCGTGCCCAGGGACGATGCAGTTGGCGGATGATCGGAGTAACTGCAAGCCTGAAGGCCATTGGAGATGTTGGCGGCTAGGATAGAACGCGCTCGACCGGGAAGGTATTCGCTCGTGGAGCTGAGTGTCCTGATAACACTGGCGGGCGCGCTCTCGGTCACGGCACAGAATGCGGCGCCGGGCCAAGCAGCGCCTGCGGCCCATCCGCCCGCTTTACCCAAGTCGTGTCTGGAGCAGAGTCATCCTTCCGAGAAGATCACCGCCTTGCTGGAGAGTGTTCGCGATCATCCCACGGCTGGGGCCTACAACACGTTGGGAGTCTTATACGCCCAGGCGGACCGGGTGTCGTGCGGTGTCGCCGCTTTCGAAGCCGCTCTCAACCTGGGAGACCAGAATTGGGAAGCTCACTATAACCTAGCCCTTGCGCTTCTTCGAAAGGGAGATCGAGCGCGGGCCGTGCATGAGCTGCAAACTGCAACTCAGCAGAAACCGGATTCCGTGAGCTCCCATTTCGCTCTGGGAAGTGTATTTGAAGACGAGAAGAAGTTAGGAACCGCGGAAGAACAATTTCGCTCCGTTCTGAAGATTGATCCACATTTTGCTCCCGGCGCGATTAAGCTGAGTGAAGTCTTAATCACCGAAGGCGAGCCCCAAGCCGCAGTTGCGTGCCTGGAAGATGCTGTTAAGCAGGCGCCTCCGGACCAGGCTGAGCCGGTGCAGGCTGCGCTGGGCCTCGCGTACGCTACAAACGGCGAGATGGAGAAAGCTTTAGCGACGCTTAAGCATCTCGTTGCCGCTCAACCCGATTCTGCCGATGCCCATTTTAATCTGGGGTTGGTCTACGCCAGGCACGGCCCCTCTACGGACGAAGAAGGTGCTTTGACAGAATTCCGTGAAGCGCTGCGGCTGGACCAAGGCATGGATCCGGCCAGAATCGCTCTCGGGCAAGTTTTGATTTCCCTGCAGAAGTATTCTGATGCGGCTCCGGTTGTGCTGGAGTACACCCGTCACCAACCGCAGGACTCTCAAGGTTTCTATGCGCTAGGCCAGGCGTATCAGGGACTCAAGAGCTCGGACGCGGCAGTCCATGCGCTGGAGCGCGCGGCTGTTCTTGATCCAAGAAATGCGGCAATCCGCTTCGATCTTGGAATGCTGCTGGCAAACACGGGACAAATAGATGCGGCCATCCCCCAGTTGAAAGCTGCCGAGCGCATCAATCCATCCGACATTTCGGCTCACAACGAACTTGTTTTGCTATTGGAACAAACGGGCGATAAAGAAGGGGCTCGTGTCGAAAGAGCCAAGCTGGCTGCTCTGAAATCAGATAGTGACAAAGAAAGTGCAATTGCCAGATTCAATGAAAAGGCAAGCGAGTATCTCTCGGCGGGAAATGCGAAGGCAGCCGCTGAAAGTTATCAAAGCGCTCTGCAACTCAGCCCTCTGGACGCGAAACTCCATTACAACCTGTCGCTCGCTTTAGACAGACTGGCAGACTTCCCTTCGGAGCGGAAAGAGCTGGCGAGAACTGTCGAGTTGAATCCCAATCTTGCGGTTGCGCAAAATCAGTTGGGGTTGCTTGCCTTGCGCAGCGGACAGCAAGCCGAGGCGGAGCGGCGCTTCAGGAAGACATTGGCGATTGATCCCAGGTTCTCCGAAGCACAGAGCAACCTCGGTGTGCTCTACAGTCAACAGGGCAAGAATGCCGAAGCTGCGGCGCTGTTTCAGCAGGCTATAAAGAATGATCCCAGGTACGCGAAGGCTTACATCAACCTCGGGCTACTCATGGCACAACAGGGAGCGTTCTCAGAAGCCGAACAGCAATTTCGCACGGCTATCGGAGTAGACGCAAACTATCCGGATGCTTATGCCGCGTTAGGGATGCTCCAGGCCAAGACAGGGCACGGTGCCGAAGCCGTGAAGAGCTTTCAGAAGGCGGTGACGCTCGAACCGGCCTCCGCGCAAGCCCACCTTAACTTGGGGATCGCGCTGGTCGATCAGTTCGAACGTCCGGGAGGGTTCAAGGAGTTTTCTGAAGCCGCCCGGCTCGATCCAAAGCTTGCCGCCGCTCATTACAATCTGGGCCGATTTTTCTTCGAGACTGGCACGTATGAAGACGCGGACAGGGAACTTCAAACCGCAATTCGCTTGCGGCCGGATGATGCTGGTGCGCTCTACTTCCTCGCTCTCACGGCAAAACAGGAAAACCAAGTGGAGCGGTCAACCGTGCTTCTGGAGAAAGTAGTTGCAGCACAGCCGGACAATGCCGATGCGCAATACCTCCTCGGGCAGAACATGGAGCACTCGGGCGACAGCCTTGCGGCCATTCAGCATTGGAAAGCGGCGGTGCAAGCCGATCCGAATCATTCCCAAGCCCTGTACAACCTGGCCAAGTCTTTGAACAAGATTCATGATCCCGAAGCGAAACAGTACCAGGATCGCTTCGATACGCTACAGAAGAGCCAGCAGGTCGCCGATCGAGTTTCGGAGCTGGGAAACTTCGCGCTGGAAGCGGCCAATGCTCAGAATTGGCCTCAAGCTGTGGAGCAAATGAACGAGGCTATTCAGCTTTGCGGTAACTGCCCGCAAAGCGCTCACCTGCACAAGAATCTGGGGTTGTTTTACGGGCGAACCGGAAACATCGGCGAAGCGAAGAAGGAGTTGCGCACTGCACTACAACTGGCGCCCGACGACGCCGATGCACAAAACGCGTTAGCCATGCTTGAGCGCGCACATGAGGAGCAGGTCAAGTAGATTTGAGCCTTAGACCGAAATAGGGAGGTCTTTTCTGAAGGGTAATTCACACTCTTTTCGCCTCGACGGCAAACTTGCCGTAGTTACGGGAGGGGCTAGCGGCATCGGCCGCGCAGTCGCTCAAAGGTTTGCCAGTAGCGGAGCCTGCGTCCGCGTGCTGGACATCGACGAGAACGCTGCAAAAACGGTTGCAAGCGAAATTGTATCCACTGGCGGCAACGCGAAAGCCTATAGCTGCGACGTAGCCCAGCACAATAGTGTCAAGGCAGCTTTCAACGAGGTATTTCAAGAGGGACGTGTTCACATCCTGGTGAACAACGCCGGAATTTCCCACATTGGTAACCTGGAAGGTACTCCGGAAGCCGAGTTTGACAGAGTTTTCTCCGTAAACGTCAAGGGCATGTACAACTGCATGCATGCTTCCGCGGCCCACATGAAAGCTAACGGAGGCGGCATCATCTTGAACATGGCATCCATTGCCGGTACGTCGGGCCTCGCCGATCGTTTTGCTTATTCCATGAGTAAAGGCGCGGTGGTAGCGATGACATACTCTGTGGCCAAGGACTACCTGGCCCACAACATTCGCTGCAATTGCATTTCGCCGGCAAGAGTCCATACACCGTTTGTCGATGGTTTCCTGCACCGTAACTATCCCGGCAAAGAACAAGAGATGTTTGAAAAGCTGGAAAAATCGCAGCCCATTGGGAGAATGGCTCAGCCCGAGGAGATTGCCGCCCTTGCTCTATATCTTTGCTCGGACGAAGCGTCGTTCATCACGGGCTCGGACTACCCGATTGACGGAGGTTTCCTGAATCTGCGCGGCTAGAAAATCAGTAGCCAATGGCCCGCGATCAGTGGCCAGTCAACCCGGATTCCCCAGGATGGTTTTCACTGACCACTGATCACTGACCACTGCTAGTCTCATCCGTCTGCAACTCATAGATCTGCAACTCATAGATCTGCAAATCATGGACCTGCAACTCAAAGACAAGGTCGTCCTGGTGACGGGCGGCGCAAAAGGTATCGGCGCCGCTATCACGCGGACCTGCGCCCAGGAAGGCGCCGTCGCAGTTGCTGTGGATCGGGACGTGCTGGCGTGTCAGCAATTGGAGCTCAGTGCTCAGGGTCTGCAAATCAGTTTTATCGCCATGGATCTTTCGCCGGCCACTAACTGCAAGGCGATTGTGCAGCAAGTGATTGCGACTTTCGACCACATCGATGCGCTCGTGAATAACGCCGGCATCAATGATAAGGTCGGTCTCGAACACGGCGACCCTCAGGAGTTTCTCTCTTCGTTGGAGCGGAACCTTTTGCATTACTACAATATGGCGCACTACGCGCTCCCACATTTGAAGCGAACACGCGGCTCAATTGTCAATATCAGTTCGAAAACAGCCCTTACCGGACAGGGCGGCACATCAGGATACGTGGCCTCCAAGGGCGCGATCTTGGGCTTGACCCGCGAATGGGCGGCAGAATTGCTCCCTTACGGTATCCGGGTGAACGCAGTCGTCCCCGCCGAGGTGATGACTCCACTCTATCAGCAGTGGCTCGATGGCTTTCCCGATCCACAGGAAAAACTGAAGAGTGTCGTAGCCAAGATTCCTCTCGGCAGACGGATGACCACCCCGGATGAGATTGCGGCAATGGTGGTATTTCTCCTTTCAACAAAGGCCGGGCACATCACGGGCCAGCACTTGTTTGTAGACGGCGGTTATGTGCATCTGGACCGCGCCTTGACCTAACGGGAGGGATATGACGAAACCGTCCGTACCGATTACGGAGCGCCGCTACGTTCTGCCACTGATTCTGGTCACCAGCCTGTTTTTTCTCTGGGCTTTCGGCGTCAATCTGAATGACATCCTGATTCCCCACCTGAAGAAGGCGTTTCGACTTTCCGACTTCCGGTCTTCATTGATTCAAACAGCGTTTTTCGGAGGTTACTTCCTGGCAGCTCTGCCGGCTGGCTGGCTGATGGAGAAGATCGGCTACAAACGGGGAATTCTGGTGGGCTTGCTGACTTGTGCCGCAGGCTCCCTCTTGTTCATTCCGGCGGCGTCGGTGAGACTGTACGGATCTTTCTTGTTTGCCCTGTTTGTAATGGCGTGCGGCCAGGGAGTTTTGGAGGTAGCGGCAAATCCGTACGTGACGATCCTCGGTCCTCCTGAGAGTTCGGAGCGTCGCTTGAACCTTGCTCAATCGTTCAACTCAGTCGGCGCCGTTGTCACTCCAATTTTTGGGGCTGCCTTCATCCTCTCCGGAGTGGAGTATTCGCGCATGCAGTTGTCCGCCATGACTCCCGCCCAGCTGCAGGCTTACCAGATAGCTGAGGCAAACACTGTTAAAGGGCCCTATCTGGTAATCGCAGGACTCTTCCTTGCAGTAGCCGCGCTCATCTTCTTTTCGAAGTTGCCTGAAGTCCGCGAAGAGGATGACGCTGAAATACCGAACGCAGTCGGAGGCCTGCGCGGATTGTGGCCGTATAAACATCTGCTGAAAGGCGTTCTGGCGCAATTTTTCTACGTCGGTGCACAAGTGGGCGTCGCCAGTTTTGTAATCCGTTTTGCGCAATACAGCATGCCGGGACTGCCCGAGAAGCAGGCAGCAAATTATCTGAAGCTGCACCTGCTGGGATTCATGATTGGCAGATTTGCCGGCTCCGCGATCATGAAGCGGGTCGCAGCTTCCCGCCTGCTCTCGCTGTTCGGAATGTCGGCTTTGATCTGCCTCACGGTCGTTCTGCTTGGAAACGGAGTGGCGCCTATGTGGGCGCTGGTCCTGCTCGGGTTCTTTCATTCCATCATGTTCCCGACAATCTTCGCCCTGAGCCTCAAGCATCTGGGCCCGCACACAAAGCTCGGCTCTTCTCTCTTGGTGATGTCCATCATTGGGGGCGCGGTTTTTCCGGCCATCATGGGCTACATCTCTGATATGAGCAGTATCCGCTATGCGTTTTGGGTCCCGTTCTTCTGCCATCTCTATGTATTCTATTTCGCGGCACGAGGCTACCGTCCGGATCTTGATTTGCCGAAGCAAGCAGGGATGCGGAGCATTCCTGTCGCGAACTGAAGACCCACAAACGGCGCCACCGAGCGGGGACGGCTGTTGCTGATATTGTCTCGCGGAGAAGCCAAACCAGATCATGTCTGCCTGGCTGAACCCTTGGGCTTTCCGCAGCTCGCGGGTTCAGTTGACGAGATCACCAAACGTCTCCTACGAAGGAAAAATAAAGGCCGTCGACGTTGTACGGGGGCGGGTCAGACGCG
>Ga0302179_10001700_pt1 | contig 13123 bp, 11 predicted proteins | sample I_Palsa_E3_1_FD_198788 | JGI IMG/M metagenome (GOLD analysis project Ga0302179, IMG submission 198788) | Peat permafrost microbial communities from Stordalen Mire near Abisko, Sweden - I_Palsa_E3_1 | ecosystem: Environmental > Terrestrial > Soil > Palsa > Peat permafrost | place: Sweden...
TTTGCCGTCCAAACTCCGGCAGTGTTGCAATATGATAGGGAAGAGCGGATAAGTTCGAGATTCATGACAGGATTCATTGGGGCGGTCGTGTTCGGAGTACTGTTGGATGCGATTTCCAAGGTGGTAGACGCGCCTCGTTGTAGGATGGGCCTTACCGGCTCAGCTAGCAGCTCACGGTACTTTCGAACTGTCTTATAAAGTCGGTAATGGGACCTTTTGGCGCTTTCTGTCAACGCAAAGACACTAGTATCTCTCCATGATGCGAGCTGCACAGTTTCCGCCACCTCTTTCTCTAGGACGTTTTTCTGATCTTTGAACGTTTTTCGCACGTCTGAAGAGAAGAGGCTGTACAAGTGGTGTATATGATAGCATGCGCGAGAAATCTGCTGAAGCGCGGAATATTCCATACTCTCAAATTGCGCATGAGCCGCAAAGGAAAGCAAAAGCTCTAAGCGATCTTCATAATCACCTAGTGTGCCAGCTTGTACGAACCCATCCAAACTTGCGACAACCTTGGCAAGATGATCTGGGAAGTCGCCTGCTGATTCTGTTCTCAAGTTGTAGATGACGCTCTCATAGATATCGAACCACCATGTCGAAATTCCCTGACGATGATGCCGTTCTTCCGAAGCGAGAAGCGTTTTCCAACAACTTAACTCTAGCCTCCTCCATCGAATAATAGATTCTTTGATGTTGTGATGAGCTTCCGCCAAACTATAGTCCCTGCTCGCTACTTCTTGCCATTGATCGACCAACATATAGAATCGCTCAAGGTAAGAAAGCATACGCGATAAAGGGGCAGAAGCTGGAAGAGCCCAAAGTTTCTCGCAAAGAATGGAAATATCGTGAAGAGTGGCATGTTCTGGCCAAGCTTCCAAAAATGAGCCAACTTTTTGTTGAACATTGGTGACGATGCCGAGAAGGCGTTGAATTTCAATGAAGTTGGGACTACGGTAGAAGTCATAGTTTCCGGTGGGGCTCTCTGACAGGAAACGTTGCGCCGAAGCAAGCGACAGGAGATGTGCCGGGAAAGAGTGAAACATCATGTCCTGACCCGAAAATACTCCAGGATGCTTCGCGACTATTTCCAACCGCCTCTTGAGAATTTCTCCCACAGGAATGGAATCATTTTCCCTTCGCGAAGCAAATAGCCCTTTGTGCAGAGCCCAGACCCTCATTGCAATATCCTCTCCCTGTTCTTGTGACGTGAAATTTGAAGTTCCCTCATCGAATAGCTGATCAGGAAAGTATTCGGCGATCGCCTGCTCAATCTGATATTCATCGCCTTTCCTTTTGTAAATACTGGTTTTGGCAGCTTCCTCCGCTTTAGTTCGCTCCTTCTCGATCCTCCATCGAACATATAATTCATCCATTACTGCTTTCAAAGTGGCGGAATCTTCAAGTAAGATACCTCTCACGAATCTTGTCGTATATAGTCCCTCAAGTGCACATATATTGAACAAAGTTGGAAGTCCGTCGTGGCTGGTAAATACTTTTTTCATATTGGCCCACATTTCCGGAGAGATAGGGGTCGTGAGAGCCGCGACGGAGAGAAATGTGTCGCCAGAGATTGGGTTTCGTTCATCTATTTCCCTTTTTGCGATAGCGATATCCAACGAAAGCCGTAAACTAAATACGAGTCTGTTGATTGTGCCAATCGCGAAGGCAAAGAGGTCTCCGTAATAGCGATAATTTGTCTCCAATCTCCGCGCAACTTGCTGAAGATTCTCGATGAGCGTAGTCAATTCCGAAGTATTAATACTTGGGTTGTCGAGAAGGTTCTCCAGCCGCACCGATTTCACCGTGCTTTGCAATATCTGTTGGAATTCTTGTTGTACTTGAGGTATTTGGGAAACTTTGGGGCGGTACACTTTTGGGGTTTCCATGCGGAAAGAAGCACCGATCGCCTCCTCAAAAGCTTCCTTGTCTCTTTTCAGTCTGCGACTCTCACTAAAGCCACGAAACTTTCGATCAACTATTTCCCGCACCTCGTACCTCTCGGTTGCTTCTGACACTCGGAGAATTCGCCTCTCGTCGTTGACAATAGCAATTGCAGCTGGGTCATTTGGTTTATCAGGAACATAAAGAGCGATACATGCAAGCCCAAATCTCACGCACGCCTCGGCTACGCAAGCGTATTTCTCAAGGGCCCCCACAGATACTTGCGTGGCTCGTAAAACTGCATGAATAGCCCGATGTAATTGCCGAAAAGGGTATTGAAACGCTTCGGGGATCATCGAGTAGACGTGATCGTCAAGGTTATTCGTTTCGTCGGAAAATTCCAGTATAGAATGGAGGGAAGAACATGCTTCGCGTACTGCTTCTGGGACAGAAGCAGAACTGATGTGGGTTTCAAGTAACTATTTGTTACTTTAGTTACATTGCAAACTTTACCTCTGTAATATCTTCTTCCACCATGGATAATAGTGAAGACGCACTAGACCAGAGGATCAATTCTCGTGTTTGCGAGAAGAACTTCGCAAAGACCTTTGATGCATTGCTAGCGGCAGCGAAATCTCTGTTGCTAGTTGTCTGCAAGGAATCCCTATGCGTCAGTTGATGGGCTCGAATGGACCATACGAGATTCTAAGCGTTTCCTGGAAGAGTTGCATTCCGGAGATTTCTTTAAGTACCTGATATTAATTTAACTCAATGCTAAAAATGTACATCAGCTTTCGGAAAGCATCTGAAGAGTGATTCGAAAGGTAAGGAATCTCCCAATACCACTGTCGTTAGAAACTTCTCACAGAGAGATACCTGGATGCTGTGACTCCAGTAATGGTACTCCACTCAATTGCGACAAGTGCACAAGAAGGTTTCTCTCGGCTTCAGAGCCTTCCATTTGAATTTGTACAAGAGTGTGTAATGCATTGAATGCCTCTCGATATATGGCTCCTTCGTTGACTTGATTTGTTTGAGCAGCGAAGTTGAATTCCTCGATTTTCAATGACTATCTATGAGCGAACATCTTCTGAATGCGCAACCTGAATAGGATAATGTGTCGCACTACTAGATGACAAAAGAGCTCTAAAAGACTCAAGTAGCATAACTTTCGTTGTAACGATAGCATTGATTTCATCTTCAAAGTCAGTATGCTAAGAGGAAATTTTTACCGTAAGCTACTGGGGCGTTATTATCAAGCATCTTCGAAATGCTGACGAGGTGATCATAAGCAGTCCATTGCTCTATTGTTGACGGGAGAGCTGGACGAGCGAGTTCCCAGATAAGCGGCATGCTCAGGCCAGTCGATAGAGCAACTGACTTTGACAAACTCTCCAGTTCCAAGCGGATAGCATGGGTGAAGCTTGCCAGATTTGTGCCATGGCTCTGCACGAGCCAGTCGTTCAAAATGTTCTTGAATACACCGTAATAGCTAGGATCCAGAGTTTCGCCATTCAAAAGCTGCACCATGTGACCCCACAAATTCACCAGGTCGAACAACATCTCCATGTCCTAAAAACGTCAGTTTTCAGCGATGCGTGAAGTACCTCGTTTGAGGTATACAAATAACCTCTCGCATTGAGCCAGGATACTGCTTCTTCTAAGACCCTTTGAAGTAATCGAAGAGCAGACCGTGCCGGCTCTAGGGCAGAAGGTGTTGTCCTTACTGACTTCTTCGACGCGAGAATCAAAGCCCGAGTCTCATCTCGGGATGCTTTCGAAGCCGCTTCTTGGAATTCTAGCAATACTGTCTGCATATTTGAAATTGTCATGCACAGATCATATACTAGGTGGAACTTATCCGAAACCATGGATTCCGACGTGCTATCAATCGCAAGATGCACTGGCGGAAGGTAATCATTGAGCAGTGGCAAAAGATTCTATTAGGGAACTATCAGCAAAAACACGGAGCAAATGATGATGTATGAAGAGGATTCTAACCTGAGAACTGGCAAAGTCGTTAGATAGTCCGGTCGTTGCTACAGCTTTGGAGATATAGGAGAAGCAATCTTCCATAGCCGGAAACCTGATAAATGTTTCGTAATATTTGCGTTGTTCAACCAATGTTTGCAAACACATTTTTGAATTGATTTGTGCTTTAAGCCACCTTTGCAAGTACGGCAAACTTCGAAGCGGAGCATATTCGAGCATTTGTGATGCCATCTTACGTTGCCTTCCAGTTTCACTTTCTTTGCAAGACTCGCGGGTTGTAGCAAGCATTCGTTGAAGAAACTTTAGGTCTGGCTGCGTGTCCAGGTAAAGTTCCAGTTGCGCTGATGCATTAGCCAATTCCTTATAGAGCTCTTACAATGAAAGAACTCTGCCTCATTCTGTGCCTCCACTGAAACCTCAATGCCTCGATTGCGCATCGCTCTTGACAGCTCTCCGTAACGAGGGTCCATTGTAAGGAATAATCGAAAATTAGGATGGGGCTTCAGTAACCTCGGCTCGCCATTTGAGTTTGTAGATTCATGAAGCACTAAGGATCCTTCGGGCTCGAGGAGAGAATTGAGCCTATCGAGAACAGACGGATTACAGAGATTGGAATTATCCAAGACTATCCAGCCACCCTTAGATACGGCTTCGACGAGCATGCCGTCGTACCACTGAAACTTACCTATCTCAGACTCCTTTCCAAAATTGACAAGTAGACGACCAAAGTGATTGATCTTGTCGACCAGCTGTGATGAAAGTGAATCCGACACCGAATCCAAGTTATGGGTCATCTCTTCGAATGAAGAACCAATGAAAGGCAATCTCTGATCAGGACAAGGGAACTCCGAAAGAAGCGTGAGAAGTTTGCCATACAGTGAGGCTTCGGAAGATTGCCTGCACTCGGATAAAAGAGCCGAAAGCTCTGTTTGAAGTTCCAGAACCGTTTGATTAAGCTGCCGATGAAGGTCCCGCTGTTCGTAACCACCAAGAATGTCTGTAGCATCGGTATCATTGTTCATCGAAAACTCATAGAGGTCAATTCCAACAATCGATGCCAGAGCTCGAATCATCGAAGTCTTTCCTGAACCGGAAGGGCCCACTAATATACATGGCCAGTTCCTTTCGATGCAAAATGAGAGTAACTCCAACGTTTGAGATTGTTCCACAGATAGAGTAGGTCCAAGGGAGGCTGGCTCACGGACGAACCGATTCCGACCGATCACCGCCATGCCTGCTTGCAATGTCTCGAGGCCCAATGAACAAGTGGAAGGGTGCTCTTTGATCGCACCAACATGTCGCTCAAAAAGACCAGCAAGATACTGTTTATCCATGGCGGTTCGCAGCCTTTGGCTAATCACTATATGGAGATAATCTGCAGCTGACCTGTCTTTCAGAAGGCCACTCTGATCCCGGGCCAGCTCGAGCCAGCGAAGAACATCCCTTAAGTTGAACTCCCAAGGCCGTCCAAGAGAACCGAACGGGCTCGGTGAATTGGCCTCGTTTTGTGCCACCACGACAAATGTGATCAGTCTTCTTATAGTATCTTCGTCAATCGTTGGGAAAAGGTGATTTCCAATTATACACATATCTTCCACCGATAGAGAATCGACATAGACAACTGAGAATCGATTCACAAACGATTTTGGTAGGCCTTTCCTCCCACCGCCTTGAGAATGAGGGTTCTGAGCCGCGAAAATACGAAAATTGGGATGACTGGTGAATGACCGGTTGAGTTCTGGAATGTATGCAGTTCCTCGGTGGTCCAAGCAAGCATTCAACCCTTCCAACACAGATTGTGACGCGAGATTTAACTCGTCTAGTAGCACCCAATCACCATTTTGCATTGCTCGCAGAAATGGTGCATCCTTCCAAGCAAATTCGCCACCTCTGCCACCATCTACTGGCGCATCCGACCCGAAAAGATCCATAAGATCAGTCTGATCGGAAAGATTTATCCTTGTGAGGGGGTGTCCTGCAGCCGTAGCGATTGCCGTAATTAGACTGGTCTTACCAACACCGGGAGCACCCTCCAAGAGAATCGATTTCGGGAGTTGCATAGCTCGGAGCACCTTCATGCCGTTGGAAGCGGTCGTCGGTGCGCGAAAACTGAATGGAGCAGCTTCTTCGGAGTGTAAACCCCGTCGGATCTCAAAGTGGCCCAGGCCGAAGGTATCTGAGGAAGACGTAAAATTGACAGGTGATGAAAACTCCACAGAAATATCCTCATGGAGTAAATCTGATAGGAAGGCAACGCAAGCAGCTTTCTCCTTTTGCACGTCTAAGAACTCAGTGCCCGATGTTGTCCCAATGCCGTCCACATACACCATCATGGCACCATGAAAAAGGCTGATATTTGTACCGAGAAATTTTTGAGTTGCGTTTACAAACTGCACCCAAGCAAGAATATCGCGAATTGAGATCGTCGCCGTCCCTGTGGAACTGACTCGCTTTGTGAACCACTCCGCGAAGTCCACAATCAGACCACTTGCTTGTATATCTCGGGCCAAGCCCGCTTCTACAATTTGAATCAAATCTTCTCGATCTTCCAGGGCCGGTACCCAAATCTCTGTGAAACGATTACGAAGGGCTGGTGAAAGCTCTTTCTTGCCATAATCTCCACCCGGATTCATTGTGGCGAAGAACTGAAAACCTTCTGTCGCGGTGATATGTACTTCCTCGCCGCCCTTTTCTGCCAGTACAATGCTTCGACTAGACTCAAGAACGCTGTTCAGGCGCTCAAGAACGGAATCATCGGCAAGTGAGATTTCGTCCAGAAGGAAAGGTTCGCCTCGCTTCATTGCTTGAACCAAAGCACCGTCAACCCACTCGAAGAGGATCTTTTGCCGACTGAATGTGTTTCGTATCCTGTTGATGTCTGATGAAACAGTTTCCGGGTTATCAGAGGACGCCAGTAGCCTTTCGACATCCATTTTACTGAATTCTTCGGCGAGATCCTCAAGAGCCATATCAGTGCTCTCAGGATGATGCGAAAAGAATGCACGCAATTCTTCCACCAATCGACTTTGCTGCAGCAACCGATCGCGGTATGGTCGCTGTCCTCCGATAATATCTCCAGTCTCAGTGTTTTGATGAGCATTTATGATATGAAGAGGCTTGCCCATCTTCTCCGCCAGCACTTGACAAACCGTAGTTTTACCGCACCCCGTCTCCCCAACCAAAAGTACAGGCTCATTATTAATGAGTGCCTGGTTGACCAGAATAAACAATCTCCTCATTGCTTTGGTCCATATGAGATTCGAGTTCGCTGTCCAAGTGGAGTCCAGTTTCCCCAAATCATATAGAGTATTCTCGTCAATCTTCACTTTCATCACCTTCTCAATTACTTGCTTCACGACCAATCTCTCTTGGTCCCGCCTAACCCGCTCCGCAAGAAGCATATACCCATTCTCCGCCAATTGTTGGTATCCCACCGCTTCCCGTTGCGCCCATCGAAATAAATCCCGTAAAGTAGCAAAACTATTACGCTGTTCAAACAAACGTGTCGACTGTCGTTGCATAGACAATTGCTATCATCAGCCTCCGTTTAGTGCTATATCATACCTTGTAAACCTCAACAATCGTAGCTCCATATGAAGGGGGTATCTGACAACGTAAACATAAAATTTCCTCCAATTCATCCTCGGGTATATCATCAAACTCCAACTCCAAAAACCGATTCCGGAACGCCCTGCTAAGCACTTTTCGTCCACCGTATAATCCGGCGGGATTCTGTGTTGCAAATAACATGAAATGCGAATGCGGTATAATTACTTCTTGTGTTTCGGGTATCAATAATTCGCGGTTATCGTCAAGTAACCGATTCAATGCTTCGAGAACGTCTGATGGTGCGAGATTCAACTCGTCAAGAACAATCCAATGTCCTTTGCGCAGGGCTTCCACCAGGATACCTTCTTGGAATACAAATTCTCCTGTGGGGGTGGAAACATAGTTTCCTAGGTATTCATCTAATGAGGTGTGCTCATGGTTGTTGATTCTGAGGAATTTGTGTCCTGTGAGCTTGGCAAGGTGCTCTATCATTGACGTCTTCCCAGACGACGTGGGCCCTTGAAGGAGAATGGGATAACGACGAGTAAGGCTGGCGCGGAGGAGATTATGTAAATTTCGTTCGACCGATGTCCCAGGCTTAACGATATAGTGGGGATTGTCCTGAAGCGGCTCTGCGCCCTTCTCGATCCAATAATGTCCCAACTGAATCAAGTCTCCGTCAGGACGCTTCGGAACACTCCGCAAAGCCGATTGCAGGTTTCGATTTCCCCCAGGATAAAGCCCATCAGCGATGGCCCGCACAACTTTTTCTCGACTTCCGCGCTCAAGCATCGTACTGAAGCTCATGCAAAATCCCTCGTATAGTCCCCGCCGTAAACCATACATCCTCGATGTATCACTAACATAAGTCAACGTTCTGGTCAACGTCCTTATGCTGAAATGAGGTTTCTGTCCCACTCCATCTACGATATCATGTTGCTCTGCAGCAGCTTTGATCTTGAGATATAATTGTGCCACATCGGATGCAGCACGTTCATCACCAACACATAGATGTCCAATGTACTGTTTGATGATCAACAGAAGATCCGCCATAGATTCATCGGGTGATCCAACGTATATTTCCGTGAGTTGTCCGCGTAATGCAGGAGGGAGATCTCGTTTGCCGACATCGGTTGCGGGATTCATACATGCGAATATTCGGAAATCAGGATGCGGTTTGATGGCTTCCAAATCACCTTTTTCGGGGAGTGTGATCGACCCCCCTTCGCGAATAAGTCCTGCAATACTTTCCAGTGTATCTGCAGCGGCCAAGTTGATTTCGTCGAGCAGCAGCCAATCACCACGCTTCAAAGCTTTCACAAGACTTCCCTCGACGAAAGAAAAAGCATGAGATTTTCCTTTCCCGGATGACAACTGCATTTCAAACGAGCGCAGTTGATCCGAAAACTTGCTCCACAGTTCCTTGAGGTCGCCCTCAACACGTCTTTTCTTCTTCGCTCCCTCTGCATCAAGGCTCGGCCCTTGAAATCTCAATTCCGCTTTCGAAATAGCTTCTTTGAGCAATTTGACGTATTCAGGCCACTTCTGCGAATTATAACTCTTGCCAATCCGTGCCAAAAAGGTCTCATTCCGTCTCACTGAAAATGTCCTCTCGAATAGTCCCTCAAACGCATCCTTAATCTGCACTCCCATCGTTCTCGGATCCACGGGCTTGTAACCGCCGAGTAAATCACTCGATTCCGTTTGTTGACTTACATTAACTACCACGAGTCGATGATGCAACAGATCCGCCAGATGTTGTACTATTGTTGTCTTTCCAGTTCCTGTTTCCCCCACTAGGAGTAACGGTTCGCGATGCTGGACTGCAACAGCGAGTTGTTCCACCAAGCGTTTTGCATGGCCTGTGTACGCAAAGGGTCTGGCGTTCCGACGCGAAGAACCGGGCTTCCGAGGAATGGTTATGCGACCGATTCTAAGGGAGGAGGATTCTTGTGTGAAAGTAGGTGCATGGTTTTCGAGGTATAACCTGATACGTTCAGACGGGAAACCCATTTGAGTGCCAATATTTTCGATGATGAGGGTGCGGGAAGGGAGAGATGGGATCATTGCTGCAAAACAGTCGATTGCTTCAAGGAATACGTCGTCCCAGGTTTCTCGCGGGATACTCTCCCCTGTAACATTGGAACAGAGTGATGCTGTTCGTTTCGTCCACTTGAGAAGATCGCGCGGGGACAGTTTTCGTGATAATCTCAGCGCAGGAGTATTATATAGCTCGCGGAGGGAGGTATACACTTGTAAAAGTACCGGAGCAATGAAAGCTAGTTGAGGAATTAAGGCAGTGATGATCTCGAGAAGGTCGTTATCTGTAGGTGGAATGACAGTGACTCGGGACCATCTATGGATTCCCAGCATATTCTCGATCTGAGCCGATTTTGAGCCCGATAGAAGTCTACTGTAAGTTATTCATTTTGCAAGTAGATCAACCGTGTGGTCGCGATAAGTTGTCCTCCTTTGGCCATTTCGACTTGACCTCTCCCACTCAAGTTCAAGGGCCGTCCTTCCAGAAGTGGCAACAAAACGCTCAGAACATCGTTTCCAGCCCGCTCAATATCTTCAATGACGATCCACTTGCCCTCTTTCACAGCGGTAGTCAAGATACCTGCACGCAAGGCAAACGATCCAGGAGTTGTAGTGACATATGTTCCAAGCAACAACTTTGCATCCGTCTGATCCGTAAGAGTGATTAACAAAGATCGAAGAAAACGTTACCATTATATCGTCCAAATAACTTTGCGACTTCATCAATCAAGAAACTTTTTCCTGCCCCAGGGGCAGATTGCAGCAGTAAAGCCTTTTCATCCACAATAACTTTCGCAATGGCACGCAGATTGACTTTCGTATTGTCCGTCACTACCAATCTACTCCCCACATCGCTCTTGTTATTATCGAACCGTGGAATCAAAACTCCACATATTTCTCCGGTAAACCTTCCCAGATCCATGGACATCAATTTTCTCCCTCCTCTCTCGGAGTAGTAATCTCTCTCTTTAATCGCCTGCAAAACATAGTAAATGCGATCACTCTCTAAAAGAGGCATCACTCCGTAATCAACAGACGTGTTCTCCCAAGCAGCCATGAATTCGCGCTCTGGCGGCCCGATATATTGTTCTGTCCATTTCGCTTTAGCGGCATCTGCGAGACCAATGCGGAAGGTGAGAAGTTCAATTGCCAGGTAGCGGACAGAGAGGTCCGGGTGCTGAAGGAGCGCGAGGAGGGGCAGGTGCGGGAGAAGGGGAGTAAAAATCGATTGTGAAAAGATTACTAGACGCCATGCCGCAAGAAGAACTTCTCGAAGGTCGTCGCCGTTAATTGCCTGCAAGTCAGCAGCGTCTTAGAGCGAGGAAGGGAGGAGCAGTACAGAAAATTGTTGCTGGAGGAGCTCGGCGGGAGTTTCGGGAGTCAAATGTGCAACACATTGCAAAAAGGAGGGACCTCCAAGAAGTAACTCTTGAGCATACCTACATTAAATTAGTTCTCTCGGCCAAGAAGCACTACCGCTTCAATTTCGGTTCAATATGAACTAATCGTCCCAAAGCACACGCAATCTTCTCAACGCTCTTTTCCCTGAGTGTTGCCCATCGTCCCACGAGATCCGTCAAGACAGGGGAAAAGGCAATGCAAACACATTCCGTCAACGAAGGAATCAACAACAACTCTGCCACTTCGTCAAGGAACTGAGAATTCGACAAAGGCGAGAAATCCGGAAGATCAACGCCCAGGGGGCATTCGTCGCTCTGAATGAACTGTGCCACATAAGCTATAGCAGCTTCGCAGCTGATGTTCAAGGGTGAACTTGTATCTGCAGCTGTTGGAGTCGGTAGTGCAGACGGGTCTGCCATCGTTGGCGATGGATGTCAGGATGTGACAAATTTTTGAGCGCTGATCTGCGAAAAATTACCCTCTTGGTTTTGTAAACAGTAAAAAGCTTAAATCTATGTGGGAATCTGAAGATCGAGGAAACAGATTCAACAGATTCCTTATCATTCGGTTATCTTGGGGTTAAATGATCTGGGAGCATGAAGTGTAAGTAATAGTGTCTTGATGTATTATTCTACATATCGCATGGCCCACCCTGCAAGTGGTGCATCTCTGTGTATCTAGATGCAATGCATTTGATCGCAATCTTACAACCCTGGAATGAGACCTATGTGCCTACTATTCCTCTTCCATGATTCCAAGGTCTTAAGCTGGTCCATAGCTGTGATGACCTGCTTCTAACCTTGACCACAATCGGCGCCAGATATCCTCGGGTCAGACTCTAAATATAGAAGACTCCCGCAAGTCGCCCATCTAGTCTTCAGTTTAACAATCTACCCATTCCTATATCCCAGGGGTGATAGAAGAGGGATTCGTTCCATAGTTCTTTTATAGAACTCACACATGCAGTAGCCATGATTAATGCTCTTCCTGATGATGCCGCTGTTCAACATGATTCCGGAACGCCTCAATCTCTCCCCGACCAGTCATTGCCTGACCCGGGTCCTGCTTACTCTTCCCCTTCTTCCGTTCCTCCTCCAAAGCAAGCTTCAACTCTATCGCCGACTTGGCCATCTCGGGATCAGAATACTTGACTTTCAGCGTAGGGTGTTCCGCAATAATCCCCTCCTTCCCCAACGGTCCAACCCCTCTGAACAACCACCGCGGACAAGCCTTTGTAATCTGTAAATCAATATCTGTTTTAATTCCTTAGGAAGTACCTCAATTTCCACATGGAAAGTCTCAATGAACGAAGTGTGAGCCGGTCGAACGAGACAATATCGCCCAAACTCAGCCATTGTAGACGACACAGACCAACACTGCAGTTTCCTCAAACATCCAATGATCAAGCTTGTAACTTCCGCACCGTTAAGACAATGCACATAAAGAGGCTGATGAACAAGATTAATCATAACCTACCATTACTCATGATCCGCGCGGCGCGTTCGGGACGACAAACCTGCAGAGCTTGTTTTGTTTCCCAGTACGCGATGGGGTGTTTCTTTGATCTCTCCTTCGTTGTCTTCAAGTGGATCATACGAACGCCCTGGGCACTGCACCATGTCGCTATTTCGTCGCCGAGGGGTTCAGGAGTGATGGAGAGGATTGTTTTTAGGCGCAGACGTTGGAGGAAGTGCAGGTTTTTGGGGAGAGGGTAGGAGCCTCGGTAGAGTGGCGGGTGGTCTTCGACTATTGCGAAGCGCAGGGGCGGTGTGTCTGTTTTCGATGCAAGGACATCGTCTTCAGACATCTGCAGGATCTGTCGTTACAGTCCTCAGGTTTGAAGTTGCAGGATTTCTGGAAGTGGTTTCCGGAATTTCTTGACGATCAAGAACTCGAAACTCATTCGCCGATTCGACTGCGTCTATTGCATGATGCAACGATCGCGGGCAAGAGAAGAGACTCCCACGTCAGGGTCACAGACGATCACCACTGTAGCATCAGGGGAACAGTCTGAGCAGGAGGAGCCGTCTGTGGTATTACGACTCCAAGTCGCCCCAAATCAGGATGACCGGCAAGTGACCTGGGACGAAGAAGTCATCGACAACGAAAACATGGGCAAAAAGTCCTCCAAAGGTATCCCCTTTCCTAGCGCTGAGAGTCTAATGGTAGTGTGCTGTATCTATCATAAACCGAAAAAGTTTGGCGAATCGTCTTCCGAGGAAAGTTCTTCGTCGTCGTCTGATTGTTCGGATTCAGAGGA
>Ga0302179_10001702_pt1 | contig 13117 bp, 18 predicted proteins | sample I_Palsa_E3_1_FD_198788 | JGI IMG/M metagenome (GOLD analysis project Ga0302179, IMG submission 198788) | Peat permafrost microbial communities from Stordalen Mire near Abisko, Sweden - I_Palsa_E3_1 | ecosystem: Environmental > Terrestrial > Soil > Palsa > Peat permafrost | place: Sweden...
TTATCGTCCATCCCGAACACTTCGCCTTGGTAATCCCCCTCCCCCCTCCCCTTCCCCCTTCTATCGCCCCGGCGGGGCACAAACATTATCTGACCTTTTTGTCGACAGATCGCAAAATGCGCCAAAGACGGCATGTACCGCGTCTCCTACGCCGAAGACTCCTCCCTAACCCACGACCAAGCCCGCGCAAACCTCGACACAAAATACAACGCCATTTTCCCTGGTCCCAAGCCCGTCACAGGGAAATACCAGCTGGAAATGTTCTCGCCCTATCGACTGCACCAGCGCGCTGCGAATACGTTCCGTGTGGGACGGGTCCTGCTCGCGGGCGATGCGGCGCATGCGTGTAATCCTTTTGGCGGGATGGGACTCACGGGAGGGTTATGTGATGCGGGGGGGTTGAGTGATTGTCTTATTGGGGTGTTGAGGAAGGGGTGTGGAGCGGAGTTGTTGGAGAAGTATGCTGAGATCCGCAGACAGAAGTTCATGGAGGTATAGTCTCCCTTTCATTCTGATAGTCGGGTGGTGTTGTACGCACATATCTGATGGAAGGTCACGGATCCGGTCTCGAGAGCCAATATCGAGAGATTGTATACCCTCAACCCAGAGACTGCCGCACAAGATCACGACTTCTTCAGGAACGCCAATTCCAGTCCTGAATTCCGAAAGAAAATCTTACAAGGCGCAAGGGCTTTGCAACATGGTACCCATTCACTGCCAATGGATCAGTATTAACAATAATAGACTTCCGACAGTATTGGCCTGAGGTAGATGGTGCAAGTGGCGTCGCGGCATGAAATACTGCTACCTCACGGTCTTGGTCGGAGAAGTAGAATAGTAGATAATCATGATGATCTTGGCTACTCGTGCGACTCATAAAATAAACCTCCTTACAGACCCCGCATCTAATAAACTTAATCCCTGCTGACAATGCCACTCAAAAATCCGTAATCAACCACGAAAATCAAGAGGGATTTTGTTAATCGCCCGCGACGCTTCCCCGCTTTTATTCTTTGCAGCATCTAAATCCTCTTTGCTCGGCATGTGATAACTATTCCCCGAGGGATTCAATTTGAAGACCACCTACCATGGTTACAGGGGCATAACCGCATGGGGAGTACCTCTGTACACTTCTTAAGCGCTTCCACCATCAAGGGTAGAGGAGACAACGACTCCTTGAGAAGCGGATGGAGCTTTTCGGGACACCATTTAGCAAGCATGGCGATATACTTTGGCCCCTGGGCATGAAGAAAAAGGCTGCTAAAGTCTTTTACAATTTGTCCGCGGTAAGTGCTCTCCAAGATGGAGACCGAGAAACTGGCGCCGAGGGTATAAGCATACTGGGCGTCGATGAGGTTATTTGCCGCGATATAGTGCTACAGCGTGAGTTGACTTCAGAGATAATAGAGCTTGTACTCCTACGTCGTTTGCCAAGGTGGGAATCTCATATTTATGCGAAAACTCCAAGAGCGCCTCAACGTTGCCTACAAATCAGATACGACTCACCGAACAAGACGATAAGGTTTTCTACCACGCAGGATTTTAAAGTCCGGAAGATGGAAAAGCCATGAGACGAACAAGTTGAACATCTCGGGAGATTCATCAAGCACAATCTATACCGCCAATTAATTCCGAAGTCTCCAAGTTAGGGCGGGTATAGTAGTACCGGTTCCGTTCCCCGCGAGTGGGCCTTGCTCTCGAGCATGTCCTTGAAGACTCGACTGCTCTGTGCAAGTTGAAGTGGAATATCGACATACGTGGTGCTTTCTGCGTCTGTGATTCTCAGCATATTGACGGTGACAAGCATCGGCTCGAATTACGTCCGTGCCAGTCAGCACTGTTTATATACCGCATTCATGGGGACCCACCGTCCTTGTGCGTCTCGCGCTTCGGCTGCGGAATTTCCGTCGCAATTTACAGCCCTCTCATTGGCAAACTTTATTCCCGACTCGGAACCGCCAGCAGCCTTTCATACGCGGTGTTATGAGATAACTACACATCAACCTTATACCCCTTGTGTGGAGTCAGGAGTGACTCTCTGGTGCGAGCTAATTGGCCGATCGCCTGCGGAAATTGATGGACCGATCTTTCGAGGGGGAAAGAGACTTACCTCAGCCTGTAATGAGTGGGCAGATAATCTAAGCTTTAATTTGTGGGCGGATGGGAAAGCTTGGCTTCGTCCCTTTCTGGTCGACACACAGCCGCAGCCCTCACACACACACAGAGGACGCACGAGAACGACAACCACCACACACCACGCATCACACTTTGAATCACTCGTATCTGAGCCACACTACGTTAAGCACGTCCCTTACTCAGGCAGTGACACGCGGAAAATGCCCGAGAAACCCAGAAGACCCGGTCCCCCCAACACGGGACTCGCTCCCTCCGTGGATCCATTTGCCTCGCCTCCCCTACGCGTCTGGCTCGCCACCTTCTGGAAAGACATCTTCGCCATGGCCCTGATGGGCGGCATCGCCCTAGGCGTACACCTCGCGCCCCCAGCCCCAACACACACGTTCCCCATCCTCTTCAAAGACGGCAACATCGTGATGCCTCAATTCGCCTACGAGCCACGCACGCAAATCATCCCGGTCTGGGCAGCGGTGTTGTTGGCTGGACTGGTGCCCATTCTGTTTTTTGGGCTGGCGCAAGTACGGGTTCGGTCGTGGATGGATTTCGTGGTTGCGAGTGTGGGGGTCTTGCAGAGTTTGATTACTAGTTCTGTGTTTCAGGTGATTATTAAGTGCTTGATCGGGGGGTTGAGACCTCACTTCCTCGCGGCTTGTCAGCCTGTTGTGCCGTATGAGCCCTTCCCAAACTAGATCTTACACATTCTGATGGTAGCCCCGGGCTGGTGGGAATTGGGTTCCAGGAGATAATGTTCAATCGGACGGTATGCACGGGTGATAAAGCAGCCATCGATGATGGTCTGGAGGGGTTTCCAAGTGGCCATACCACGGCCATGTTCTCAGGATTCGTCTTTCTTTCATTATACCTCAACGCAAAACTCAAAATCTTTTCCAACTATCGTCCTTCGTACATTCTTCTCAAGCACACGGGCTGACCTCAGATACTGGAAACTGATCTCGTTCTTTGCACCGTTGTTGGGAGCGACGTTGGTCGGGGGGTATCTCGTCAAAGACCACCATCACAGTTCCTATGACGTTGTCGCGGGAGGAATCATCGGCGCGTCCATTGGATATGCTCATTTCCGGACTGCGTATTTCGGAGTATGGGATTATCGAGTCAATCATATTCCTCTTCCGCGGGAAGGATTCCCACTGCCAGAGGAAGAGATATCGTACTTCTGATCTCACAAGGCGCTGATTGTAGGGGCATTGGGTATCGGGGGACTTTTACGCATGAGGGGGGCTGGGGAAGACGTCCTGCGCGGCCGGATGCCACGGGGAGTGTGGGCCCACAGGAGTCCCATGAGCAAGAACCTTTCACGGTTTGAACCTAAGGGAGAACTATTTCGGGCAACGATGATTCGTGAACATGGAATACTTTAATATCGATCACGAGAGGCGGAGATTGCACGTATACGTTGGTGAGCAGTAAGCTTAATTAATTTACGCTTCGTCGAAGACGTGTCTCTTTTGGTCGTGCACGAATCATGCCAGTCGATACGCATGAGACCCTTTTTATTGTTAATAACTGTTTGGGTCAGTTTTTAATTCCGCTTAGCCTCCGCCAAAGGGAAACCAACCAACCTGTAAGCATCTCTTAACCTGTTCAATATACGCCTCCGGACTCACTCAATCCGCAATATCAAATCCAATCGGCCTAGTCCGATTGGCAAATCCCCATCGTCTCCGGGTTGCCCACCGGAAAAATCCAATCCCGAGGGAATTCCATCCAATCACTTCAGGGAAGTGACATCCCACCACGAGGATGCCAAGACACGAATCCGCGCCACGACATTATGATATCTCGCATCCTCGGGTCCAATGACCTAAGTCCCGGGCGCACGCCAAGACTCCCGGTCTTGGACTTGCATTGAAAAGGTTTTTGTGCGTTGAGACGGAAGGGGTGCTGGAGGATGCGAACCGAGTATCAATTGGCTAATTTGGAGGATGTCGAGGAGGGCGACGGCGGTGAAGCGGGCGAGGCAGCTATCGGGGTCTGCGGAGAGAGACCCTGGATCAAGGAACTGGGACTTTATGCGCTGATTGTGGGGACGCTGGGTTCACTTCTTGTCGTCGCAATCTCGGTGTATCAACTTTATCTTCTGTCACGAGCTCCGCAGATACCCCAACTCCGGAGTCCCCTGAACCTATTCGTATTGTACCATCTCCCCTTTTTTGCGTCCGGGATGAGCTGATAATCGTAGTGGCGACTCGTATACCTCCATTGAATTCGACCCACGAGGAGAACAGCCAAGTCCCACAAACCCCCTTGGAAATCCCCCCTTCCCGGGACACTCGCGAGACAGACGCCCCAACTGGGTATCCCCCCCCTCCCGCTTCCTTTTTCAGCGCTGATTCGAAGGTCGCTTGGTTGGCCACGGAGTTCAATAAAAGTCTGACCTTGGCGTACGATTATGCTATCAGTGGAGCCACCCTAGATACCCAGTCCTTCAACGACGGGACGATTGTAAGAGGCTATATGGAACAGGTGACGGAAGACTTTATTCCCTTTGCCGGCGAGAAGAGGGATACAACATGGACTTCGGAGGATTCTTTGTTCAGTATGTTTCCCCGCGCCCAGGGAAGAAGTATTAATGGTAGTCTCGTGGATTGGGATCAATGATGTTCGAGTGCAGGAAGATGTGGATGTTTGTATGACGCAATTATTCGAAATGGCAGAGATGATGTACCTCACTGGGGCGAGGCACTTTATTTACATCACCGTCCCTCCGCTCAATCGAACCCCCGCCGGTACTTCAACCCCTGTCGCCCCTTACTTTATCACTCTACCCTCACACCCCATGACCCCCTTTCCAATCCGTTTTCAAGTTCATCATTAACGATAGACCACGCGAATGGATGGTACACCAACGGAGTCCTCAATTGGAACACCAACCTAACCCACTCGCTACAGCAATACTCCTCCCGCCACGACGACATAACTCTTTCCCTCTACGATAGCTCTCGAATATTCAATCGCGTCCTTGATGACCCACAGGGATACGGATTCGTTGACTCCAACAAAATATGTTCTACGGGCGAATGTGTGTGGTTCGATAATTTTCATCCAGGGTCTGCGTTTTATAAAGTCTTTGCCAGGGATTTTGCAGAGTTCCTCGAGGAGAGGGTGTTTACGGAGGGGAGTGTTGGGTGAGATTGCCGTGACCTTCTATGAAGAAGTAGGCTCGGATTTAAGGCCTCAGGGACGAGTAGAGGGGGACGATGCACGTGGGAGAAGTTTGGATACGTGCAAGCGGGTCAATTGACCTTCCTTCCGTTTCAGACGGCGGCGCGACGGGGGTAGCTGACAGAAGGAATTAGACTATATATCCTGCCAGTCTCGGCATCAATGCATCGATAAGCATTCTTTACTACGTAGTAATAATCTACAAAATCTGGACGACGATGTTTACGATCTCAAAAAATCAAATTCTCGCTCCATCAAAATATATTCTTGACTGCTTGTCTAAAACTCTTGGGCGTTTCTATTTGACCGTTAAGGAGGGCAGCTGCAGGGAGAGCATTAATATTGATAAGTCAATGTGACCTGTCTTGTTGTCCTGGCCAATTGAACCCCGCCAATTAATCAAACCCCCCATCTTGGGTAGTTTCCACCACGGATTTGGGGGACTTGATTTTGCGCACTATTTGCTTCCAAAAAGGATTTGGAATGACTACTCTGTCTACATAGAATCGGTTAAGCCTGGGCCCGTGGTCTGCAAGGGTGGATAAAAAACTAACCGAGGCGAGACAGGGAGACCGGCCGCTTGCAGCGCTAGCGAACGGAAGCGACGCCACTTTTAAAATGGCCTGTCGATCGCGATCAATCAATTAACCGAATCCGTCCGGACCTGCGTCCGTCCGCCAATCATTTAGGCTAAGCCTTTTGGCCGACCTCCCGTTGGCGGCACAGCAAAACTCTATTTTGAATGGGGCATTCCCAATCATCCCACTCTCCCACCACCCCCGTTTCGAAACACTTTTCACACCCAACGTGGTCGTCTAGCACTTTCCTCCACGGGTATGTGGACCAGGAACCATTGTCAGGACATCTTCAACGGTGCCTTCGTGGTGTAAATGGCCATGGCAGACGCTACCCCTGGCAAGCGGGACATCAAATGGGCCGATGTACACCCCCCGAGTCGTGATGAGAGAGACTGACTATGGGGTAGGGATTGAGAGGAATAGCGGGCCTGTTTGTCGTGTTACATCATTTACGGGTTGGGTTTGCGCCGGAGTATAACTCCAATCCCGGAAGAGACCGGTTCTGGTTCCATTTGCCGTTTTTGAGGATCGTTATCACGGGAGGCAATTTCTGCGTGGCCCTGTTTTTCCTGTTATCCGGATTTGTATGTTCTATCAAGAGTCTCAGGATGGCGCGCATGGGCGAAGCAGGGGAAACAAGACGTGTCGCCGCAGAAAGTGTTTTGAGAAGAATTATCAGGCTTGTGGTCCCGGCGACGATGGGCACGACATTGAGTTTCCTTTGTTCACAAATGGAATGGTATAATTCTGCTTGGGAACATGGTTCTCCCTGGCTCCAGCGCGTTCAAAAACCAATCATAGGCGTCCGTCCTTCCCTCAAATCTCTCTTCTGGAATTGTGTATCTTCCCCACCCAATACCCCCTAACAATAGGTGCATACCTGGACGATGGGGGTGAACGACTACGATGGCAATCAGTGGACTTTGAGAGCCGAGTTGGCCCAATCGTTGACTTTGTATTTGACTTTGATGGTGACGGCGACGTTTACTCCCCGTTGGCGATTCATGACGTTGCTTGCGATGTTGGTGTTGAGTCTCCATCAACCGGATCTCTTCTATGCGAATGTGAGTTATTTTTCGGGGGCGATACTCGCGGACCTGTCGTTCTTGATTCCGCAGGCGGCACACACACACGCCCGACTACACCATTCGCGGTTCGGGTTGCTGAAACTGGCGGGACCGGTCATATTGGCTTTGTTGGGGTGTTACCTGGGGTCGTATCCCGAAGAGCAGGAGGATCAAATGAAGTGGTCGCATAAAATGCATTTGTGGGGAGTCTTCTATCTCCGTGGATGTTTCTCACCCTTCTAACTTCACAAGGCTTACAGTAGACAATCACCAGCGAACATATTCCACCCTGGGGGGCTCATTATTGATCCTCGCGATATTACTTTCCCCGTTCCTGCGAAACCTCTTTTCCCATCGGTACCTCGTCTTCCTAGGCGGCATATCGTATGCCCTCTACCTCCTTCACGCAACTTTAATACGCTCCCTCCTCAGTTACCTCATCTACTCCATCCCCCGATCAAGCGAACAACTCGTCGCGGTGGTCAATGAACAGGGGGAACACATACGGACAATTACGATGGTCATACAAGTTTCCCGCGTATGGGCCGTTGTACGGAGCTTTGCATTCGCGGCGTGGTTGGTGGGATTAGTGCTCCTAGCTCATGTCTGGACGAAGAAAGTCGACGGGTTCAGTTTGTCTTTTGCGAAATGGCTGGAGGAGGTGGTGAGTGGGAAGAGGGGGGTTTTTGAGAGGATTGGGGGAGTTAGATTGGGCTTTCCGCGGGATAATGAGAATGGAGAAATTGCGATACGCGGGGAGGTAGATTTAGAAAAGGAAGGGAAGGATTAAATTAATGATCTTGGATTTATAATGGATACAATGGGGAACCTGGTTTAAAGTTATGACATGGTGCGATCTCTTGGTTGGCATGTTATCTCATCTTATTCGGCCCTCCCTGAACGCGAAAAAGGCCTAAAGCTCACCCATTGGCGTGGTGCGGTAGTATCTCGGGAGGATCGGCGTGCACGCCGAGATGAAAAATTATAGTTTGCAAAGAACCGGGGCCGCATCAAGAGCTTGTCCAGGTGTATATGGATTCCATTGTATCGAACAGAGAATGCCGATAAAGGTCCGAGGTAGCTACCGCTACCTCAGTACGATAGTGGACCACGTTAGCGGATAATGGAAACTTTACGATGCCATAGTTCGGTTTGCCAACTTCAGACCAACTTCAACAATCTCCCATGTGATCGCTGACTCACCGCTATTCTTGACGATCTTTTTCAGCTCCAAAATGGGGCTACTCCTAGCGACCGCGGCGTTATAACGGTCTTCTCCAACAGTCTGGCTATTGGCATTACGGGCCCAGTCGCCCCGTTCATCCTAACGTTCAACGGCTGGTGTCACGCTCGTGTTCCAGGAATCACCTGTCGAGACAGTACAACCAATCGCTTCACCCCCGTGTCCCAAGCCGATCTTAATTGACCGTAACCGTGCTTTTCGCTTGTTTGCCACAACGGGCTGATGTTGATCAGCCAATGGGAGTGGCACATGTGAGCACACTGTAACGGCTCGGGATATAGCTGGTCCGCGCAAGTGCCGCCCCCACCAAAGTGACCAATTTGGTTAAAGCGTGCTAAATGAATTGGAAGAGGGATTGATAAGGAGTGCAAAGCTTTATGAGAGTATATTTGGTTGAGATGGACATTCTCCCAGGGTGTTGTACTATTTTGTAGTATTCAGTTGAACTGCTTGACTATTCTAGATAGAAATACTACTAGTGCTCTCGTTTTCACTCAGTTCACGTGGCGTCAAGTCATCAAGCGCCTTCACCAGCATTGACTCTCTTCTGGACCGAGCATTGCGCTCAAAGACGACGGAGATTACCCGGAGCAGAAGTTGTACATGAAAAAAACTTCCTAGGGATCGCCGTTTTGGATGGCTGAATCGCCCACGCTCGCACGACAGGTTGTCAGACACCGAGTGTCGACATATCGATGGATTTATAGATTCATTCAGCACATGTTCGAGAATAGCGGTCGTCTCAACCTCTTCCGAAATTATGTACCCATTCGCTATTCGACGGATCGCGATCTGAAATTGTGAGGGCCGATGGGATGGACCAGGAATCTTATCAGAATCTGGGGCCAATCCGCTCCATTTGCTCACGTCACCAACAAAAAGCCACCACGCCGAGCGACCACGCGGGGGCCATGAGGGCCCAGAGTGTGCGACATGTGTCGCAGTGTGCGCGCATGATTGGGCGGTCCGTGTGCAGCTCAGCTATTTCGTGGTCCGCGGCTAAATTTCCCCCACGCCAGCTCGACCTATCCGAGAAAAAAGGGGTCCACTTTATCGGCCAATGACGAACCGCAACAGGCACACGTGGATCAGCGACCCTTGACAACTTGTTGTCGACGGCGTGCGATGCGTGTTCGCAGATAAACGCTGCGCTTGCCTGCCTTCTCAACAGAGCGCCACTCGGGTAAACACGCCGTTCGTGTGCTTTTGCCCCTTTGCCTCCACACTTGGCAGCGAATCAGCGCGCGATTGGCATTTCATACACGGCCTCTAAACTTTGTATCGCCTGCCACGCGAAATGGTCAATATAAGCCGCCATCTGTCCCTTTTTTCAGCAAGTTCTTTTCCCTTTCCCTTGCCAACCTCCGAGCAGCAGCAGCAGCAAACATGTCGGAAACAGCACTTGAGCGCAGGCGTCTCGCCTTGGAGAGGATGGATAATGCCAAATTCTCCTGGTACCACGTGCGGTATATCTCCTTCCAATCCTAGCTAATAGTCAGGGCAATCATTGTCGCCGGTGTAGGATTGTACTACCTCCCATAGGGGGAAAAGCTAACTTTAGCTACACCGACGCTTACGATCTTTTCGCGGTCAACTTTGCCAATATCATGCTCGGATACGTCTACACGTCCAGCGGAACATTGGCGACCCCTGATGATACCGCCCTCAAAATCGCCGCTCCTTGTGGCAATGTCATCGGCCAGTTCGGGTTCGGTTTCCTGGCAGATCACGTTGGTCGTAAGAAGGTATCTATCAATTGACAGGCAGCGCTGATGGTAGATGTACGGAATCGAGCTCATGATCATCATCTTTGCAACCCTTGCACTCGCCCTGACCGGGGGAGGCCCCTCCCTCAGTATCATCGGAGTGATGATCTTCTGGCGGGTCATACTCGGCACAGGTATTGGAGGAGACTACCCCTTGTCTGCTATCATCACCTCCGAGTTCGCGACCGTCAAATGGCGAGGTGCAATGATGGCCGCCGTGTTTGCTAACCAGGGCTTCGGCCAGTTCACCGCCGCCCTCGTCTCCTTCCTCTGCACCGTCGGCTTCAAGAACTCCCTCCAAGTCACTACCTGCGGAACCGACTGCCAGGACGCGCTCGACAAAGCGTGGCGAATCATCTACGGATTCGGCGCCGTACCCGCCTGTGGCGCACTCTACTTCCGTCTGACCATTCCCGAAACCATTCGATACACTCTCGATATCGAGCGAAATGAGAAGATCGCTGCCGCCGACGCAATCAAGTACACTAGCGGCAAGTATGGCTCTGCAAGGAAAGGCGACGAGGGATACGATCCAGCGGCCCAAGTTATTGTCGAAGCCACTCCTAATGGCCCCCCAGTAGCAAGTTTCCGAGACTTTGTCCAACATTTTGGTCAATGGAAAAATGGAAAGGTTCTTCTCGGAACCGCTGGATCTTGGTTTTGTCTGGATATCGCCTTTGTATCACTCGCTGGTTTTAAAGCTCACAGTAGTACGGTCTCGGTTTAAATACGTCTATCATCCTCGGCGCAATCGGATATGCCGGTGGAGGAAATATCTACCAAAAGTACCGCTTCCTATCACTTTGCTGACAGCAGGCTCTACAACTTGGGTGTCGGAAATATCATCCTCTCTTGCGCAGGTTTAATTCCTGGTTACTGGGTTGCCGTCGCAACAGTCGACACCATCGGCCGAAAACCGATCCAACTGATGGGCTTCATCGTTCTCACAATCCTTTTCTGTATTATTGGCTTTGGTTTCCATACTATTCCGACAGGCGGACTCTTCGCATTGTATTGTCTTTGCAACTTCTTCGAGAATTTCGGTCCTAATACCACGACTTTCATTGTACCCGGTGAGGTTTTCCCGACCCGTTATCGATCCACTGCCCACGGTATCAGCGCTGGATCAGGCAAGATCGGTGCTATTGTCGCACAAGCTATGTCTGGGTCTTTGAAGAACATGGGCGGCACCAACGCTTGGATCAACCATCTTATGGAAATCTTCGCTCTTTTCATGTACATCCCACTGGCTGCAAAAATTCTGATGTCAGGTTGCTTGGCTGTTTCACCACATTGCTCATTCCCGAGACTAAACGCAAGACGCTTGAAGAATTGACTGGTACGAAAAACGCTGTGAGATGACGCTAATGGCAGGCGAGGAGCATGATTATTACCCGGACACTTCAGCCACAAACAACGGAAAGAACAGTCCCCAAGGCTCTTACTCGAAGGGTGACCTTCACCATCCTGTCCAGGAAGGGATGCCTTGAGCTCGTGTAACTTGATGCTTCATTATTCGAATGATGGATATCGTATTCTTTAATTATGTAGTTCAAACATAGCTTTTATAATTAAACTTATAATCCCTGTGGGCAATGTACGTTAATTCAATTAAATCTGTCCAGGGAAAATTGAAACCGCCCGGGGCGGGACTACTTTGGAAGAAGTTTTAACCGATTTGGACCCTGATTAAGGTTTGCGCACGAGTCGCGTCGCGAGCGCGTTTTACTTGTTTGGGTGACGGGGAAGTCCGTGCGCTTCATGGAACGGCAAAAACGGCTGAACTACACCGCGCTAGGCCTAACCCGTCTTTAACCTCTACATTTCACTCTATCTCACCAACGTTGTCTCGTAATGGGAAGCACTTGCCGGATGTTACTGGGTGCCTGATCGACAGTCTACGGCCGCGGCCTCGAGCGATGGGATTTATCGGTTTTCAAAAAGACTGCCATTCCCGCGATTAAAAGAAACTCATGAAACTAATTACTCTCCCTAGCCCTTCTGTTCCTACATCTCCCCGCAATAAACCCCGTTGTGCGCATCTGACCATATCCAGTCATGGCCAGGTCAGACATTGTACCAGTAATGCTTCCAGGCGCCAACGCAGTCCAACTGTGATAGCAAGGTTCCCGGAGTGGTAGACCAGCCGGGAACCTCAACGCACATGCCGCTATTACGATTGATCAGCCATTTTGCGCCAACCGAATTTCCCCCGGGGTCGACGCTTCGCCAGTGATGGTTGAAGTCTTCGCTGTTGCAGTCGTACTGCGCAATCAGAGCGCCGTTCTCCGTCTCGCCGTTCGAGATCGCAAGGCACTTTAGGCTATTCCGGTTACGGATCATAAAGAAACCATCGCTGACCGCGATCTTATCGTATCTCTGCTCGTTTGTGTGGCTGCAGACCGACTGTAGGACGAGTGCGCCATTCGCGGTGCTACCGCCCTGAATATCCATGCAAAAATCGTTCCAGCGGCTCACAATTGTGTCTCGCTCTAGGACAAGCTGTACCGGGTCGTTCTCGTCGACGCTGCCGGTCCACAGTGGAAGAAGCTGGTAAGAGCCGAAGTGTTCATCCGGCAGCTGGGAAAAGATGAAGTTGACTAAGCTTTGTAGGGGCGAGATCTTTGTCGGTACCACGTGCTGCAACTGATTATTGACGCTGCTGGAACAGGCGCTGATGAGGTCTGTCAAAGTGTCCCAGCTGTCGACCAGGCCCGCGAGAAGGAATTCGCTGTTATCGGGGAACAGATAGTAGATTATACTTCCGTCGACCGCGAGACACCACCACGGTGTATTGACGTGAATTCGCATGCTAATTCGAATAACTGGATCGTTCTCACTGTGTGGCTTTTTCGCACGCGTCTTAACCACCCCAGGCACTTTATTCCATGGCATCCACGCCAGCTGTATTCCCGATGTACGGCGCGTTCCAGACGTAAGGTTCTTGTCGATGAGGTCGAGTACCGTTGGATTATTGAATTCAGCGCTCAGATTGACGACTACATTTGTACTTGACTGTCTCGGTACAAGAACAGAGGCTGCTGAACCAGAACCGACGGCAAGCGCGAGGGCCGAGGCCACAATTGCTGCGAACTTAAGCTGCATTCGAATATGGAACGTTGTAGGACGTGACGAAGTGCTTGT
>Ga0302179_10001707_pt1 | contig 13097 bp, 10 predicted proteins | sample I_Palsa_E3_1_FD_198788 | JGI IMG/M metagenome (GOLD analysis project Ga0302179, IMG submission 198788) | Peat permafrost microbial communities from Stordalen Mire near Abisko, Sweden - I_Palsa_E3_1 | ecosystem: Environmental > Terrestrial > Soil > Palsa > Peat permafrost | place: Sweden...
GCACTGATAGAACGCCGGGTTCAAGTGGTATGCCGGATAGGCGTACCCGCCCCAGGGCACCTTCATGCGCACATATTGCTTGTAGTTGCCCAGGTTCTGCACGTTTTCCCAAACCACCGGCACGCCCATGTTGTTAATCGCGTTGACGTCCAGGCCATAGCGCGCCCACAGCGAGAGATCCTGATCGGCCGGGAAGAAGCTTTCGATCATGCGAACGCGCCGCGCACCCGCCCTGGCAAACAGATGCACGGTCGCCGCCACCGTCTGCGCATTCGTCCGATAAGGAAGCTCAGGCGTCAGCGGCCAGTTCTTCGGATTCCCCGTGAGATTGAGCTTGAGCCCAACGGTCTTGCCGCGCACCAACTTGTCTAGGCCGCCGATCTGATCGAACGCGCTCGAGAGTTGCTGCCCATACTGCGCGTAATCGCGGCAACGCACGATTGCGACCTGGCTCGCTGGAGCCTCGGCCTTCATCAGCTTCGGCATGACAAGTGCCCCAAGCGTCGCAGCACCCGTGGTGGCCAACATCTCGCGTCTGTTCATGTTCCGGCTCCTCGACGTTATGCTACTCGGATATGATCGATTGCGCATGCCTTATTTGATATCCAGAAGATCATTTGGTAAGCTGCTCGCCGCAGCCCCGCTCGCCAGAGCTTTCGCCGCCGAGCGCAACATGTTCCTCTCCCTAAACAGCGTCCTGTTGCAAGGCCGAGTTCACTGGCCTGACTTCGCGCGCTTGGCCGCGCAAATTGGCTTTCCCGGCACGGACATCATGCTCCGCCCGGCCATCGAAGCCGGCGTCAGCGCAACCAACGACCTACTTGCCGGGCTTAAGATCAGGCCGGCCGTCATCGATTTTCCGGTCGAATTCCGGAAAGACGACGCAACCTTCCATGCCTCGCTCACCCAGCTCGACGCAGCCGCCCAGTTCGCTGCTGCTATCCACTGCCCGCGCATGATCACGTACATCATGCCGTCGAGCGATACGCCAAAGGACGAACTGCGCCAAACCTATAAGCAGCGGTTTACAGAAAGTGCCCACATTTTGGCGCGCTCCAACGTCCGCCTCGGCCTCGAGTTTCTAGGTCCGCTCGAACTGCGCAAAGCGCACAAATACGAATTCATTTGGCGCATGAACGATATGCTCGCGTTCGCCAAGGAATGTGGTCCCAACGTCGGACTGCTGCTCGATTCCTGGCACTGGCATCACGCAGGAGCCACCACAGAGGACATCATCGCCGCCGGGCGCGATCGCATCGTGCATGTCCATTTCAATGACTCGCCGAACTTGCCTCCAGAGCAGATCCACGATAATCAGCGTCTGCTACCTGGCGAAGGTGTCATCAATCTGACCGGCTTCTTGCAGGCGTTGCAAAGCATCGGTTATGACGATGCGCTCAGCGTAGAAGTCTTTGGGCGAACGAAAGACATGACACCGGAAGCAGCCGCGAAAGCCGGCCTCGATAGCTCCCTTGCTGTCTTTCGTAAGGCCGGAGTTCCCGAAGGCTGAAGGGACAAACAAGGCAATGATCACCGCTCGACCTGGCAGCTCGATATGGATTGATCCTGACGGAGCTTTGAGGTGACAGAACTTTGAGGGGCCGGGCAATCGCCAGTCAGAATTTGGAAATTATCGCTTCCTGGCGCGTTGGTGGTTAGTTCGTGTCGCCGTATTTGCCCCTACAGGTCAAACTCAGTCCAGCTTTCAACGACTTCCATCAGAAACAGAGCGGCCAACTCGCCCTTCGAGTTAAAGAAGACGAGATGATCGCCCTGGATTTCGGCTCTGTCCGCAATCACCGGTTGCCTGGACATCTCAGGTGGCTTGAACCTGACTAGAAACCTTCTGTCGGCCATCTAAGTGTGATGCCCCAAAAAAGTTCCTGAAGATGTTTGCAGGTTACGAGAGTCACGCTTATGGCCAATTTTCCATCATCATTTCGAGGCTGGAACTTCGGAGATTGATTATTTGCTGCAATAGGTTTGCTGTCACCGCATTATCTCGTCACCGCATTATCTCCCACTTCCGATGCCCTACCTTTCCGCTGAGCCCCTCTACGAGGCCATAGGTCAACCCCCGGTACCTGCAGACGCTTCCACGTCGCGGCTATCGTTTTATCGCTTCCACCACTTTCGTCGAACCAGCGGAAGGCCGTATCCCCGCTCTGACTCTCCCCGTGCCCGCCGAGATATATAAGGAAGACGGCGCGTCAGCAGCAAGCGCCGGCACCGTGGCAGCAAGCCTGCCCGACGCCAACGGCATCGCCCTGCCGGCCTCGACAGGCTCAGATCTCCCGAGCAGGCGACGAAGGGGCGCCTGGTGGTTGGCCGGCGGACTTGTCATCGTTTTGTTGGCAATATCTCTTTTGGTGAAACGGCAGCAGCGCCTTCCGTTCGAGCACTTCACTATTCAGAGAGTGAGCGCCAGCGAACAAGTCAGGATGACGGCCATCTCGCCGGACGGCATCTACATTGCGTCCGTCCTCAGCGAGCCAAACGGCGCTGAGAGTCTGTGGGTCCATCACCTTCCTACGGGTAGTGAACGGCAGGTGGAGCAGGATGCGGCCATCGCATACGAAGACGTGGTGTTTTCGCCGGACGGGAACAACATCTATTTCAGGGTTAAGAACGCGACTCCTTCTGCATTACCCGAACGATACGACGTGTACCGGATCCCGATCCTTGGCGGTCGTTCCGTCCACATCCTGGGGAACGTGGACTCCCAATCAGCTTTACCGGGGGCGGCCAGCGAGTGTGCTTCTATCGCCAGAGCGATCTTCAGGATGCCTACGAGTTCGTCAGTGCCAGCGCGGAGGGTGGCGACGAGCGGATATTGGCGAAAGGAAGGTCAGTCTACCCGTACGCTGTGGCGTGCGCTCCAAATGGCAGGCTTGCTGCGGTTTCAGACAACTAGGGCAATGTCGAGACGGTTGACTTCGCTTCTGGATTGAGGCAGACGTGGATTTCAGCCGCTGTGCTGGGCGGCTGGTTGACCGAAATGCGTTGGGGCCCCGATGGCAAGGGTCTTTTCGCAACCTACCGAAAACACTCGCACTTTCGGCGACAGCTCGTCTATCTGTCCTATCCAGGTGGCAAGCTGCGTGAGATCACTAACGACCTGAGCAACTACGGGGCGTAGACTTGACGGCGGACGCGAAGACCATTGCGACCACGCAGACAGATAACAACGGGAGATTCGCCGAGCTCTTCCTGAAGGATCCCTCTGTTCTAACAGAGCACGCCCCCCAGGGGCTGGAGTGGTTCACCTGGCTGGACAGCACCAGCGTCGCGGCTTCCGACGAGGACAGACTGCTCAAGGTGGTCAACCTGCCCAGGGACGAAATCGTCACCTTAGATGTGGCGAAAGGGCATTGGTTTATCCAACCATCTCTGTGTGGCGCCGACTCGTTGGTTGCAGCGGGGGGTACGATGGATGGATCGACGGTTGGCATTTACAGGATGCACCTCGACGGCACCATGGCAACTCCATTGACGCGGGGCCCGCTTGATATTTTTCCCGTATGTACGGCGGGCGGCAAGTGGCTTTTCTATACGGATAATCGTAATGGCGGGAATCCTCAACTCATGCGGCTCTCGCTTCGGACCGGAGTTGCACAAGCGGTTGCAGTCGGGGGTTACTCCAGCCTGTCTCCCGATGGTAAATTGTTGGCCATCTCGGGAACGCTGAATCCCTCTGAACTTCAACTTTTTTCTACGGAAACGCTCCAGGTAGTCAAAAGCTTTTCCTGGGCCCCCGATCCTCAACATTTGACCGCTTTTTCAGCCGATGGCAAGAGTATCTTCTATGTAACCAGAACACCGGCAGGCACAACAATTTCGGAACAGCCCCTCGATACTCGGGCTCCGCTCACGGTGGCCACTCTTCCGGGAAAATTTGTTAAGTCGATCCAGGAGTCGCCGGACGGCACCAAGCTTGGATTGGTTATTCGAACGCCGCAAACAAAAGCGGTTCTCCTGCGGGAGACCCACTAACTCTTATCGGGCGCGGGAAATGCGCCCGGTGACCAGCGACGGAGTGACGCTAAGTTCTAATGGTGAGTTCCGAATCGGACGCACACTTGATCTCCAAACGGATTGCTACCGACCTTTGCGGTGAAGCGTGCATAGATTCGTACGCACGAAGCCAGCTCGCCATCGCGGAGGAAATTAACCGCCCGAGATGGGAATATTTTCTGTCGCTGCCTCTGAATGATCCTCTTACATTTGCCGAGCTTATACGTAACAATAACTGCATGTATGCATTGGCCATTTTCTTCACACCTTCCTGTCCACGAAACTCCTTTTATTTACCCGATGTTGGGTCATAAAGGAATCCTTTTTGCTACACTCTTCCACACCCTGCTTATTGGCTCTCAGGAGAGCGTCTGAGATCATAGGTGGGCGAGGAGAGGCCATGTCACGAGAAGAGAAAGTCTCTGTGGTTGAAGCTTATTTGGATTGTTTTGCAACAAAGGACTTGTCCAAGATGTCCTTTGCTGAAGACGTGACATTTGAAGGCCCGCGCATGCCGAAGTTGGCGGGTCGGGCAACCGTACTCGGATTTCTCGCGCATATTCTCCCAATGGTCAGGGGTATTCAGTTAAAGCAGCACATCGTCGAGGGAGACTACGTTGCAACCGTCTTCGACATGGAGACGGTGAATGGAGTCGATCACGTTTTTGACCGGATTCAGATCGTAGACGGACAGATTAAGTCGATACATGCGTTCTATTACTCGGAGCAGACGCCCGAGGGACAAATATAGTCGGCGAACTCTGCTGTCAATACACTCGGCGTTCCGCATCGCTCTCCAGAAGAAAACGACGACCGTTGCCGCGTTGGGTCACATGGTGCGCTACTCCAACGGCTATCACTCGGGCTATGCGTGCCACAGTCGAACTCGAGCAAGAAAGTGTTGGATGAAGTAATTCTTAGGGTCAGTTTGTGCCTTCTGATGTCGCCTTATCACCAAACATCGGGTAGACTCCCGCCCCATCCGCAGCCATGTCCACAGCGCCTCGAGGTGCGGTTGAAGAATTGCGCAGGACACAAGAGCACAGCCAAAGCAGAGCGAGATCACTCCACGAAGGTTTCGGCTGAGCCGTCTTGCTGCTGAGGTTACCTTTAAGACACTAAATACCAATGGTGAGCAGAATTGACCAGTAAGGGGGAGGCGGGCGGACCAAACTTGTTTAGAAGAGTTGTCTGCCCAATCGAAATGGCGATAATCCGATACTCGTCTGCGACCGCTTGGAGGTATCGATGGCAATGGCGAGGGTTTTGGTTGTTGACGATGATGAAGTGATCCGTGAGACCCTTTGCACGATTCTTCAAAATCATGATTTCGAGGTCACCTGTGCCGCCAACGTGAGTCAAGCCCTCAAGTTCATCAGCTCGCAAAAATACGATGTGCTGCTGAGCGATTTACATATGCCTGGTGCCGGAGACGGTCTTACCGTAGTGAGTGCCATGCGTCACGCGAATCCTGAAGCCGTGACCCTCCTCTTGAGCGCGTTTCCTGAAATGTCCGCTGCGGCCAATGCGATCCTGTTGCAAGCTGACGAGATCCTGGTCAAACCAATGAACATCCCGGATCTGCTTGACGCGATTATGCAGCGACTCGCGAAGGGACCACTCCACAGGCGCAAGGTCGAAACCCTGGCCACAATTCTCCAGCGTACGACCGAGGTCGGTATCGATGACTGGTACGCAGAGGTAGAGAAGGAAGATACCTTGATGGCGGTTCATCTGAGCCGCGAAGTGCGTTGCAGGCATCTACCACAGCTCTTCCGCGACCTTGAACGACGCCTGCAAACCTTTCACCCGCTTGGAAGCAAAGAACTGAAATCTCAATCGGCATCGGACCATGGGCTGGAGCGACGCAGGCAGGGTTACACCGCTGCGATGATGGTGGAAGAGAGCCGTATCTTTCAGGTGACTATCTTCCGTACACTACAGAAAAACCTGGGCACGATTGACTTCAGCGTCTTGCTTCTGGGGGTGATGACGATTGCCGACGAAGTTGATTCGCAGTTAAGCCAAGCCATGAAAAGCTACATTGCAGAGTCCGTGCAGGATGCCCTACCCGCGTAAGGCTGATCAGGCATTGAAGGAACAGACGAAATAACCCCCATCGTTCTGAGCTGGCAGTCCCCAGTCCAGGCTGGCGCTCAGGCCCCATTTGGGCATAGGCCATGAGCACTCCGAGAACCTATTCTGTGATCACTTTGTCGGCCCACTCCACGAGAGAAACAAAGATCGTGGGATTTCCGTACTTTGCTCCGTAGTTGCTGAGATCGGTCTCGGTTACGCCACGAGCTCGGGAGCAGGCGCCACACGCATAAATTGGAATGTGCCTGGCCGCGAGTTTGTCCAGTGTCTCGGCCACCTTCGGCCAGCCCACGGGCGTGACGGCCTCTGCCACAACTTTTCGCATCAGAACAACCGCTTCTCCAAGAAGAAAGATCTGCACCTCGTGTCCCGCTTCGGCGAGGGCGAGTCCATGGGAAAACGGAAATGCCGCCTTGGTCGGGTCGTCCGAGCCCCAGGCGCTCTTCATCATGATCTTGAGCGGCTTGTGGGTTTGACCTTGTACTTGCGCCTGCACCCCCTCCGCTGCGGTCATCGCGAGGAGTGGTAAACCGGCTAGACGGGAGAGAAAAAAGCGACGAGGCTCCATAGAGTGCGCAACCTATCAGAGTTTCTTAGTTCCTGGCGAGTGCCGCGCGGCAAACCCATCGAATCGACGCGACGCTCTAATGCCGAGAAGTTTCGCACAGGAGGCGAGTGGAAGTCTTCTGCAAAAAGCGCTTTTTCCTTCGAATGGGCTGCCTTGCATAACGAGGTGCCGGATGACCTGCGACGGCGGCTTTGGCTGCTGATGCAGAAAGGCGCCGCAGATCTCGCCCGGAGTGGCGCCCTTGAACGGCATCCCGCATCCCGACAGCTCGTACAGCACGGCTTCGAAAGAAAACAGGTCTGTTTGTCCGCCGAGTTCCTGGGCGCGAATCTGCTCCGGCGACATGTAGGCGGCGGTGCCCACCATGGTTCCCGTGGTGGTCAGGTGGCGCGCCTCGCCCCGGGTGGCCATGGTCTCGGACGAACTGCTCACCAGCGCGCCTTTGGGCGGACGATGCCTTCGCTATGGGCGGCATCGAGCGCATCGGCGATCTCGATTATACTGTCCCCTTATCTCCAAGCCTGCCTTCCACAAAGGACAGACCGATGATCCAAGGTTTTGATGGCTCGTTCGCTATTCGCAGAGCCGAGGGCTTGCTTTTGTTGTTCTTCTTCTTCGTCGCACTCGGTTCAGCAAGGGCGTCCAACTCAGTAGATTCGACAGACGGCTATCTCCGCACTGTTTATACAAGCGAGAATGGGCTTCCAGACAATAGAGTGAACGCTATTGTTCAGACCGAAAATGGATTCCTCTGGGTTGGAACAGATGGCGGACTGGCGCGGTTTGACGGATATCACTTCACGCCTATTCACATCCGCGGTGGACTTTCAAACGAAATCCCCGTGCAGTCGCTTTCGGAGGCGCCGAACGGCGATTTGTGGGTTGGAACAGATGCGGGACTTGCACAAATACCAAAGATAGCCTTGGATCACTTTGATCGTTCACTGGTGAAGATGCATCACCCAGGCGTGGGTCTCAGCGATGAGATCATGTGTTTTCACATTGACCGACGTGGCGTCGTATGGATCGGAACCAACAGAGGAATGTACTCGCTGAATGGGGATCGCCTTGTGCCGGTGATACCAGTAGAGTCAATCTCTAGAATCGAAGGCGGTTCGGATGGCCAGCTGCTCATTATCACCGGGCACGGCCTCGTTGAATGGAACGGAACGCGAGTAGTAGCTCACCCCGAATTGGCAAGCCAACTCCGTGTGAGAGTCGACGGAATCTTTCATGTCTTTGACGACAGTCACGGCGTCCGGTGGTCTGCCACAGAGATGGGGGTGGCCCGGAGTGCCAACGGGGTAATCAAGAGAATTGCACCGTTTGGTCAGAAATTCAACACCATGTATCGCGTTTATGAAGACCGTGCAGGGAGCATATGGGTTGCAGGCCAGTTAGGTCTCTTCCGTGTGACCGATACAGGCTTGCTTCCCGTGGCCCCCGTGACCCCGGGCCTGCAGCCGCCAAGAGCAATCTACTCTGATCGGGATGGTAATTTGTGGGTCGCTCTCGGCGATGAGGGGCTTATTCGTCTGAAAAAGCGAACTGTTCGAATGTACACAACAGCCGATGGGCTTCCGGGCAATAACGTTATGGCTGTGTTGTCGAGTCACGACGGAACAGTGTGGGTGGGTAACAGCTGTGGCGGGCTCTCCCGCTTCGACGGTCAAAGGTTCAGGTACTACCAACAGCTCGATGGCTTCCCGAATTCTTGCGTGTGGGCGCTGGCAGAAGATACTAACCACGACATCTGGGTTGGTACCTGGGGTGGCGGAGTCAGCCGCTTTCACAATGGTCACTTTACAAACTATTCCCTGCCGGAAGGCTTGCCGAGTACGGTTGCGCTGTCCCTTTTGGCTGCACGCGACGGATCACTGTGGATCGGGACGTTAGCGGGTATGAGCCACATGCAAAATGGCCATTTTCGAAACTATACGACTGAGGATGGCTTATCCAGCGATAGGATCGTAACCGCTTATCAAGACGCCGGTGGTGGCATTTGGGCTGGAACAAGCACTGGCATCGATCGTCTCGTGGGTGATCACTTTATTCATGTCGATGCAAGCCCCGATTCTGCGAATCTTCCCTACAACACTCTTAGGGAAAACTCATTCGGAATCCTATATGCACTTTCCGTAGTGAATGGAATAGACCGAATTCAGGATGGTCGTGTCATTAATATCTGGCGCGGAATCGAACCCATGGGCATGGTCGAGTCAAAGGGAGACGACTTCTGGTTTAGTAGCAAGCACGGGATTTTCCGAGTATCTCGAAGTGAACTACAACGCGCAGAACAGTATCGCGACTCGCCTATCGATTACTTATCATTCGGCACCGACGATGGATTAAATAGTTCTCAATGCTCCATCGGGCAACCCAATATGACCATCACGCCAGATGGGAGGCTCTGGGTCGCAACAGTACAGGGTCTAGCGATGCTTGATATTCGGCAGGAGTTTCGGACGAACCGCAGACCGAATATCATCGTCGGAACAGTTTCGATTGACGGGAAGAGCCAATTTGCAGGTCCGACGCTATCGCTTCCTCCCGGCAGCCATCACGTCGAGCTGCATTATGATGCGGTGAATCTTGCGTCCCCGGAAAAGGTACGGCTCCAGTATCGAATGGATGGAGTGGACACCGAATGGCTCAATAGTGACTCAACTCGCACCGCGATCTACACAAATATTCCGTACGGCAGTCACGCTTTTCATATTCGAGCCACCGACAGTGATGGGGTGTGGGATCGCACCGGTCTGGCCTACGAGGTCACTCAGCAACCTTATTTTTACCAGAAGACCTGGTTTCGGTTTTTGGTTCTGTTGACGTTCATTCTGTTCTTCGCGGGCCTCTATCTCCTTCACGTTCGACAGATCGTTCGAGAGGTCCGTGGACGGCTTGAGGAACGGATGAACGAGCGGGAAAGAATTGCACGCGACTTACACGACACGCTGCTCCAGGGATTCCAGGGGATTGTGCTTCGAATCCACTCGGTGACACAGCGGATCCCAACCTCCGATCCAACTCACGAAATGCTGGAAAGCGCTCTTGAACGCGCAGATCAGGTGATCGCTGAGGGGAGAGATCGTGTAATGGATCTTCGAGAAACAGCTGACAAAGTAAAAGACTTGGCTGAAGCGTTTGCTGCGGTCGGGCTTGAGTTCGCTCATGACAGTAATGTAGATTTCAAAGTTGGAGTTGAAGGCAAACCGCAACTCTTGCATCCGATTGTGCAGGATGAAATATTCTGTATCGGCAGGGAAGCAGTGGTAAACGCATTCAATCATGCTCAGGCGAAGCTGGTCGAAATAAATTGCTTTTATGGATTCGATGAAATGTTACTTCGTATCCGAGATGACGGACGTGGTATCGAAAAGAGCATCCTCGCAGAGGGGCGCAAGAAAGGGCATTGGGGGCTTCTTGGCATGCGTGAACGCGCCCAGAAAATTGGGTCACGACTGGTGATCTCCTGCCCACCTGGAATGGGAACAGAAGTCGAACTGCGAGTGCCCGGCGTCGTAGCTTATGTAAAGAGTGCGGCGGGATCACGATTACGACGGTTCATTCGAAAAGTACGTGGAGGGTAAGCTGGTGACCGATAAGCTTTATCCTCCGGAATCAAATTCCGATTACAGAGTATGCCCATGAACTACACCCGCATTGCATTGGCCTCCCTCGGGGCCACGGTCGCTTACTTCGTCTACGGCTTCGTCATGCTCGCCGCATGGCCGTCCATGAAAACCGAATTCAAGAAGTACCCCAACGTCTACCGCTCGGAGGAAGGCATGATGAAAGTCATGCCGTACGGCATGGTGGGCATCCTCATCGGCATCGTGGTTGTCGCCATTCTCTATGCAAAAATTTACCCCGCTGACGGCGGCATCGCATCTGGGGCCTACCTCGGCGCACTCATCGGCCTTTTCTCCGTCTGCATGTTCGTCATCCACAACTACATCAACCTCAACATCGGCCTCAAGCTGACCCTTTATCAGAGCATCGCCTACTTCATTCAGTGGGTCATCGTCGGCGCAGCCATCGGCCTCATCTACAAACCATCCTGACGCCCGGCTACGGTGGTAGGAGATAGGGGGACACGATGTGTGCTGCAGAAACACGGGACAGAACCCGGGGACGGCAAGAAGCGGCTTGATGAACTTCATAAGCGATACAGCATCGATCGGTGACGACCGGAACCTGGTGGAATCTGGTTGGAATCCGGTGACGGAATCTGTATGGAAATCCGGCGACATGATACCTATTCACCATTGCGGGCAACCATGCCCTGCGATGGGTATGCTGTCGCCGCATTAGGGTCCATTGCCTAAGGGAGCAGTTACTTTCCAAATTCCGAAAGGTGATTTCTCCGTCTGTCCCCGCAAGGTTTTCCATCTGTGCCCGAAACGTTTTCGCGCAGTAAACAGCTGTTTCTTCGTCTGCTCAACATTTAGGCGTGGAGATGGATGTGGTCAGAGCCGGGTCCCGCCTCTCTCATCGCTGATCACTCCCTGGTTTTCCTGGTAGACCGATCATGCTACGGCCAGTCCATTTCGAGTGCGTAGATTTCTTGGGTGCTGATATCGCGTGTGACAAGGGGAGAATCGTCGGGAGCGAGGCCAAACCAGGTTGAGGCCCTCCCGTTGAGCAAGGGTCCGGCTTTCTGAAGATCCACTACCTCTTCCATCTTTCGATCGCTCATCCGTAAACGAAGGACGCGGGGCTTGAGGTCCGGCGCTGGGTTGTTCAGAAAATAAATGTACTTTCCGTCGTGGGAGAAAGTCTCATATGACACCTGAGAGGGAAATGCTTCCGTCCACTCCTGGGTAGTGAAGTCAAAGATCATCAACGCATACGAATCGCCTGTCAAGGCCGCGATAAAGCGTCCATCAGGCGACCAGTGAGAGGAATAAAACCCACTCGATCCAGGTAAGGCGGAAACGCGCTTCGTTCTCAGGTCCATGGTGTAAATCGGTGCGTCTGGGTCATCTTCGATTGCGAAGACCAACGAGTTTCCATCAGGCGACCAGTTCGCATCCATCCGGTTGTGTTCGCTCGGAAGTCGCTCTGGAGTGCCACCCTCGCTCGAGATGAGGTAGATATTCCACACAGTGTCAGGCAGCTTTGCACTGAAGACAATTTCTTTGCGGTCAGGCGACCAGCGCGGCAGAAAAGCCTGCATGGGCGGAAAGGTGAGCTGAAGCCGTTCAGTTCCGTCCACCCTGCTGCGCCACAGCGTGCCTTCAGGATAAGAAGTGTAGGTGACCCACTTCCCATCTGGTGAGAATGCCAGGGCCTCAGCCGAAATTCCGGGAAGATATGGTACGAAGTCGCCGCTTCGTGCATCGTAGCGGACCACTTCGCCTCGCTGCGAGGTTGCTATCGCGAAGATTTGCCTGCCGTCTTTGCTTGGCAATGGAGACTGAAAATCCAACGGACCAGCGGTCAACGGGGTTGGCCTGTCACTCGGCGTCCGCCATAAGCGCCTTCGGTCAGGCAAAGCCCAAATATTCGATCTACCGTCGAGGCTCTTCTGAAAAGTGAAAAAACGTCCGTCCGGCGTCCATTCACCACAACATCCATCAAACATTTTGACCAGCCCTGTGCCATTCGACGCAGCCTCCATGACGGTAGTGGTAGTGGCCACCTCATTTTCAAGGGTGAATCGAAGGCGCGATCCGTCGGGTGAAAAGCGAAAGCCAGAAGCAAGACCGTCGGTCGCCAGCAGTTTTCGAGACGCTGAGCCGTCTCGGCTCACCGAATAGAGGTCGGTGGTAACGACATAGCCCGTCGCCTTGTTATAGATGAGGCTTGTTCCGTCCGCGCCGAACGATGCGGCCTGACCGCGTACCGTGCCAACCTGGCGGGGCGCCCCTCCCGCGACCGGCTCCACCCAATATGAATTGCCTTTGCCAAGCACTTCGTAATTCGCAACTAGCAACTCGGTCGCATCTCTCGATAGGTCGAGCACCTCAGGCGCACTGAGAGGCAGCGGAAGCGTTGTCACCTCGCCACCCTTGACGGAGACTTGATGAATGAGAACGTGCCCACCACCAGGGATCCCCTCGTTGAAATAAATTCGCGAACCGTCGGTCACCATTGGGCCGAACTTGGGTTGACTATCGTTGGTCAGCTTAGCGAAACTCAGGACTCTTGGCGCGCGCTGAGGGCGCAAGACCATCTTCCATAGAAGCAGGGCGACTATGATGAGAGCCACGCTGAGTACCGCCGGCGCCCAGATCCGTCCAGGAGGATGGTGCTTCACGCCGGCAGACGTCATCGCGCCGCTCGATTCTGACAATGCCTCCAGCGCGAACGCCAAGTCCGATGCCGACTGAAAGCGCTGCTCGGGATCTTTCTCCAGGCAGCGTTTGACTATTCGCACTAAAGCGGGCGGCGTATTCGGAGCGAGTTCAGAGAT
>Ga0302179_10001710_pt1 | contig 13080 bp, 9 predicted proteins | sample I_Palsa_E3_1_FD_198788 | JGI IMG/M metagenome (GOLD analysis project Ga0302179, IMG submission 198788) | Peat permafrost microbial communities from Stordalen Mire near Abisko, Sweden - I_Palsa_E3_1 | ecosystem: Environmental > Terrestrial > Soil > Palsa > Peat permafrost | place: Sweden: Abisko...
AGGATCTGATTGGTGAAAACCTGAGAAAGAACCCTAATGACCCAGTGTGGCTGCAAGCGCGAGCTCGCGCCGACTTGCTCACTGGCAATTACGACTCGGCGATCAAGTCGTTGGATAAGGCGCTAGAGACGCTGCCCGATTCGCCGGGCTTGCTCACTGACCTAGGCTCGGCATATTTCGTGCGCGCCGAATCTGCCGACAGGCCTATTGACTACGGCAACGCCATTGAATCGTTTGGCAAAGCGCTGGCCAAGTCGCCGGACGATCCGATCGCGCTGTTCAACCGCGCCCTGGCCTGCGAACGATTGTTCCTGTACACGCAGGCCGTCGACGATTGGCAACACTATCTGCGCATCGATCCGCAGGGCGATTGGTCGACCGATGCCCGCAGTCGCTTGACCGCACTCCAGGAAAAAATCAAGCAGCACGAAAAAAGCGAGAACGAGCCGCTGCTGACGCCGGAGGAGATTGCGACGGCGGGGGCAGGTGATTCGGGAGTGCGAGAGAAGATCGATCGGCGGGTCGAAGATTATCTGAACGTTGCGGTCATAGACTGGCTGCCCAACGCGTACCCAACCGCCGGCCAAAAATCCGCGGATCAGTCATCGGATGCCCGGACCTCTCTCGCCATTCTGACGGACATTGCAGTCCAGAAGCATGGAGACCGTTGGCTAGCGGACTTAGTGGCATCCGGCTCGGCCGCCAATTTTGCGTTGGCCGTGGAACATCTTTCTGCAGCGTTGAAGGCCAACGGTACCGGTGACAACGTCGCAGCAAGGAATCACGCCGCAGAAGCCGGGCGACTGTTTGCGTCCGAAAGGAATGACGCGGGAGCATTGCGAGCACGAGTGGAATACATGTTTGCGTCGCAGGACGCGCAAGACGGTTCGGGCTGCCTTAAGGCCGCCTCTGGGTTGGGATCTCGTCTGCAAGGATATTCCTACTCATGGTTGCGAGCGCAATTTCTGATCGAGAACGGGAACTGCACTTGGATTTCCGGAAACCTGGGAGACGTGCAAAAGTTCTTCCTGCGCGCAGCCCAGCAGGCCGAACATGCAGCCTATGGCACTATTTATCTCCGTACTCAAGACCACCTTTCTCTGCTGGCCGGAACAGTCGGTGATCTTCCTGCTGCGTGGGCCAGGACTCAAAAAGCTCTGCTACGTTACTGGGCTGGCGTGTATCCGGCAATGCGCGGGTACAACCTCTATTACGATCGCTACGAGTTTGCTTCCTCAACCAGGCAGCCGCATTTGCAGATGGCCATACTGCGCGATGCCGTCGCTCTCACTGAATCGTTCGACGACAGTCTTCTCCGGGCCATGGCTCACGTGCATATGGCCAATGCAGCCGTTGAGCTAGCGGAGATGGAGGTGGCCGAAACGGAATATACACAGGCAACCCGGCTGTTCTCGGCGAGTCCCCAGATCGAGTCCACCCAGATCGCGCGCCTCGAAGCTGAGACCCGCATTGCGGGTGTGGAAATCTACCAGGGCAAAACGCAGCTCGCGATTGACCGCTTGCGGCAGAAGGCGCCGGAGATCACGCAGCATCCCACAAACTACCTCAGCATTCTTTACTATTCGACGCTGGGCGAAGCGGAGACCCAGGCCGGGCATACTCAGGAAGCCGATTCGGCTCTCCGCTTGGCCGTATCGCTTGCCGACGGGCGTCTGCATTCACTTCATGATGACAAGTCAAGGATTGAGTGGGTGGAGCAGTCAGCCGCCGCCTACCGCAATCTTGTTCAGCAGCTGCTGCTACAAGGGGATGCAGAGGGAGCCCTCGAACTCTGGGAGTCATTCAGGGGAGCCGAATTGAGTGCCGTCGCTTCCGTACCCTCAGGTTCACCAGAGCTTTCCCAAGTGCATGAGGTCGCTTCGCGCCTACCAAGCCTTACGAAGGAAATGGTTGTCACCTATGCTGCTCTTCCGAAAGGATTAGCTGTGTGGGTGTATGACGACCGCGGCATCTGGTCCAATTGGATTCACGGCAACCCGAAAGAAATTCAAGCGCAGGTGGAACGCTTCCGCGCCCTGTGTTCGGACTTCACATCGGAGCAGTCCGATGTGGAGCGGAACGCACGAAATCTGTATGGAATTCTGTTCGCTCCCATCGAGCAGCGAATTTCCTCCGATCGCCTGTTGGTCATCGACGCGGATGACGAGCTCTCTGGAATACCCTTTGAGGCACTGGCCGACGAGCGAGGCCATTATTTAGCGGATCGATTTTCCATTGTCGCCTCGCGCGGAATCTACTATCGGGGAGATCCGCGAGCTGTAGCCTCAATCGCGCCGACTTCCGTTGCCATGATTGCGGCAGTCCCGTCGCCGTCGGCAGACTTGGATTTGCCCCTCAGCCCGTTGCCGGATGCTCTTGCCGAAGCCGATGCCGTGGCGAGCGGATTTGCCAACGTCCACCTTTTGCAGGGCAGCCAGGCCACTGCCAATGCTATCGCCGCTGGCTTGCCGAATGCACAGCTGTTTCACTTTGCCGGCCATGCGTTGACTTCCGCAAGCCATTCGGGACTGTTGCTGTCGGATTCTTTCCTAAGCGCGGATGAGTTGCGGAAGATACCTATTTCAAGACTGCGGCTTGCCGTGCTCTCCGCCTGCGAAACGCAAGATGGTTCCACGGGCGAGGGTGGCGATGGTGACGGCCTAGTCCGCGTTTTTCTTGCTGCGGGCGTTCCGAACGTCGTGGCCAGCCGCTGGAGTGTGGACTCTTCCGCCACCCGACAGTTTATGGAGCTGTTTTATCAGAGCCTGCTTGGCGGGCGCTCCGTCGCCGACTCGATTCGGCAGGCCCAAGCTTCCCTGCGCTCACGTAGCGGCATGTCTCACCCGTACTACTGGGCGGCGTTCACAACCTTTGGTCTGGTTTAAATCGAATTCACTCAAGGATGATAACGATGACTCGCTCACCTGTGGCCAACCAAACGTTAGCAATACTTGCGGCACTCTTTTCTTTGGCCGTTCTCACTGTTGTCCCCTCCCATGCTCAGACCCAAGACTTCGAAATCATGGTCAGCGGACCTTGGCAGTTTGTGGTCGCTGCGGACTCCATGGGCCATGACCGGTTGTTCCTGGTTGCACCTTACGACGTCACCCACATTGCCAACTTCTGGTCTGGCACGAACGCCTCCATGCAATATTGGATGGATAAAGCTGGGGATCCTGACGGTGAGCTTGTCATATTCCCCAATGGAACCGACCCCACTAGCAATTATCAAAAAAATGTCTACGCCTTGGATTTCAGCGGCTACACCCATCAAAAAATTCCGGCTCCTCATCGGAAACATGAACTCGTCTATCAGACAACTAGTCGGATATCGCCAAGCACGATCCAGAAGGTTCTTTTTCCCACGGACACGAGCATCACCCGGTACGCTATTTCCCTTCCCGATCCCGACTACGTGCGCACGTATTCTGGCAAGTTCGGCCCAGGCACAGCCGAAGCAGAAATCGGCAATGCTATAGGTGAGGGGAGTGTAGCACCGGCCCAGTACGCCACGTGGACGGTGCTGCACTATGGCCTGACGCCCGCCACCGCCACTTCCTCGAGTTCCGTGAGCGTGACGGGGGGCCAGAATGCGGGTCCGATTTTGTTCGGAGATGCGGACGACTACAACCGTTACGGCATTAGCATCGCCTTGGTGGAGGCACCATGGTGCGACGATAATTCGGGAAACTATTACAAAGGATATGGAGTGATTGGCGGATGCAGGTTCCCGGCCCTGCCTAATTTGACCGACGACAGGGAATGCGACTCGCTTTCTGGGCTATCTTTCTCCTTGTCCGCAAAACTCTGGGGCCTGAACGAGTACGCCCTCTTTCCGAGTGAGAAGGATGCCCTAGGGAACCAAAATTCGGGAAGCTATGACTACGAATGCGGCCCCTACAACGCGAAAAACACAGATGGGGCGATAGCCCAACAACAGAGAGCGGCAACCCACAATCGTGCAGCTGCGGAGAAAATCGAGGCCGTAGCTAGGACCATATCGACGTTGGAGAATCTCCCCCGATTCAGCCTGCAACCAAATGCCCTGGTACCGGGTCGGTCGGAGAAGAAACAAGATGAGGACAGTAACCTCCTGCTAAAGGACTTCACCAAAATATTCAAGGAACTAAATTTCCTTTTCCCTAGCGGCGTTCCAGCTTCAGTGGCCGCTGCATATTATTGTGTTTGCGAGGCTGCCCATCTTGCCGTAGATGCCAAGAATAGTCAATGCACCAAGTTCGGGCCGTATACATGCACCGGCACTCCGCGGTCCGACTTGAAAATAATATTGGAGGCACTAGATACCGCAGACAAAGGCAGTTCCGACTGCCACTCGCCGCAGATCAGCATCGATGGGGCGATCCAGCCGCAACCCTAGAGATGGTGGCGGCGCGTTGACTCGAACCACGGTCTCATATACGTCGCGGGGGTGTGGGTTTGGATAACTCAAACAAGTCGAAACCTGAAGAAAAGAGCATCACCTCCATATTGCTATTTCGGTTGGACTTCCAGCATGGAAAAGCCACCGAATCTACTCTCACCGAATCGGAAACCTGCCGGCAGAGAACGCGCTTATCAGTCGCCTCGGAATATGCCAGCCAATTTCAGGCTCGCTGACGGATGAAATGTCCGCAACACACCGATGAGATGCTCCTTGCTGATATGCGTGTACCGTTGCGTAGCAGCAATAGAGGCGTCTCCGAGGAAATCCTGCACGATGCGGACGTTGGCTCCATTTCGCGGAAGCATGGTTGCAACCATGTGCCTCAGCATATGGGGCGTCCCTCACAGCAAGCAATAGAGATTGCCGATCACGTTTGCCTCGGAGGCTGCCTGCAGACAAGGCCTTGGCTGAGCAGATGGATGAGCTACTGGGCCAACTTCGTGCGCTTGGGTGATCCCAACGGTCCCGGATTGCCGCGCTGGCGGTGTACGAGGAGCAAGAGCCTCACGTCCTTAGTCGTGTTTGCGGTTCGATTTTTGATCGGGTACGCCGTATTTTGTCTGTTGTGGGGGATGGCAAGCACGGACTGCAAAAATTGCTAACGTGACCGGATCTATGGCGGAAGAGATATTCAGGCTGGCAAGCCTTCTCGTGCTGTTAATCGGGCCGGAGGTTTCTATCGACCCAGCAGCAGAAGTGCATGTAGAACGCATCTTGTATGTTCCGACTTTTCTGCCAATGCGCCCTGGCGAACCAAGTGGCTGGGAATCGATTTCAAACCAAATCTCACAACTTCTCCGCAGCAAAAGAATTCGGCCAGATGAAGTTGTTGAGCGACAGCGAAATGCTGGGTGAAAGCGATCGAACGTGATGCCACCAACCGAAGGGCAGAAACAGCGCATCGCCCGCTTCCAGCTCGATAGTGGATACAGTAACTCTCTCGAACAATGGGAAGCGGTTGAAATCAGGCTTGTCAGGATCCACTTCGCTATATCCGCGCTTACGGCAATAAAGCCGGTCAGTCGCCAGCGGCGAAATAAGCTTGACCCTTTTACGCCCATAGAGCTGCGCGAGAAGCACGTTCTTTTGATCGTAGTGCAGCGGGGTTAAGGTATTTGCCGGCCCCATCCATAAGCCGAAAACCGCCTGATCGTCGCCTGCGTCGAAGAAGGCAGAATCGAACCGCAAATCTTGCGAGAGAGCGGCCAACTCAGACTGCGGAAGCGGTCGATACTGGGCGACAAGATAGGGTTCACCAGCCTCCGGCTGACGCTGCATTACATCGACAAAGTCGCGAATGCGCATGCTTCGGCGGTGGCCATCGCGATACACATCGAGTTCAACGTCTCCGAACTGTTCGGCAAAATACCCCGGCGACCATTTTTTAATTGCTGGCCAATTCCGCACGAAACCCTCCAACAATATGGGCTCGTTGGCCGCGTAATACCGCGAAAGAAAGGTTTCCGGGGAAATGTCAGTAGCGCGGTCGATGGCGCCAGCATTTGGTTTGAGAGCCCTCAGATCTGCAATCGCCGAGATGACGGCGGCCTGTTGCTCATACAGACGTAACGTCTCCGCCCCTGGAGGCGCAACTCGATTTGGTTTGGGCGATCCCCGGTTCATGAGAGAACTTCGATATTCACCGGCGGGCTGGTGTGTCGTGGCACCAGTCGACTCCAACTGCATGGTTGTTCGTGGCTGATGAACGGAATCGTCGCCGGTGTGGCCGTCGTCTCCTTCCTCGGGTGAGTTATACTTGACGATCGCTGCCTTGAGCCTCCGAAAGTGTTGAGAATTGTAGTAGGTTGGTCGAGGCCGTGCAAGGCAAACACGTCAGCAGCAGTATCACAATTACAACATGGGCCGATGGCATTGGCAGCACGCAGCAACGCTTCGTAGCGTTGCGTGCATTCCCCTGAGACGGTTGCGGAAAAAGTACCATAGACTCTCCGGCTCGTTAAAAGACGATTATGGATGTCACCACCGTGTCAGAAAACCGGCTACAGCTTCCAACACGTTCTATCGGATGTATCCAAACGCGGGAAAGCTTCGACAAATTGTCGGAGCCGTCGTCACTTGTCAAAGCGCCACTCGATAAAGATCGACAGCCCGCGTGCTCGCTCTCCATCTTCTTTGGCTCGACAGGCGTACTGTGCACTTTGGTACTGTTCTTGGCACCAAAAAGGAAATTTCGGGTTATGGCGCTCGCTTTTCAAAATTTTTTCATTCCGCCGAGTTGTGGACGGGCTACTGCCAAGAGGAGGTTCTTCGGTGAAGGCGAGTTTACTTTTTCGTTCAGCGTGCGGGAACTCGCTTAAGCCTTCGACAAGACGGTTTACTATAGCTTCCGGATCGGACATAACATGTGCTAACGACATTCAGCAGGTTTTGCTTAACAGATGCTCGGCGCAAGGCTTTTCAACGGCGGAGTGACTGCCAACACCGGTTTGACGCCAATAACACTAAATAATACAGATAGAACTAAATAATACTAGATAGAGAGGGATGGTTTGGTTTCCGTCCCCTGAGGTACACTGGCATACCATACCGAGGCTGGAGGGCCTGGGCCTGTCATCTCCCAGGACCATCCGGGACCGAGCCGAGTCGTTGTTGTTGGAAGTTGACGACGCCATAAATAAGTTCTTGCCCGCGCGAGGTTGCTGCGTATGATCAGTGGTGCTAGCCAGTCGACTATAAATGCATCTCAGGCGTGTGCTTATTACGCCACGGGCGAGGTGCGCTGGCGGGTGGTCGATGGCAGAGCGGTGCTGCTCGATCTCCTGAGTGGTGAATATGTCGTATTCGATCAAATAGCAACTTCGATGTGGAAGCTTCTGCTAACCGTACCGACTGAGCAGAGGGTTGCCGTCTTACAAGAACAATTCGATGCGCCAACTGCTTTGCTGAAGAAGGATATATCCGCCTTTACCAAGACCTGCCTCGAGCGTGGATTTATTCAAATCGAGCCGCTTCGACCTATTGAACATGTTTATAACCGTCCTATTCGAAAGTCGGTTCTCGCTCTGCGGGCTTGGTGGGCTCTTGGTGCCACCGCGTGCACACTGCGTGTGCGAGGGTTCCCCGCGACGTACAAGAATTATTCTCGGATGCCTAAACCTGCTTGCGACCGTGAACTCCCGGTCGATCTTCTAGTTCGTGCGCAACAGGCGTTCTCCAAAGCGGAAAATTTCTTTGTGATGAAAACCGCGCCGAAGGACTGCCTGCCAAGGTCTCTGGCGCTTTATCGGTTCCTGATCTTGATCGGCATTCCCGTGGAACATTGTATCGGGGTGTTGCGATACCCGTTTGGAGCGCATGCCTGGGTTGAATTTCAAGGCAAAGCCCTTTTCGATCAGCAGGATTATGTTCGGTCCTACGCAGTTCTGGCTCGTATGTGATTATGAGGCGATTCCTCGGCTATTGTTCCAGCGCTCATCCTTTGCGGTTCAGTAGTTTGCCTAACGCTCACAAGGTCGCGTCTTTGCAAATCCTCCACAGCGGCTACATTGCCAACCGAACTGACATGGTTGCGCGATTCGCGGATGTGGGAAGCAAAGTGGCGGGAGACGACGATGCCGGGATCTTCGCCCGCGCCTATGAACATTGGGGAAACGATCTGTCCCGCCACGTGCTCGGTGAGTATGCTCTTGCCGTTCACGATCTCGCGGACCGAAGTCTCGCTCTTTTCCATGACGAACTAGGGCTGGTTCCGTTGTTTTATTCGGCGACGCCCGGGGGCATCACCTTCTCGTCTCGCCTAGATGACCTCGTGCTCGAAGTAGGAACTGGGGAACTCGATGAGGAGTTCATCGCCGACTACTTTGCCCGGGGGGAGCACTTCGGCGATCGAACCCCTTATAGGGACATTCAACGGCTGCTCCCCGGCGAAAGCATCAGATATCGAACGGGAATGGTTCAGAAACATAATGCGTGGACGCTCGCGGAAATCGCTCGCCTCAGATACAGCAACCCACAAGATTACGCCGAACACCTGCGCCAGTTAGTCGGCGAAGCGGTCACCGCCGCTCTGCCCTCAATCGGACAGAAGACCTGGTGCGAACTTTCAGGTGGACTCGATTCCTCCAATGTTCTTTGTGTCGCGAATCAGCGTCGTGCCGGAATCGAGGCAGTGTCATTTATATATCCGCAGTCCTACTCGATGGACGAGCAGGAATGGATCAAGGTGGTTCTGCGGGAGGTTCCAGTCGCCTGGCATTCCGTAGACGTAGATTCGGCCAGGCCATTCACCTTATTGCCAGATGACTTTCAGGCCCAACCAAACGATTGGATCGTGCGTGCGGCGAAGAAGCAAGCTTATCTCAAGCTACTAACCGACAACGGGGTCAAGATTGTTCTTAGCGGCGAAGGAGGAGACTCGGTCTTCTTGGGAGACCTGCAGGAACCTTTCTTCTTAGCGGATTTGCTCCTGCGGGGCCAGTGGGGTCAACTCTGGAAGGAAATTCCGCCCTGGGCAAACGCCGTTCGTGGTGAAAGATCTTGGACCTTCGGATTTTTAACCTATGCTCTGCGCCCCGCTATCCGGCATCTGCGTTCCCAGACACTCGAGTACCGACGGATCCCGATCCCCTGGGCGGCCGAGTCATTTCGGAGACGAAAAAAACTAGATCAGCGTGGATTCAAGTGGTGGTTACCGGCGGCCTCCTTCGTGGGTGATGCCTATATGCAGCAGCGGATCATGCGTTCCGCCAGCATCATCAACACCCTCTATTACGACCTGCATGGGGATGTTGAGTTTCGCCATCCACTCATGTATCGGCCATTAGTCGAATTCATGACTGCGATTCCGTGGTCGGCTAAGGTCACTCCTGATCTGGATCGTGCCTTGCAGCGCCAGGCTTTTCGCGGCGTTGTTCCGCTGAAGACTCTGCAACGGCCGGATAAAGGCGGGGGCGACCAGGCAACCATTGACGGATTGGAAAACAGCCGTAAGTGGCATGCCGCACTTACGGAACAGCCGCGAATCGTAAGCCGAGGGTATGCCGATCTCGGGAAATGGAGAGCTGCCTTACAGCAAGCGCGTTTTGGCAAAAGCATCGGGCTTAAGTACTTTCAGGCCTCGGCCGATCTCGAAATATGGCTACAGCGGCTCGAAGGCGAAGCTTCCGAGGGCAAACACGTCTTAGAGCAACGGCCCGACCACATAACTCCGAATGCTGAGCGCCAGGAAGTGACTTGAAGGTGGCCCTTTAAGGGCGGCCTTTGAAAGTATCCCGATTTTGAAGTTCATGTTGACACAGCCACAGCCAGGTGTTGTATGCTGTGCGGGTGGTTAGCTCTGAGGATGAACATGAAGCTTAACGCCAAAAGGATTCTGTGTAAGGATCAGCCCTATCACTCGCCAACCATGATGAACCTAGGTGACGTTGCGGACGTAACCGCCGGACCAGCCGGTGCCGTGGCCGAGGAGTACGGAATCAACAGTTCCCAAACCTGTGCAGCGGCTCGGGTTGAGGAGTAGGGCCTTGCGTTGAAGAGCGCCTCGTAAGGTTTGTAGTTTTTCCAAACTTTTTCTGGAGGAAGATAACATGAAGCCCACCGCCAAAGATGTTCTATCGCAGGATCGGTCCTATCACACTCCAACCATGGGAATCGTAGGTGACGTTGCCGAACTTACCGAGGGACCTACCGCCACCGTGGCGGAAGACTACGGACAAAAGAGCGCCAGAAGTTCCGCGCCCGCTCGAGTTGACGAGTAACTGTCCGGCCCAGGATTCCATCTCGTGCCGCAGCGATGAGCGTGTCGGCAGGGGCGGTGGTTTGCCTTCTTGCCGATTGGTTCCGGATACGCGCGACAGACCTATACGTGTGCGAGGCGATTCGCGATGAACGCGAGGTGCATGGGCGTGATCTCGCTGTCCAGCGACCTCTTGGCCCGGGAGATTCCGATCATGGAGTCTCTCCGGCTCTCCTCGTGCGACGATGCTGTGGGGCCGTGGATTCATCGGTCTCTCTGGGCCGGTGATCACCCGAAAGCCGAACCAATCAAGGACGAGGTGCGCGAGCAATTTCCTTATCTCGACCAAGTCACTTCCGACAACTTTCGCACCGAGCAGATACTCTCGGTGCGAATTTTTTGTGCGTCCCGAGGCGGTTACATCCGGCCTCATCGCGATTGGACGGGATCGGAACGTGCCTTCACCCGCCTGCACATACCATTGCAGACGAATGGCGAGGCGTTAAACTCCGAGGACGATTCGGTTTACCACATGGGAGTAGGCGAGGTCTGGTACCTCGACGGTAGCCGTCCGCACTGTGGAGGGTGTTTCCACGAATCCCCGAGGATTCACCTGATTCTCGATTTTGCTCCAGATATTCCTCTGACAGAACTCTTCCGCGACAGCGCCTGTATTTCTGCCGCCCCTCAGCCCACGACAGTTAACCGTGATCCGCTAACATCCCGGCAGCTTGAGGCCATTCACGGGCTCGCTGGCATCGTCACGGAGAAAAACCTTTCGCCCACCCTCAACTTGCTCAGCCTGGTGCATTTCGATCGACAGGTAACCTCCGCTTCAGCGTACGACTGGTTGATCACAATTGCCGGGCAGTCTCCGGACCCGGCGCTGCTCTCTCGCGCGAAGCAATTGAAGAGCGCGTACCTCGGACCCGGTTGGTCGTGACTATGAACGATGGTGGCGTTATTTGCACTTCCGGGACGCAACTTGTAGGCCGTCTGTCCATTGACCCACAGCGGCTGGCGCCCGAAATCAAAGCTACCGAATCCTTTCCCATGGACCCCTCTGTCGGCTACGGGGTGGGCAGTTGGTGCAAATGCCTGGTGTGGGCCAGCAAAATGGGGCCGCTTGATACCGCAAAGTCCGGGCTGGCAGCCAGTTTGCCCATGCTCATGGCCGCCATCCACGAGACGTTCCGGGTGGAGGCCATCAACCACCTGCAGATCTTCTCGATCAAGGGCAGGGGCTTCATTTTGCCCCATCGCGATTGGGTTCCTGCGCGCCCACTCCATACACGTCTGCATATCCCGCTTCAAACCAATGAGCAATGCCTGCACGCGGAGGAAGCCTCCGTCTTCCACATGTCCGAAGGTGAGGCGTGGGTTGTCGATGCCAGCCTCACGCACAGTGCGGCCAACTTCTCGGAGGCAAACAGGATCCATGTCGTCGTCGACTTCGACCCCGAAGTGCCTGTGCACGAGCTGTTTCGCGTCCCTGGCAATTGCGAATCGGCGCCTTTTGAGAGTATCGATCGGCCAAAGCCCACATCCGATAGCCTTGATGCGATCTATGGATTGGCCGAGATCGCCTCTGCCAGGAATTTTCAGCGGATCGCCGATATGCTCGCAACCGTTCACTACGACCGGCAGGTGAATTGCGCCGCCATGTACGATTGGCTCTCCGAGATTGCCCACCGCTCCGGTGAGGCAAAACTGGTGGACCTGGCTGCAGTTTTGCAGCGCCGCTATCTTGGTCCCTTTGATTTCTGAGAGTAGTTTGGCGGATCTCCGAATTCCAAGTCTGTGGGATTGGTTTTGTAACCGCTGTTAAGCTCCATTTCGCGCTGATGAATACTCCGACATTGCGGGCCGCTTGTGGTTGCTGCTGCCGCTGGCTTTTGCCCGTCTGGGAAACTCCGCTAAAGCCGAAGAGCACAAAACATGTTGCATACTCCTTGCCGGTCATCTCCACATCAGGATCAACTGCGGTAATGCGATAGATGAGCCGCTCAACAGGAGCCAATGGCCCTCAATGTCTTGTTTGCTGCGCGAGCGGCCCTACAAGCAAAGTAGATACTTACACACCAAGGAGCGATCACGCCGATCAAAACGATCCACATCGACAGCGGCCTTGGTACTGCGAAGTGATCGCGCAAATACAGACCAAGCCCATTAAACGCCCCATAGAAAATGCCAAGCGTAAACAACGGGGACGATGGATGCCACAGCAGCCTGCTTAGGTGGGGTTGGATGTTCTTGGACGGGTTGCGGAGGGCGACTGCCCCTGTAAACAAGAATGTAGACGCTTGCTAGAAAGGCCAAGAATATAATCGTCAAAACATGCTCTCAAAATTGTTCATCGTGTCGGGCCTTGGCGTAGGGCCATAGTATGACACGTTGATGACTGGCGCGAACATCCTTTATCATTCAGAGTTTTCATTTGCTAGGTTTTCGGTAGTGTCAATTGTCGCACTCGGAAGAAAAAAGCGCCGGGAGATTCCCGGCGCACGCACCCTATGCAAGTGATTTGGACTAATAGTTCATTGAAGATCCCTTGGCTGCGGGTACATCCTTGGAAGTCATGTCAAATGTGAGCATGAACCCGTTTGTTCCCTTGAACTCATACGGCTTGGGTCCCTCCCTGTATGTTTCGATTTCGTTCGGCATCATAACAAAACCGTCATTGCGCGGCGTACCCCAATACTTGACGTTCGTAAGCACGACTGGCTCGTCAGTCATTCCCTGAAATCGCGCCAACTTAATCTCTGCCGTCTTGCCGCCGTTTAGTGTGGCGTGCGCGTGGTCTTTGTCGAACGTCCAGGTATCGATATTGCCTTCGGCGATCTGCAGTGATTTCCACTTCACCGGAAACACATGCCCGATGATTTCCCCGAGCGCCTGGCGTTGTTCGGCGGTTGCCCCTTTATCGAACGTCACCTGCGCC
>Ga0302179_10001712_pt1 | contig 13063 bp, 13 predicted proteins | sample I_Palsa_E3_1_FD_198788 | JGI IMG/M metagenome (GOLD analysis project Ga0302179, IMG submission 198788) | Peat permafrost microbial communities from Stordalen Mire near Abisko, Sweden - I_Palsa_E3_1 | ecosystem: Environmental > Terrestrial > Soil > Palsa > Peat permafrost | place: Sweden...
TCGCCTCATCAATGAGGCTGGCAAAAGCCAATTCGTCAAGTTTCATTGGCGGCCGAAATTAGGTAACAGTTCAGTGTTGTGGGACGAGGCGGTCAAGATTAACGGCGCCGATCCGGATTTTCATCGTCGTGACCTCTGGGAAGCAATCGCGTCGGGTGATTTCCCCGAGTACGAACTTGGCCTCCAGATTTTTGATGAGAAGACCGCCGACAGCTTTGAATTCGACGTCCTCGATGCCACGAAGATCATTCCCGAGGAAATTGTGCCGCTGCAAATGGTCGGTAAGATGGTGCTGGATCGCAATCCTGACAACTTCTTCGCGGAGACGGAACAGGTTGCATTCTGTCCCAGTCATATTGTTCCGGGCATAGATTTTTCAGAAGATCCCCTGTTGCAGGGTCGGCTGTTCTCTTATCTCGATACTCAATTAAGCCGTCTTGGCGGTCCCAATTTCCATCAGTTGCCGGTAAATGCTCCGAAGTGCCCATTCCACAATCTGCAACGCGATGGCATCCATCAAATGTCTCTGCAGGCTGGGCGCATAAGCTATGAGCCGAATTCTCTTGATCCAGCCGCACCGCGCGAGTCGGCACAGCGCGGATTTACTACTTCGGCGCGCTCCGTGACAGGAAACGCAGTTCGCGCGCGCTCCGAGTCTTTTTCCGACCATTACTCGCAGGCGCGACTCTTTTTCCAATCGATTACGCCTCCCGAGCAGAAACACTTGGCCCACGCTTTGACCTTCGAACTTTCGAAGGTAGAGACAGAGGCAATTCGGTTAAGAATGTTGGGGCATCTTGAACTTATCGATCCCGCATTGGCAGACACTGTGATCGCCGCCATGGGTGCCGAAGGAAAAGCGGAAAAAATCAAGCCCGCCAAAGCTCCCGTGGACCTCGAGCCAAGCCCGGCGTTGCGACTCTATGGCAAGACCAAACCGACGCTGGCTGGGCGAAAAGTGGGTGTGTTACTCGCAAGCGGGTTCGATGGCCGGATCAAAACAGATTTAACAGCGCAAATTGAGAAGGAAAGCGCCACAGCTGCCATCGTGGCCTCAAAGATTCAAGGCGAAGTCGATTCGCAGGGTAGATTGCATCCTGTGGATATGGCCCTCTGTGGAGCGCCATCCGTGCTGTTCGATGCCATCGTGATACTGGCCGGTGCGGAAGGTGACAAGAAGTTGGCGGACGATCCGAATGCCAGTAATTTTTTGCTGGACGCAATCCGGCATTGCAAAGCCGTAGGTTTTTCGGGTATTCCGACCTTATCAAAAAAAGTCGAGCTTGCCGAAGAACCCGGCGTGGTAGACATCACTGCCAAGGCGGGAGTGAAGGACTTTATCGGTGCTGGACGCACTGGACGCTTCTGGGAGAGGGAAACGGAGCAATAACAGGCCGACCGCAGACACTCGAGAGATGAGGCGTGCGGAGCTCGGTTTCAGTGAGCTGAAAGCTAATGGCTTCCCTTGACCACCACGGCGTGCGCCGGCTGCGCTATGTTCAATGACCAGTTGACGCTGCGGATAAACGGCTCCGGATAAACTCCGATCACGATCGTTGCCAGCGCAGTCACACCCACTGCGCAACGCATTCCGAAACTCACGGGCAGCCGTTCGGTTTCCATGGGCGCCCGCATCAACATCGAATTCGCAATCTTCAGGTAGTAATAAAGTCCGAAAAGCGAATAAATCACGCCCAGCGAAGCCAGCCCGTAATGACCGCTTTCGATGAGGCTAAGAAAAATGTAGTACTTGCCAAGAAAGCCGGCGGTTGGCGGGATACCGGCAAGTGAAAGCAGGAAGAGCAGCATCAACGTGGCTTCAACCGGAGCACGCTTGTAAAGCCCCGCCATATCGTCGATCTCATCGCCAATCACATTGCGCTGTCGCAACGAAGTAATCACCGCAAAGGCGCCGAGATTCATGAACGTATAGACAAGCAAGTAGATCAGAATTCCTTTAAACCCATCGTAGAATGCCGGTGCGCCAACCGGCGAAGATACCATAGCCACGAAGGCCAATAGCATGTAACCCACGTGCGCGATCGAAGAATAAGCGAGCAGCCGTTTGGTATTCGATTGCGTAAGCGCGGCGAAGTTAGCGCCGGTCATGGTGGCAATCGCAATAACCACAATGATTGGCGTGTAAACCGATCGCAGCGGAAACAACCCGTACACTAGTATGCGCAGCAACATGGCCCAAGCTGCAGCTTTCACGGCCACCGACATGAAGCCGGTTATGCTTGTCGGCGCGCCTTCGTAAGCGTCCGGTGCCCACTGATGAAAGGGTACGGCCGCGATCTTGAAGAGCAATCCCGTCATCGTCGTGAGCAACGCAATCACAACTACCGGATTGTGGGGGTTCTGGGCCGACACCGCCCGCTGGATGTCTTGTAGATTTGTGCTGCCGGCAAGTCCGTAGAACAGGGAAAGGCCGTAAGCAAAAATCCCCGATGAGAATGCCCCAAGCAGCAGATACTTCAGCGCAGCTTCATTCGAGCGCCGATCGCGGCGCAAAAAGCCAACGAGCACGTAGGTGGAAATCGCCATCAGCTCCAGTCCGATGAAGATCAGAACGATGTCGACTCCCGCCGCCATGCACATCATTCCGACTAGCGAAAGCAGTAGTAACGCATAGTATTCCCCGTGGTTTTCATCCTCCATGTCGAGATAGTGCACTGACCCTACGATAGCGATAGCCGCTCCGGCCAGAAACAGATACCAGAAGTACATAGCGAAGCGGTCAACCCATAGCGAGTGATAGAATCCCCTCGTACCAACCGGCAGCATTGCCTGAATCTGCCATACACATACGGCCGCAAACAGTACGCCCACCAAGGCTGTCGCGGCATTGATCCATTTCGCTCCGCGCGGAATCATCAAATCGATCAGTAGAATGCCGAGCGCGAAAATGGTGAGCTCCACCATCGGCAACATTAACCGGTATTCCGTTGGCGAAAGGCCTCGCACTCAGTTTCTCGCTTTCGGTTCGATGACGTTCGATCTGGCCGACATCTCCGTAGCGGAGGCGGGCGCGACCTGCGCGTTCACCTCGGCATTCGCATTTGACTTGTCATGAATCGTCTGCACAATTTGATTGACCGGTTGTTCCAGGATCTGGAAAAACGGTTTGGGATAAATGCCGATCCATAACGCCATGATGATCAGAGGCGCAAAGATCAGGATTTCGCGCGGCGTGAGATCGTGCAACTTTTCATTCTTCGCGTTCGTGACCGTCCCGAAGAAAACGCGCTGGTAGAGCCACAAGAGATAGGCCGCTGCCAGAACCACGCCAGGAGCGGCCCATGCCGCCCATTTCCAGTTCGCGGTGAACGCTCCTTGCAGGATAGTGAACTCCCCGACGAAACCATTCAGCAGCGGCAGTCCCATCGAAGAAAGAAACATGATCATGGTTATCGTCGCGTAAATCGGCATCACGCTTGAGATGCCTCCATATTCGGCTATCTCACGGGTGTGCCGCCGTTCGTACAAAATCCCGACGATCAGGAACAACGCACCGGTCGATATGCCGTGATTGACCTGCTGCAGCACTGAACCGGTTAATCCCATAGGATTCAGCGCAAAGATTCCCAGGGTGCAGAAACCCAGGTGACTGACGGACGAGTAAGCCACCAGTTTTTTCATGTCCTTCTGCATGAGCGAAACCAAAGCGCCATAGATGATGCCGATTAGCGACAAGCCTATAACCCAGCTTTGTACTTTCGGGCGCGAGACGACCGACGGAAAAAACGGCAGCGAGAACCGCACGAAACCATATGTTCCCATCTTCAGCAAAACACCTGCCAGGATGACTGAACCAGCAGTAGGCGCTTCGACGTGCGCATCCGGCAGCCAGGTATGAAACGGAAACATTGGAACCTTAATGGCAAACCCGATAAAGAAGGCGACAAAGAGCCAGACAGCATAGTGGAAGGGAACGAGCGGCGCCGTTTTATAAAGCTCCGGAATGCTGAAGGTGAAAATGCCAGTGACGGTGTGGTGATGAAAGTATAGGAACAAGATGCCGAGCAGCATCAATACAGAACCAAGTAATGTATAGAGGAAAAACTTGATGGCCGCGTAAAGCTTGTGTGGCCCACCCCAGATGCCGATCAGCAAATACATCGGCACCAGCATCGCCTCCCAGAAAACGAAGAAAAGAAAGAAATCGAGCGCCATGAAAACGCCAAGCATTCCCGTCTGCAAGACGAGAAACCAGACGTAATATTCCTTTACCCGGTTCTCGATTGCGGCCCACGAAGAAAGAATCGAAATCCAACCGAGCAGCGTGGTCAGCATGATCAGCAGAAACGAGATGCCATCAATCCCCAGGTTATAACCTGCGCCGATCGAGGGGATCCAGTTGTTTGGCGTGCCCTCCAGAAATTTAAATTGCTGGGTAGCATCAAAGCGCTGCGCCCAGAACATCGGCACCAGAGGGAGCGAAATGAGGAAGCCGCCCAGTGCGAAGACGTTCGCAATCCAGCGGATCGCGTCCTTGTTTTCCTTCGACACGAAGAGGAGCACAAGCGCGCCGACGAGCGGCGTGATGAGAATGATGGAGAGAATATGACTCTGCATAAAAGCGATACTTGCCGTGCACTCGCACCTGGTTAACCAAGTTTGGAAGTGCACGCCAAGTGGCGATTACTCACTTCCAAACGTAATAAACACCGAATCCAAGCAATCCCGCGACCATAACCAACGCATACCATTGCACCAAGCCCCATTCGAACAAGCGCGTTGGATAAGAGGCGAGACGCGCAAGAATTGCTGGACCGTTAACTCCCAAGCCATCGATGATCCACCGATCCCACCAGGTCGAAAGCGTAGCGATAGCGCGCGTCACCCAGGCTACATCGTTGACCGCTCCGTCGATGATCTTAACGTCGAACCACGATGCTGCGTCACCCGCACCCAGCACGCCAAGCCGAATGGGCCCAACCTTGCGTCGTCCTGTAAAAACGTAGTCGTAACCCTCGTCGACAAACCACTTGTTAAAGAGCAGACGGTACAGCGGCGGAGATTTGACCGCCATGGGCTCCGCATAATCCTTTCGAGCGTAGCCATAGTAGGCGCGCGCCATCCCCCAACCCACACCCGCTGCGGCGAGCGATATGAACATCAGCACGTACTCTGCCTTATCCGTGTGTTCCGCCTCTTTCTCGCCCGCCGCCAACTGCGCTGACTTACCCTCTTCTTCGAATACGACGGCTTCGCGCGCGAATACCGGTTCGACAAACGTGGCCAAATTTGCCGAGCCGCCCAGGCTATGCGGCCAACTCAACCAGCCTGCGGCAATGGAGCAGATTGCGAGGACTACGAGCGGCACTGTCATCGATTTCGGCGACTCATGCACACGATGTTCGGCCTCGCGGCTCATCCGCGAGGGACTATAGAAGGTCAGATACATCAGTCTGAACATGTAAAATGCGGTCATCAGAGCCGTGCCATAACCGACAAACCATAAAATGCGATAGGCCGCGCTCTCTTGGGTATAGGTTTGCCAAAGTATTTCGTCTTTGGAGAAAAAGCCGGCAAAGGGGAAAACGCCCGCGATCGCAAGCGTGGCCACCAACATCGTCCAGTATGTTGTCGGAATGCGTTTACGCAGGCCGCCCAGGTTGCGCAAATCCTGCTCGCCGCTCGCCGCATGGATTATGGAACCCGATCCAAGGAAGAGGAGAGCCTTGAAAAATGCGTGTGTGAACACATGAAACACTCCTGCGGCAAAGGCGCCCACGCCGAGCGCCAGAAACATGTATCCGAGCTGCGAGACGGTGGAGTAGGCTAGCACGCGCTTGATATCGTTTTGCACGAGCGCGATCGATGCCGCGAATACCGCGGTGAGAGCGCCAACGACGGCTACTACAAGCATTGCCTTCGGCGCCAGCACGAAGACGGCATTCGAGCGCGCGACCAGGTAAACGCCGGCGGTCACCATGGTCGCAGCGTGGATCAACGCCGAGACGGGTGTCGGACCCTCCATGGCATCGGGCAGCCAGACGTAGAGCGGAAATTGCGCCGACTTGCCGCAGGCTCCGACAAAGAGGAGCAGGGCGGCAACCGTTAGAACCGAATCGCCGATTGCGAACTGCCCGCTACGAGCGAGAGCGTTAATTTCGGTGAAGCGAAAAGATCCCAAATACCAGGAAAGTGTGAGCGCCCCAAGAATGAAGCCGGCATCCCCAATACGATTTACGAGGAATGCCTTGTTGGCAGCGGTCGAAGCCGAGTTACGGTGAAAGTAAAAACCGATCAAAAGATACGAGCACAAGCCGACGCCTTCCCATCCCACAAACAAGAGCATGTAGTTATTAGCGAGGATGAGCATAAGCATCGAAAACATGAATAGATTCATGTATCCAAAAAAGCGGTAGTAACCGTGTTCGTGCGCCATATATCCAGTGGAGTAGATGTGGATCAGCATGCCGACGCCGGTTACAAAGAGCAGCCAGATGGAAGACAGGGGATCAAGGAGGAAGCCGGCATCCACGTTAAATGGAGCTGGAGTGCCATCGCGCTTCGTAAAATCAAGATGGCCGTCGCCGGTGCCAAGCCAGGTATAGAAAATTCTCTGAAACGGCCGTCCCGTACCGTGTGCGAAGTGACTGTATTCGTTCACGGTGAAGCAAGCGGAGACGAACGCCAAAACGACGACGCCAACGCAGACGGCGCTGACGGTTGAGTTCTGCAGGCGCCGGCCGAACAAAAACATGATCACCGCCCCAAGGGCCGGAAGGATCGGAATCAGCCAGATGTGGTTAAGAAAGAACATGTCATCGGTTAGCTGATCATTCGTCTTTCATCGAGCGACGAGAAACAGCGGTTTTTCTACCATTTCAACAAATCAATTTCATCCACGTTAATCGTCTCTTTGTTACGAAAAAAGGCGATCAAAATGCCCAGCCCCGCGGCAGCCTCGGCAGCGGCATCCACAGTGATAAAGATGGAAAACACCTGACCATTCAGGTTTCCCCACATCCGCGAGAACGCTACCAGATTCAGATTCACCGCATTCAGAATCAATTCGATCGACATCAGCACAATCACCACGTTGCGGCGTGTGAGCACACCGATGACACCAAGCACGAACAGTGCCGCGGCTACGACTAGATAGTGAAATGTGGTGATCGGAACCATATTTTCGAACTCTACATCTTCTTTTTCGTCATGATGACCGCTCCCAAGATCGCCACCAGCAACAACAAGGACGCTATCTCAAAGGTGAAAGTGTACTGACCGAAAGTGTATTGACCCATCTTGCCGCGTTCACCATAGAGCATGGTGGCTATCTCCTGCGTGTTCGACGACTCGCGGAGCGTCATCAAGCGATCCGGAAACAGCGCCTTACCTTTTACGAATGCGAACACGAACAACGCCATCAGCGCGCAGGCGGCAGAGACTCCAGCCGGCCATATGCGATTGAAGCGCCGTTCTTTCGATACGCGTTCGATGTTTACCAGCATGATCACAAAAAGGAATAGCACCATGATGCCGCCCGCGTAGACGATGATCTGCGTGGCGGCAACGAAGGGAGCGTACAACATTAAGTACAGGCCCGCCACCGAGAGGAGGGTCACAATCAGCGCGAGTGCTGAATGTACCGAGTTCCGGCGGGTGATTACGAATACGCCGCCAGCGATGGCCAGTCCCGCCAGCAGATAAAAAAAGAACGGCGTCGCGACCGGAGCCATCCCCGGATCGATCGTCGTGTTCAGAGCCGAGTTCACGACGGGGTTCATGAAATGATCACCCCCACGATAGCGGTCGCGATTAGTACGCCAAGCGAAATGGGCAGCAGTACCTTCCAGCCGACTCTCATCAGCTGATCAAAGCGGTAACGCGGCCACGTCGCACGATACCAGATGAAGAGATACATAAAGATGGCGACTTTGAGCACAAACCAATATACGTAATCGATTCCTTCGCTGAATCTTGCCGCGATACTCGTATCGGCGGAACGGCCCGCAACTGCGATCAAAAGCAGCAAAAGGGCAATCGAGCCGAGCAACGACGCAAAAACACCCAGCCCGATCCGCTGAATTCTAAAGAACGAATGTGCCGGCATCCGCGCCGTGCCAAAGCCCGCAATCGCCGCGAGGCCAAGGAAAGTCAAACCCGGGAAAAGCGAGAATGTAAACTGCCACGCCGGCGCTTGCAGCAAATTCGGAAACGGACGCATCCATCCGCCAAGCCAGAGCGTGACCGCGATTGAAGAGACCGCAATCATAGCCGCGTATTCGGCGAGCATGAACAGCGACCAGCGCAGCCCACTGTATTCGGTGTGGTAGCCGGCGGTCAGTTCCGATTCCGCTTCGGCCATGTCGAACGGCGCGCGGTTGGTCTCGGCAATCATGGCGATAGCGAAGATCACGAATGCGAGCAGGCCGAGCGGGAAAAACTTGAAAATGAACCATATACCCTGTTGCTGCTGCGCCTGCACGATTCCGATCATGCTTAGCGTACCCGTGCCCGTCGAGTTGAGGCTGGTCATCAGAACCGCCGAAACGACGGCCAGTCCCATCGCGACCTCATAGGAAACCATCTGCGCGGTCGACCGCAGCGCTCCGATCAGGGGATAGTGGGAGTTCGAGGCCCAACCTGCGACAACTATGCCGAGCGCGCCGAGCGATGACACCCCGAGCATAAAGAGGATGCCGATGTTCATATCGCTTACCGCTTGCGAAGGGCCGAACGGAATGACCGTATAAACTGCGAACGCCGCGAGCAGACCGATCAGAGGGGCGACCCAGAAGACAAACTGGTCGGCTTCGGCTGGAATGATATCTTCTTTCAGCATCAGCTTGAGCGCGTCGGCGATCGGCTGCAGCAAACCATGCGGGCCAACGCGCATCGGGCCCAGCCGAATCTGGAAGTGCGCCAGCGCCTTGCGCTCGATCCAATTCATGGCAACCACCGCGACCGACACTCCCGCGAAAATAATGAGCACATAAATCAGCGCCCAAAACTGGTTTCCTGCCTGGCCCGGCGTCACCGTGCTTCCGAGATACGACATCACGAAATTGAGCATCAGCGGTCAACCTCGCCGAGCACGATATCGATCGTGCCAATCACGGCAACGACGTCGGCCACCAACAAGCCTCGCACCATGATGTCAAGCGCCTGCAAATTGACAAACGATGGCGGACGCACGCGCAGGCGATACGGCTGCGTTGATCCGTCGCTGACGATGAAATATCCGAGCTCTCCTTTCGGAGCCTCGATCGAATGATAGATTTCGCCCACCGGAGGCTTGATCACCTTCGGAACCTTTGCCATGATCGGGCCTTCGGGAATCACATTGACGGCTTGTTCGATGATGCCGAGCGACTGCCGCATTTCCGCCATGCGGACCAGGTATCGATCGTAGGTATCGCCCTTGGTGCCGACCGGAATTTCAAAATCGAAGTCGGAATAGGCCGCATAGGGCTGCGCCTTGCGTAAATCCCACTTCACCCCGCTGGCGCGAAGCACGGGCCCGGTCACGCCGAGGGCAATGGCGTCGGCGGCCGAAATCACGCCAACATTTTTCGTGCGCTCCATCCAGATGCGGTTGGTGGTGAGCAGCGCCTCATATTCATCGATCTTGGGCGCGACGAAGGTTAAAAACTTCTTTACGTCCTTTTCGAAACCAGCATAAGTTTCATACTGGCAGCCGCCGATGCGAAAAGCATGCGTAGTCAGGCGCGCCCCGCAGTACCTTTCGAAGATTTTCAGAATTTCTTCCCGGTCACGAAAGGTATAAAAAAGCGGCGTCATCGCTCCGATATCGAGCGCGTGTGTGCCCAACCAAAGTTGATGACTCGCAATGCGATTAAGTTCAGTGAGAATCACACGAATATATTTCGCGCGGGGCGGAGCTTCCACGTTCAAGAGCTTTTCAACCGCTTCGCAGTAGCCCAACCCGTTCGACACCGCAGCCACATAATCCATCCGGTCGACATAGGGATTGAACATCGCGTAGGTGCGATTCTCGGCGATCTTTTCTACGCCGCGATGCAGGTATCCGATGACACATTCGGTGCCGAGAACTCTCTCGCCATCAAGCTTAAGGATGACGCGCAACACGCCGTGCGTAGCCGGGTGCTGCGGCCCCATATTAATGATGAGTTCGTTCGAATCAAGATATGGCTTCTCGGACAGCCAACGCTTCGAGACATCCTGCGTGCCGTCATTTGTGGGAGCGTTCATTGTCCGCTCTCGATTCCGAGGTTGATCTGCACCCACTCTTTATCCTGCTGCAGGATGTCATAATCCTTGCGCAGCGGATGGCCTTTCCATCCGTCGGGTAAAAGAATCCGCTTCAGGTCAGGATGGCCTTCGAACTGAATGCCAAACATGTCGTAAACTTCGCGCTCCAGCCAATTCGCCGTTGCCCAAATAGAAACACACGAGGGGATCGAGGCGCCGTCGGCGATCTGCGTCTTGACTCGCATCCGCTCATTGCGGGAGAAAGAATAGAGTATCCATATCACGTCAAATTGTTTTTCACGTTTCGGATAATGCACGGCCGTGACATCGACGCAGTAATCAAACTGTTCGCCGTCTCGCAACAGGCGCAGAATATCGGGGATCAGCGATCGGTCAACACTCAGGTAGTTTTGCCCAAGATACGTCAGCGCTTCGAGCGCCGAGCCGTATTGGCTCTTGTATTTCTCTACCATGGGGGAGATCCACGGCACTGGAACCGGACTGGCAGACGTGGCGGCTGCCGCGGGTTTGGCAGGCGCAACCGGCTGGGCAGGCGGGGCGGGCGTTTTGACTTCCTCGGCCATGTTGGGTTTATCGTTAAAAAGCCGCGCCGGTGTTTTGAGAGAACTACCCTTCTAACAGTTGCCGGTGTCACCGTCAATGAACTGGCGTCAGCGATTGATGCTCAAGACCACTGCCAGAGTTTTCTCTGCCAGACATCGCTAACGCCGGCCGACCTGAAAGCTCTGAACCAAATCGCGGATTCGAACCGCGTCAGCCTTGCGGTGGCCGTGACTCGTGATCGGATCCGTTCCGCCGGTCGATTCAATCAAAATGTCGGACCAAAAGATTCCCGTCGAAATCTTCACCGAGGCGACCTGAGAAATCGAAATGCTTTCCTCGCTCGAACCGAACAGGCGCTTCTTCACGCGACTCACATGCAATGGACTGACTACGATCCGCGTCGGAAAGAAAAGGTTACCTTTCGTCCAGCGGCTGGCAACAAAGCTCTCGTCCGAAGCGGCGGGATTCGGGCTCGCCAGATTTGCGTCCGGAGAACTCAGACCCATTCCAGCGCTCCCTTCTTCCAGATCCACACATAACCGATGATCAAGATGCCCAGAAAGACCAGCATCTCGATCAACCCAAAGACGCCCAGGGCTTTGAATTTCACAGCCCAGGGGAAAAGGAAGATCGTCTCCACATCGAAGATCACAAACAATATGGCGATGATATAAAAACGAACCGTGTAACGCCCGCGCGCCCCATCGTAAGGGTCGATTCCGCATTCGTACGCCATTAATTTGGCGCGGTTGGGATTTTGCGTGCGAACGAGTTTCGCGATCAGCAACGTAGCCGGAATTAAAACGCCGACGACGGCAAGAAAGATGAAGACGGGAACGTAATTTTGCGGCATAAGACCCCACGACCAACGCGACAAGAGCAAAGATCGAATAGTAACGCCGAAATCGCCCGTCTTCAAGGAGTCGGCATTATCGTGTCAGGGCCTCAAATCCAGAAAATCATCATCACGCGGTCCGATCGGGCAGAACGAAAATCCGGCGGGCTAACTCGGAGTCGAGGGTCTCCGCACGGTACAGTGTTCCGAGCACGCCGCCTTTCCAAATGAGAAGATCGGAATTCCGCTCGGCAAACTCTTCCCAAGTCTGTGGCGGCCCGGCGCGCGCGATACGTTCGCGTATCAGAAGCAGATAAACCCACGTAATCGTCTCGTGGTAGCGATCCGCTTTACCTTGCGCGGCCGCGAAACGCTGTAAGGCCGCGGAGAATTTCTCGAGCGCCTCCAGCGCCGAATAGCGGCGCAAATATTCAAACGCCAGCCGGACATGGTCGACGTGATGAAAACTGTCGGGAGCGGTGGCTCCGCTTTCGAACTGCGCTATCAGATCATCGCTACTCATGTGGGCTCCTGGTCACAGGTCGGCCGGGGCTTCCCCGCCATGACGGCCCACGTTGCGGCGGCGTAAACCACAAGCGTACCGACGTCATACCATGCATGAAGAAGATGAAGTAGGACCGCAAAGGCCAGCACGGCGATGAGCGTCCGGCCCCCCACCTGAGTGGCGCGTGGGATGAGGAAGAGGAGGACGGCGACGATCTCGGCTAACGCGAGAGCCAGGCGGATAAAGTCGGGCAAACCGGTGCGTGCGAAGTCGCGGGCGGCTGCGTGAGAGAAGGCGAAACGCAACGATGCTTCCATGATCACGAGGCCTAATACCCATTGCAGGAGAGATAAGGCAGCAGGCAAACGGTTTTTGGTCATTTCTTCTTCTCCGGATTTTTTTTGTTCAAAGACGAATGCTGCGAGTGCCGCTTTATTTCCTTCAGGCGGTGGCTGGCGCTCGAGTCCAGATCGAGAGCGTAGAACCTCTTGAGGTCGTGAATGCGTTTGAGGGATTCTTCGCTAAATGGAACCTTTCCATCGAAGGCATGAAGCACAATGCCTTCGAGCAAATCACCCAGAGACATGTCGTGATATTCGGCCAAGGCCTTAAGCACTTTGAGAAGCCGCTTTTCCATCCGGACACCGGTTTGCACACGTTCGATAAATAGCTCTGCATCGTCGATCATCCTACCAATGTACTATGGTACATAAGTACACTGCAACCCGCCGCCGCGCCGTCAAAGACCCGGCCTTCCAGCGATGTATTCAGCGCTGGCTGTGAGAAAATATTCGGGACCGGTCGCAACGAAACCAACCGCTGCGCGCTCGTCTTGCGAGCCGCTGAGGCCGCACTAGGAGGTGATACTGAGTGTGCCGGAATATCAAAACCCTGTTCAACTTCGATCCGCCTGTTACCGATGAAGAGGTTCGAGCCGCCTCGATTCAGTTTGTCAGAAAGATCACCGG
>Ga0302179_10001715_pt1 | contig 13047 bp, 11 predicted proteins | sample I_Palsa_E3_1_FD_198788 | JGI IMG/M metagenome (GOLD analysis project Ga0302179, IMG submission 198788) | Peat permafrost microbial communities from Stordalen Mire near Abisko, Sweden - I_Palsa_E3_1 | ecosystem: Environmental > Terrestrial > Soil > Palsa > Peat permafrost | place: Sweden...
CTGCCCTGTCACGGCAGAGGCCGCGGGTTCGAGTCCCGTCGTCCCCGCCATTCCTTTCAGCAATTTACCATGCCCTGCTGAAAACGCATGGTTCACAAGAGGAAGGGTTGGAGCCCGCTCCGGCGCAGTTGTCTGTATAGCGAGAGCGATCTATCCGACCGGCCGACCGCCCATCGCCCCTTGATAATTTCTTGACCAGGAAACTTGATCTTGCTCCTAGCTATGGCGCCTGGAAAGCTACACTGCGCGTGGGCGTTCCGTTAGTCGTTACCACCCGAACTGTGCCGGTAGTCGCGCCCTTAGGGACGTTGGTCGTGATTTCGGAACTAGAAGCTACTCGAACGTCAGGGCCTTGCGCTCTGCAGCCTTCAGACGCAGGTCCCGGCTTGCGGCACAGGGTCTGCGCAACCTAGGCCGGGCCGCCGCTAAAGGGATGCCACCGGTCTAGGCTGAGTGCGCCCGGGCTTTGCCCTTGGTTGAAGCTTGCCTTGTACGGCTATTCTCGCTGCTGGCGGAGTCGGCGGGCAACTCGACCAGGTCACTCCAGAAGGAACTCGCAGCATTGACTGCGGTGACGCCGATCTGGCCGGCGCGGGGAGTGCCTGGCTCTCCGACCCACGCGACCAGAAACGGTTCGATTCGGCCTGATCGCGCCAGGCTGACCTGAGCGCCAATGCGCAATTTAGCGTGAATGCCTCGCAGCTGGGCTCCTTGTGCGCTCACGTCCACGGTCGTCACTTCCAGGTCTAACGCCTGGCCGTTGAGGTCGGTGGCAGTGAGCTGGACGGGCACGGACATATTAAATCGCCGGTCGACGCGCTCGATCTTGAACTGTCGCATCAGCGTGCCCAGCTCCATCGCAATGGAGGTTAATTCCTGCGCGGCTCTCTGCGACTCTTGCGCGCGCGCGGAGGTGCCCTCGGCGGCCTGCGCTACGCCTACAATGTTGGCCGAGATGTCGCTTGCTCCGCTCGCCGCTTCGCTGGCATTGCGCGTCATCTCATTGGTGGTTGCACTCTGCTCCTCGACGGCTGCCGCGATGGTTGCGGAGATGGTATTGATCTGATGAATGACTCCGCTCACCGACTCGATCGCGGAGACGGCGCCTTGGGTGTCCGCCTGGATGGCGGTAATTTTCAAACCAATGTCTTCGGTCGCTTTGGCGGTCTGCTTGGCGAGCTCTTTTACCTCGTTGGCTACGACCGCGAAACCCTTGCCGGCTTCTCCGGCGCGCGCGGCTTCAATAGTGGCGTTTAGAGCCAGCAAGTTTGTCTGCTGGGCGATGGAGGTGATGACTTTGAGCACGGCTCCGATTTCAGTGCTCGATCGGCCCAATTGGGAAACGGTGGCGTTGGCAGTCTCGGCGGCAGTCACGGCAGAGCCCGCCACTTTGGCGGCTTCGTGGGCATTCGCGGCAATGCTCTGGATAGTTGTCGTCATCTCGCCGGCGCCCATGGAAAGGCTTTGGAGATTCTGCGAGACCTGCTGGGTGAGGCGGGCAGCGGAACTCGACTGCACCGCGGTCTCTCCTGAATTGGCCGTAATCTGTTCGCTGGCCTCAAGCAGTTGCTCGCTGGCGAGGCCAAGTTTATGGGTGTGGGCGGTAACTCCGCGAAGGATTTCCTGGAGTTTGTCCATGAACAGATTGAAAAGGCGGCTGACTTCGCCTAGTTCGTCGTTTGCGAAGCCGCCGGCTGCCTCCATGCGAGTGGTGACGTCGCCTTCGCCTTCGGCGATATTCTGAATCATCGTGATCAGTTGCCCGAGCGAGCGGGAGATCGCCCGCACTGACACAAAGCTCCCCAGCAGCATGAGAAACAGTGACACGGCACACATGCCAAACATGATGTGGGTGGCGCGGGTTGATTTCCTGGTCGCGTCAAGTTCGGCTTCTTGAGCGCTCTTCGTCAGTTGGTCGCTGGTCTCTTCGATCTTTCCCTGGAGTTCCTTGTAAGACTGTAGATAGGGACCGAGCAAGCCGGGAGCAGCGGCAGGGTTATGCAGAACGGCGTCAATAAGGGCAGCGCCCGCTTTCAGGTATTGATCACTCAACTGGGTTTCGTAATCGAGCATGGTCCGGCTGGCGGGATCGGTGGCAAAGCCTCGCGCCTTGGCAATGCGATCGGCCAGCAACTTACCGTGCTGGGCAAAGTCGTCGACTTTGTTCTGCTGCTCATCTCCCTTGGCGGTGAATACCGCGGAGGTATCGCTGCGAGTCAGGTCGTTAAAGACCCCGGCCTCGATGTGATTGCGAATGGCCGAGCCGGTGGCCGCTACCTCAACGGTGGTTTTCTCAACCGAGGTAATACCCCAATATCCGGTAACGCTGACGGCAGTCACGCATAGCAGACCGCTGACGCTCAATCCGTACAACCGTGTTTTGATGGTCAATCGCATCAAGCGATGCCTTCCTGGTTCCGAGTAATCTTCCCGGTGCTACATTTTGATCTTGTAACCCGCATCGCTGGCGTCGACGCCGTCAATTTTCACCGCCTTGATACCGGTTCCACCCGGGAAGTCGCTAGCTTTCACGAAGCCGATGGCTCCAGGAGAAGCGGCCACGTTGCTCTTGACCGCGGCCGCGCTGCCCACGTCCTTGGGAGGAGTCACCGACTTACCGGTGAACGCCGCCTGCATGAAGTATTTGCCCATGTCGGCGTCACTCATCCCGCAGACAATCTTTAGAAAAGCGGCGCGTTCGGGAGCGCCCGTAACCACCATGACCGGGGCCACAGCTTTGCCCGTATCCCAGCGTCCCTTGTCGCCGAGAAACAATTTCTTCAAATCGCCCAGGGTAAGGTTCTCGACCGGGTTGGCGCTGTTGACGACAACCACGATGGCTTCGCCAGCGCTCGCCGAGGGAGTTGCGCCAAGAAAGATCGCCAGCATCGCCAACCCGGAGAGCACAGGAGTGAATAACTTATATTTTTTCATCGGCGTCTCCGTTAGAAGGTGAATGCCACTTGAGAAGTCAGTCCGTTTTCGCTGTCCAGGCCGCGCAGCGAAAATCGGTCATACTGGAACTTGAGGGCCGAGTGTTCGGTGAAGTCCCAGCGCACACCGAGCGAGGGACCGTTGAATCTTCCCACGAAGGTGGTGATGTTAAGCGGCACATCGGTATTGGGACTGGCGTTGATATAGACCGGATCATCGCTCGGAGCGTTGAAGTATTGATAGCGGAAATAGGGACGATAAGCACGGAAGCGGCGCGAGAACTGAGTGTAGAAGGCGCTGGTCTCAGCAAGCTCCCCACTGGCCTCGGAATGTCTGACGAATGCCGCTTCGTTGAGCACCTCCCAATTGCTGTTGACGAAGACAGCGTGCGCGGTCACGATAGTTTCCCCGACTGCCGGACCGGGGAGAGTGAGATTGTCGTGGCGAACCGAGAAGCCCAGTTGCAGGCCGGAGAATCTTTCGGGGCGCATGAACAGACCCCCGTTGATGGCCTTGCTGTTATTCCGGTCCTGGTTGTTCTGCGCGGGCTCGTCGGCCGGATACCAGTCCCTGCCGTTGCCAGCTTCAACTACATAGTTCAGCCCCAGTTTGCCGGAGGGAATCTTGCCGGTCACATTGACACCGACATCCTGCATGGGGAAAACGCCACCCTCGTCGTCGAAGGCATACATGAACGGGCGGTCGGTGGTGGTTTCGAGAAATTCTCCTTTGTTGAACGCGGTGTTGTAGTAGCCGACCCAGGTATGCATGCGGCCAATTGACGCGGTAAAGTAATCGCTCAGCCGGTAAATCAGCAACAGGCGTTCCACGTCGGGCGAGATACTGTTGTCGCTTTCTGCAGTGAAAAGCACTTCTCCAAGCACCGAAATCTTCTCCGAGAGTCGGGCTCGCATAAATAAGTCCAGTGACCCAAATTCAAATGTGTCAGGGACGTGAGTGTAGCCTTGAGCTCCAACGTCACCAAAGACGACAAGCTTTAATCGGGGCGCGACCTCATTCACGGTGGGCATCTCGACCTCGGGCGGCGGTTCGGGGGCAGGCGCCACCGGAGCAGGCGCGACCGCAGCCGGTGCTGCGGCGAGCGGCGCAGCCGCCGAGCCCGTCTGCTTCTCTTCCAGCTGTTTTACTTTCGCCTCGAGGTCGATGACCCGCTGCAACAGCTGCCGGTTAACTTCGTCCGCCGTCATCGGAGTACTCGGGGGAGTGCTCGGCGGCTGCTGCGCGTGCGCGGAAAGCGCCAGCAACATACTTAAGGCAAGAAAAATGACGGACGGCACTCTCACCGTCAGCCCGGCAAACGCTGTCTTCATAGTCATCCTCGTGATCGTCACCCTCGTGATAGTTACCCTCACGCGATCGCGGCCCCCGAGCGAATGGATCGGGTGGTCGCTACCTTCACATCGGAGATTAGTTGAGCGGACTTGAGGGGTCATCGTCACGAATGGCCGTAGCGAACCGCGCGTGGCGAGGTTTGGCTTTGACCCGATGACTCAGGGGAGGCGATTTGGGGCAATTCAACGCTGGGCTGCAGGGACAGCGCTGCTGTCCGAGATCTTCACTTTCCGAGATCTTCGAACGTCACATTGAGGATTGGGTACTGTTTCCAATCCTTATAGTCGAAGTGCCACCACTCTTTGGGGTTGACCTGGAAATCCTGTTTTTCCATGGCTTGGCGCAGAAGGGCACGCCGATCGCGTTCCTCGGGCGTGCCCCCGGCGTAGTCGGCGAAGGCGCGATCGGTCATTTCGTCGTAGCCGCTGGGCATCTTCACCTCCTTGCCGGTTTTCAAATCGTACAAGGACAAGTCCACGGCGCATCCGCGGTTATGCTTGGAGCCTGCTTCCGGATCAGCCACAAAAATCTTTTTGTCGTCGGGCGTGGCTTCCCAGAATATTTTCGTGACATACCACGGGCGATAGCCATCGTGGACGATCAAACCGTATCCCTGAGCGTGGAGTTCGCGATGAGCCCGAAGCAACGCTTCCGCCGCTGTCCGTTGAAGGAAGGCGCGTGCCTGGGTGTAGACGGGCGTGCCCAGAAAATTGTTCGACGTTGCGTAGCGGATGTCGAGCTTGATCGTGGGATCGAGTGTGACCAGCTCCACCAGGTCAGGTTTGAGGAATATCCCGTGCTCAAGTGGCGGCTGCGCCTTGAGCGCCTCTGCGCGCAACTCCGCCACCGGACGAAGAGGCGTGATACGGAAACTGACTTCTTGGGCGAAGCTGAGTTGCAGCAGAACAAGAAGGAGACCACCAAGACGAAAGTGAAGTTTTCGCAAGAGATTCATAGGACCCATTCGTGACTCCAACGATCGTACCGCATGCGGCATGCGTAGTCCGGATCCTTGTTTATTAGGTCCTCGCATCGTGAAAATACCAGAATCTAGGCGTGTCCCCTCTTGGTCACAAAATGTTGGCGGGTTTGATGTCGCGATGAACCGATTCCTTCGCCGTGAGCGGAGTCGAGGGCGTCAGGCACAATAGCTTTGCCGACAACGTACTTCGAATGACTTGCAGTGCCGTCCGTGCTCTCTAAGTTATTAAAAACACTCGTTAATCTTTCACTGTCACGGCGGAGAATCGTGAGTTCGAGCCTCGTCGTCCGCGCCAGTCCTTCCAAAAGAGTTGAATCGCATCGGATTCGATCGTCTAGGACAGTAGGACTTCTTCGTAGCTGCGATGCAGAAGTCCGCATGCGGTTTTCGGATCGACCGGTGGAGAGTAGAGGTATCCCTGCGCCATTTCGCAACCGAGACGCTTCAGCTCGGTGATCTGGTCTTCGGTCTCCGTGCCTTCGGCGACCACCTTTAACCTGAGGCTATGCGCCAACATTACGATGAGCCGAACGATTTCGTGACTGTCGTGATCGGTATTCATATTGGAAATGAATACGCGGTCAATCTTGAGAGCGTCTACTGGAAACCGGGGGAGCCGACTCAAAGAAGAATACCCGGTTCCAAAGTCGTCGATGCTCAAGAGAACTCCAAGTGCCTTAAGGTCCGAGATCACCGAAAGCGCACGGTCCGCGTCTCCCATAGCGATCGTTTCCATAATTTCAAGATTGACCGTGTTGGGAGTGACTCCGGTCTGCTGAACAATCGCGCCAATCTCTTTTGCCAGTTCCGGCTGGATGAACTGTTTCGGGCTGACATTCATGCTCATGGTAAGGGGTGGGTCGCAGCCGAATTGCGACTGCCACGAGCGCAACTGATGGCAGGCTTCGAGCATGAGCGCCCGATTGATGGTAAGGATGAGCCCCGTTTCGTCAGCCACCGGAATAAAGTCTGCGGGCGAAACCATGCCCTCGGGACGTTGCCATCGGCTTAAGGCTTCAAAGCCCGTAATCTTGCCGCTTTGCAACGAGACAATGGGTTGGTAGTAGACAATCAGTTCTCCGCGCTCGATGCCCTTTCGAAGATCGGTTTCGAGTTTCAATCGATGCACTGCCGTGGAGTGCATTGCCGGATCAAAGACCTCGCACCGCGCCTTTCCCGTTCGCTTGGCTCGATACATGGCGAGTTCCGCATCGCGGAGCAGGTCTTCGGCCCCGGCATAGGAATTGCTGCTGTAGGCGACGCCGATGCTGGCCGTGATCACGATCTGCTGACCGCCAACGTCGAATGGAAGGCTCAATTTCTCCTGGATTCGCTGCGCAACGCGAATGGCGCCGATTGGGTTCAGTACGTCTTCCAGGAGCACAGCAAATTCGTCGCCGCCGAGTCTGGCGAGACCTTCTTCGGGAGACTGCGAAGCGACCATTACCGAGCGGGCGACCAGATCGGTTTCTCGCAACCCGCCAGTCAGTCGGCTGGCGATTTGAACCAGGAGTTCATCTCCTACGCGATGCCCGAGACTGTCGTTGACGATCTTGAATTCGTCCACGTCGACGAAGAGCACGGCGAATTTATTGTCGGCGTGGCGTCTGGCACGCATCAAGGCATGTTGCAGGCGGTCGGCAAAGAGCGCGCGGTTGGGAAGATCGGTCAAGCCATCATGAAGCGCGCTATGCGCAAGCATCTCCTCGGCTCGCTTGCGTTCTGTAATGTCCCGATTGACGATCACCAGCTTTTCATCGCGGCGATGCCCACTTTGAATAGGACTCGCCGTCGACTCCAGAATGCGCCATGAACCATCCTTGTGACGCATGCGATATTCCAGTCTTTGTCCCCGGCCGGTGGTGCGTGCCTTGTGTGCGGCCTGGTCGACGCGTTCGCGGTCTGAGGGATGAATCTGATCGTCGGAAGAGCCGGCCGCTAAATCCTCGGATGAATATCCGAGCACCTTCTGATAAGCGGGGCTGTTATAGAGCCGCGCGCCGGTGCCGTCGACCACTGCGATCATGTCGGCCGCGTTTTCAGTGATGAGCTGAAATAATTCATCGCGCTCAGCCAGCTGTCGTCGAACGCGCTGCAACTGAAGATGCTGGTACATCGTGTAGAGGTCGAACAACAGAACAAAGGCAGCCAGTCCGCGAACCCATTCTCTGAGGACAGTGGCATAGGGCCCAGTGAATTCGGCACGGTCGGCAAAGAAAGTGAGAAAGACGATTCCCGCAGTTAGTGCTACCGTGACGGTGACGGCAAATCCCCAGAGCCACCATTCTCGACCCTCGATCTGGCGGGCCCGGAGCGGAGTTTTTCTCCGGCTTCTGGGGGAAGCGTTTTGAGAACTGGAAGACATTGGCGAAAGAACATTGTAGCCCGCACTTCATCTTGACCCAGAGTTACAGAGGTCGGTTGGGCTTTGGTTTGTATTCGACCGAATTGGCCGAGCGGCTTCTTAAGTGGTTCCTGGTAAAAGCTGAGCTTGTCCCGGGATTCCTCCCGAGTGTCACGAATCGCAAACAGGATTCAGAAACCGGAGTTGATGCACCTCGAACCGCCTGCCAATGCTCGCAACAACTAGCGCAGATGGCTTAAACTAACCTTTGTTATGTCAGGCGATTAGACGGGCGTCTTGCGTTACGGAAATCGAACAGAACTTAGATGATGTGAAGTTTGGAATCACGCAGGGGATTCTGACTGCTAGTATTGGTCGCAACGGGTTGGGGACTGCGCATGACGGGTGGACAGAGGCTCCGGGTATTAAGAGAATCGCTCGGCTACACCATGAGGGACGTAGAAACCGGTAGTTTGCAGGTTTCACGCAGACTTGGCAATGACGAGTTCGCCATTCCGCCGAGTCGACTGTCAGACATTGAGACGAAAGGCGTCATTCCCAGCATCTTCCGTCTCTACACCCTGGCGGCGATCTATCGCTCCGATTACCGTGAGTTGTTGTCATGGTATGGCGTCGATCTTAACGGGATTCATGCCGATCTTCCATCCGCGCGGCCCAATCGTTCCCATTTTTCTCAAGCCTCGGATGGTGCGACGACAGCCCGTGTTCCGGTCCGGCTGGATCCAGCGTTCACACTTGCCAAGACGACGAACATTGCACGCATGATCGAGCAGTGGGGCGTGGTTCCCCTCACCTATCTTTCGACGCTTGCCGACGGCCGATATTCCTATGGATACATAGGAGCGGAAGACTTCACCATGCATCCGATTCTTCCGCCGGGTAGCTTTGTGCAGATAGACGAAACCAAAAACCAAGTCGCAGATGGCGTTTGGCGTTCTGAGTTCGAGCGCCCTATTTACTTCATCGAGACCCGTGATGGTTTCGTCTGCTCCTGGTGTCAAGTCGACCGGGATCGCATCGTTCTGCAATCGCATCCTTTGTCGCCAGTCCCGGTTCGCACGCTGAAACATCCCCAGGAGGCGGAGGTTATAGGGCAGGTGGTGGGAGTGGCGATGCGTCTGGGGGGGTGGCAGGTGCTCTATTCTGAACCAGGGCAGAAAGAGTCTGCAAAACTAGCCTGAGATGCTTTTCCGAAGTGCGTAAGGTCTGGGCGGGTATCGCGTTCCTTATCGGCGTCGCGAGAATCAACAACAATTCAGAGTTCGTGGTTTGTGCATTCGCTGCCGACCGTTCCAGGTCTTCCACCAGGTCCCGCAATGGCGTTTTGAGTATTCGAGCAACCAAAGAGGTGTGGGATAGCCGGATAGCCTTCTCTGCCGGTCCTCGTCCGTAGATCTTCTCCAGTCCCCAGTGCGAGTATTCGCCACCACCCCCCTTGTGCAGTAACGCGAGATAGCGCAATTTCCCCAGAAGGCCGGGTACTGCCTTTAGAGTGCTGCCTTCGAAATCTTCAAGCGCTGATCTGAGCATTACCGATTTACGTTTTCCGAAAAGAAAAATAAATCATGCGCCATTTGCATGGCAAGACCTGCGTGTGCAGAGTAGCACGGTGCATCCATTCTCACCTAAGGAGCAATAACATGAAGCAAATTCTGCAAGTAGCGGTTTTAGTGGCTTTTCTGCTGGTCGCTTCAAGCGTTCCCAGCTTCGCCGACGGCAATCCTTTTCCGAATTGCACGCCTACCGGGTGCATACCGCCAGGCAATTAGCAGCGAGGGGGGGCGCAAATTCCGAACGGCAAAATCTTTCTTTGGACAACGTAAGACAATATAGTACGATCCGAGAGAGATGATGCACGGGTACAGGTTTCTGTTGTATTACCTTTGGATTGCGCCCCACATCCTTCTGGCGTTGGTTGCGATTGTGATGCGCGTCAAGCGCCTGGATGTAAGCTTTCCCCTATTTGCCATATACACCTGGTACGAGGTCGCGGAGTTTGTGCTGCTCTTCGCCATCGCAGTAACGAAGCTCATCCAGGGAATGTTGTATATGCGCGTCTTCCTGGTTACGTTGGCCGTAAGCACGGCGCTGCGCTTCGGAATTCTTCAGGAAATCTTCAACAACGTATTTCGCGAGCATGGACGGGCGGACGCAATTGCCAGGGTGTTGCTGCGCTGGACCACTGGAATTCTGCTTGCCGCCGCAATCTCCTGCGCAATCTTCGCTCCCGGCCCAACTTCCAGCAGCCTGATAGCCGCGACCGCATGGCTCGGTAGAGGCATTGCCATTATTCAGTGCGGCCTGGTGCTGTTCTTGCTCGTGTTCTCACGTCTGATCGGTTTGTCTCTGCAAAGCTACGTTTTTGGCATCGCGTTGGGTTTCGGTATTTTGTCGACCGTGGAACTCGCCAACTGGGCAATGCGTAGTGGAGACCTCACGGAATCCACTCGCAAAGCGCTTGACTTGCTTACAACCGGGAGCTATCACGTTGCTGTGCTGCTCTGGCTCGCTTACTTGATTGTGCCGGCAAAGAGAGTTCTGCAGCACGCCGATGTGCCGGCTGGTGACGTAGAGCAGTGGAACAGAGAATTGGAGCGATTTTTGCGATGAATGACGCCTCGATTTACATTGCGGTCGCGATTGCTTTAGCAACCCTGTTTGTGTATCTTGCGGCCAGACGCAAGCAGGATCCGGCTGGCGCCGACAAAGCGCGAACCTTGATCAGTTCGCTGGATATAGAGGCGTTCCGAAACCTGGTGGATCCGGAGGAAGAATCATTTCTTCGCTCGAACCTGACCGCCGATCAATTCAGGATGATCAAACGAGAAAGAGCTTGGGCTGCTCTCGCCTATGTGCGAATTTTATTTCGGATTGCACCAGAGTTTACCCATTTCGGCCACGCCCTCCAGAGCAGTTCCGATCCGCGACTCGTTGAGTTGGGGCAGCAGATGGTCAGCAGTGCGGTCAACTTGCGCTTGTATGCGTTGGAAGCCAGTACGCGGCTGCTCGTTGTGGCCACCTTCCCCCACTTAGCGCAGAGGCCTCCGCAGTTCCTGTTTGAGCAGTATGCGCATACCACCGGGTTGTTGCGTAGTTACGGCGCCCTTGACCGTGCGCGAAAGCAATATTCGTAGCAGGCGAGGCTGATTTTTGGCCAACCCAGCCAGACCGCTAATCTCGCTATGCGGTAATACAGGAACGGTTCGTACGCTTCATTCCAGCCGCTTAACCTCCCGCGTAACCTCTGCGTAACCTCAGGGTCCGCTGTTCTATTTCCAGAACAAAAATCACTCTTCTGTTTCTGCGCCGCAGTTTAGGGTTTCCAATGGTGGAAATCAGTTACCCGTCTTCGACCTGACTTAAGGAGGAGCGACAAGAGGGAGGGATCAACCACCCAATCCTATTCTCCCTGGAAGGCCCAGATGAACCGAGGCGAAATCCTCGAGTCGGAGTGAGATTGAGTTCAGGAAGCTGAATGATGGATCCAAAGGCCGATATCAGGTTGCTTGCCGAAGATCTCCAGTTGCTTAGCAAGCTGGTTCATGATCCAGCAACGGTCGCGGCCAAACAGTTTGCCCCAAAAGTGATTCAGTCCATAACCGGAGCGCTGGAACGGTATGGAACCGAGGACCTTTCGCTGACGGTGTATGCCGCGCGCGAACTGGAACGATATGTCTGTGGTGAAACAACGCAAATCAGCAGCCGTCGAATTGCGGAAGTTTATTATCGCGTTTTATGCGCCGGCGTCGAACAGCTTTCTCGGCCCGAGCAGGATCGGAATGCGTAAGAATGTGGAATCATATCGGCCGGACAGTTAAGGCCGCAAATGTGCAATCACAATCCACTTAGTGACGACTTATATGGTGCGGATCCCGGGCCAGGTGGAAATTCGAGAGTCAGGGTGCAAACGGCAACTAAAAACGAGAAATCATAATCGGGTAGAAATGCGCACGGGCCTGTCGAAGAAAGGGCGCAAGTCGATAGATATAGATCGGGAGGTTAGTTATGGAAAAGGAAGAGAATAACGCCCTACTGAAGACCGTAGTTGAGCGAGGCGAGACATCTGAGGGCAAACAGCGAAGGCGAACTGGAGTCATCGCCAAGTTACTTGGCGCGCGCTGCGAAGTCGAAGATGTTCTGCTGTCATCGAGCAGCGCAGCGGTTTTATTGGAGCAGGAGCGCGTCAGGCTTTTCACTCTGACGGGAACAATCGACGATATAGTGCGGCGAATTGAAGGCTGTTGAGTCGTGATTGGAAACGTGTGAGCCCAGCCCAGTGGCGTTCAACCGGCAGTTATGAGTTGGTGCTTCGAACACGCGTAAGAGATTGCCACAACCATGAGGTCGTCTGGATGATGAGCACCAGCCCCCAACCCTCCGCGTTCCTGGGAAGAGTTCTGCTCGTATCCAGTGATGCGGTAGCGCTGAGACAACTGACCGAATCAGCGCAACGATTCGCGCTGCATGCGGAGCAATGTCCCGACGTCTCCCAAGCCCTCGAGCGACTGAACCGCAGCAAGTTTGAAGCCATTATCGTTGATTTCCAGCTCGGGACTCAGGCTGGGACAATTCTGGAATGCGCGCGCCGCTCCCCTTCAAATGAACATGCGGTGCTATTCACCGTCTGCGATAGCGAAGGCGAAACCACTGAGGCATTCAAAGCTGGTTCAACTTTCGTGCTGCGGAGGCCTCTCTCCGCGGCTTCCATCGACCAGAGCCTGAGGGCAGCTTACGGTTTGATCGTGCGAGAGAACCGCCGTTACTACCGCTGTCCGGTGGAAGTTCCAGTCACGATGACTTGCAGAGCGATGCCAGCGGTCGATGGTCACACGATCAACGTCAGCGAGGGAGGAATGGCGATCAGTACATTGGCATCATTCCGGCCCGGTGACGGCGTAAATGTGCAATTCAGTTTGCCGTACGATGAGTTTCGGTTTGAGCTCGAAGCGACGTTCTGCTGGGTGAAAGAAGGGCGTGTTGGATTGCAGTTCTCCGCTTCGCAACAGATCTCCAAGCTTCAAGAATGGCTCGCTCGTCGTTTGGAAGAAACGATGCCACAGTCTGTGAAGGATAAGTTCGCGGAGTCTTGAGTCCGGCAGGTTTCTTGCTAGGAACAACGGCGAAGGGTATTTTTCTCGAATTCGTAACAGACTTTAATTTCCAAGATAGAGATGGCGACGGCTCCGATAAAGTCACCTTTGGCAATCCTCCACCATCTGGAAGAGGTATTGGAACACTTGCGACGAATGCTTGGCCGCTTAAAAAGGGCGCTTGGGATCGGACGGCGGCTGACAGCAGAGGAATTCCATCAGCTAAGCGAGCTCGCAGAAGCAATCGTTGACTATGGACGAATGGTCGAAGGCTACTTCGGTCAATCTATGACGACCGTTCTGGTTGAGACCACGGAATTGGC
>Ga0302179_10001716_pt1 | contig 13045 bp, 7 predicted proteins | sample I_Palsa_E3_1_FD_198788 | JGI IMG/M metagenome (GOLD analysis project Ga0302179, IMG submission 198788) | Peat permafrost microbial communities from Stordalen Mire near Abisko, Sweden - I_Palsa_E3_1 | ecosystem: Environmental > Terrestrial > Soil > Palsa > Peat permafrost | place: Sweden: Abisko...
GCGGGATATCTTCCTCCCACTGGATATAGGCGCCCTTTCACGGCGCCCCGGAGCTTCGCCCTACCGCGCCGGGCCTTCCCGCGTCGACCTGCCACTTATTTTAACGCTTATGGGGTTTACCCTGGGTTAGCCTTTCCTGGCCACTTCGGGCCACGGAGTGGAAACGCCCAAACTCCTTCGGGCCGTGTGACGCTAAACACATACAGGTATTTTGGGGACGGGACACTAGACGGTTCGCCTAGCGGGTGTCCCCGAAAACCGCAATTCTCCGGAGAAACCGAGTTGTTGGCTGCGGAGAACTAACGTATCCTCCCCCGCGTGTATCGCCGAGTAGGAGTCGCGACAACTTTTTCCCCCCGCTTCATGGCAGTCCTTGCCGAAGCAGCTCGCGTCAGTCACTCTCTTGCCGCGCCGCTCTGTCTGATCCACGCCGACGAGTTCACACAGGAAAAAGAAGCGCGATTCCGTTCCGCGTTACGCGACCTGCAGCTCGACAGCGGCGCCGCGATTCGGTTCGAGCCGGGAGAACCGGCCGCAGCAATTCTCAAGGTGCAGCGGGAAGAAAATATAGATCTGCTAGTCGCAGGGGCTATGGAGAGGCAAAGTGTGCATCGCAATTTTACAGGTGACGTCGCCCGCGAACTTCTTCAACGCGCTCGTTGCGATCTTTTGTTATACACGGAGCCGAGGGAAGACCCGAAGCCCCCTGAGGGTATCCTGGTGGTGGTCCCGGATTTGTCAGAAGCCAGTCGCCAGGTCCTCGATGCGGCGCTCAATCTCGCAGAACGAAGCGGCGGTCGCCAAATTACCATCGTCCACGTTCAAACCACGTTCGCCGAGGCGAAAGAAAAAGCGCTCGGAGTCAGCAATGGCTCCCTATCAGCGGAAGAGACACTTGAATCCTGGGTCCAAAACGAAGCGCGTCCAAACTTGGAATTGGACTACCATCTTCTGCGCGGAAACACCGGATTTACGGCGTGCGAGTTCATTCAGTCCAGCGGGACAGACCTCGTGGTAATGCCGTCGCAAATGCCCTCTTCGGATCAGCCCGTATTCGCTCCAGCCCTCGACTGGATTATTCAAGTGATCCCCGGCAACCTTTGGGTCATCCGCCAGAAGGAAAAGTAAGCCGATCTCTGCCTCCACCCCGCCGTTCACTGTTCTTTATCGACCTCGTCATCGATTTTTGAGCGTTGCCGAAGAAGACAGGCTGGAAGCCTATCCTACGATGCAGAATTGCGTTCGCCTCGTTCTCGCCATCGGTCTATTCGGGACAAAATGCGGCCCCCCTCAATTCTTCTGTAGAATCTCTCTTAAGACAAACGGCAGAATGCCGCCGTGCCGATAGTAATCGACTTCGATCGGGGTATCGATTCTCAGAACCAACGCAACCTTTTCGATCCGTCCATCTTTCCGCTTTATCTCCAAAGTCACGCCCTGCCGCGGCAGGATATTGTCACCGAGGCCAAGGACACTGTAGGTCTCTGAACCGTCCAGATTCAACGTCTGCGCGTTCACCCCATCCAGGAACTGCAATGGCAAGACCCCCATCCCGACAAGATTGCTGCGGTGGATTCTTTCGTAGCTGGCGGCCACAACCATTTTTACTCCGAGCAATCGAGTACCCTTTGCAGCCCAATCCCGGCTCGAACCCGTGCCATATTCGTGCCCGGCAATAACAACCAAAGGAGTCTGTTCTTTCTGGTATCGAATCGCCGCGTCGAAAATCGACATCTGCTCCCCGCTCGGGTAATGGAATGTCACTCCACCTTCAACTCCCGGCACCATCAAATTCTTGATTCGTACATTCGCGAACGTTCCGCGTGTCATCACACGGTCGTTCCCGCGCCGGCTGCCATAACTATTGAAATCGATCGGTCGAACCCCGCGATCGATCAGGTATCTCCCTGCGGGCGAACTCGGCTTGATCGCACCGGCCGGTGAAATGTGATCAGTCGTGACCGAGTCTCCAAAGATGCCCAATGGCCGAGCATCCCGGATCTCTGCGATCTCTGCGATCTGCATCGAGAAATTTTCGAAGAAAGGTGGTTCCTGGATGTAATCACTTTTCTCGTCCCAAGCGTAGAGGTCGCCTGTTGACGAAGGGATCTCATTCCATTTCGGGTTTTGACCGGCAAAATCCGCATAGAGCCGACGAAACACTTCCGGCCTTAATGCGGATGCCATCGCAAGATGAATCTCTTCCAGCGTCGGCCAGAGATCCTTAAGATAGACCTCTTTACCGTTGGGATCGGTGCCGAGCGCTTCCTTCGCCATATCAATGTTCACTCGTCCGGCCAACGCAAAGGCAACAACCAGCGGCGGCGACATCAGAAAGTTCGCTTTGATATTCTGATGGATGCGCGCTTCGAAATTGCGATTGCCCGAAAGGACTGCCGCGGCGATGAAATCATTGTCCACCACCGCTTGTTCGATGTTCGGATGAAGCGGACCAGAATTCCCGATACAGGTTGTGCAACCGTATCCGACGATGTTGAATCCGAGCTGATCGAGGTAAGGCTGCAGCCCGGTCTTCGCAAGATAATCGGTGACAACGCGCGAACCCGGAGCCATCGATGTCTTTACGGTCGGATTGACCGTTAACCCCTTTTCCACTGCCTTCTTTGCGAGCAATCCAGCGCCTAGCATCACACTCGGGTTACTCGTGTTCGTACAGCTGGTGATTGCAGCGATCAAGACACTGCCGTGCCCCACCTCGCCAGATTTGCCGCCGCTTGCTGCCTCAGCAGGCTTCGAACCATTCACCGAAACCGTCGTTCGCTTTGACAAAAGTTCCTCGCTTTTTCCGTACCCTCCTTCCTTGACCGGTTTGACGAAGAGACCGCGGAACGTCTGGCCCAGTTCCGCGAGATTAATCCGATCTTGTGGACGTTTCGGACCCGAAACACTCGGCTGCACAGTCGCGAGGTCCAGATCGATATCCACACTATATTCGATTTCGCCTTTCCTGGGCATGCCAAACATTCCTTGTGCCTTGAAGTAATTTTCAAATCGTTCGCACGCTTCCTCCGACCGCCCCGTCAATCGAAGGTAGTGGACCGATTCTTTGTCTACCGGAAAGAAACCCATCGTCGCTCCGTACTCCGGGGCCATATTCCCAATCGTCGCCCGATCAAAAAGCGGCAACGTCGCGGCTCCTTCGCCATAAAATTCGACAAACTTGCCAACCACTTTCCGCGCCCGGAGCAACTGGGTGACGTGGAGCGCTAGATCCGTTGCGGTGACCCCTTCCCGCAAGCGCCCACTCATGTGAACCCCGACAACTTCCGGCGTCAAGAAATAGACCGGCTGCCCAAGCATTCCCGCCTCAGCCTCAATTCCGCCCACCCCCCATCCGACAATTCCCAGACCATTGATCATTGTTGTGTGCGAATCGGTTCCGACCAAGGTATCAGGGTAGAAGACTTCCCCGCGCTCGGTTTTGCAGCTTAACACCCCTTTTGCGAGGTACTCCAGATTGACCTGGTGCACGATCCCGATGCCCGGTGGTACAACACCGAATGTCTTGAACGCTTGCTGGCCCCATTTCAAAAATTCGTAGCGCTCCCGGTTACGCTTAAATTCCATGTCGAGATTCAAGCCAAGTGCCTCGGGCGATCCGGCGAAGTCGACCTGCACCGAGTGATCAACAACCAGATCAACCGGGACTAACGGCTCGATAATCTTCGGATCCGCTTTCAGGTTTGCCACCGCCGCTCGCATCGCTGCAAGATCGACGAGAAGCGGTACACCGGTAAAATCCTGAAGAACGATCCGGGCGACAACAAATGGAATCTCTTCCTTCGCCGGCTCTTTTGCGTTCCAGTTCGCCAGCGTCACGACATCTTTCTCGGCAACCTTCTTTCCGTCACAGTTCCTGAGCACTGATTCGAGGACAATCCGAATGCTGACAGGCAACCGGGAGATTTCTCCGACTCCGGCTTCTTCTAGCGCAGGCAGCGAATAATAAATTCCTTTTTTGCCTTCCCCTGCGTCAAAGGAGCGGATCGCATTATTCGGGATCATACGTATGGATTAAGCTAGTTCGTTCAATTTTGCCTTGATGGCGTCGAAATTCGGAAGTTGCCTTGGATTGTCGGAGCTTTCTGCATATTGAATGACTCCGTTCCGGTCGATGATAAACGCCGAGCGCTTCGGGACACCTCCCATCGGCAAGCCGCGATCGGGCGCAAAACTATCGTAAGCGACACCATAATTCTTCGTCACCACATGATCGTAATCGCTTAAGAGCGGGACATTGATCCGCTCCTTTTGGGCCCAGACTTCGAGTGAAAACGGGCTATCTCCGCTGATACCGTACACTTGCGCGTTCACTTCCTTGTAGGCATCGAGCCCGGCGCTTGTCTCACACATTTCGGTGGTGCAAACTCCGGTGAACGCCATCGGGAAGAAGAGCAATAACGTATTTTTCTTCCCAAAATTGTCACTGAGCTTGACCAACTGAAGACCGTCGGCGGTCTTTGAGCTGAGCGAAAAATCCGGAGCCTTCGTTCCAATTGAAAGAACCATAGTCCTTGAGAAGTAAAGTGTCTGCGACTTGTCCTGGCTGAAAAAATTTACTATAGGAATACTGGGAATCCGGGTCAATGGGGATAGCGCGAAATCTCACGAGCGCTTTGGCCGCATCAGATGATCTGCCTCCCGTTTTTGACATCTCGAGTCAGAAGCCGTAATCTGGCGTCTACGCCAAAACTCTGGGTTTTGAGATTTGACAGATCATGAAAGTGTCGCGTCGCAAGTTCTTGCATATCGCAGGAGGGTTTGGCGTGTCCGTGGGCGTCCCGAGCGCGGTGGAAGTTGGGTACGCGACGCGGATTGAACCACTCCGGGTCATGTTAGACGAATGCCGAATCCGGATTCCGAGCCTGCCCACTGCGTTCGAAGGCTTCAGAATCGCCTTGTTCAGTGATATACACCTTTATCCGTTTACTCCTGTTCAAGTCGTCCAGGACGCGGTTCGACTCGCCAATTCTTTCCGGCCGGATCTCGTCATCTTGCCGGGCGATTTTGTCTGGCGCACCGTCGAGGCGGCATTTGATCTTGTCCCTGTTCTGAGTCTGTTGAACCCTGCCCAAGGTACTTTCGCAGTTTTAGGAAATCACGACCATCTGAAGGGGCCGGAAATCATTGCAAAGGCCTTGGCGCAGGCTGGTGTTCGATTGCTCCGCAACGAGGGAATCACCATTCAGCGCGGACGCGATTCGATTTACCTCGCAGGGATCGATTCAGTGTGGGGCGGGAAACCTTCACCGGTCGCGGCATTCGAAAACAGACGAGGAGAACTCACTAGCATTGTTGCGGTGCACGAACCGGACTCTATACGGAACCTTGTTCCACGATTCCCGGTGGATCTTCAGCTCTCAGGCCACAGTCACGGAGGTCAGGTGCGACTGCCGGTTGTCGGTCCCCTCATCCTTCCGCCGATGGGAGAAATCTACAACATGGGTTTATATCGGGTCGGAAGTGCCCAGGTTTATACGACTCGCGGCATCGGAACAATCCACCTGAACGTGCGCTTCAATTGCCCTCCGGAAGTCACCGCCATCACGCTCCATGCCTGACCTTCGGCTTGCTTTTCGCAAGACCTTCCAGGGTATCGTGCACGGCGTCCAGGCATGCCTTCGCTCCACGTAAGCGCTGGGACCGGTTCCAGCGCGCAACGCGCAGGTAGTCGTTCGACCAATGAGCAGGATCGCCCCTGCGCCGATTCCGAGTACAAAATATTCCATACGAATGAATTCCTTGGAACGACTAGAGAGCACATTCCGTGCCGAAAGTTGAGGTAATCGCAGTTCGCGACTTTTACTTCATTTTGACCTGTTTTTCCGCGTCATCCAGGAAGTGCGCACTCAAGTTCACCGCTCAATGTCCGTACCTACCTTATGGCTGCATGCCAGTCAGGGAATGATGAACTGGCATTCAGCTCCAGATCCCACCCCCCCTTTTTTGGGATTTAGAATGACAGACTGTTATGACTGTTATGAATCGAACCCCTGCAAAAGCGCTCTCCATTTCCGAGGCGGCGGCAGACAGAGGCCCTAACAGGTCGAGCCGCCTTCTGAAATTTGCGAATCAACTCTGCTACACAATTCCAAAATGTAGGAGCGGATCCAGCTCGAAGCGCTCTTAAAGAGTTGCAAGAAACTGTCGATAAACAAAATAACGATGCATAATACACGGCGGAACATCACACGCGCTGCGTGGCGTCTCGCCAAATGTTATTGGACATCGGAAGAAAAGTGGTCTGCGTGGGCGCTGCTTGTCGGAGTGGTAGGGCTTAGTCTGGGGAATGTCTACATCAGCGTGCGGATTAATGAATGGAACCGGTCCTTTTACAACGCGCTGCAGGCCTTTGATCGCGAGGGGTTATTCCTTCAGCTTGGTAATTTCTGCATCTTGGTGTTTTTCGCCATTTCGATGTCGGTCTATAGCCTTTATCTCGGCCAGATGCTCCAGATCCGCTGGCGGCGCTGGTTGACGAGCAGATATCTGGGCGCCTGGCTAGCTGACCAGGCTTATTATCAATTGGAGTTGGGCGGCAGGACCGACAACCCCGACCAGCGCATCGCCGAGGATCTGAACCAGTTCACCACCTATGTGTTGAGCCTCTCAGTTGGCCTGATCAGCTCGGTGGTTTCCTTGATTTCGTTTCTCATTATCCTGTGGGGATTGTCCGGTCCGGCTGACATTGCCCTTGGCACATGGGCGACAGTGCATATCCCTGCTTATCTGGTCTGGGCGGCATTGCTTTACGCGGGCCTCGGGACCTGGCTGACGGTCAAAATCGGTCGACCTTTGGTGCCCTTAAATTATGCGCGTCAGCGTTTTGAGGCCGATTTCCGGTTCAGTCTGGTGCGCTTTAGAGAAAACGCCGAGAGTGTCGCCCTCTACGGAGGCGAACCGGTCGAGCTAAACCTTTTCAAGGAGCGCTTTGGCAGCGTATTTGAAAATTTCTGCCAGATCATGAAGCGCCAAAAACGGCTGACCTGGTTTACCTTGGGCTACGCGCAGGTGGCGGTGATCTTTCCGGTCGTTGTCATCTCGCCGCGTTACTTTCTCAAGCAGATCGGGCTGGGCGGCCTGATGCAGGCGGTCAACGCATTTTCTTTTGTCCAGAACGCCCTATCCTTCATTATCAATTCCTACGCTGACATTGCCGCATGGCAGGCGGTGACAGAACGGTTAGGCGGTTTCGAGGAGCGTTTGCATGCGATCCATCAGGGGATGCAGGCACCCCGGCAGATCGTGGTTCGCCGCGGGGGTCATGGCGTTGCGCTCGAAGAACTCGACATTGATATGCCCGATGGCACGCCGCTTTTGCGCGGGGTGAGCTTTGCTCCTGCCCGTGGTGGGGCGGTGCTGATTGCCGGTCCCAGCGGTGCGGGCAAGAGCACTTTGCTGCGGGCAATTGCCGGGATCTGGCCCTACGGCCGAGGTGAAATCAGGCTTGGCAAAGGTCCAATACTCTTTGTGCCTCAGCGGCCGTATCTGCCCTTAGGCACTCTGGCCAGTGCGCTGTGTTACCCGCGCATCGACAAAGGCGCTTTCCCCGTTCCAAGGCTCGCGGCACTGCTCGAGGAGGTCGGCCTCGGCTCGCTTGCCGCCGAACTCGACGACGTCCAGAACTGGTCCCAGCGCCTCTCGCTGGGTGAACAGCAACGGCTCGCCTTTGCACGCATTCTGTTATTAAAGCCGGCGCTCCTGTTTCTGGACGAGGCCACCTCGGCCCTCGACGAGGCCTCCGAGGCAAAGCTCTACGGCTTGCTGCGCGCCGCCCCATGGCAGCCTGGCATCGTGAGCGTCGGTCATAGAAGCACACTGCGCGGTTTCCACGATCAGATCCTGGATGTCGCCGCCTTCAGTCCGTTGCCACTGCATCCGGTCTATATTCCCGACCTCTTCGTCGAACCGCGCCCAGCCTTTGTAGTGCCTCCTCTGCACGGCACTTTCTGATCAGCCTTCTGCGGCTACCCGCTCAAGAAGTCAGGAGTTTCAAAAGACAAATACTTAAGCTTTCTAGCCCGGAATGAGCTCGTCGCTTTGAATTTTTGCGATGATTCTTGCGGACTAGTATTTGCTTCGGCGATTGTGGAAACTATATTCCCAAAATTTGTCGTTAGTCCACCGTTGCATTCTGGTACTCCTTAACCGTGAAAAAGGTGAATGATCCGGCGCAAACTTCGACAAACGATGAACAGTTTATGGACGAACTGCAGCGTCGTGCCGTCCTCTATTTTTGGGAAAAGGCTGATCCAGGCACCGGATTAGTTAACGATCGGGCCAATAACTTTCAGGGTGACGACTACACCGCCGCGTCCACTGCGGCCACAGGGTACGGGCTGGCGGCACTGGCGATCGGCGTGGAACACGGCTGGGTAAACCGAAGTGAGGCCGCCGCTAGAGCGCGGAAGACCCTTCGTTTCTTGCTGACTATGCCGCACCAGCATGGATGGATGTTTCACTTCATCGACAGGCGGAACGGTCAACGCGTCTGGGAAAGCGAATTTTCCAGTATAGACACCGCCCTTCTCGTGGCAGGTGCCATCGCGTGCGGCCAATATTTTGCTCGCGACACGTCGACCATCGACATTTCAGTGCTAGCCGACGCTCTCTATCGTAGAATCGACTGGTGGTGGATGCTGACGAACGGTGGCGCCCAGCCAGAGAAGAGTGTCTTATCGCACGGTTGGAGACCCGAGTCGGGTTTCATAAGCTATGACTATGGCGCCTATAGCGAGGCGATCCTGCTCTACTTGCTCGGGCTTGGCGCACCGATCAATCCTCTGCCAAAGAGGACATGGGAAGCGATCGATCGTCCCCTGCAATCCTATGATGGGATCGATTCGCTCAAGGGAGGTCCCATCTTTATTCATCAAATGCCGTCTGGATTTTTCTACTTCCGTAACCAGCGCGATGAGCTTGGCTTCGATTATTGGGTCTCTTCGACGAATGCAATGAACATACACCGCCAATATTGCGGGGACCGGGCGGCAGAATTCCAAACGTACGCACAAGGCTTTTGGGGCCTCAATGCCAGCGACGGCCCAGACGGATACACTGCCTATGGCGCAATCGACGGTCCCGCGAACGGCACCGTGTCACCAACCGGCGCGATTTCGTCGATAACGTTTGTTCCAACGCTGGCCCTTTCCAATGCCCACTTGCTCTATGACAAGTTGGAACGCCGTCTCTGGGGCAAATACGGATTCGCGAACGCGTTCAATATCGATCGGAATTGGTTCGCTGACGACGTTATTGGCGTCGATCTCGGTATGGAGCTCCTGTCGATTGAGAACCACCGCAGCGGTTTAGTGTGGGCGCTAATGGATAGTTTCTATTGCACCGCTCCGGCGTATCGGGCGGCCGGATTTCATCTAACGCTCGAACCAGCGCCTCGACCCGTTCACCGGGCGGACTCGAATTCAACTGTAGGATAGCTCGTTAGAGAAGGCCGGTGTTTGAGCGATTTTTGTTCCTCTTGCAATTATTCGACCTGAATTTTTTTGGATCGCAGTGATAATTAGTATCACTGCTCATTGCTGCCCATAGCCTTTATTCCTACCCAAATAATTAAAAGTTTTTGCGTGCTTGCGAGAACTGAGTAGTTTCACGTAACTTATTCTAATTAACTACATGAGCTCAGTGCACTATTCGTCCAAGACCTTTGCGCAGGCCGCTGAAATAGCGGAACAAATTGAATCACTCGAAAAACAACTCGGCGTCTTACTTCAGGGAGGAAACTCGGTAGCAGTACAAGAGAGCCCTCCAAAAGCAGCACCGAAGCGCAGAGTCTCAGCGCCAAAAAAGGCTGAGTCTGCAGCTCCGAAGGCCGCCGAAGAAGGAAGAGGAACACTACGACCCGCTGTGGTCGCAATCCTGAAAAAGAGCAAAAATCCCTTAAAGACCGCGGATATATACGATGCGCTTGTCGCGCAAGGATATAATTTTACCTTTAAAGAAGCCAAGAAGGTCCTGGGAATTCGCCTCTACAAAATGCTAGGTGTCGAACCCCTTGGTGGAGGACTCTTCAAGGCAAAGTAAGAGAGACGCTTGGGCGCCGCACCTATCCCGGTGTAAATTCCCCCAAGGGAACCGGCTCCCCTGAAGCAGAATCAATGCCGGACTATCTGCTTCTTCACGGTCGGTTTCTCCCGGGTTGCGGCCCTTGCGGCCGCGCCGCCTAAAAAGGAACCAAAAGTTCGTGAACGGGTTCCGCGAGCGAGTGAAACGGGCGCACGGACAGTGCGCCAGGTTCATTCATTCCGCAATGATCTGGACTTCTACACTTCTTGCACCAATGCATCGTGCAGGATCTCTGCCGGATGCTGTGCGATACGTCCCGTACAATCTTTAATTTGGTGCCTGCAGCTGGTACCTGGAGCGGCAATGAGCGTTTCAGGCGCCGCGGAGCGCACGGCGGGCATCAGCACAAGTTCGGCCACCTTCATCGAGAGGTCGTAATGCTCCTGTTCGTAACCGAATGACCCGGCCATTCCGCAACAACCGGACGGAATGAGTTTAACCTTGTAATTAGATGGCAACTCGAGCGCTTTAACAGTCGCAGTGAGAGAGGCCAACGATTTCTGATGGCAGTGCCCGTGTAACCTAATCTCCTGCGATTTCAGGGTGAACGCCTCGCGCCGAATCCGACCTCGGCTCGCTTCCCTAACAATGAATTCGTCGACCAGCAGAGACCTCTTGGCAAGTTGCCGTGCAGCATCCATCAGGCGCCCCGGAACAAGGTCCGGCACTTCATCCCGGAACCCAAGGATAGCCGACGGCTCAATGCCGATCAATGGCGTCTCGTCCGTAATCACATCCTTCAACAGCTCTACGTTTCGAATTGCCAACCTTTGGGCGTCTCGGAGGAGACCCTTCGAGATCTGAGCGCGACCGCTGTCGACATGGTTCGGAACAATGATCTCGTAGCCCAACCGGTTCAATAATCGCACCGCTTTGATACCGGCGCCGACGTCATTAAAATTGGTAAACTCATCACAAAAGAGGAAAACGGACCCATTTGGAAACGATCCCTCCTTGTTTGCGTGACGCCGGTGCCAGCGACGAAGTGTTGTTGCATTCAATTGAGGCATCGAGCGCTCTTGTGCAAAGCCCGCAAGTCGCTTGAACCATCGGGCCGTCAAACTGTTTGTGACCAGGAAATTATAGATTCCGGGCGCCAGCTGAGCGGCCGCCATCGCGTGCGAAAATCCGGCGATCAGCTTCGAACGAAACGGAACGCCACGCGCGTCGTAGTACTGTTGAAGCCATTCGGCCTTCAGACGAGCTATGTCGACGTTGGATGGGCACTCGGATTTGCACCCCTTGCAGGAAAGGCAAAGATCCATGACGGCAGCGATTTCATCACTGTCGAACGGATTGGATTTCGGCGAACGCGTCAGAACCTCGCGCAGAATATTAGCGCGAGCGCGCGTGGTATCGCGTTCGTTGCGTGTGGCCATGAAACTCGGACACATCGTACCGCCCATCAGGTGGGATTTACGACAGTCGCCCGAACCATTGCACTGTTCTGCGGCGCGCAATATCCCTCGGGAGTCCGCAAAACTGAGCACTGTGGAAAATTCGCGCACGGCCTGGCCAGATTCGTACCGCAAGCTTCCGTCCATGGGCGGGGTGTCAGTGATCTTGCCGGGATTAAAGAGGCCTGCGGGATCCCATGCATACTTGATTTCGCGGAATAGAGCGTAGTTCTTCTTTCCGACCATGGTGGGCAGAAATTCCCCGCGTAAGCGGCCATCCCCGTGTTCGCCGCTAAGCGATCCGCCATATCGTTTTACTAAGTGAGCAACTTCCGTCGCAATAACGCGAAAAAGCCGGCGGTGCTCCTCCATTTTGAGATTCAGGATAGGTCGCAGATGCAGCTCGCCCGAGCCCGCGTGCGCGTAGTGAACAGCAGAGAGACCACGAGCGCCGAGAATAGCGTCGAATTCCCGAACGTACGCAGGTAAGTCCTCCGGGTCGATCGCGGTATCTTCAATTACCGCCACTGGTTTCGCATCTCCAGGGAGGTTGGAAAGCAGGCCTAGAGCCGCTTTCCGGAGATTCCAAACCCGGTTCTGGTCCGGACCCCAAATAGCCGGATAATGATAGCCAAGACCGGCCACACGCAACTCGGTTTCAAGAGTTGCAGCGAGTGCAGCGACCTCTTCGCGAGTTTCGGAAGCTAGCTCGACCGCTAGAATGGCGCCCGGATCCCCCTGAACAAAAAAACGGTTTTGACGTTGCTCAATATTTGTTTTGGTACATTCGAGGATATTGTCATCCATCAGCTCACATGCACGAGCCGAGTGTCTCAACGCCACCAGATTAGCCTGCAAAGCCTCATCAATCGTTGTGCAGTGCACGCACACCAGTGCGGACTCGCGCGGCGGCAGCGGTTCGCACGACAAAGTGATCTCCGTAAGGAACGCAAGCGTCCCTTCAGACCCGGCAAGCAGACGGCAGAAATTGAACGGCGGACCGAGAGGCGCGAATGGCGTACACTCCGCGAGGGAGTCGATCGCATAGCCGGTGTTCCGGCGGTGGATGGATTTCTTGGGGAACTCGCGCGCAATTTCCGCACGGTTCTCCGGGTCACCGAGTAGTTTATCAATCTTACGGTAGATCAGGGCTTCAAGTGTGTCGCTTCGAGATTTTGCCGCAAACTCCTCCTGCGAGAGCGCTCCAAACTCCGTGATGGAACCGTCGCTGAGCACTGCCCGTACCGAAATAACGTGGTCGCGCGTGCTGCCATAGACGACAGAGTTTGCGCCGCAGGCGTTGTTGCCGACCATCCCCCCGATCATGCAGCGATTCTGAGTGGAGGTTTCGGGTGCAAAGAAAAGGCAATGAGGCGCCAACGCGAGGTTCAACTCGTTGCGGACGACACCGGGTTGCACTCGGACACGGCGGGCAGCAGCGTCGACTTCCAGAATGCGAGTCAAGTAACGCGAAATATCCACTACGAGACCCCCGCCGACGACCTGTCCCGCCAATGAGGTGCCGGCTGCTCTCGGTATAAGAG
>Ga0302179_10001718_pt1 | contig 13036 bp, 15 predicted proteins | sample I_Palsa_E3_1_FD_198788 | JGI IMG/M metagenome (GOLD analysis project Ga0302179, IMG submission 198788) | Peat permafrost microbial communities from Stordalen Mire near Abisko, Sweden - I_Palsa_E3_1 | ecosystem: Environmental > Terrestrial > Soil > Palsa > Peat permafrost | place: Sweden...
CAGCTCTCCCCCTGGCTCGAGCATTACAACTTCCGCCGCCCCCATGGTAGTCTCGGTTACGCTCCGCCCATCAGCCGGGCTGCTCCGGTGGGAACAACGTCTTGACGGATCACAGGCACCCATTTCACAATCCTCAAACATGGCTCGTGGGTCTCTACAGCTCGATTATGCCGCCGGTGGGCGGATGGTCATCACCAAAATGTCCGTATCGTTGATCCGCACTGGGCCCACTTCGCCTGAGGAGTACCAACGAAAACTGCTCCAGCGCCACTGTTCGGGTGACGCGACCAGTCCGCGCACGACCGGGTTGCGATGGATGTAGCGCAGCTTTTCGATTCGCTTCTTCTCAGTCCAAACATTGAAGTCATAAAACCGCGCCTGCCAAAAACGATTGGATCTCTTGTCACCATCAACACTGGGGGTGCCCCATGTCTCGCTGCTTTTGCGAGACATGGGAACGGCGCCCCCACCGACCAAACTACGAACCACACCAAGCTTCAATGCCTGAATAGCAGTCGACAGCGTCGCCCGCTGCGGTTCGCTCAGCAATAAATGAACGTGCTCGGGCATCACGACATATCCCAAGACTACAAGCCGATAGCGGCGGCGGACTCGCTCAAGAATTGTCAGGAACAGATCGCAGTGCGCAGCGTTATTGAAGAATGGAAGGCGTTGGTAACAACTGAACGTGAGGGAGTGTAAATCTCGTCCGCCATAGAAACGGTGTAGGGCGTCAGTCATAAGCCGAGAATAGAAAGCCGGACCAGCACCGTCTGTGACATGTGAACATCGACGGGCGTGGCGACCCCTCCCAGGTCTCGCAAAAGAAGCGAGACCTGGGGCACCCCATTTCAAATATTAACCTTTCGCTTTGCAGTCTCCGTTAAACCGGGCCAACCGCGATCGTTGAGACCGCCTGGTCCGAAGAACCTTTTGCCGTTTTTGCCGGAATCTTGTCAAGCCCCCTTGGGGGCCGGTCTCGGGGTCAAGTCGTTGATTCGAAGGGAGAAATAAAGGTGGCTAACGTGTCCCATTTACCTTATGCAGATTGATATACTAAGAATATAGGGTAAAAACAGCGGCGCAGGCCTTCCGGTCTGCGCTTTTTCTTTGGTAAAGGAGATTTGGCGCGGCCTGAAGCCGCGCTTTTTTTATGCCTGAAAAATCGAATTCGGCGAGAAAGCAAGAGCTTGTTGAGATACAGGCGGTGGGCGTGCCTGAGCGCAAGGCGCTGGGTGAGGCGGTGGAGGCTGCGTTCCTGGCGAAGGCCACTATGCTGGGCTTTCCCGTGCTGAAGCCGTGGGGAGACAGCCGTCCTTATGACTTTGCGGTGGAAGGCGGGCGACGACTGTGGCGGGTGCAGGTGAAGTGTGCGACCAGCCACCGAAACACGCGATGCAGTGCGAGGGCCGCCGGCAGCGGGGAACTATATACGCTGGATGACATCGATTTTCTGGCGGCGTATGTGATCCGAGAGAATCTGTGGTATGTGGTTCCGGCGGATGCGTTTGTTCCGCGGGCGACGGTCCACTTTAACTACGGGCCGCTGAGTCAGGGGATGTTTGAAATATACCGGGAGACCTGGTGCCTGCTGACTTGCTCGGGGAGGGCGCGGGGCCGAGGCGATATCCCCAAGCGCTGCCGATGCGAGGAGATGCCGGTGCGCTGCGCGGTGTGTCCGAGGAGGTGAAGAGCGGTTGCCGGGGGCGATTCCCACTTCTCGCAAAAGCAGCGAGAAGTGGCGCGCCCGGCCGACAGGAATCAAAGGTGAGCCAGCTCCCAATAAACGCACAAAGACGGGCCCCCGGCTAAAGTGGTCTTGCCGGTCGATTGATTTTCAGCATGCAGCACAAACGGTAGGAGTAACAGTTCCAGTACAAGCAGCAGCACTGCCGCCCCCACAATTTTTTGAAAGTCCGCACTGGCCCGTAAGAGGGCACACTTGAGTAATAGTAGTAGTAGCATAACCGCCGGCTACATCTCCAAGTTGAGGCACGTCGAGGTCACGCATCGTTATTTTCTTAAGACTTAAACGCTTCTTCATAAAATGCTCCTTTGGATTTGAGTGCTCACGACATAACCCACAGAAAGGAAACCGGGGACAGACGGGACTGTCCTCATTTTTGGCCTTAGAAACTGCCGTGGAGTGGCGAGGGTAAGCCCTGCATAGACCGAAAGAATCATCAGCGTGCGATTCATAGTTGCTGATCCTCACTTCCTCAGAACCAAATGACTTCAGCAGTTTCTTCGAACTACATTAGTGACAGCCAGCGCACAAAACTGCTCAAAAGTGACCAGTGGCGTTGGTGTCCGTCATTGGCGGGTGAGATAACCGCGTCGGGCGGATGGCCCAGGTCTGAGGCGCCTGCTCCCATGTCTCGCAAAACCAGCGGGACATGGGGCACCCGAACGCCTTAGAATATGCTTGTCGTTAAAGGGGCTAGAAGGTGTCGTTAAGGAGATTGTATGGCGTGGCATCTCAGAAAAAACCAACAGGTCTACCGAAGATTCCAAGAGTGCCAACTATCAAACCGATCAGGCCGATTCAGCCGATCAAGCCGATTCGACCGGTGAAGCCAATTGCACCCATTGGGCATGAATACTATTGGAGAGACTAAACAGGGATGGCGCGTGGCCCAGGTCCCAGAATCCCATGTCTCGCAAGAGAAGCGAAACGATTCGACGGGCTCTGGGCAGGCTATGGGACACCGGGCAGATGTTTGTGTGGAGGGATTGACATGATTCGGTCTATGAAGAAAGCTTTGGCGATCTTGAAATGGCAACTCGTTATCATCCTAACGGCTCTGCCAGTGATTGCTCAGGTTGATGCCACACCTACGGCTCCCGTCATCGACAATGAACGTGTGAAAGTCTGGGACATAACGCTGATTCCAGGAAAGCCCAGGCTCATGCAGCGTCACGAGTCTGCCGTCGTCACAATGTTCCTGGTTGGGGGCAAGATCCGGTCAACCAAAGAGAATGGTGAAACGACTGTTTCCGAACGAAAGTTCGGAGAGGCAGTTTATGACGCTTTGGGGACCGAGCACACCGAAGAGGTAATCTCGGGAAGCCCGGCCAGATTGATCGTTGCCGAGCTCAAGGGACCCCCCGAGCCGCTGTATGCGAATAAATCGGGATACCCGCCTGCATTCCCACGGCCCGGTTCCCTGAAAGTGTTCGAGAATGAACGTGTCGTGATTTGGAACTACAGCTGGACGCCGAACGTGCCTACGCCGATGCACTTTCACGATAAAGATGTTGTTGTTGTCTACAGATACGATGGGTCTTTGAAGTCCGCCACGCCAGATGGAAAGAGCGTGGTGAACGACTACAAATCTGGGTCAATTTGGTTCAATCGGGGAGATCGCGTTCACTTCGAAGAATTGGTTAAGGGACAACAGAGCGCGATAGTCATGGAATTGAAGTAGACGGCGGAGTAAGTGGTTGGCGAGTGGGCCAGGGCGCAGGCCTTCCGGTCTGCGCTTTTCTTTTGGTGAAGGAGATATGGCGCGGCAGGGTGTTTTGGCCACCCTGGCCGCGCTTTTTTTATGCCTCGAAAACCCGATCCAAACAGAAAGCCGGACATGAATGACATGCAGATGCTGGGGATGACTGTGGCGAAGCGGCTGGGAGAGGCGGTAGAGGCTGCGTTCCTGGCGAAGGCCACGATGCTGGGTTTTCCCGTGCTGAAGCCGTGGGGAGATAGCCGTCCTTATGACTTTGCGGTTGAAAGCGGGCGACGGCTGTGGCGGGTGCAGGTGAAATGCGCGACCAGCCATCGAGGTACTCGATGCGAGGCGAGGGCTGCGGGCAGCGGAGAGCTCTGCACCCTGGATGACATCGATTTTCTGGCTGCGTACGTGATCCGAAAGAACCTGTGGTATGTGGTTCCGGCGGACGCGTTTGTTCCGAGGGCGACGGTCCACTTTAACTACGGGCCGCTAAGCCAGGGCATGTTTGAAATCTATCGGGAGACTTGGTGCCTGCTGACTTGTTCGGCGAAGGCGCGGGGCAGAGGCGATATTCCCAAGCAATGCCGATGCGAGGAGATGCCGGTACGCTGCGCGGTGTGTCCAAGGAGGTGAGGAGGGCCGTTGACAATTGGGTGCGCCCGTGGCAAAATTCCCGGCAATTTGAAGGGCTGACCGCCAGTTCCAGCCCGAATTGTATTGAAGAGGGGAACGCGTTTGACGTTGATCAAGGAGGGAAATGCCTGCCTTGCGCTTACGCCCACAAACAAAGCGACTCGCGAGATCGTACCTTTTCCCAGTCCTGCTCTTCGCCGGTCTCCCAATTCTCGCGCGCCTGGCAACCGCCCAGGAGTGCGCCTGCAACCCGGCGAATTTAAACTTCGATTCGATAGGCAGCGGTGGTCCTTCTAACGAAGATGCCGCGGCTTGTGCCGAGGAGGGCAACTCCAGCTGCGGACCCGCGTCACTGGCAATGCCCGGAAACCGGCCTGGTGACAATGCAACTATCCAACTGTCGAATGAAAAAGTACGGGTGTCCAAACCGCCTGACTTCAACCGAGCGATTTTTTTCAGGAATAAGTTCGAATTCTCCCAGGATGTGGGATGGCTTCCCATCAATATCCCTTTTCCTTTCGATTTCATGCTCAGCGATCAATATGAGTTATATCCTCTTAAGTACACGCTGGCGCCCATTATTGGTTCTCTGCGCTGGCAGCTCGGCAACATAAGGGGTCCCTTGATTCTGCGCGGCAATTGGGATCTTGAGTTCAGCGGAGCGGTGGTCGCGATTCCGAGAGGAGCTGAGACACGGTATTTCGCTTACATGATGGGCATGCGGCGCAATTTTGTCCCGCGTAACTGGAGGTTTACCCCCTACTTCGATTGGCGCGCCGGTCTCGGGGACATCGACGCCAAGGGCCCCCTAGGGGTGCCGTACGCGCAAGGACAGGACTTCACTTTTACTCTCAACATGGGCAGTGGAGTTCGATATAACTTCGGTCCTCGCTATGCAATTACGGCCGGTCTGAATTGGATGCATATATCGAATGCGAATTTATCCGAACACAAGTATGATCCTAACCAGCCTAACCCCTGGGGCTTTATTAACTATGGCATTAATGTTTACGGGCCGATGGTTGGGATCGATATCCAGTTGCGCAAGCATCAAACTGAGCAGTAATGTCTGGATACTAGGGGAGGCGGACGCGGTACGCGACAATTCGTTCCCCAACGTTTGACATCCGACTCAAAACCGCTAGCGTTCCGGGACTAGGGCTGCTTGTCGTGTTCGACGTCCGCCACCCGCGCTTTCACCATCTTCTTCAAAAGCGCGGCGGGCAGAGGTTTGTCCACGGGGAAGCGGATGGTGCCTTTGGATATTTCGTAGCCCTTGAGTTCGTTCTTAAACGTGCGGATCACAGACGCAGTTGGGAACAAACTACAATGGCCGGAAAACGCGGCGAACCACACCAGCATTCTTTTGTATTTGAATGCGGGAATGCCATAGCTGATGGCTTCGGTAGTCCCCGGCGGCACGGCAGACCGGATGGCCGCGCGAATCTTCTTCAAAGTGCTGTGCGCAGGTTCCGCGACGCCCGCCAGGTATTCGTCCACCGTCTTTGGCTTGGTCTTGGGCTTGGCCTTGCCGCTCCTCGAACCAACATTTCTTTTCATGGACTCGCTCCAGGCTGCCAACCTCCATCTTAATCCTCAGGAGGGTTGGCCAAGCGCCGCTAAGGTCCCATGGACCGGGACCTAACTTCGATTGTGTAAAAGCGAGAGGGTATAAGTTGGCCTTTTGCCTAGCAAGCATCAAGTTGATCCTGGAAAGAGACCTAGACCCGATGGCGAAGATAATCCCAATCACCGAGCATTACCAAACATTTTCTGGCGGAGATGAGGGAAAATTTCTGGGGGGACGTTTACGGCCAGACGAAACAACTGTGGAAAGAGCGTTTGGAGGCCGATTCGCAGCGGCAGCGGGACCGGTATGCGGTTCAAAACCCGCACCCTCTCGTTATTCACACAAACACGTCACCAAACGGGAAAACTGATGTTTCGGGGAATTCGGATAGGTTATATTGTTGCCCATCCACACACTATCCAGGAGCAACGATGACACCTCCAGAGACTCTTCCAGCACCAAAGATAACGGTCGCGGATCCTAACTCCGATGCGGCGTTTGCGGAGCGCATGCGCTATCGGCTCACAACTCTGCTCGGGAATCCATATCCTTTTCTGCCTTCCTACAAAGATCGCTACGAAACGATTCTGAAGTACTGCCAGACCTTGACGCCACAGCAGGCGTATGCGATGACGATGCTGCTGGGCGGCGACAGCTCGCACTATTACCCGGACATGCCGAACACAGGGGAACTGCAATTTCCGGCCGTGAATGCCTGGCAAGCTACGGCGCAGGAGGGCTGGTACTATTTCGCAGGGCACTGCACGGGCAAAGATGGCAAGACGTATGGCGTGTTGTTCATGCTCTTCGGCAACTCGCTGCTGCCTCCGCCGATGGCGGCGCTGTTTGGCCTTAGCGATACACAGAATCAGATCATCGATATGCAACTGGCCGTCACTGTGGAGGGCGGAGGGTTTTATCAGGCCGATCCGATCGTGACGGCGGGCACATCGGGCAAAGTAAAAATCTCCGATGCGTTGCATCTGGAAGCGGACTCGTGTTCAGCCATGTCGATGGAGCCGGGCAAGCTCCTCCCGATTAACGTCAAGGCGAAAGGCGTGGATCGTTCTGGTCCGACGCCAACGGATCTCGAAATCGATTTCACGTTCGTCCGCGGCAACGCTTATTTGCCCCAGGGACTGGACGGCGCCTCGCCCCTGGTGGCGGGAATGGGCACGCGGTATTACTCGGTTCCCGGCCTCGTGATGGATGCTGCCGCCAGCACGCTGAAGATAGCCGGCCGGGCGGTGCCCCTCGAGAGCGGCAAGTTCTGGATGGACCACCAGTGGGGTCTTGGGCTGACTCCGAATGGGACGCCGCGATATCCGGTGATGCAGGCCGCGGCGAACCTGAAACCGCAGATCCCCACGGCATGGGATTTCTTTGCCATCAACCTCGACGATGGAGGCGGGCTGAATCTGACCTCGCTCCACGGTTCCGATGCGTCGAAGTACATTCATCAAACCGGGCCGACACCGCCTCCACCCCTGAAAACGCCCGTAGCTGGCAAATACCTGGACCGGTTCGGCACCGCGTTCAACGTTTCGGGTGAGATGGTAATCAATGATTGGCGCAAAACGGCAAGCACGCCGAATCCGGCCAAATACCAGAACACGCCGACCTGGGTGCCTCATGGTGGAGAGTTCACTCTATTCGAAGGCGTTGTTCCGCAGCGCTACCGGCATTTCGTTCTGAAACACATCAACGAAAGCGCGCAGTGCCTATGGTATGCGCAAGGATCGCGGTATGTGGAAGCGGCGGTGGTGCTGCTTGGTGACGACGGCGAGAAGATTGGAGTGGGCTATCAGGAAGCCGTGGGCTATGTGGATCCCTTGGCGAGTGTCTTGACGCTGGCGGGCATGCCCACGACTCCGGATATTTTGAGCTTGTTCCAGGCGAAACCGGTATCACCGGAACTCTTCTGGGAAAGCCTCGCGTTCTATTTGGCAAATATTGCGGAGTTCAATGCTCTGATCGCGGCCGGCAGCGTTTCGCCTGCGCCACGGACCGCTGGCGAAGAACTGCCGCCAGCGGAATCGTTGTCTTCCGGAGACGTTGCGAAGATTCTGCGGACTTTGGCGATTCCGCGAATGGCCGCGAAATGAGAGGGCTCCCAGCTGAACGCAAGCGTTTCCAATGACGCCTCTAACCATATTCGGCCTGTTTGCAGTAACGGCGATGCTGGTTTGCTACGCGCTTGAAGCGCGCAGTCGATGGTTTATCCTGGCCTTCGCCGGAGCTTGCCTGCTCGGCTCAGTCTACGGCTTTCTGCAGGGCGCTTGGCCGTTTGGATTGGTTGAGGCGGTTTGGTCTGGGGTCGCGATACGGCGTTGGGCACTCGCGGCGCGATCCAAGTGATTGGCTCTCGCTGTGGGACAACAACATTTCCGCCGCAGTCACTTTCGTTACAACCTGGCGCTCGATTTCAAGTTCCAACCGGGGAGCACCGACGTATGCTGGATCCAAGTACTCTGGCTGGGAAAATGAAGGGATGGGGGAATGAACGGATTTGTGGGCCGCATCTGGTGGGTTGGGCTGCTATGCTGTGTTCTTGCGCGATCCCTTCCCGCGCAGAGCGGCGTGAATCCACAGGAGACGCAGGGCGCAACTCCAGGTCCGGTGACGCAGCCCGCAGATCCGCCCACAACACAGTCCACGGTAAAATCCCCCAACCCGGACCTGGCTCCGCCGCCGAAACGCATGTTTGGAATGATTCCGGATTTTGAGAACACCAACGACGTTCCCGCCAACCGGCATCCTTTAACGGTGCGCCAAAAATATATACTCTCGCTGCATCAGGCCTTCGACATCAGCTCACACATCGGAAACGCCTTCCAGTCGGGATTGCAGCAGTGGGCGGACAGCCAGCCGCATTTCGGCGAGGGCTGGAACGCTTACGGCAAACGGTTTGCGGCTTCCGAAGGAGATCAAATCAGCAGCAGCATTCTGATTTATGGCGCTCTGCCCACGATGCTGCACGAAGATCCGCGCTATTTTCGGCGGGGCAGGGGATCGATGATTTCGCGAATGTGGTACGCGGCGAATCGGACTTTTGTAACGCGCCGGGACGACGGCACGAACGCATTCAACAACTCCGAGACATGGGGGCAGCTGATCTCCTGCGGCGTATCAACCAGTTACTATCCGGCGCAGGACCGCACGGTAAGCCGCGTGTTCTCCAACTGGGTGGTCAATCTGGGCGGCAACAGCGCGTACAACGTGCTCTCGGAATATTATCCGGACTTCATGCGAGCGTTGTTTCATCGTCATCCGAAACCGGCCGCTCAAGGCGGAAACTGAATCCGGTGGGGCCTAGCCGCGGCGGAATTCTTCCAGCATGTTGGGGTCGATGTTGCCGCCGCTGATGATAGCGACGTTCAGTTTCGTCTTCGGGAGTTGCTCGCGGCGAAACAGGAAGCCCGCTACAGAGACGGCCCCGCTGGGTTCGGCGACGGTCGCGGGATTCGCTGCCAGCAGCCGGACCGCCTCGCGAATCTCAGCTTCGGTAACCGTGACAATGTCATCCACGTAGCGGCGGATGTGCTCGAAGTTGATGGGCCCGATGCTTTGCGTTCGCAGGCCGTCGGCCATGGTGCGTGAAACGTCTCCAGCAGGGAACTGCACGATCTTTCCGGCGCGCAGGCTGGCCTGCGCATCGCCGGCGAGTTCCGGTTCCACACCGATCACCTTAACCGAGGGCTTGCTCAACTTGAGTGCCGTGGCGACGCCGCTGATCATGCCTCCGCCGCCGACCGGCGCGAAAACCGTTTCGACTTCCGGCAAGTCTTCGAGAATTTCCAATCCGATCGTGCCCTGGCCGGCGATGATCTGCTCATCGTTGTAGGGAGGGACAATCACGTAGCCGCGCTCGGCGGCGAGTTCTTCGGCCTTGAGCTGGCGCTCGGCGCTACTCGGGCCGACAAAGACGATCTCCGCGCCCAGAGCCGCCGTGGCCTCGCGCTTGATCGCCGGAGCGTTGTCCGGCATTACGATGACGGACTTCACACCCAGCGCGCGCGCCGCATAGGCCACGCCCTGCGCATGATTGCCGCTGGAATAGGTGATCACGCCGCGCTTGCGGTCTTCCGCGGAGAGTGAAGCGATCTTGTTGTAGGCTCCGCGCAGCTTGAAGGCGCCGATGGGTTGCTGGTTTTCGGGCTTGAGAAAGAGGCGCCGCGGATCCTCGGCACGGAGTTTGAATTCGATCAGCGCCGTATGGACGGTGATGCCGTGAAGACGGGAGCGGGCGGATTGGATGTCGGAGAGAGTAACCATGAGGTTCAGGTTCATTATCGCTTATCGTGTTGCTCCTAAGGCTGCTCGGGTAATGGCCTGACACTAGCCCCGCTCAACGGGATTTGACATCATGATGTTATTTATGTTAACATCAAGATGTGAGAACAACTCTTACTCTCGACGATGATGTCGCCGCCCTGCTGAATAAGGAGGCCCGCAAGTCTGGGGAACCGTTCAAGCGGGTGGTGAATCGGTTTCTGAGACTGGGGCTGACGGCGGCGAAGCAACCGGCACGAAAACCCTTCGTGGTCAAACCGTGGAATCTGCGTCCTCCTCCGGGACTTGATTTCGATAACGTCGAAGAACTGATTGAAGCTCTGGAAGGTCCTTACCATCGGTGATAGTTCTCGACGCAAACATACTGCTTTACGCCTATGGGGGAACTTCGCCGCAGCATGGGAAGGCGCGGGCCTGTGTAGAGGAGCTGTTTTCCGGGACTGAGCCCGTGGGCCTGCCGTGGCAGACGATTGCGGCATTTCTTCGCATCGGCACCAACTCCCGTCTGGCGGGATGGCGCCCCGTGGCCGAGGCGGTGCATGAAATCGAGGACTGGCTGAAGCAGCCCAATGTCCGGATGCTGGTACCGGGCGACGACCACTGGCCGATTCTCCGCCGGATGGTGGTGGAAGGGCAAGCGTCGGGGCCTCTGGTGAGCGACGCTGAAGTCGCCGCGCTGACCATTGAGTATGGAGGCGTGCTTTATACGGCGGATCGCGATTTTTCGCGTTTTCCCGGGCTGCGGTGGAAAAACCCGCTGGAGTAGAAGGAAATGGAAGAACGAAACCGCAACTCTTGGCAGGAGTTCAAAAATGAGCTAGCCGTCCTGCGAAGTGAGCACGAAAAGCTGCGTGGTCCGGACGACACTGTCCTGTTGTTCCGCGGTAGTCGCCTATGCGAATGCGCCACTCGCGATCGCCCCCTTGCATTTTCTTGCAGCCTGTCGGACGAGGATTGAAGGCGAGATTTTCCAAGCGCGGAACGACGCGTGCGATCAATTGGCCGGGCAGTTTGTTCAATTCTTTCGTCGCGCTTGACGTCAAATCGACTCGGTAGCTAGGCACGGAGCTTTCCACTCTTGATGAGGTCCGCCTTCACCCTGACCAGCGGGATGCGTTTTTCATGCCGCCGCGACCGGGAAACCAATACGTCCTGAAAATCCTCCCACAGGGCCTTGTGCTTCTTGAGGTCGATTACGACCGCCGTCTTTTGGCCCGCTGCGTCGGTGATGAACTGAATCCCGGTCATTGGAAGATTTCTCCTTGGAGTTGCGTGGAATCTGTTCTCAACCTAATTTCTACAAATCGCGCTGTCAAGCGGACAGCGCCACATAGCTCAGATTTCCAATATCACCGGCATAATCAGCGGCCGCTTCTGCGTCTGCCGGGAAATGTAGCGCTTCAAATCGGCGCGGATTTTTTCTTTGATCACGCCGTAGTCGGCTTTTTCTTCTTCGCTGGAGTGCGCCAACGTGTCTTCGACGATGCGTTTGGCTCCGTCGAGCAAGCCGTCCTCGCCGGGATTGAAACCACGCGTAACGATCTCCGGAGTGGTTTCCACGCGGCCCGTAAGTTTATTGATGGCGATGATGGGCAGCACGATGCCGTCTTCGCTCAGGTGGCGGCGGTCTTTAATAATCAAATCCTCAACCACGTCCGTGCGCGAGCCGGAATCGATGCAGACGCGGCCCACGTTCACTTTCCCAGCCTTGCGTGCGTTGTGTTCGTCGAACTCGAGAATGTCTCCGCTCTCGATAAGCATCACTTTTCCCACCGAGCTGTGCATGGCGCCAGCCATTTCCGCATGCAGCTTCAGTTGCCGGTACTCGCCGTGGATGGGGGTGAAGTATTTCGGCCTCACCAGGTTGATGATCAGCTTCAGTTCGTCCTGGCTGCCGTGGCCGCTGACGTGAATGGGAGGCGAGGTGCCGTCCTCGTAAATCACATGCGCCTCGCGGCGGAACAGATGATCGATCATGCGGTAGATCGTTTTCTCGTTGCCGGGGATGATGCGCGACGAGAGCACGACCGTGTCGCCCTTCTCGATGCGGGCGTGCTTATGATTGTCGACCGCCGCACGCGACAGCGCCGACATAGGCTCGCCCTGGGTTCCGCTGATCATCACGCAGACTTTTTCCGGCGGGAAGTTCTTCATATCGCCGGGATTGATCACGAGACCGTCGGGAATCTCCAGGTAGCCCAGATCTTCGGCGATTTCGGCGGAGTTGTTCATGGAGCGGCCAATGAAGGCCACCTTGCGTCCGTGCTGGTGAGCCAGTTCCACCGCCAAACGGATACGATGAATCGAAGAAGAGAAGCACGAGATGAACAGCCGCCGCTGCGTGTGGGCGAAAACTTCGTCAAACTTGCGCCGCACGGCGCGTTCACTCGGCGTGTATCCCTTGCGCTCGACGTTGGTCGAATCCTGAAACAGCGCCAGCACGCCCTGTTTGCCGTATTCGGCGAAAGCGTGCAGATCGAAAAGATGGTTGTCGGTTGGCGTGGGATCGACCTTGAAGTCTCCGGTATGAATGATGACGCCGAGCGGAGTGTGAATTGCCAGCGCGACGCAATCGACCAGACTATGCGTCACGCGAATGGGATGAATGGTGAAGATCCCAGCCTTGAATCGCTCGCCAGCATGCATCTCGCGGAGGTCCGCGTCTTCTAGCAATCCGTGCTCGTCGAGCTTGTCTTCCACATAAGCCAGCGTGAACTCGGTGCCCCACACCGGCACTTTAAGCTCGGAGAGAAACCACGGCAGAGCGCCGATGTGATCTTCGTGGCCGTGGGTGAGGATGATGCCGCGAATCCGCTGGCGGTTCTCGATGAGATAGGAAATGTCGGGGACCACGATATCGACGCCGAGCAATTCCGCCTCGGGGAACATAAGGCCCGCGTCGATCACGATAATGTCGTCGCCCCAGCGCACGGCCATGCAGTTCATGCCGAACTCGCCGAGCCCGCCCAATGGGATAATCTGCAGTTTTCCGGTTGGCATTCGATATTTGGAGTAACAGTAATGCTAGCACATGCAACGAACGTGATGACCCGCGACCGGCGCGGGAAGAGACTGGCAGCCTGCCCGA
>Ga0302179_10001720_pt1 | contig 13031 bp, 10 predicted proteins | sample I_Palsa_E3_1_FD_198788 | JGI IMG/M metagenome (GOLD analysis project Ga0302179, IMG submission 198788) | Peat permafrost microbial communities from Stordalen Mire near Abisko, Sweden - I_Palsa_E3_1 | ecosystem: Environmental > Terrestrial > Soil > Palsa > Peat permafrost | place: Sweden...
CTGGATCCAAGCGCGGTCGGTGTAACGCCGAAGGTCATGCTCTGGAATTCTCCGTGGTGCGCATCTAAGGGATGGTCGCGGGTATCCCGGACAAACTCGACGGCAACGGTCGATAGTCGGACGTGCATATCCGCGGGCAAAACCAGCTCGGGAATAATGACATTGGTGAGGTCGGTGTGTTGGTAGCTATAGCGGGTGATTAGCTTCTTGGTTTTCTTATGGTCGAGCTGACGCTCCACCTGAAAGGATACCTGGCCGAGCGCGGCGGTATAAATCGGATTCTGGGTGGTGCGCTCCGCGGACGCGCTGAACAACGAAGACCACTGCGTGCCGTGCAGGTCCGGATCGGAATAGGTAATGCCCAGGCGCTGGTCCAGCCGAGAAAATACCACCCCGATCGCCGCAGTCTCCGCGCGCCCACGTAAATTGTGGCGCGCAAACTGAAGGGAAAACCGCGGACCGACGAAACTCTTTTGGCTGACCGTGAAATTATTTCCAAGGCTCAACGGGGGGATCCCGGGAACTGCCACGGAGCCGACCGGCACGTTTCCGTTGCGAGGGATCACCTCGAGTCCCACCCCAACATCCATGGTGTTTCGTTTGGATTCGTGCATTCGAACCAGCACCTCTTCGGCGCCCCCCTGCTGCTGATCGGGATCCGCTCCCGCTACCGACGCCCAATCAAAGATCCCGAGACCATACAGATCGCTCTCCGATTGCAGCAGTTTGCCCTGGCTTAAAGGCTGACCTTCGCGCACGTTCTGACTGGTGATGCTTCGAACGAAGGCCGGTCGCGTGTGATCGGCCCCCAACAGCACCACCTCACCAACCTTAACTGGGCGATTTTCATCGATTTTGTACACCACATCGATGGCGTGCGGATGGTCTGCGGACGGCGTAACGCTGGAATCAAACTGGACGTTTGGGTAGCCCCGATTTAGATACCCAGCGAGAATCTGGTTGCGATCGTCTTCCAAAAGGTATGGAGAGTACGGTTGGCCCGGCTCGAGGCGCAATTTGCGCTTGCCCATCTCGAGCTGCACGAGATGGCCCGCGGAATCGACCACTTTCAATGTGGCCACCTGGTCACGTTCGCCCTCGTCGATTAGGAACTCCACATCGATGGCTGGATCGTTATCGGTGACCACCGGGGTGACCTTGGCGTTCGCAAATCCTGCGTTCTTGTAAAATGCCAGAACCGATGCGGCGCTCTTTTTCAGCAAAACCTCACTATAGCTGCCGCGGTAGAAGGGAAAGTGCCGTTTCTTAATGGCAATATGCGCTTCCAGATCCGGATCGCTGAAGGTTTTATTGTTGGTGAACCAAATGCCTTCCACGGTATGCTTTTCGCCGCGATGGACGGTGTACAGCACGGTCACATGCTGGTCATCCTGTTTCTGTAGATCAGCTTTCACGGTCACATCGAAGTAACTCTTGGACTGAAAATAAGAAACCAGATTGCGTTTCCCCTCGTCGACCAGATCCTGATCGACCGCGGCTTCCTGGTAAATCGGTATCAGCTTGCGCAAAGTGCGCTTCCAGACTTTAGCGCCTTCCAAGGTGACCACCACTAACGGTCCGGGCGCCACCGTCAACGTTAGGGCTGCGCGCTTGGTCGCCGGGTCATAGGTCGGTTCGATGCGCATGTTGGGCGCGAGCCTTCCCGCCTTTCGAAAGTGCGCGCGGAGGAAATCGTCGGACTTGTCAATTCTGGCTCGACTGTACGTCTGGCCAGGCCGCAGCGACGCACTGTTCAATTTCGCCCAGAAAGATTCCAGGGTACGTTGGACATCAGCGGCTTCTTCTCCGGAAACACCGGTCACCGTCAAAGCGCCAAACTTCGCACGCGGTCCCAGATCACACTCAAACGTAATGTTCACGATTTTGTGGGCGTCGTCAGGCTGAATCACGGTGTGCACCGAAGCCGCGAAATAACCTTCGCTAGTAAAAAAAGTCTTGAGTGGCTTCTCGCGGCTCACGACCACGTCTTGAACGAAGGGAGCATCCAAGGAAATATTCGCGGCCTGCAGCATTCTGGTGTAGCTGAGTTTGCCGACGGCGCCGGGAAAGGAAATGATCCCGATGGTGTACACCGGTCGCAGAATAAATGTGACCCGCAATCCCTGCGCTTCCGGTTCGATGCTGACCTGAATCCCGGTGTATTCCTTGCTCTGCTGCAACGCCGCGACACTTTCCTGCATTGCCCGGATCGAGAAGGGCTTGCCGCCCAGCTGCGTGATCATCGCCCGCGGCGCCTCTGGGTCCTTCCCGGGCTGAATCGCAATATCCACCCGGGTAACGTTGCGCCCCTCGAATCCCGTGTAGGCCTGGGGATCGAGCTGGTCGGCATCTGTCGGTTGGGCTTGTTGGGCGAAAGTGGCCAGCGCGGTGAACCACAGGGCCACCACCAGCCCCCAACGCGCACGGATCACGCTTGGGCTCCGTCGCCCCTAAGCTGCTGCACCGCCGTATCTGTTTCCGCCCCAATCAACAGAATGAGGCACCCGATGTACATCCACAGCATGATCACGATGAAGCCCGCCAACGCTCCATACAGTTTCGGGATGTCCGAATTGTGAGTTACGTACAGGTTTAACAGGAAGCTGCTGGTGACAAACCCGATGACCACGACGATCGAGCCCGGCGTAATCCACCGCCAGGGCCGCTTGCTGCCCGGCAAAAAATAAACCATCAGGTCGACGCCGAGGCAGATGGCCACCAAGGTCGCCAGCCAGCGGACAATCTTCCACTGGGCCTGAAACAATACCGCGTACCGGAAGTCGCGAGTAACCACGGTGGCTACAAGGTGCCCAAGATTCCAGACGCCGAAGCAAAGGATCAGAAAGCCGGCGGCTACCACCGTGGCGGCGATGGCGATGGCTCGTTTGCGGACGTATCCGCGACTATCCTTCACGCCGTAGGCGACGCTGAGCGCTTCCATCAAACTCATAAAGCCGGACGAAGCACTCCACAACGTGACAATTAAACCGAAAGACAGAAATGCGCCGTAGCCATGGGAGAGGTCCAGCATGGTTGTCAGCACGGTGTGCTGCGCCCGCACCGGCAGGTATGCGGACAACCATTGCGCAAAAGAATCCCATCGGGAAGTGGTCGGAATCCAGCCTAGAATCGCGGCGACCACCAGAAAAAATGGAAACAGCGATAGCACGAAATAGAACGAAACCTGCGCGGCCATATCACTACAGTCATCGGAGTTGAAACGTGACCACACCGTGCGCAACAGGTTAAGTCCGTACGTGGCGATGCCTCGGGCGCCATACTTCGCGGGCGCCGGTGCTAACTGCCTGGCGGGAATGCTTACAATTCTCAAATGTCGCTAGAAGCGGTCCGCAGTCGGTCAAGCCACCCTGGTCGCAACCATAGCAATGCGCGTGAGCCAGCTGCGCGAGTTTATGGCGCGAAAGATGTTGGCACTATAGGCGAAATACTGTAGGTGGCGGCGGAAAAGCGCGTTTTGCAGTCGGAAAGCTGCCCAACCCTCGCCGAAGATTGAAGGAAGGGAATATCCACGGTACACTGATTTGCGGTTTACGATCTCTGACGTTCGGTGATCGACTGTTTCGTCCTTGAGCTATTCCGGGGTCGTCTAATTGGTAGGACACCAGCCTTTGGAGCTGGCTATCCTGGTTCGAGTCCAGGCCCCGGAGCCAACCCTTTTCAGCGACTCGGTTCAATGATTCGCCCAATTCCCGCGGACCTCTAACCTTCTTATTCTTAGCTCGGCAAAGCCAGAGTTTCATTTCGTGCCACATGGTTGCCGATCAGCCCCAGACCGATAAAGACGCAAGTCATTCCTAGCGCCAGGGATCCCAGAAATGCGGTGCTCCCCGCCTGGATCAGGATCGACCCCACCAACGCGCTCACGATGGAGCCGACTCGGCCAACCGCCAGCGCCGCCGCTACTCCTCGTGCGCGGATCGGTAGGGAGTAAATGTGCGCTGCTAATGCATAGATCGTAGTCTGCACGCCGTTGACAAAAAATCCGTGGGCTCCCAGGCTGGCAATCAGCGAAAAGTGACTCGCTCCCGCGCCCAGGTTGGCAAGAAAAATTGCGCTCGCGGCGCCCAGCGCCGCAAAAGACAACAGCGGAAAACGTGATCCGAGGCGAGGTACCAGCCACGCGCAGCATAGCGCTCCTAGCACGCCCCCGAAGTTATAAGCGGCAAGACCGTTACTGGCCGCCGCTAAGCCCAGACCACGTGCGGTCAATAGGCTGGGTAGCCAACTGAAGACTAGATATACGCACGCCAGGCAGCTGAAAGACGCGAGCCACAAGAATGCCGTATCGCGCAAGGTCGCAGGCTCGAAAAGCGCGCGCAAGCTTTTGCTCTCGACCTGCTCATTGGCGGGCACACCAGTGCCTGGCGGTGGAAGCGGCCACAAATAACCCAGGCGCTTCAGGAGTCGCCCAAGTTCCGCTGATCGACTCGGGTCCCTGCTGAGAAAGCGCGGTGATTCCGGCAATACAAAAAACAGCGTGGATGCAAGCGCCAAGGGAGCTCCGCCGCCTACGAAAAAAAGCACTCGCCAGGAATAGAACGGCAGAATGTGGGCCGCAAACACCCCGGCAACCATTCCGCCTAGCGGCAGGCATACGATCGTTAGGATAACCGCGGTGGCGCGCCGTCGGACCGGCGTGAACTCCGCGGTTAACGTGCTGGCGTTCGGCAATGCGCCACCGATGCCTGCGCCCGCGATCACCCGCAGCACGCTCAACATGAGCAAATGGTGAACGAAGCCGATGCCTAGAGTGGCAAGCGCGAATACGGTGATGCATCCAATCAACGCCGGCCGCCGTCCCCGACGATCCCCGAAGTAGCCCGCAAGGACCGAACCCAGGACCATGCCCATCAACCCTAATGCAAGAATCGGAGCGAAGACGCCGCGGGGCACGCCCCAATCTCGAGCGATTGCGGGCACTGCAAAACCCATCAATTGGTTATCGAAACCGTCGAAGATAATAGACAGGGCGGCAAGCGCGAGCACACTCTTCCGCGCGACGGTCCATTCACCATGGTCAAGAAAGAAACTGAACGTCTCGCCATCATGGTTCTCAGTCCCGACTCTGCGCTCGCCTGGCCCAACCGGATCGTCTCGCATTTGCGTTTCTCAGCTAGCTTGAGCGCGACTGGCTTGCACGATCGCTAGAAATTTCTTGGCAGCTTCGACGATCGACTGGGTGTCCCCGGACTTTAGACAATGCGGCGCAACCAGCTCGCCGCCAATGCCCAACGCCGACGCGCCCGCCTCCAGAAACTCGGCAGCGGTACTGAGGTTGACACCTCCAGTAGGCACCAGGTCGATCTGCGGGAATGGTCCTTTTAGCGCCTTGATGTACTTGGCCCCGCCTACTTGCCCGCAAGGAAAGACTTTCACGAAGTCTGCCCCAGCTTCCCACGCGGCGAGAACTTCAGTGGGAGTCAGAGCGCCCGCCATGATTAGCTTCCCTTCCCGCAACGCGACCTCGACGATTTCGCGTTTGAACCCTGGGCTCACCAGAAACTGCGCCCCGGCATCGATGCAGCGCTGCGCGACCTCCGCATTCAGCACCGTCCCGGCCCCAACCAAAACGTCCGTAGAAGCGGTGGCCGCGAGCTCGCGAATCAAATCGACAGCTCCGGGAACGGTCATGGTGATTTCCACGATGGGAATCCCACCGGCGCAAACGGCCGCGGCCGCGAGCCGCGCTTCGCGATGAGAAGCCGCTCGGACGACCGGTACAATTCCGATTTCGATGATGCGGCTGCGAACGCTCTGCTTATCCATAAAACCTAGTCGTACAGCTTCCACGGGAAAACACCGAATCACTCATCGCACGATGCGCGCGCCGACGCCTTTCATCACCTGCAAAACTTCCTCAAGCGTGGCCATGCTGGTGTCGCCCGGCGTGGTCATCGCTAGCGCACCGTGCGCAGCGCCGCAATCGACCGCCCATTGCGGGCCCTTTCCCGCCAGAAAACCGTAAATCAACCCGGATGCGAAGGAATCGCCGCCGCCAACCCGGTCGAAAATTTCCAGATTCTCGCGATTCTTGGCTTGGAACAGTTGGCCGTCCTGGAAGCAGAGCGCGCCCCAATCATTCAGCGTGGCGGTCTTAGCTTTGCGCAACGTGGTGGCTACCACCTGAAATGGAAAATCCTTCAGCGCGGTCAAAATCATTTGCCGAAACCCTTGCACTTCAAACTGGGAGTGATCCTCGTCCATACCGGGGACCTGATAGCCCAGTGCGGCGGAAAAATCCTCTTCGTTTCCCAACATCACATCCACGTTCGGGGCCAGACGTCGATTCACTTCCTGGGCGCGCTGCTTTCCGCCGAGCGACTTCCACAACGAAGCCCGATAGTTCAAATCATAGGAGACCACAGTGCCATGTCGTTTGGCCGCCTGCATGGCCTCCAATGCGACCGCCGGGGTGGTCGGCGACAATGCCGCAAAAATCCCGCCAGTGTGGAACCACCGTGCGCCTTGTGCGCCAAAGATTTCATCCCAGTCGATCTCGCCGGCCTTGATCTGCGAGACCGCCGTATGCCCGCGATCGTACGAGCCGGCCGCTGCGCGCACCCCGAATCCGCGTTCGGTGAAGTTTAGGCCGTTGCGGGATGCGCGCCCAACTCCATCGTGCGCCGTCCATCGAATCAAGGCTTGATCCACACCACCCTGGTAAATGAGGTCTTGCATCAGCCTCCCGACGGAATCACCTGCGAACGCCGTAACGATGGCGGTGTCCAGGCCAAAACACCGCTTCAGCCCGCGCACAACGTTATATTCTCCGCCTCCTTCACAAACCTCAAAGGTTCGCGCGGTAGAAACTCGCCGCTCACCGGGATCAAAGCGCAGCATCACCTCGCCGAGACTAACCAGATCCCAACGGCATTTCTCTTTTGGCTTGATGGTGAGCGCCATGGCATGCACCTTATCGATGGGCTAACAGCTCTTCACCAGGTCTGCAACCAGCCGTGGTCGTTCAAACGTCACGCCGATCCAGATAGTGAATTTCCGGCGAATCGCGAAGCCGGGCAGCCGCAGCCTCCGCGGTGATGTCCCGTTGAGGCATCGCCAGCAGTTCGTAGCCGACCATGAATTTCTGAACCGTCGCGGATCGCAGCAGCGGCGGAAAATAGTGGGCGTGAAAATGCCATTCGGGGTGCGCCTCCCCATCCGTAGGCTGCTGGTGAAAACCCATGGAGTACGGGAAAGCGGTTTCGAACACATTGTCGTAGCGGATCGTGATCCGGCGAAGGAGGTCGGCAAGGCCGGTACGTTCAGCATCACTTAGGTTGGCCATGCAGGAAAGATGCCGGCGGCTTAAAACTAGCACTTCAAACGGCCACACCGCCCAGTACGGCACCAGAGCCACAAACTCGGCGTTCTCGCAGACCATGCGCTCTTCTCGTTTCGTTTCCATTTCTAAGTACGCACACAACAGGCACGCGCGGTGTTGTTGATGATACTGAATCTGCGCGGATTGCTCTCGTGCGGGAACATTGGGGAGCTCCGCGTTGGCCCAAACCTGGCAATGCGGGTGCGGATTGCTGGTACCCATGATAGCCCCGCGATTCTCGAAGATTTGCACGTGGCGAATCCACGGATGCGATCCTAGATCGAGATACTGCTCCACCCACGCGTCCACCACCGGTCGAATTTCCTCAGTGGTCATCCGCGGAATTGCCAGGTCGTGGCGCGGCGTGAAGCAAATCACTCGGCACAACCCGCGCTCGGTACGCGCGGCGATCAAGCCCTGGTCGTCGGATTCCCGGAGCGCATTGTCCGGCAGCAACGCCGCGTAGTCATTGTCGAAAACAAAGATCCGCTGGTACGCAGCATTACGCGCTCCTTGAGCGCGTTCGTTTCCCGGACATAAGTAGCAAGTGGGATCGTAACGAAGTTGCGGTAGTGGAGATGGTTTGGATAGGTGCCCCAGCCAGGGGCGATTGGTACGGTGTGGGGAAACCAGCAGCCATTCCTGAAGCAGTGGATTCCAGCGCCGGTGCGGGCGTTCACGAAAATCGTCAGCGGTCACTGATGCTGCTCCGCGCCAGTCGCAACTTCCGCGGCAGTGACCTGCGCCGCACCTTCGGCCGGAGTACAAATGTAAATCTGCGTCGCGATGCCGGTCTTCGCTCGGTATTCTCGGCTGACATTTTCCTGGAAGGCGTCGACCGCGTTCGCTTCCACCACGTTAATTGTGGCGCCCCCAAACCCCCCGCCCGTCATCCGCGCTCCATAAACTCCAGGCTGCTGGTTTGCCAGATCCACCATCAGATCGAGCTCCGGAGCACTGACCTGGTACAAATCGCGCAGGCTAACGTGCGATTCCGCCATCCTCTGACCGAAGCGCCGCACATCGCCGGCGCGCAGCGCCTCGGCGCTGTCCAGAACTCTGGCATTCTCCAGAATCACGTGCAGCGCGCGTTTATAGATCACTTCCGGGAGCAACCCACGGTGCTGCTCGAGCTGCACGGCGGTAACATCGCGAAGCGCGCGAATCCCTGGCAAGACTTTCAACAATAGCTTTACGGCCCGTTCGCTCTCCGCCCGGCGCTCGTTGTATCCGCTGGTGGCGACGTCGTGCTTCACCATCGTGTTGCAGATCACCAACTTGACATGCTCGGGAATGACCACCAGCGAAAAATCCAGGCTTCGACAATCCAAAACCAGAGCTTGATCCTGATGTCCGTGCAGGGAAATAAACTGATCCATGATTCCCACTCGAGCGCCGACATATTCGTTCTCAGCCTTCTGGCAGAGCAGGGCCAGTTTCGAACGATCGATGGACTTGCCGGCTTGCTCGGAAAGGGCCAGCGCCGTGGCCGCCTCGATGGAAGCCGAAGAGCTGAGTCCTGCTCCGATAGGCACCTGACCATGAATGAGCAGATTTGCGCCACGCACCGGAACCCCCGCTCGTTGCAATTCCAGCGCGACACCAATCGGGTAATCGCTCCAGCCACGGGAAGGCCCCGGCGCCGGACCAGCCAGATTCACCTCGACGGTCTCCGAGAAATCCTCGGAAACGATCTGCAGTTTCCGATCGCTTCGCAGCCCCAGGGCCACCCAGCAGTAAAACCCGATGGCCGCGGGCATAACGAAGCCTTCGTTGTAATCGGTGTGCTCACCAATCAGATTGACGCGGCCAGGCGCCCGGTAGACCGTGGGCTCGGACCCGAAGCGCGCGCGAAACCGGTCAACGATGGACGGCAATAGCGTGAGTCCTCCGACCTTGGGTGAGCGAATCTCGGAGCGTACATGACCGCGCAAGTTGCTGCAAGCGCGGTGGCTGCGTGTAGAATGCGGGCGGCAACACGCGGCGGTCTCATTTCTCTGGGATGCGCCGGCGCCTTCTGGCCGGCCGCGAAGGGCGATATCGGTCCGAATGTCTATCGGCCCGGAAGTGCAGGGAATGTGCTGGTGAGATTGCCACCGTCGAGAGAGAAAGCAGTTTGAATGAAAATTCCGCGCCGTCGTTGGGGCATAGCGTGGCTGTTGGGTTTCGGCGTATTGGTCAACTACTTCGACCGGGTGAACCTGTCCGTGTCCAAGGTAGCGCTGGAACATTCCTTCGGAATATCGACGGTGACATTCGGTTATCTGCTGAGCGCTTACAGTTGGACCTATGCGGCGCTGCAGTTGCCATCCGGTTGGCTGCTGGATCGTTTCGGGGTACGACGGATTGGCCGCGTAAGCACCCTGATCTGGAGCATTGCCTCTTTTGCCGCAGCTATCGCCACCGGCGTAGTGGGATTCTTCACTGCGCGATTACTGTTGGGGATCGGCGAAGCGCCCACCTTTCCAGCCAATGCCAAAGCCACCGGCTACTGGTTTCCGCAGCGGGAACGCAGTCTGGCCACCGCCATGTTCGATTCCGCCGCTAAGCTTGGTCCCGCCATTGGTGTGCCCCTGATCGGCGCGCTCTTGCTTCATTTCGGTTGGCGCTGGAGTTTTGCGGCCACGGGCCTGGCGAGCTTGGCGTATTTCGCGGCATTTTTTCTCTTCTATCGCAATCCCAGCGAAGATCCAAAACTCTCCCAAGTCGAACGAGACTTCATTCGAACCGGCGGCGCGCAACCTGAAGATCCCGCGCGATCGGCAAAGTCTGCGTCCCTGTCCTATCTGATTGGCCAGCGAAAAGTGCTGGGACTCACGCTTGGGTCAGGGGCCTATAACTACACCTTTTATTTGCTGCTCACTTGGATGCCTTCCTACCTTTCCGAAGCGCGCCATATGGATTTATCCCATTCGGTTGTTTACAGCAGCTTTCCGTGGCTGTTTGCCACTTGCACCGATATTTTGATCGGCGGATTTTTGGTGGACGCGCTCGTGCAGCGCGGCTGGGATGCACCGCTGGTTCGTCAGAGCGTATTGATCGGTGGAACCATTCTGGCGCTGGGACTAATCGGCGCGGGTATCGCGGAAACGACCATGGCCGCGGTGTTTTGGATCAGCCTAGCGATCGGAGGATTGTCAGCCGCATCGCCGGTGTTGTGGTCCATACCTTCGCTCATCGCTCCACGCGAAAGCGTCGGTACTCTTGGCGGCATTATGAATTTTTCGAATCAGATCAGCGCAATCGCCGCCCCCATCGTGACCGGCTATATCGTCCACGCTACCGGATCGTATTTCTGGGCATTCGCAACTGCCGCAGCCTACATCCTGGTAGGAATCGGCGGATACGCATTCTTGCTCGGCCGCATTGATACCATTCCTGAGCCGCCGGAAAGCCCCGCGAGTACTAGCCCCGATTGATCGCGCGTTACTGTTTATTCCACCAGCACCGCTTGCTTGATGGGAGAGCCGTTAGGCAGCGAAGTGTAGTTTGAGGGAAAATTCAGGGTGCCGCTTAGGTTCAAGGTCTTTCCGACAACAATGGTATACGCCGCGCCGGTTCCAGTGTTATTGAGGGTCAACGTGGTGCCGGGAAAATATAAAACGCCTTGCAGAGTAGGATTGCCGATTCCTTGGATGGAAGCCGGCGCCAGATCTAGCGGGTCTTGGTAAAACAAAATTCCCGCGTCCGTTCCAGTAGTTGGAGCTGTGAGATTCAATTGTTGCGTCGCGCCCGGGGCGGTGTTGATGGAAACCCCGCCGCCCGTCGGCGAAAGGGAAAAGGTAACTCCGTTACCGGTGATCGTGCCGGTTCCGTTGAAAGTGATTCCTCCTCCGGTCACCTCATAAATCCCCGGATTGAAAATGATGTTCTGCGCGGTGGTCACGCTAATGCCGGCGCAGTAGTTTCCCGGATTTAAAGTGACCGGATTTCCAGCCAGGTTGGCGGCGACGCAACCAGCGGGAGCGGTCGGCAGCGGAAGAAAAGCCAGCGGGTCGGCGGCTTGGATAATTCCGGTAATGGCCGCGGGATTCGTCGCCGCGCCCGATGCTGCGCCATGCACCCCGACAGAAGCTGCAGTGACGGTCCCGGAATTATTCAAATCTCCGTCATCTAGTATCCCGCACTGCGGACCATAGAAGGTGCCGGTATTGGTAATGCCCAGACCGCCCGCCAGCGAATACACGCAATTTCTGCCTCCGGTGTGGGCTACCGCGCGCGCCGTCAGCGTCGCCGAGTTCACGCCGAAAATTTTCATGAAGAAGGTGGGGTGGATCGCGGTGATCAGTACCTCGATCGCACTCGGGTCCGTCGTGTATGGCCCGGTAGCCGGCGGTTGGTTCACCGTAATGGTCACGTTGTTTGTTCCGTTCGTGAATCCGTTGAGCGAAGAATCCTCAAAAGCCGCCGGTCCGGCTTGACCGTAGGTAGCCTCCGCAGCTCCAGCCAGTGCCGCACTATCCGCCGCAGACTGCTGCAGCCGCTTCTGATAGCGCAGATATCCCATGTCCACCGCCAGCCCGGTGGCGCCGATCAGCGCGAGCAATCCGAGCGTGGCGGCTACCAGGGCCTGGCCGGAGTTGGGTGCAAATTTCTTCATGGACGTCGTCTTTCTCGCGGGGAGAACAGTATGATGCGACGACTGTTTCTTGAAGCAAAGCAAATGCCACTCCTGAGCTATTTTTTATTTTGAAAATTGTGCCCAGCTGGACCGATGATTGCACTTGCTAAACCAAGCTTCCTTGCGGCGTTCGAGACAATTGCTGGGATTTCCGTGTTCGCATAGCGAAATCCGCGGTAAGCCGCTGGAATGAAAAGTGTTGCGCGCTCCCCCGCTGGACCTGCCGGTGGCAACCAAGGCAGGTGGAGGCGAATCTGTGTGCGCGAATGTGCACGTTGCCGGCCGGAGCGTCTCTTTTCGTGAACACAGCATACCTACTGCGTGACGGAGGAGAAACATTCGGGCTTGGCATCGGAGTTGCTCCCCGAGGACACGTTTCCATTCAGGATTTCATCGTGCCCCAGACGGCGACCCGGCCTTCAGGTAGTTCTAAGCTCACTATTCCTGATCCGGGAGCCTGCCCGAAGCCTCGGGTCATTCGAATGTCCAGAGTATCTCGAACGCGCGGCCAAAGCGTTCTGGAATTCGCTCTCTTGCTTCCCGTGATGCTACTTCTAATGGTTGGAATCATAGAGGTTGGCAGATTTGCGTATTACAGCATTCTGGTTGCGAATGCCGCCCGCGCCGGAGCGCAATATGGCGCGCAAGGTTTGGCGACAGCGGCAGACACGCCTGGGATTCAGGCCGCCGCCGAGAACGATGGCCAGAATCTAGCCCAGTTGACGGTGACCGCCTCGCAGCAGTGCGGTTGTAACGGCGCAAGCTTGAGCGGAACGTGTCCGGCAACCGGCTGCTCCACGCCCAATCATCCTCTCGTGTACGTACAAGTCCAGGCATCTGGCACCTTCAATTCCCTGTTCAACTATCCTGGGTTACCGCCCTCATTCACGGTGAGCAGCACCGAGAAGATGCGGGTGGCGCAATGACCAGGGTCACACCTAAGGGCATTCCCCGGCGCCTCCGCTGCGCAACGAAACGATCCGCAGAGCGTGGCACTACGCTCGTCGAGCAAGCGCTGGTCTTGGTGCTGTTCTTAACCGTCGTGTTCGCGATCATCGATTTTGGTCG
>Ga0302179_10001721_pt1 | contig 13019 bp, 9 predicted proteins | sample I_Palsa_E3_1_FD_198788 | JGI IMG/M metagenome (GOLD analysis project Ga0302179, IMG submission 198788) | Peat permafrost microbial communities from Stordalen Mire near Abisko, Sweden - I_Palsa_E3_1 | ecosystem: Environmental > Terrestrial > Soil > Palsa > Peat permafrost | place: Sweden: Abisko...
CGTCTTTGCAACCTCCGGACAGGTGAGTGCCTCGCGGATGGCACCGGTAAGCGCACCGATGTCGTTTGGCGGCACGATCCATGCGTCGCGACCGTCGACCAGCACCTGAGGAATCTCGCCAACCCGCGTGGATACTATCGGGCATCGCATTGCCATCGCCTCCAATATCACGATGGGCAGGCCCTCTTTGTCGGAGGTCAATGCCAACAGGTCTGCAGCGGTCAATATATGAAAGATATTGTCGCGATACCCGCAGAAATGCACCCGGCCATCGAGCCCCTGGTCCTTCACAAGCTCGACGAGGGACTGCAATCGCTCTCCCTCGCCGATCAGCAGAATATGTATGTCCAAAGCCTGCGCCATCGTAGCCACGGCCCGAAGAAGCAGATCGTTACGTTTGGATTGCGCCAATCGACCAATTTGCACGATGACTTTCGCATTCATCGGGACCGCAAATTCCCTACGAACGCTCGACCCTGCGCTCTCCTCTACAGTCAATGCGCTGATTCCGTTCTTTATGAGCGAGAGCTTGCGCGGCGACACGCCGCTTTCGACCAATTGCTCGAATACCTCACCGGAAACCGCCGCGACATGATCGAAGCCGCGAAGCACCCGCTTGTCGAGCGCTTCTAGTGCGCGCAGCTTGTACGTTTCGCTGTACCACGTGTGGCAGGTTGCCAAGCACGCATGGCTCCGGGGTATTCCGAGCAACGACAGCAGGATGTCCGGCTTGTAGCCATGCGAATGCACGATTGCCCGCGGGTGGCGTCTGAGGAGCCGGCGCAACTGCTTCGCCATTGGCAGGAACGCCAGCCGCCCAGAAGAAACAAATGCCTCCGCTGCCAAGCCCTGCGCATTGGCGCGGCGCACGAGCTCCGTCGCTCCTCGTCCCTCCAGAGCGACTACGTGACTGTCCCAATCCTGATCTTTGATGTAGCTTGCCAACTCCAGCAAAGCCCTTTCCGCGCCGTAAACGCCGCCAGTGCTGATCAGCTGGATGGCAACCCTCCTGCTATTCACGGAGCTCAACCGACCAGAAGCTCGCGATATCGCTCAGCGATTCGCTTCGAGTCGAAATTCAATTTGACATATTCTCTGCACGACTCGCCCATCTGTGCGATCGCCTCGGGATTGTTCAAGACGAACTCGATTGCCGCCTCGAGGGAAGACTGGCTGCCCGGGGTCGTGAGCCATCCACGGCCGTTGAGCATGTCGGGCAACCCCCCGACAGCCGGGCCTATTCCCGGTAAGCCCATCGCCATGGCCTCGAGCAGCGCCCTCGGAGTTCCCTCGGAGCGCGAGTTCATCACGAATATGTCAGCGGCAGCCAGGTACGGCCGCGGGTCCGCCTGTTCACCGACAAGGCTCACGCGCTCTCCAAGTGGATGTGAGTCGATGAGCCTCTGGCAGGCTTTGCGGTCTTGTCCGTCACCGACAATGATGAGCCTTGAAGCCGACACTCGCCGGCACTGCACCGCTAAAAACGCGGTGATTAATCCTGGAACGTCCTTGACCGGGGCGAGACGCCCCACAAACGCGAACACGACCTGCGGTCCGATTCCGAGTCCAGTCCGGCACGCGACCCTATCGTGTCGATAATATTGATCGAGCTCAATGCCGATCGGAATGACTTCTATGCGCTCGCTGGGCAATCCCAGCTCTTCACACAGATAGTCCTTAATACTTGGATGAATCACAGTGACTTTGCTCGCGAGCCGCCAGCTCAATTGTGCGCGAATGCGTCCAGCTCTACTCTGACTTACGTCAAGAATAGAATGCTCGGTGACGACGATTCGGCGAACACGCGCCAAGCGCGCCGGAATACCCAGTTTGTTCAACGCGAGAAAGTGCTGCAAATGGATGCCGTCGGGCTGCAGTTCACGCAAGCGTGCCGTCAGGGCAAGGCTGATCCCATTTCGTCCAAAAATGTTTCTGGCTGGAATCTGCAGATCGAGCGCTTTGATGGCGTAATCGCGGCATCGTTGCAGCAACGGACCTGGCGTACTGTCAATCGCCGCGCAAAAGACCTCCGCCCCCAATTCGACTAGCTGCTTCGCGAGCTGCAAACCGAAGACTTCGGAGCCGCCGAGCTGAAACGAATAAATTACTTGCAGAATCCGCGGGCGGCTCGTGGATTTAAGCTCCTTCACCTGAGCACCGCTTATGTACTTGACTCGGGAAACAAGCTAAGGCTGCGTCGCCGCGGCCTGGAGAGCAGAGTCGATGAGCTCGCAAAAGTGAGCGAGGTAGGCTGAAGCCGAAAATTCCCGTTCCACGCGCAGCATTGCCGCGCTCCCCAAGCGCTGTCGGAGAGCCGCGTCGTTCATGAGCCTTTCAAGACCGGCCGAGAGCTCCTCAACGTTTTCCTTTTGCACCAGTATCCCGTCAACACCGTCCTCGACAACCGTCGGGATTCCCCCAACTTTCGTGGCAATTCGGCACTTTCCCGCAGCTGCGCCTTCAAGTAGCACGCGGCCCATAGCTTCGCTTCGAGACACCAGCGCAAGAATTGCGCAGCGGGAGATCCATTTTGCCAGCTCGTTCTGAAGCAACCCCGGGAGCGCCACTATCTGCGGGCTTTCGAGACCGCACGCTGATAGCTGCTCCGGGATCTGATGGCCGATTAGAACTAACCGCCAGCTCGGATATTTCGGCGCGATTCGTCGAAACGCTTCGGCCAGCACATCCACTCCTTTGACCCTTAGCGGGAATCCCGCCGCTAGGATGATCGGTTCCTCCGCACCCGGAAAAAAGCGCTCGGTATGCGTGAAGGCGAAGAAGTGCCGCACGACGGTCGTCGCGCGCAACGAGGCAAGGTTATTAAGTTGACCCACAAATAGTAACCGAACCGCGTCCGCTCTGCGCAACACGAACGATCCCAGAATCCGCATTTGCAACAGTCGGACCCGTCGCCACGGGGCAAATCGTATGTGCGAGAAATTAGCCGGCTCTCCATAGACTCCGTTTACTTCGCACACGAATACAGCATGAAGCAGGCGCGCCGCCCACAAGGCCAGCAGGCCACCCTTGAAGGGGTCATAAGAAGTAACGACAATTTCACGCTCGCTACTGGATCTCAATTCGAATGCGCGGCGCGCGACACGGCACACGAAATTGATAAAATTCAGCGCCGGCACCGGTGTCCGATCCTTTACAACGCGAAGACGCATCCGGCCTACTTCGAGGTCGGCTTCGTACGAGCCGTATGACCATAGCTCACCGGTAAACTGCTGTGACAAGACTCGACACAGTGGTTCAAGGTTTTCCGCTGCATAAGTGTACCCAGCTTGGATCATGAACAAGTACGCTCCAGGAGCCTCGGCTCGCAAATGGCGATTATTCATGAGGATCTCAGTATAGCAAAGCCGTCGACCAAGAATGGACGTGCGCTTTGACATCAGCCGTATACGCGAAGTGCATGCTGGTCCTGATCACCAGAAATAGGTACTCTCGACGCCCAATCAGAAGGTCTCGTTTATGTACGCGTGCCCGCAGTGTAAAGGCCCATTAGTGCAGTTCAACTGCGAGCGCTGTGGCGTGCATTATCCTTTGGTGGAGGGCATCCCTTGTTTCTTGATGGGATCCGCCGGCGACAGCGGTCAAATCATCCGACAGATCTATGACGACATCTACCGTCACCACGAGAATGTATGGGTCGATCAGGGACGCTCCGAGCAGTTCATGGCGTATTTCAGCAATCTTGCGCGTTCGCTTTCCAGCGAAAACGTTCTCGAGATTGGCTGCGGCGAGGGGATACTGTTGGCGTCGTTATCGGGTGTACACAAATTCGGCATGGACCCGTCCGTTCAGGCTCTCATTCGCGCGAAGCAGCGCTCCGGCGCGGAGTGTGCCGTAGCACGAGCGGAAGCACTGCCGTTCCCATCGGAAATGTTCGACCTGATCGTCTCGGTGGGCGTCATGGAGCATTTTGAAAACCCCGAGGCCGCAACCGCCGAAATCCGCCGAGTTCTTACAAAGTCAGGACACTACCTTGTGCTCTTTCATACGGACATGGGGTGGCGCGACAGGCTCGTGCTGAAAGTGAAAGAGTTCCTATTTCCTCGCTTCCGGCCGAAGGCCTTGGCGCGCTGGATTACAAAGAAGGCTCGCCATCCAATAGTCCAGCCGCTCCGAAAATCGTATACCCAGACGAGCGCACGGGAACTCCTTGAGCGCCACGGACTCATCGTGACACAGGTCATCTCCCGCGAGACGCAACCGGCTGCGCCCCTCGCCGGCCGGCACGTCATCACTTTTATCGCCAAACAAGCGGCAAGCTGACCCGTTTGCAACGCATCTGCCGACTATCTCAGCGTGCTGCGTGCGGTTTAGTCTGAACGAGCGTACCGTGACGCTTCGCGGATGCAAGCCATCGATCTCTTAACTGTAAGAACGGCGATTCAATCGTGATGAACGTGACCGCGGCGACGAGCATTGGAGCGAGAATCGCAACCGGATAACCGAGAAAAAAACTCCAGTACCCGCCTATATGAGCCGTCACCGCTACAATCATCGGCGCAGCAAACGCGATCACTGCGAAATGATTCAAGTACATCCCGTACGACAGCCGTGACAGTACATAGAAGCCGGATCGGTTTGCTAATGTGGTAAATGCCGAGCGGTCGCGTAACACATACACCGTCAAGCCACCAAAAATTAACGCTAGGGCCGAAAATCCGAATAAACGCGAATTGACGCTGCGCAATGCAAGGCCGACGACCGCCATGGTGCTGGGCAGGATAATGTTCCGCCAAAACGGCAATGGCCGTAGAAACCCGGGTTTCAACACGGACACCCACGAAATCAGCAGGCCGGCGAGAAGCCCGTCCGAATGCGTGTGAAAGGGAAGCTGGATGAGCTTCCGGAACATGTCCGGTGTAAACGCGCCAGGATGCGCGACCAACGTCAGATAGCGAACCAGCGGTAGCATCAGAAGCAACGCCACAATGACCACGTACTGGCGCCTGACCGGAACAAATAGACCCGCCGTGAGCAACAACACCGGCACGAAGATATAGAACTGCTCCTCGGTGGAGAGCGACCAACCCCCGGAAACCTGATTCGGTAAGTAGTTGGATAGAAAAAAGAGGTCGGGAAGGTACGCGACGAGCGCCTTGTGGCTCGTGACAGCTACCCAGGCAAGAAATGCGAAATAGAACGGCCAAATCCGCAGCCCGCGTCTCAGAAGAAAGCGCCCCACATCGATCGAATGCCTGTGCGCCAGCTCGCGCCACAATTGTCGCCCGATCAGGTATCCGCTGAGCACAAAGAAAAGGTCAACTCCAGTCCATGCGAAATACAAGAGCGGAAATTTGCCAATCCTGAGCGCCTGGCCGCGATCCGCGAACTCACCGTAAAAGTGGCCCGAGACGACGAGAACGATCGCGAGACTGCGCAGCACATCAAGACCCGGTACGTTTCCCGCCGGCGGCGTGACCAACTCGTGCGCGCCTGTTCGAATGATGGCGAAGATGCGGCTAAGAAATGCAATTCTGGGCAATGTCTTTACCGCCGCTGACTCCACTCGATTGATGGTCATTTGCGCGCCGTCAGACAATCGCAGCCCGCGTACAGATAGCCGTCTTCGATCCTGTCCTAAGACAGCCTGGAAATCAAGTCGTGCGGTCGCAAAAAAAACGCAGCTGTAATGCGATTACTAACTTTCGGAACCACCGCTAATCACGAGCGCATTCGGGACAGGCCCGGCAGTGCCGAGCAATGGCATTCTATTTGATGGGTTTATAGAAATATCTAGCAATGGTTCACACTATTTGGATACAGCAGTCGCGTCTGAGGTCACGCACAAAGTGCTAGATGGCAAAGGCGGGAGTCGCGCTGTTGCCGGCCGTTGGCAGCGCTGCTTCTAATATTTCCTGGATCGTGCGGGAAATGGCTGGCGGCAAAATTACAAGACGTTCGAATTGGCAAGAGATTGTGGATGGTGCTCGAGCGGCTCTTACGGGGCGGTGGCGAATGTATTGCATTCGGCTGTCAGAATTGGGTCAATACCAAAGCTGCCTTTCGATTGCCCAGAATCGAGTAACTGCGGCGGATATGTTGGCGAGACTCTCGATCGATGTGCGAGCGTTTAACCTCGAGCTGGGATGCCTCATCGCCTCGGTAAACGGAACTCATTGAAAGCACGTCCATGCGCATATACTGTCGCCCCCCAAACGCAGCCGGCATCTTGCGTTGTAACTGTTGGGCTTTGGGCCGGCGGCGTTTCCTCCTTCATTCACAGCACATCATGAAGAGCTGCCTTTTGCTATGATGAGATCTTTAGGGAATGGCGCGCTGCGCGATGTTGAGCAATAGCGAGCGACCGATCGATTCTGGCACACTAGATCGTTTGAGCTCCTTCTGGACGTGGGCGGCCGCGGCATTTCTGCTCGTCCTCGCATGCTTCAGCCTGGTCGAGCCTGTTGTTGGCCTGTCGTTGCAAATCCCTCGAAATTACAATGAGGGATGGAATGCTTATTGGGCCACGACCGCGATCTCGGGTGGCCCACTGTATCCACCGCTGAATGCATTAATTTCGAATAATTACCCGCCTCTGAGTTTCTTTGTGGTGGGGCTTTTTGGCCGGCTGATCGGCGATCCGATATTGGCAGGTCGGGCGCTCGCGCTGCTTGGCTTCCTTCTGGTGGCCATTAATATCGTAATTTGGCTTTGTCGATGCGGGGTCAGGATATCGCTGGCGATCGCGAGCGGCGCGGCGTTCATCATTACAGTCGACGCGATGTTACATGTCTACATAGCCATGGATGACCCGCAATGGCTCGGCCATGGACTGATGACCACTGGTATGGTCATCCTCTGGCGCAACCCGCGATCGCAGAAGCGTCTAGCGACCGCTGCCATTCTCATGCTGCTCGGCGGCCTATTCATTCCAGTTCCCGTTGCGCTTGCTGCGTGGCTCTTTATCTCTGAGCGGCGCGCATTTTGGAAGTGGGTCAGCATTCTGGGTGCGCTTGGGGTAACGGCCTTTGGCGTAATATATGCCGTCTACGGCCACAATTTCGTGGACGATATACTGCATGCGCCACGCGAGATCAGTTTTCTGGCTGCCGTGCACATGGGAAGACAAGTTCTGCCGAATCTCTTGCCGCTCCTGTGCGTGGCCGCTGCATCGCTGCCGCAGTTCAACAAGCGAGAGCCGGTCACGTTTGCGTGGATCTATCTGGGCGTGGCCACCGCGATTGGCGCGCTAGCGGCCACTGGAGCTGGCGTGTCTGAAAACGCCGTCTTCGACGTTGTAATTGCGGCGAGTCTGGCGGCTGGTCTCGCTCTAGAGTCTCTAGCGATCGCATGGACCGCGAATTACCGCAAGCCTACCTACTTAAAGGCCTTCATTTTGTTGCCGGTGCTCGCGGTCATCCTCTGGGCACCATTTTCGATCCGCCTGAATATCGAACGACTGCGCCACCTCGCGGTGCTAGCGCAAGCGACACCCTCAGATATCGAACTGTTGCGACGGCATGATGCCCGCTACGCAGCCTGTGAGAGTCTTGCGCTCTGCTTTTGGTCTGGCGCACCGTTCAATGTTGACCTGTTTAACTTCGGACAGAAGTTAAAGACCGGGCAAACGCCGGTCGACGTCTGTCGGCAGCTGTTCGACGGCAGACGCTTTACCATTATTCAGTTGTACTGGGAGCCGGGAAATTACCCATGGCCCCTAATCCCACACGAGTGCGATCGCGCGATTGCAGACCATTACGAAGTGATCAGACGGTCAATAAACGGATACTTCCTCGTCGCGCGTACAGATCCTACCGCGAGTTAAATGCTACGGGCGGGAGGTATTGGCGCTATCGCGCTGCGCAGCGTATCAGATTAGGTGACGCTGATCAGCACCGGCGGCTTCGGCGTAGTCGTCGCCCCACCAAGATTGCACCCTACTGGTCCAGTGCCGTCCAGCGCGCCACAGGCCGCTCCATTTCGGCCCGCCGTAGTCGCAGGGCCCGTTATCTGGAAGCTATTGGCGTTCAGCGCGGCGGGTGTACCGGAAAAAGGCGAACCGCCGCTGATTGAATTGGTATCGTAGCCCAATGCCTGCCAAGCGCTAAGGGAGAGATTCGCGCTGGAAGTTCCAAAGAGCATCCCCTTTCCGTAGTAATTATTATTGACGCTGTTAGGCGAAATTCCATAGGGAGGCGTGAAGCTCAAGCAACCAGTAGCACCGCCGTTGGATTGTCCGTACGTCGTGTACTGAACGATGTTGTTGTACCAGTTAAAAGGACCCGCCGATGATTGACTATTAAACCATGCGGCAAACGCTTGTGCAGTGATACCCGACGGCGTGTATATCGTATTGTTATAGAAGGTGGCCGCTCCGGTAATTGTGTCGTGGTCTGCGCCCAATCCGGTATAGCCTGATCCAATCATGATGTTATGGTGGCAAATCAGTGTTTGCCCGGCACCCGGGATCGGAGATTTGATGCAAACCGCAACTTCCAAACCAGTGGCACTTCCGAATGTACCCGTATCTAGATAGTTATAGCTGTAGGTACCGTATTGATTGCCGTCCTTGTTCTGGATCGAATAGCCGCAGCCATAAATGGTGCAGTTCGTGACGATGAGACCGGCGGCCTTATAAGTGGTGATGCCACCCATGCCCCACGGAGAGTAGTCGCCTCCCGAGCAGGTGCAATTATAAATGAGGCAATTGAGAACCCGCGCTCCACTCGTGGTTCCTAAGAATATCCCGCCTGGATTCTCAGCTGACGTGCCGCAGATGCAATCTGAGATCTGGCAATTCTGGATGACAACACCGTTCAGCACTGTGGTCTGGATATCGCCAAACTGCACTGCGGAATAGTTGGCATTGCGAACCACCAATCCATCGAGCGTACAATACCCCGGATTAGGGACAGGTGTGGTCTGGTAAAACGGCTGTCCCATCAACACGGCGTTCGAGCTCACGGGCGCTGCGCCATTGGACGGGTTTGCGCAATCGATGATCGCCCACTGCGGCTGATAGGTGCCGTTGCTATTGCAGGAGCCAATGTAAGTAGGTGCGCTCGCGGTACCTCCGTTGATTTTGAGGGCCGCCCCCGTAGTCATGGACTGCATGACGGAGTAGAGCGTCGTCTTGGCTCCTCCAACGGTTCCGTACTGAATCGGCGTCTGCACTCCCCCCACGTCCCCAATTATGCCCACGTTTTTGCCCGAGTAGGCTGCCTGCTTCGAATTCAGCGCGGTAATCGACCACGGGCTCGTGAGTGTGCCGGGGTTGTTGTCGTCCCCAGTCGGCGAGATGTAGTAATTAAACGTTATCGAGGACTGCGGGAAAGCAGGCCGAATAAGGATCGGCACCGTTGTAGCCAGAACGGCACAGCCGCCACTTTTCAGCAGCGTTCGTCTTGTAAACATGAGCGTGATTCCTCGCTAGAGCTCTTGCTAAAGTCAGGCAGCGTTGGGGCGTGGGGCCCGTAGTTGAATACGCTGACCGTAGCCTTTGGAGCAAGATTGTCACCCTATGACAGTATCCCCGCAATGTCTCTCGGATGAGACACCCCGCATCGGTTCGCTGGATTTTTATGAGCCAATTGTTTTGCAGTCGCAAGGACGCTCGTCTCTCTTACGCGCCTCAGAATCGTGATGTAAGTCATGGTGTACGCTCATAAAATAAGTTAAGAACGCGTCAGGGAAATACGCCGTGACTGCGCCCGGGACCGTCGGCTCGAGGTTCCCGACCAAGCGCGGCATCTGGAGTGAGCCTAATTATTTCCTGTAGACCCGCGTCACTTCCCAGGGCGCCACTTTGAAGTCCCTGCGCGGCGAGCGAGCGGCCAACCTGGAATCAATATACTGGCGCCGTCGCGCACGTCGTCCCGGTCAGCGCGACTCTGCGACAGATTCAAACACCTCGCACAGCCGACGCCCAATCTGCGCAAACGAGTAACGCTCGACCACCAGCTGACGCGCAGCTAAGCCCATGGCTTCCCGCTCACTGGGCCGGTGCAGCAGCCGCTCGATGGATTGGACAAACGCTTCGGCTGATTCGGCGAGCTCCACATGGCGCCCGGGCACTGCATCAATACCCTCGCAGGCGATCGGATGGGCCACGACGCATTTTTGCATCGCAAAAGCATCAAGAACTTTCAGCTTCGTTCCGCCGCCATCCCGAATTGGGCAGACGTACACACTTGCCGCATTCATCAGCGGCCGAACGTCATCGACGAAACCGTGCACCGTCACATCGTCGAGGCGCTCCGCCAGTTCAACGATATTGGAAGGTGGTGCCGAACCCACAATGTCGAGCCGCAGCTTGGGAATGGTTGCCTTTGCCAGCGGCCATATTTCCCGCAGCAGAAACAGTACCGCGTCGACGTTCGGGTACCAATTCAGACTGCCGACGAAGATAAGCGAAGGTGTCGCCGACTCGATCCGAGTGGCATGGAAGTACTCGATGTCCACGCCGTTTGCGATGGTTATGCTGTTGGCATGCGGCGCGATGGCGCGCAACCGCTCACCGTCCAAGTCCGAACACGTAACGTGCGCGGCGAAGCTATCGGCCACGTCCGCTTCATACCGTTGCACGCGTTTGCCCTCCTGCCAGAAGTACAGACGCTTAAGCGCTTGGTGTTCGGCGTCGGCGCGGCGCAGCAGCATGTGCGACTCGATGTTGTGGTGTCCGAGGGTCGCCGGCGTGCCGCGGAATAGCTTGCGAAACGGCGCGAGCCCGATCGTGTCGAAGTGCGCCAGGGAGTACCTTTCGCGGCCGGCAATCTCGGCGAACATCCGATGCGCATCGCCGCTCTGCAGACATCGAATCGTGTAACATGATGGACATACCAAGCCCTCGAGCGCGGTACGCCATTTGCCGCCTGGGCGCTTGAGGTTATCGATGGCGTGAAACCGCACCGAGCGGCATATGCCGCCCAGTGCCTGCGCACAATCGCGCAGGCCCACCTCCACAGACGGATAGAAAATCCGCAGCCAGGATTCTTGCACGAACGCGACCAGATCAACATCGTGTTTGGAAGCCACGCCGCGCAGCAGGTGGTAACTGCGCAGGTGCATGCCGGACTTTGGCGGATAGGGGACGAAGTGTGAGGCCCAGAGTACTCGCATGCAGGCCTCAACGCCGCAGCAATCGCCGCGTAAGTCCCTTCACGAGATCATACTGAGCGCGCGCGCACTGCCGCATGAATGCCCAATAGCAGGCGCCGCCGATTGCGATCTCGAGCGCCAACTGCGCTGTGGGAGGCAAGTACTCCTTAACTTGCAGCTGCACGAACTCGACGACCAGGCAGCTTGCCGCGGCGCAGAGCGCGGGGCGCATCATGGGCTGGAGCAAGAATGGCACTCCCGTTTTGAACGCCTTAGCGATACGCCACATCGCGAACCCAAAGACAAACGGAAATCCGATCACCCAGGTAATAGCCGCCGCATTTGCTCCAAACCGCGCGCCAATCGACAGCAGCGGGATCATAATCGCCGCCCAGGTGATCATGTTCCTGAAGGTAGTTGGAATCTGGCCGGCACCCACGATCGCAGAGTCCAGCAATGTGTAGACGCTGCGCAACGGCAGGATACATGCGAACGCCATGAATGGAACGATGAGGTTCGTCCAGCGAGTGCCGAACACGAGGGGAAACGCAACCTGCGATAAAATACCCATTAGCCAGAACAGCGGGAAGACCAGCGCCGAAGCCGCCGAGATAACAAGCACGAGTCCCTCGACTTGGGCATCGTCGTTGCCAATGCTGGCCGCAAAAGCTGGCATTGATACCTGATTCACGATACCGGACAACTGATCGAGCATTGAATGCGACAGCGTTTTTGCCAGGGAATACGATCCCAGCACAATTGGACCGCCGAGTCGGCCCAGGAGAAACGTGTCGAAGTCGCCCGTAATGAAATAAAGTACCCGCTGGCCCACCATCTGGCTGCCGCTTGCCCAGAGCGGGCGTAGCGCCTTCAATTGAAGGTTTGGCGTGGGTCTGTCGTTCACGCACATCCATTGCACCGCGGCACGCACGCAGATTCCGAGCAGTGTTCCCCATATCAGGGACCAATAAGCCGCGCCCGCGTAGGCCATAACTAAAGTCGCGACGCCCTGAATCACGCTGGCAAGCGACTGCGCGAGAGCCATGGCGCGGAACTTCATCTGTTTCGCCAGGAGCGCCGACGGCACGACCGTCAATGCCGTTAGCGGCAATTGCAATGCGGATATCCGCAGCACGTTAATCACCGCTCGATTATGGAAGAATGTGCCGCCCGCGGGCGCTATCGCCATGATGAGCGCCGCCAAAACGACCGACACCAAGAGCACCCCTGAGACCGCAGCGCCCTTTACCTGGGCGGAAATCTCCCGACGACTGATAAGAACAACGCTCAGGCCGCCGTCGAGCACCAACCCCGCCAGTACCGTAAAAAGCCCGCAGATGGCTACAATTCCATAGTCACGGGGTTCCAACAGCCGCACAGTGAATGCGGTCAGCCCCCATGTCACCAATTGTGCAAAGGTACGTGCGGTGCCGATCCAACGCAGCCCATGCATTGCATTGTCGAGGCGACCCACACTCTCTGGGGAGCGTAATGGTTCCTGTGCCATCACATGTCTCGGCTCTATGTGACCGAGTTCGCCGGCGCCGCGGTATTTTGGGATGCGATTCTGACGAAAGCAGCGCATACGGCTACAGTCATCCACAGAGACGCCGAATACGCTTGCGAGAGGAAGAACCCGGCAGCTAGATTGCCCGCCAACGCGATGCGAAAGGCGCGCGCGTAGAGAGCCACTTGAGCAGACGCTTTGTCTCGCACCGACTGGCGCCCGGCGGCAACTATTCGACCCAACTCTTTCCAAGTCACGTAGTAGGTCGCCAGATATAGCCACAACCCGAGGACGCCCAGTTCAAGAAACGCCTGCACCAGACTGTTATGCGCAGTGCGGTATTGTCCACCGTTCATGCCATCCACGATCGATGCGGAGCCCATTCCGTAGCCGATGGGCCGCTCGACTGCTGAGACAATATCTCGACGCCACAATACCATCCGACTGGAGTTCAGTT
>Ga0302179_10001730_pt1 | contig 13003 bp, 14 predicted proteins | sample I_Palsa_E3_1_FD_198788 | JGI IMG/M metagenome (GOLD analysis project Ga0302179, IMG submission 198788) | Peat permafrost microbial communities from Stordalen Mire near Abisko, Sweden - I_Palsa_E3_1 | ecosystem: Environmental > Terrestrial > Soil > Palsa > Peat permafrost | place: Sweden...
CCATGTTTCCTCCTAATGGGAAAGATTCGAATTTTAATTCCAGCGGGCTTGATCTTATACCACCGCCCTGTGGAAAACACCCATATTCTACGCGGGTTCCGGATAGACCGCACCCAGAAAAGGCCATTTTTACATGCTGATTCGCAAAGCAGCCTCCCGAAATGGCCCAAACACGCGTACCAGAGCAGTTACTGGTGGCAGCCATCAAGCCGGATTGTCCTTCACACGACCGTCCCTGTTGACGCTGCCATCCCCAAGCTAACGGCGTCCAGTGCCATAATGCTGAAGAGGAGAACACCGATTTGAGTTGTGCCATCTGCGAAATTCGCAAAGAGAAGCGCTTCTGTCCCGCCGTTCACGGACGCATCTGCCCCCAGTGCTGCGGCGAGCAGCGCGAAGTAACCCTCGATTGTCCCAGCGATTGCCCCTATCTGCAGCAGGCGCGGGAACATGAAAAGCCGCGTCCCGCAGAGCAATTCGACCGGGGATCGTTGTTTCTGCAGGTTGAAATTTCGGATCAGTTCACCTACGAGCGCGAACATCTGCTGATGGGGCTCAGTTACGCCCTGGCCAAGGCGGCGCGCGCCGACCGCACCCTCAACGATCGCGATCTGATCGCGGCGCTTTCGGCGATGTGCACGAGTTACGAGCGGCTGGTCAACTCCGGTCTGCACTACGAGCAGCCGCTGACCAGTGCCGCTCAGCATGCGGCCGCGGCTCAGGTGGAAGAGATGGTCAAGCAGTATCGTGCAGCGGAGCAAAAGCAGTTGGGATATTCCAACCTGCGCGATTCCGACGTGTTCAAGGCTCTCGTGTTTCTGGTTCGCCTGGGACACGGGCGCACGTCAGGCCGCCCAAAGTCGCGTGCCTTCATCGATTTCCTCTTCGCCCAGTTTCCCGAGCAGGAATCGGCTGTGGTTACGCCGCAGGAAGCCGGCAGCAGAATCATTGTGCCGTAGGACCGTCGTTAGTCGGCGGTCGTTAGTCGTTGGCTCTCTCGGATCGTGGTATCCGTCTTACCGCCTGTCCTCGCGGCAGCGCATCGCGCAATTCGCGAATCGTCTTATTCAACGCGGGGTGGCGAAGGTCCGGCGCAAGCTCCGCCAGGGGTTCCAGGACGAAGCGGCGCTGGTGCATTGCGGGATGAGGGATGGTGAGCCCCTCGGAATCGATGACGGCGTCACCGAAGAGCAGAATGTCGATGTCAATGGAGCGCGGCCCTTTCTTCTGTACGCGCTTCCGGCCCATCTCCTCTTCAATGCGAAGAATTGCATTCATCAACTGCGGCGGGGTCTTGCTGGTTTCGAGGGCAACCACACAATTCAAGAACCACGGTTGCTCAATGAAGTCCACGGGTTCGGTTTCATAGTATGAAGATGCTTTACTCGCGCGGCCGGCCGTGCTCAGCCGAGACTGCGCATCGCGCAGTTGGGCCTCGCGGTCGCCGACGTTCGATCCCAGAGAAAGATAGACGCGCTTCGGGGAACCTGGCTTCATCGTGTTGCTTTCACCCAAACCTTTCTCGGCCATCGGTTGCGCCCCTCGTCCTTGTCCGATACCTTGGTCACTTTCACCAAGCTGCGCTCGACTCTAGAATTGGAGCATGACGTTGGAGTCGCTGCTCTTGAGCCGGGATGCCGAAGTGTTCAGGATACTTCGGCCCACACTGGAAAAGCTGTCCATTCAGGTGGAAATCTGCCAGGAGGCGAAACGGGCCAGCGAGATTCTGATCTCGGAAAAGTTCGACGCCGTCATCGTGGACTGCGATGACATGCCCGGTGGGCTGGAAGTTCTGCAGGGATTGCGGTCCACTCCCGGCAACCGCGGTTCCGTCGCCTTTGCCGTTTTGAACGGAAAGAGAACGACCACCCAGGAAGTCTTCGGGATGGGTGTCAATTTTGTGTTGCAAAAGCCCATCAGCACCTTGAACGCGTCGCGCTGCTTCCATGCGGCTCTGGGTTTCATGGAACGGGAGCGCCGCCGATATTTCCGGCAGGCGGTCACGATGCCGGTGAATGTGGTTCTGGGCGAAAAGGAATTAAAAGCCACCAGCACAAATATCAGCGAGGGAGGCATCGCCATCAAATTACATCAGGCCCTGCCTAAGAACGCAAAGCCCCGTTTGCAATTTGCCCTGCCCGAAAGCAAGCTGGACATGGACGTGGAATCGGAGCTGGCTTGGGCCGACCTCAAGGGACACGCGGGACTGCGGTTTCTTAAAGTGCCCCCGTCGTCTCAGGAACTTCTCGAAAAATGGCTCGACGAACAGGTGGGCAAAGAGCTTCCCGGCTCCAAGCAAAAGCCGCCGGGCTCAAATTCCGGGTCATAGCAATAAGTCAAAACAATAAAGTCAGAGCAATAGGCGCGTGCCGCGCCTCATTGTCCTAGGCTCATCGGTCCCCAGGTATTCACTTTGTAACTTTCTCCGTGCCCTGGCGCGTGGCAAGCTGGTGGGATACCGGAGACCCGCTGCCATGCTTCCTACCGCTTACCGCATCAAGCGCGTAAAGAAAACCCTGCGCTGGTTTGAAGAAGATATTCCGTTGCTGAACATGCGAGTGAAGGATCTGTCGGCGGAGCGCCAACGATCGGCTCGCCAGTTCGCCGCAGCACTGATCAGCCAAACCCGCGCCGAACTGCACCGGCTGCTCGAGGAACAGCCTGAGGCTGGCCCGGAAGCTGGCGAGAGTCCCTGCGAACCTGCCGATTGAAGGGTCAGATCCCCTTCGGCTGCGCTCAGGGCAGGCTTTCGACTGCGCAGGATGACAGGCGGATAGATTTTAGGCAACAGGATTAGAGCGACGATCCGACGGCGGCGTGGGCGGTGTAGGGGCTCGCGCCGTTTTTTTCTTCTTCCGGCAGCGTGACTTCTTCCCACAGCGTTTTATCGCGCAGGATGCGGGAGACCAGCGCAGTGTGCATAGCGTGGCCGGCGCGGTCGGCAACGATCTTGCCCAGGATTGGCTTGCCCAGTAGCGCGAGGTCGCCGACCAGGTCCAGCACTTTGTGACGCACGAATTCGTCGGGAAAGCGGAGCGGGCCGTTTTCGATTCCGTCGCGCGTGAGCACGATGCAGTTTTCGCGCGATGCGCCGCGGATCAATCCCATGTTACGCATGGCTTTCTCGTCTTCGCGCGAGCCGAAAGTGCGCGCGCCGGCGATGTTGCGCAGGTAGCTGCCGTTCGAGAGCTCAACTTGAAAAGTTTCTTTGCCGATGAGCGGGTGGGGAAAATTGATGGAGTAGGAAACGAAGTAGCTTTCGGCAGGTTCGACGGAGATAAATTTGTTGCCTTCGCGCATTTCCACTTCGCGAAGAATCTTCAGATACTTGCGCGGGCGGCGCTGTTTGCGGATGCCGGCCTTCTGGATGAGTTCGACAAACGGGAGTGCGCTGCCATCAAGAATGGGAAGTTCGAGATTGTCGAGTTCCACGATGGCATTGTCCACGCCCAGGCCGATGAAGGCCGAGAGCAGGTGCTCGGTGGTGGAGATGAGCACGCCTTTTTTCATGAGGCTGGTGGCGTAGCTGACGCGGGCCACGTTGCGGCTGATGGCTTCGATCTCAAAGCCATCTAAGTCGGTGCGGCGAAACACGATGCCGGTGGCGGGCGGGGCGGGAAGAATTCGCATGGAGACATCTGCGCCGCTGTGCAGTCCCACGCCACTGCAAGCCACGGCTGAGCGAATTGTCTGCTCTTGCGTCAAACGCTGTCTAGGTATGTCTCAATGAATGAATAGATTACAGCCGGAGGTGATTTCCCGGCTGTGGTAAAAAAGCCACAGTACGTAAAGTAGCGTCAACCTTGAACCGAAGTGAGCAATAGGCTGGATCGGGCTAAACAGAGACGTGTCAGTGAGTTATGTCAGGGTAAGGTGAGCGTGTGAGAGGCTTCTAATCCGGGGTCACTTTAGTGTTTCTTGACGGCTTTGTTGGGGTCGTAGCCGGAATTGGCATCGAACATCGCCGGGTTGGGGTTCTGATTGAAACTGACCGAGTTGACGAAGCGCTCGGTTTGCATGTCTCCGTTGAAGTAGCGGGTGAATCCGTAAGGCGTCATGATTCCCTGCACGGGCCGGTAATTGTCGAAGGTCTCTTCTTCAACGTTGCGTTGTTTGTCCACGGGATCGCGCCAGGAATAAGTTTTCTTGATGGGCAGATGCGTGTCCATATCGAAGTAAATGCTGACCGACTCGTCCTTCGCACTGATGAGCGTGACCCGCTGCGCCGCGAGGCTGCCGGCAAGGGCATCGCCGTCGAAGAAGAGAGCGACCGTTGGGTCGTTGATCCAGACGCGCAACATGGTATCGAGAGACAAGCGGCGGTGGCGCAGATAGTCGTCGAGATCTTTCTTTTCCACTTCGCGCGGGCCCTTGTAGGTGACTTCATACCCCTTATTGCCGGTGTAGATGTAGGCGACGTCGCGCTGCGGGGTGAGTTCGATGCGCTCCTTGTCGGGATACTCGACGAAGCGCCAGAAGAAAATACCGTTGGTCGAGGAGCGTCCGTGATAGAAGGTGTAGGTGCGGCCCTGCTCCTGCAGATCGTGGACGTTGAGATAGGCATCGCCGCCCAGAGCTTTGATCGCCTGCTGCAGCAGCGCGCGGGCTTTGCGGGCGTTTTCCTGATCGTTTCCCGGAATAGTTGCGGCAGCCCCGGGGAGCGAGGACGGGCTTGTGGCGGACTGCGCAGGAGACGGCGCGGCAGCCTGGGCCGAGACTGAACGCGTGCCGTAGAGACACATAGCCAGCGTAAACGGCAGCGCAACTATGAGAAATAAATGTTTCATGCCAACCGGTAGTAGTGAAGCCTGAACAGGAATTGTAGCTGCTTGCGGCAGAATTGCGGACTGCGGCGCACAGTGCGGACCTCCGCGCCCTGGTTTTCGGCAACAGGTTTCGGCAACAAGTTGGATGCAGAAAAAGCGCGTGGAGTCACGCTGGGACGGAATTTCGCGCCCAAGCGGCTATCCCACCAGCACCGCTCCGCCATTTACGTTGAAGACCTCGCCGGTGATGAAGCTGGCGTATTCCGTACACAAAAACAGCACTGGGGCGGCAATCTCCTCAGGCGTGCCGGCGCGGCCTAAGGGGATGGTGCGCCGAATTTCTTCCCCGCTCCCCGGGTCATCCAGCGCGGGTTTGGACATGTCGGTATCCACCCAGCCGGGCGCAACCGAGTTGACATAAATTCCCGCCGAAGCCAATTCGGTGGATAAGCTCTTCGTCATGCTGATCAGCGCACCCTTGCTGGCGGAGTAGTCGCAATGGAACGCCTCGCCGCGCTGGCCGCTGGTGGAGCTGATGAGCACGATGTGTCCCGCGGCTGAGCCGTTTCGCGGTTGCGATTTCATCTGCGCAACCGTGTATTTGACCAGACCGAAAACCGCATCCAGGTTAATGGAAAGAGTGGAGCGCCATTGCTCATCGGTCATGCTCTCGATGGCAACGTCTTCGGCGGGCCACACGCCGTGATTGGCGACGAGAATGTCGATGCGCCCGAAGTGCTTGACCGCCTCGGCTACCAGGACGCGAGCGGACTCCGCGCTGGTGAGGTTGCTGGCTACGGCGCGGCTGTTGGCGGTGCCACATTCTTTGGCGAGAGCCTCGGCTTGTGAGCGCGCCTTCTGATAACTGAAGACGACCTTCGCGCCCGCCGCGGCGAACATGCGCACCGTGGCTGCTCCGATGCCGCGCGAGCCGCCCGTGATTAGGGCTACTTTGTTTGAGAGGGAGAGGGAGAGGGAGACTGGCATCGAACCAGTGTGCAAGTTTATGGGTTGCAGTTGCAAGTGGGGGGGATGTTGGTTTTGCGCGGATCGCGGCTTCCAGAGCGCTTGAAGTTTTCCAAGGCCCGCTTTGGCCGCCGAGCAGGGTATAGGTCGGGACGTGGCGCTCCATGGGTGGGAGATGACTTCACTCGCTACCGATCAATTCTGAATTGCCGTCAAGTGTACGCGCCGATTCTCCTGCCGACATCTCTCGTCATTTGGTTGGCAAGTAGATTCCCTCTTACCATGGCTGGACACCGTCAACTTCTCCTTGGCAATCTGCGCAGCGATGAGCGCCGCCCTCGCGGCCTCGGCGCGTTTGTAACCCAGAGCAAAGTTGTACTGGTCGCTGCCGCGGTCATCGCAATATCCCTCCAAAATCACGGTCGCATTGCTGAAATTCTTGAAAACGTCTTTCAGGATTTGAGCGTTCTCGTCGAGGATGTTGGCCGCATCGGTACTGAGGTCGCCTCCGTTGAGTTCGAAGTGCACGTCCTTCAGCTTGGAGGTTCTTTCGGCAAAGGTAAGGACCGGTTTCTGCGTATTATAGGCTTCGACGCCGAGGTAGGCGCCAAAGGCAAGCAGCGCGATAAGAATGGTGTACTCGATTCCAAGGATGCGGCGGGACTTGCTCAGGGCGTGCGGGGTCCACACGTCGCCAACGTCCCCAGTTGCATCGCGGAGGAGTTCGTCGCGGTTCTTCTCGTTATTCTGCTGATCGTTTTTGACATCATCGAGGTACTCGTCCTTGGAACCGGCCAGCTTGGTTTCTCCCTCGTAGACAATAGTGCGCTCCGAACGAGTGAGAACATAAACGATACAGCAGATAACGGCTAGCCACATGAACGCAATTGAAAAACCGAACCAGACTCGCTGGGAGATCTCGATTCCATATGAGCCGATGAGTAACTTAGCTGATAGGAACGCCCCAGCTGCTGTGATGGTGCCGAGCAGGGTCCACGTTTTCGGCATCTCCGGTGGGGCAATTTCCTTAAGACCACCGCTTGCGATGCCCATAAAGGTGGCGGCCGTGTCGAAGATCAGTTCAATGGTTAACTGTTGTGGAATTGCCATTGAATTAAGGTGCTCGCAGGTCGACAAATTGGTTGGGAGTGGCACTTGCGACATTTACACCCCGGTGTGGGCCGCTTGCACCGGCTTTTTCGGCCCACATATCGTAATTACCTGCGTACATACATTCGGAAGTCGGGGTACTAAAGCAAGAAAAGGATTTGTAAAACTGGGATTTGCCATGCTTGATAGATTTGACGTAAGAGACCTGGCAACCCGAAACGGGATTATTGGATTGGTCCTTAGTATTCACAGTCACATTGATACAGTTGGCCGAGGCCGGGGCGGCGGCGAGAATGTTGGCGTAATGTGCGAGGGTGGACTGCCCGGGCGGTCCGTATTTTCGCGAGGACCAGAGCAGCTTCAGGTCGAGATCCTCTTTGGCTAGCCTAGCGAGCGTCCTGGATTCAAAGCCTGGGGTTGTTCCAGAACGGAACGGCTCGACGAAGCCCTGAATGACGTCGAGGTCCTCCTGCACAGAGCGCTTGAACGGCTCCGGCCAGTCGTCGAGTAGCAGAACGCCATACGAAGGCCCCAGAACTTGATGCGGGAATTCTGCTGTTAACTGTGGAGACGGTTTCAGGCCAATGCTGATGAATTCTGAGGAAGCATATTCCGGGTTGAAGATTTCGATCTCGTGAGTATCCCAAAAGCAAGTTAATTCGGAAGAGGACTTAAGTCGCATGGGAAACTCTGCGGTAGCCCCCAGGACTCGGTGAGCGAACTTAAGAGACGGGGAGTAGCACCATGCAAATCTCGAGCCGAGACCAGCACCCGATATGCGAGCTCGAGCGGGAATCACGCCGCTTTGGATCGTAAAGTTATCGTCGTCGAAGAGAGCCTTGAAATTCGGCAACATAGACTTCGCCGGAATGTTATCAGAGTACTTATTGAATTACTAGCGAGCACCTATAAGGGTAGTGGACCAGTTTCAATTTCCACAGCCTCGCTTTAGCATCCCGACTGTGGCATCATGGAGCCATGATCGGCAAGGGAAAACGTCCGCGTGATCCAAACCAACTCGCCGCATGGACCGTCGCTGTCTCCACAGGCCACATTCCCCCGCCAGAACCCGAAGTCCCCAAGGTGACTGGAAGCGCCATGCCAGCGAATATCTCTGAGTACATGGCCGCTATCGGACGCAAGGGCGGTCAGATTGGCGGTAAGCGCCGCCTTAAGACCATGACCAAGGCGGAGCGTTCCAAGATCGCTGCCAAAGCGGCGAAAGCTCGATGGAAAAAGGCAGATCGAAGCCGTTAGGCTTGTTTCTCGCGTGCAATATCCTCTCTAACCCTAACCGCTAACGCAGTCCAACGGTCTATTCTTTCTTGGTTCGGGTGAGGCTGCTCGTGACGCATTGCCTTAATACCGTTTTCGATCTCCTCCAAAAACCGCTCTAAAATGTCAGCATCTGTCACGGTTGCAAACTCTCCAATTGTTTTTTAATGCGTCTCGCGGGAAGAATGATTCTGATCTCGACATTTTTCTTGCTGCCAACACGGACGCGCACTTTAGCTTGCTGATCTAGCTTCAGCCATCTTGACGCCTTCGCCATGAGTAAACCTCGTTTCGTTTTTAATTTTGTTGAAGGCCCTAGGGGAAGGCGCGAATTATCTCACATATGCGGAGTATAATCGGCGGGAAATCACTCCAAGACTAAAGCGCCCCGATTCGTAGTCAGGGTGCTTTAGAACTATCGGAATTGTGCGAAGGAGCGCAACCCAATAGTAGTACAGGAGTGTGCTCCGTGCAAGAACTTTACAAATGCGAAAGTATCGAGATGAACCGAGACATGGACCTAGTTCGTGAACTCTTGATCGCCATAGCAGACGGTCCACGGTTCGACGGAACAAGATGCCTTACCCCAACAAAACCCGAAGACTTTGGCATTACAAATCATTCGCGTGAAGAAGTCTATTACCATCTGACCATGCTCATCGAAGCTGGTTTCATTAAAGGGAAGGTGGGATTAGGCGTACCTGGGATTTCCAAGTTAACGTGGGAAGGCCATGAGTTCTTAGATAACGTAAAGGATACGAGTGTCTGGGAAAGCACGAAAGCCCGCGTGGCAGGACTCCCCGGCGTGGCCATTGCCGTAATAGCCGAAATTGCGAAGGCTGAAATCAAGAAAAAACTCGGCTTACCCTAGAAATCCACAGATTTTACGCGCCTTCCCGTACTATTTTATTGACATGCTAAAGCTGGCCCACTACCCCTATAAGTGGATAAGTGTCACTTGAGTCGCGCTCCCTAGAAACTATCCTTTGCCGATGAAGCCCGTTCCGACTTCAGCTCCCGCAATAGCAGCCGCACCAGCATTCCGTCGAAACCAGTGCCGCTCATCTTCGATAGCTCATCGAGCGCTTGCTCGGGAGTGCGTGCCGCTCCGATCGATTGCTCGGTCAGCATGTTGGCATAGGCGTCAGCGAGGGAAATGATGCGCGCCCACAAGGGAATCTGCTCACCCTTCGCTCCATCGGGATAGCCGGTGCCATCGAAGCGCTGGTGATGATGCTCGATGGCCTGGCGCATCATGGCGCTGTGCGGCAGGACGGCGGCAATCTCTGCGCCCACGCGGGCGTGCATGCGCACCAGGAAAAATTCGTCGTCGGTAAGCGGACCCGGTTTATTCAGGATGCGCTCCGGCACAAAAATCTTGCCTACGTCGTGGATGCGCGCGGCATAGACCAGATCGCTGGTTTCTTCCGGAGCCAAATGGAGCGCCCGCGCCAAAACTTCCGTGTAGCGTGCCACCAGGTCACCGTGGCCGGAGGTGCGCAGCTCGCGAGATTCCGCGGCCCGGCTGAGGACTTCGATCGACTCCTTGAGCAGCGGAACGTTGCACTCTTCTTCGCCGCCGCACAGCTTCACCAGCATCGAAGCCAGTTCTTCCAGATGCTCCGGACCGTTGTGTTCGCGCTGCAGAAAGCCTTCGATGTAGGAAGAAATCTGCTGGCGCTGAGGAGCGAACTCCTCGCCCGCGGCGAATTCTTCGGCCGCGGAGACGCGATTGCCGCCGGAACGCTTCGAAACATACATGCCGGCATCGGCCACGCGAATGATGTCTTCAATGGAGAAACCGTGAGTGGGGAAACTGGCCACGCCGAAGCTGCCGGTGATGTGGTGTTCGCTCAGCATGGCATCGGTGGAAATCCACTGCCGCAAGCGTTCGGCCAGCACCTCGGCCTGCTCGCGCCCGGTTTCAGGCATGAGGATGATGAACTCGTCTCCGCCGTAGCGCGCGACCACGTTCGATTGCCGCGACTTTTGCTCGAGCAGCCGCCCTACGCGGGCGAGCACCAAGTCGCCTTCGAAGTGGCCCATGGTGTCATTCACTTCCTTGAACTTGTCGAGATCGATCAGCACCACGGAGAACGGGCGTCCGGAGCGGGAGGCGCGCTTCCACTCCGCCGACAGCGCCTCCCAGAAAAAACGCCGCGTTTTGATCCCCGTAAGGCCGTCGGTGATGGATTGCTGTTGCAGCTTCTGAAAGACGAAGGCGTTGTGCAGAGCGGTGGCCAGCAGGTCCGCCAGGGTGTTGAGAATGAGAACGTCCTGCGGGAAAAACGCGCTCTCGTCGCGGCTTTCGATGTTGAGCGCGCCGAGCAGGGTCTCGCCATAGGTGATCGGAATGCACAGCACGGACCGCGACTCCGGCAGAATCGCGCCCATCTGGCCTTCGGCGCCGTTTTGCACCAACGCCCGTTCGCCGGTGCGCGCCACCCGGCCGAGGATGCCGATGCCCAGCGGAATGCGCTTGCCCATGGCATGGGCCGTCGCGCCGGCTTCGGCTTTGATTTCTATTTCCTTAGTGCCGTAATCGAGCAAGCCGATGCCAATGTGATCGAAGCTGAAGTTCTTTTGAATTTCTCCAACGATCTGCCCCAGCATGTGCACGGGATCGTCACTCGAGATGGCGGTACGCGAAATATTGTTAAGGAACGCCAGTTGCCGCGAACGGCGTTGCTCTTCCGCGAACAGCCGCGCATTCTCTACCGCGACCGATACTTGCCCGGCAGCGGTCACCAGCACGTCAAGGTCGCGCTGTTCGAACAGAAACTCTCTTTCTGTGCTCATCGCGACCATCACACCCGACGGTTTGTTCCCCAGCAAAATCGGCGCTGCACACATGCACTTGGCGGGATGGTCCGGCCGGTAGGTGATGCCCAGGCGGGCGCGCGTCTTCTCCAGGTCGGAACGTATTAGCAACGGCTGTCCCGTCCGGATTACGTACTCGGTGAATGCATTCTTCAGCTTGCGGGAGCGCTTGGGCAGAATGCGGTCGTCCTCCACTTCCAGCTCGAAGCGGATTTCATCTCCTTCCTGGAATGCGATGTAGAAAGTGCTGGTGTTGAAAATCTGTCCCAGCTCGGTGTGGATGGTGCGCAGCACTTCATCCTGATCCAGGCGCGAACTGATGGCCTGCCCGATCTCGGTGAGAAGTTCGTACTCCTGGGTGCGGCGATGAGCGTCGTGCGTGATCACATAATTGTCGATGGTGAGTCCGAGTTGCAATGCGAGCCCGACCATCAGCCGCGGACCGGAAGTACCGAAAGCCCGGCGCTGGGCATGAGGAAAGAGCATCACGCCGAAGGCATGTTCGCGGGTCTGCAGGCTCACGGCGGTCAAGTTACGGATCTCCGCTTCCTGGAGAACGCGCTTGAGATCGGCGAAAGTGCCGGTCGACGCCATCGGCAGCGGCGGCTCGGTCATCTGAGCCACGTCGTGCAGAATGAAGATTCCGCTGTGCCGGTAGGCTAGGTCGCAGAGGTATTCTCCCGCGCCACTCTGCGTTAAGCCGTCGAGGAACTGCGGAGAAAATCCTCGCTCCACCGAAGGCAGCAGGTCGCGCCAGCGCTGCGCGATGTAGATGACCGCCCGGCGCGCGGACAAAGCGCCGGTGAGCCGCTCCAGTGCCGCTTGCATGCTCGGCGCCAAATCGGCGGCGGAGAGCAGCCGCCGCGGATCCGCACCCAAGGTGGAGAGCGCGAGCGTATTTTCCTGCACCGCGTTGCGCTCGTTCTCAAACAACACCATCACCATGGCGATGCCCAGCAGCATCTGCGGCACCGGGCCGAGGACGTGACCGACGCTGCCAAACATCTCCACCCACGGATTGCTGGACTGAATCGAGGCCAGCATGATGCCCCACAGAGCCAGCGCAAAAGCCAGCAACTGGAAAGCGACCGAACCCTTGCGGTGGGCGTGCAGGTAAAAAGCCGCCGAAGAATAAAGCAAAATGGCGCTCAAGAAAATTATCGTGAGACTCAGGGGGCGTTCCCCGGGCCGCGCGCCGTGAGCCAGCAGATAGAAATACAGGTCCAGACCGGCCGTCGTGGTTCCGGCTAAGGCCAAGGCTCCGTCATACCAGTGGAAGCGGAAGGAGCCGCGCATCAGGCGCGTGGAAACGAAGATGCACATCGCCATCGCGACCGAGAATAAAGAACTAAGAAAGAACGCGGCTGAAGCCGGCGGCCGGAAAAAGCGGAATGCATCCAGCGCATAGTGGATCGCGTAGCACGCCCACGCCACTTGCCAGGCGCGGAAGTAGGCTTGCCTGCTTTGCTGGTAGAGATAAGTGAACAGCAGGCACAGCAGCAAAGCCACAACGCCCGGAATGATAACGATACTGGTGGCAATGCTATTCATGAGTTCCGGCGAAGAGGTCCCTGGTGGATCTGGGTCAGAAACTTTGGAAGAATCTAATAATCCAATGTTTTCACAGCGAGGGGTAGGAATACAACAGGATTTAAGTACAGTGTCCTAAGTCCAGAACACTCAGAGTCAACCGCGTAGCAGCCAAGTCCAGAGGGGATTGTATACTTCTGACGAGGTTTTCCCATGCAAGCCCGCATCACCGGTACCACCATGCCAGTACTCGAGTTCGCGCTCGAGCCCAACGAATCCATCATCTCCGAAGCCGGAGAACTCTCCTGGATGGGAAGCTCCATTCAAATGACGACGCACACGCAGTTTGGCGGCGGCGGAGGGCTGTTCGGCGTGCTGAAGCGCGTGGCCGGCGGCGGATCGACCTTCATGACCGAGTATCGCGCCGTTGGCGCCGCGAGCGAACTCGCTTTCGCCACCAAGCTGCCGGGGCACATTGTGCCCGTGGAAGTTTCGCCGGGACACGAATATATGATTCACCGGCACGGCTTTCTGTG
>Ga0302179_10001737_pt1 | contig 12976 bp, 8 predicted proteins | sample I_Palsa_E3_1_FD_198788 | JGI IMG/M metagenome (GOLD analysis project Ga0302179, IMG submission 198788) | Peat permafrost microbial communities from Stordalen Mire near Abisko, Sweden - I_Palsa_E3_1 | ecosystem: Environmental > Terrestrial > Soil > Palsa > Peat permafrost | place: Sweden: Abisko...
CCTCATCGACGAAGCCGCCGCCTCAATTCGCATCCAGATCGATTCCCTTCCCACTGACATCGATCAGCTCGAACGCCGGGCTACGCAACTCGAAATCGAAAAGCAGGCGTTGAAAAAAGAAGACGATCTCAACTCCAGGGAGCGTTTGACGGTCATCGAGAAGGAACTTGCCGGGATCCGCGAGAAATCCAACGCCCTCAAAGCCAATTGGAAAAAGGAAAAGGATCTGATCGCCCGCTCGCGCGAGCTGAAAGAAAAGATCGAGAAGCTCAAGATCGAAGAGCAGGCCGAAGAGCGCAAGGGCAACCTGCAGCGCGTCGCGGAAATCCGCTACGGGCTATTGCGGCAAGCCGAAGAAGAGTTAAGCAAACTAAGCGCCAAGATCGACGGCAAAGGCAGCGGCGCTCCGCGCATGCTCAAAGAAGAAGTGGACGAAGAAGACATCGCCCGCATCGTCTCCAAGTGGACCGGCATTCCTGTCTCGAAAATGCTCGAAGGCGAAGTGAAGAAACTGGTCACCATGGAAGATCGCCTGCGCCTGCGCGTCATTGGCCAGGACGCGGCTCTTGCGCGCGTAGCTAACGCCATCCGCCGCTCCCGCGCCGGACTCAGCGATCCCAAGCGTCCCATCGGTTCGTTCATTTTTCTCGGGCCGACCGGCGTCGGCAAAACCGAACTCGCTCGCGCCCTCGCTGAGTTCCTCTTCGACGACGAGCGCGCCCTGCTGCGCATCGACATGTCCGAATACATGGAGAAGCACTCGGTCGCTCGCTTAATCGGCGCGCCTCCGGGCTATGTCGGCTATGAAGAAGGAGGCCAGCTCACCGAGCAGGTCCGCCGCCGTCCTTACGCGGTCGTGCTGTTCGACGAAATCGAGAAGGCGCATCCGGACGTTTTCAACGTCCTGCTCCAGGTGATGGACGACGGCCGCCTCACCGATGGCAAAGGCCGCGTCGTGGATTTCAAGAACACGATTTTGATCATGACCTCGAACCTCGGCTCCAGTTATCTGCAAGCCGACCACGTGCAAACTCCGGAAGAGTTCGAGAAGGCCAGCGAACAGGTCCTGGACGCGCTGCACGGCCACTTCCGGCCCGAGTTCCTGAACCGTGTCGATGACATCATCGTCTTCAGCCCGCTCGGCAAAGAACAGTTGGTCAAGATCATCGAGCTGCGCCTGGAAGACGTGCGCCGTCTGCTGGCCGACCGCAAGATCTCGATCGAGCTCACCGACGCTGCCAAAGATCTGCTGTTCACGCAGGGCTATGACCCAAATTTCGGCGCGCGTCCGCTCAAGCGAGCCATTCAAAAGCTGGTTCAGGATCCGCTCGCTCTGAAGATTCTGGATGGAGAGATCCTTCACGGCGATCACGTTGTAGTGGATGCCGACAAGAAAGCCGGCAAAATGAAAATCGAGGTCAGCAAGCGCGTGGGAGAAAAAGAGCCGGTGAAAGCGAAGCGGTAAGACAATCGGCCACGGATTCCCACGGATAAACCTAAGAGTATTGAAGAAATCCGTGGAGATCCGTGTAATCCGTGGCCATGATTTTCGCGCCTGTGGCAAACTAACTCCATGCCCAGCCTCACTCTCGGCAACTTCGAACTCAGCATCTTCTCCGACGGCACTTACCCGCTCGACGGCGGCGCATTCTTCGGCGTCGTGCCCAAGATCATGTGGTCGCGCAAAGTTGCCTCGGACGAAAGAAATTACGTCCAGGCCGGACTGAACTCGCTGCTCATTCGCACCGGCAAGCAAAATGTGCTGGTCGAAACCGGCATGGGCAACAAGCTCTCAGAACGAATGGTCAAGTTCTATGGCCAGCCCGCACAGCTGCTCGCAAATCTCGCCGGCGGCGGAGTCGCTCCTGAAGACATCGACATCGTCATCAACACTCATCTCCATTTCGACCACTGCGGCTGGAACACCGTGCGCAAAGACGGCAAGATTGTCCCAACCTTTCCGCGCGCGAAATATTACGCGCCGGAAGGCGAATGGCAATATGCGCGCCGCCCCAGCGAACGCGACGCCATCAGCTACATCCCCGACAACTACGACCCGCTCGTGCAAAGCGGCCGGATGACGCTGCTCAAAGGCGGCGAGGAAGTCATCCCCGGCATCTCGGTGAAAACTTTCCCCGGCCACACCGCGCACATGCAAGCCGTGATCGTCGAGAGCCAAGGCCGCACCGCTTGCTACATTTCCGACCTCATCCCAACCACCGCGCACATCGACCTCACCTGGGGCATGGCCTTCGACCTCTACCCGCTCCAGACCATCGAGAGCAGGAAGCAGTACTACGCCAGGGCGATTCCAGAGAAGTGGCTGACGGTTTTCACCCACGATCCGAGGACGCCTTGGGCGTATGTGGAGAAGGATGAGTTGGGGAAGATGGTGGTGAGGGGTGTGTAGCGTTTAGTTCACCGGATGCCCCAACGCTTTTTCTGCACGCTCGATTGTGGTGACATCGCCGGGACCGGTTGCTCCCATGCTCTTTATTTGGTGGATGACCGCAGTTAATCGTCTGCTTGCGTTTTGATCGTTACGATTATGCCCAAGCGTCTCGGTCAGCTCTCCCGCTTCCCTCAGGAGAGCCGCTTTGTTCGGCTCGCCTTCAGACGAAGTTTTCCCTTCGGCTGTAGCCTTGGGGTTGCGGTTTTCGACTGCTCCCCGCGCGAGAACAAGGTGCGCGCTCGTGAGGATTTCCTTCGCTCGGGGATCGGCCATGGCGCGGGGCGCAATTTTGTTCACCTTCGCTTGCAGTTCCCGAAGCTGGGCCTGCGCCTGCGGATTGGAAGGCTCATTTTGAACCGCGTTGGTGGCTTTCTGGATCTCGAACAATCCGTCCTGGTATTTAAAGGACTCGATCGAAGGGTATCCGATCATCACAATGGGAATGAAGAACGCCGGAATTAATGCGACGTAAGGTTTGTCCTTGAAGACGTTACGGAGCAGGGCAACCAGCAATGTGAGAAAGAGCACGACTCCCAGCAGCAGGAGCACGATCTCGTAAGAATAGAGCCCCTCGAATAGGTTCACAAATCCCTCCCTGTTGCCGATCGCATAACGCGCAGACGGCCACGTTCTTGCTTGCGATTTTCGCGCTGCGACGCCGGATGCGAATCCCGGAAATGCTGCTTTACCCGATACGGCAGAATCGAAAAGGGGAAGAATTTTCGGCGACAATACTACACCCTAAGTTCCGGAGATCAAGGGAAATCCGCGCAGGTTCCGGTTTACCGAAATGGCAGGCCCTCAGGATCCGCCGTGCGACAAGCGGCGACCAAAGCTAGATGGACGACGAAAGCGTTTCCGTCGAAGCCAGCAGCCGGGTCTCGAAGAATTCTTCTACTCGTCCCAGAATCTCCACCGCGCTCTTCGACTCGTAGATCGCCTTGCGCAGCGCCGCTCCGCCCGGCACCCCGTGCGTGAACCAGGAGGCGAACTGCTTCATTTTGCCGACGGCGTCCGGGAGTTCTTCTTCGATCAGCATCTCGAAGTAGGTGCGGATCATCTGGTAGCGGTCGGCTTCAGTGGGTTCGTCATAGGGCTTGGCATCCGCTGAGGTTTCGGGCAACACACATGTGGAGACAGCATTTTCCATCCCCGCGCAATACTGCTGAATCTGGCGAAAAATCCACGGATTCGACGGCGCCGTGCGCCCGATCATCACCGCGTCGCAGCCGGTTTGCGTGACCATGGCGCAGGCATCTTCGGGCGTGCGGATGTCGCCGTTGCCGATTACCGGAATCTTCACCGCCGCCTTCACCGCGGCAATCCACTCCCAGCGCGCGTTTCCGCTATACCCCTGTTCCCGAGTTCGCGCGTGCAGCGCGACTGCCGCCAGTCCGCACGATTCCGCCATGCGGGCCAGTTCCACGCACACGATTTCGTCGTCGCTCCATCCCGCACGGAACTTCACCGTGAAGGGAATCTTCACCGTAGCTCGCACCGCCTCAAAGATGCGGCCGATCGCGGGCAGATCGCGCAGCAGGCCGGAGCCTCCGTTGCACTTCACGACTTTCTTTGCCGGACAGCCCAGGTTCAGGTCCACCAGGTCGAAGCCGAGGCCCTCGACCATGCGCGCCGCCTCCGCCATCACCCTCGGATCGCTGCCAAAAAGCTGCGCTGAAATCGGATGCTCATCTTCATAGAAATGGAGATAACGCTTGGCCTTCTGGTCCTTCTTGCGGAGCACCCCGTCGGCCGAGGTGAACTCAGTCATGATGAGCCCGCAGCCGCCGAGGTTGCGGATGAAGCGGCGGAAGACTGTGTCAGTAACGCCAGCCATCGGAGCAAGCACGGTCGCCGGGGCGATCGTGACGCCGCCGATGGACAGGCTCGCGGAAACTGGCTGCAGTGGCGCTGCCTGGTGGGCCAGACGGCTCGCCCCACACGAGTCTGCCGCGCCCGTGCCGTTCGAATTGTCCCAGAACTTCTTCACAGGTCTATTCTACTTGGCCATCCAAACGAAAGCCCCCGCCGCGAAGCGAGGGCCTAATTCCACGTACATCCGTGCTAATCCGTGTGAATCCGTGGCAAAGATCTCAATTCTTCGCCGTCTCGACGGGCTTAGCCGGAGCAGGGGCGTTTTTCGCGTACTTGCGGCGGAAGCGCTCCACCCGGCCGGCGGTATCCATGAGCTTCTGCTTTCCGGTAAAGAAGGGATGGCAGGCAGAGCAGATTTCTACGCTGATGTCTCCCTTATGGGTGGACCGGGTCACAAACGCATTGCCGCACGCGCAATGCACACGCACTTCGTTATAAGCGGGATGAATGGCAGGCTTCATATGGGTTTAGACCTTGGGTTGTCGGAACTAGATACGAGTTCTTAGATTCTACCGGAATGCCCCAGGATTCAGCAATCCCGGAGCAGGCGTCCGCCGCCCTCAAAAGCGGAACTGGTACGACACTTTCACAAAGAATTGCCGGCTGTCGTTGATGTAGCCCTTCGCCGTGTACAGTCCCGCCAGGGGATCTTGCATCAGGCTGTGGTCCAGGTTCTGCAGATCGTTGTTATAGCCAACGTAAATCGCGGTGCCCGGATGCACGAGATAGGTCAGCAGGAAATCGGCGTTGAACTGCTTCTCCGTGGGCAGGTAGGTATACGGATAGAACGTCGTACCCGGCGTGTTGGCCAAGATCGAGTTGTACTGCAAAATCACGCGCAAGGAGAGTTGCGGGGTGAACTGCCAGTTCCACTTGCTGCGCACGATGTGGTTGTTGAAAATGCCTTTTCCGATGGGGACGCCGGATGGCGCCCCCGAGAGAGCAAAAACATATTCATTCTCCGTCGCGCGCAAGCGCTCAAAAAGATAAGTATTTTCAATCTTCAACGGCTTCACGGGACGGAAGGTCAACGTAGCTGAGCCCCTGTTCAAACGCGACAGAAGAGACTGCGGTGCCGCTATCGACGCGGGGACAAAGTTCACTCCATCTCCCCAGGAGTAGCGCCCCGCTATCAAAACCTTCGGAAAGTAGCCCGTTTGAAATGAAGCTCCGCTGCGGTGTTCGTGGTAGTCCTGGTTTTGGTTCGTGGACAAACCCAGAAAGAGAAAATCCTGTGGCCGCAACCGCTCCCGCAATTCCTGGTAAGGAAGTAGATACAAAATCGTCTGTGCGCGTCCGTTAATCGCCAGATAAGGGTCATAGTAGGTGTCCAACCGGTTGCCTTCATGATCGAACACGTAGCGCTGTTTCAGGGAGGGGCCCCAGTCCACGATCCAGCCTTTCTTTGGGCGGAACCGGTAGTCGATCGTCTGGTAAAGTCCGCGAATGTCCACGCGGTTCACGAATCCGGGCACGGACACAAACCCCGGACTGATATCGTCGTAAATTCCCTCGTAGGCGAAGTGCAGCCCATCGCGCTTCAGATCCAGCTTGTCTGCCGGCCCCGCATAATGGTTGCCGTTGCCGACGTTGCCTGAGCTGAAGGGATAAAGGCCGTACTCGCAGGTGGTCTCCAGGTTGCTGGCGTTCAGGCCCTGCAGGTTGCTCGAACTGACGACCGCCTGACCTTCCAACGTCCAGTTGGCATTGAACTTCAGGCGCGCGTCCACTCCGCCTACGCGGTTAAACTCGCCCGTCGTTGGACATTCCCAGTCGGTGTAGACGACGCCCACACTCGACTGCTTGAAGATGTCGCGGCTCACCCGCGCAATCGTGAAGTACGACCGAACGCCTGTGAGACTGTCTGAACAAATAGGGGACGTAGTCGGGCAGTAGCTTGGCACTGCCAGCCCCGGCGCGCGGTCATCGGTGGACATCAGCCCGACCGAATACAGCCCTTCTCTCCCCGTCAGCCGGATTCCCGCCGAAGGGTCTTGGATATTGCGCGTGAAGAACAAATCGAATGGCGTGCGAAAGTAGTCTTCGTTCTCCAGAAAGAATGGCCGCTTTTCTGGAAAATACACCTCGAATCTCTGGTTCACGGTGATCTGCGGATCCTCCGACTCCACCTGGCTGAAGTCCGGATTCGCGGTCACATCCAGCACAAAGTGGTCATGGATCACGAACTTCGCGTCCATCCCCGCTTGTCCCTGCGCCACTGCATTCTGAAAATACGGGTTGTACGGGTCGCGCGTGTCCAGCGCCCGAAAGCCGCGCATTATTCCATAAGGAATCAGCTCGATGTCGCGCCCCAGCGAAATTCCCTCCAGCCCATACAGCGTCGCCGCCTGCCCCAGGCGCCCTTCCACTTTGGACGAAATCTGCGGCCAGAATGAATCCTCGTTCTTGCGAACGATTCCGCGATACAAAATGATGCCCCACTCCTGCTCTTGCGTCGCCGGAAAACGTAAACTCTTAAAGGGAATCGCTATCCACACGACAAAGCCACGGCTGGTCACCTTGCCCCGCGAATCCCATACCGTGTCGAACGAGGTATCCCAGTTACCGCCGATCTCGTCCCGTGACGCCTCGGTATAGATCGCATCCCACTGCACGCCCAGCGGCGTGGTCTGAAACTCATACGCTCGCCGCCGGTCGTGAAAAGTATCGAACATAACTGCGACTTCATCGTCGTCTGCAATGTCTTCGCGTCGCGACATGCGCGCCCGCACTTTCTTCGGGTCGTCGAAGCACACGAACACGACGTACAGATTCTTCTGGTCGTAACCCAGATAAGCCGCCGTCTCTTCCGAGACTTTTTCTCCATCATGCGGGTTGCGTTGCACAAAGCCCGTCACCTTCGCCATCTGCAGCGCGATCTCGCCCCCGGGCTTCATCCCCAGGAAATCCTCCAGCAACGGTGCGCGGGTTAAACGCGGAATAGTCAGGGCCGGGGGCGCGAGCGCGTGGGTCAGAGCCGGAGGATTCTGGGGGGACGCGCCCCATCCACATTCCGAGACTCCAAGCAGCGTCACCGCTGCCGCCAGCAGGAACCTCAGAAGCCTTTTGACTGAAAAACCGCGATTTCGGCCAAAAGGCAAAGGGCCCCCACGCCTCCCGGTTCATGTCTCGAGAGGAACGAGCAAGATACACCATGAGCGTATCTCGCAGAACAGGAAAGCGTTGTTTTTCAGGTTTACCGAACAGATTCTGACGAAGTTTTCAGGAGGTATGTCTAGAACAAGGAACTCTGCCGTCGACTCGGTGTGATTCCAAAATGCTCATACGCCAACTGTGTCGCCACGCGCCCGCGCGGAGTGCGGTTCAAAAATCCAATCTGCATCAGGAATGGCTCGTAGATCTCTTCAATCGCGTCCGGCTCTTCAGCCAGCACGGCCGCCAGCGTATTCACGCCTACTGGTCCGCCCTGATATTTTTCGATAATCGTCAGCAGTAGCCGCCGGTCCACTTCATCGAATCCATATTTATCCACTTCCAGCATCTGCAGCGCCGCCTGAGCCGTGGGCAAGTCGATCTTGCCCGCGCCGCGCACTTGGGCATAGTCGCGCACTCGCCGCAGCAGCCGGTTCGCGATTCGCGGCGTCCCCCGCGAGCGGCTGGCAATCTCAATCGCGCCAGCGCCGTCAACTTCGACCCCCAGGATTTCCGCCGATCGCTCCACGATCACACGCAAATCCTCCGGAGTATAAAACTCCAGTCGCAGCACGATCCCAAACCGCGACCGCAGCGGGGCCGAAATCAATCCCGCTCGCGTGGTCGCGCCGACAAAAGTGAAGGGCTTCACTTCCAGTGTGTGCGTGCGCGCCGAAGGCCCCTGCCCGATAATAATGTCCAGCTTGTAGTCTTCCAGCGCCGAATACAGCAGCTCTTCCAGCACCGGCTGCAGCCGGTGAATCTCATCAATGAACAGGACTTGCTTGTCCTGCATGTTGGTGATGATCGCAGTCAGATCGCCCTTGATCTGCAGCAGCGGCGCCGCCGTAGGCTGGAAGTGCACCCCGAGTTCGTTGGCAATAATATTAGCCAGCGTAGTCTTCCCCAGCCCCGGAGGCCCGTACAGCAACACGTGATCCATGGCCTCGCCGCGCGACCGCGCCGCCTCAATCGCCACTGCCAGATTCTCTTTGACCTTGGCCTGTCCGATGAACTCATGGAGCCGCTGCGGCCGCAGCTTCAACTCAAACGAAGAATCGTCCTCGACCGGCGCGGCCGAAACCAGACGGTCAGCACTGTAATTCAGATTAGGATTGTTCTTAGCGGTGGCCACTGGCCGGATATTACCACGAACCATTTCCCCGCTTGAATCATGTTTGTGACGCGAGAACAGCAACGACAGATTTTGCTTGCGAAGAAAGCAGGTGAGATTCGAACGCCAACTGTTCGAGAGGTCTTCAGCGCCGCCATTTGTTAAGACTTGGCTTTAAAGTTCTTGGCGTTGAAGCCGATATATCAAATGAAGCCACGATCTTTTCTCGACTTGACTCTCGATGAAAATGCCCTCGATAACTTTAAGTCAATTGCGCGATACGCAACGACTTAAAGCATGGCTTCGCGCAGGAAAGACGGTGGAGTTGCGTGAGCGCAACCGCGTGATAGCGCACATCGTTCCTGTAAAGCACGGAGGTAAAACGAAATGAGGAAGGGCAAAACTGAAACGTCCCTCACTCTTCCTCTTCCTTCACCTCACCGCGCGCCGCCTTAGCCTTCTCAATAATCTTCTCCTGCAACTGGCCCGGCACCGTGTCGTAGTGGTGCATCTCCATGTTGAAGCTGCCGCGGCCTTGCGTCATTGAAGTCAAATCTACGCCGTAGGTCAGCATCTCGGCCATGGGCACCTCGGCTTTCACCACGGTGTTGCCGCCCTTGTTGTCCATGCCCTGGATGCGTCCCCGCCGGCTGTTCAAATCGCCCATGATCGAGCCCGCAAAGTCGTCCGGTATCGTGATCTCGACCGACATCACCGGCTCCAGAATCGTGGGCTTGGCCTGCTCCATCGCCTTTCTGAACGCGATGCGCCCCGCCATTTGGAAAGACATGTCGTTCGAATCGACATCGTGATACGACCCGTCATAAAGAATCACGCGGAAATCCACAACCGGAAATCCCGCCAGATACCCGCGCGCCGCCGCATCTTTGATTCCTTTTTCGATTGCGGGAATATAGTTCTTCGGAATTGCGCCGCCAAAAATATCGTTTACAAACTCAAACTGTCCGCCCCGTGGCATCGGCTCCATTTTGATCTTGCAATCGCCGTACTGCCCGTGTCCGCCGGTCTGCTTCTTGTGCCGTCCCTGCACGTCGGCCTTGGCACGAATGGTCTCGCGGTAGGGCACCTTGGGCGCTTTCAGAACCACTTCCGTGTGATATCGCCTCTTCAGCTTCGAAACAGTAACTTCAATATGCTGCTGCCCGGTCCCCGCAATCAGAAACTCCTGCGTCTGCGCATCCCGGAAGAATCGCAGCATCGCATCTTCTTCCATCAGTTTGTGGATCCCCGGCCCCAGCTTGTCTTCATCGGCGCGACTCTTCGGTTCAATCGCAAACGTAATCGCCGGCTCCGGCAGCTTCACTCGCGGATACAGAATCGGCGCTGCCTTATCTCCAAGGGTGTCGCCGGTGAGCGTGTCTTTCAGCTTTGCAACTGCTCCAATGTCTCCGGCGTGCAGCTCAGTTACCGGCACGGCCGTCTTCCCCTGCATGACGGAAATGTGCGACAGCTTCTCCGCCGATCCGCGCGAGAAATTCTGCACCGTGGCCTCGTTCTTCAGCACGCCCGAGAAGACTTTGAAGTACGAAATCCTTCCCGCAAACGCGTCCGAAACCGTTTTGAACACGTACAGCGACATCGGTTCCGCATCCGTCTCATGTCGTTTGGGCGCATCTCCGTTACCCGAGGCCGCTGGTTCGCCCTGCACCCACTCATGCTCGGAGGGCGCGGGCGTATAGTCCACAATGAAATCCATCACGCGATCAGCTCCGATGTTGCCCAACCCCGAAGCAAAGATCACCGGGAAGAGTTTGTCTTCGCGAATCGCGTTGTGCAGCGCTGGGATCAAATCTTCTTCCGGAATCGTTCCTTTCTCGAAGAACTCCTCCATCAGCTTGTCGTCGCCCTCAGCGATCAGTTCGACCAGTTGCTCATGAGCTTCCTGCGCCTGCGCTCTCATATCGGTTGGGATCTCCGTCTCCTTACCTTTTCCATTCCCTCCCAGCTCATACGTGTAGGCCTTCATGCGAACCAGATCGACCACGCCGGTCAAATTCTTCTCGCTGCCGATGGGCAGCTCAATCGGAATCACGTTCCGGCCGAAAGCCTTGATCAGAGACTCCAGCACGCGCTCCGCATTCGCCCGGTCGCGGTCCATGCGGTTCACCACAATCAGCCGCGGAGTCTTGTACTCCTCGCAATCGTTCCAAACCCGCTGCGTCACCACTTCCACGCCGGCCACGCCGTCCACCACTACGATCGCCGCGTCCACCACCGGCAGCACCATCTTGGCCTCGTGCACGAACATGTTGAACCCGGGCGTATCGATCACGTTGATCCTGGTCTTGCCCCATTCCACATACGCCGCAGACGCCGCAATCGACATCTTGCGCGCGATCTCTTCTTCGTCGTAATCGGTGGTTGCCGACCCGTCATCCACGCGGCCCAGGCGCGGCGTGGCCCCCGCCGTGTACAACATGGCCGACAGCAGGGTGGTCTTGCCCGCATGACCATGCCCCACGATCGCTACATTACGAATGTTTTCTCCGGAATAAACTTTCACCAGTAGGCTCCTTCGCAGGCGTGGAAAGAGAGAAGGCCCAGAAGAGGATCATTGCAGTACACAGGCCAGCCCGACATCCCTTGCCAAAACTTAGGATGCTACCACGCGGGAAGCGGCGGCCTCAACCTGCGGGGCATCCGTGCAAAGAAGCGGCCACCCGTGTATGATCCTCCCGCCATGCTGGGCAACCGCACCAACGAACAGTGGATCTCGCAATACGCCTCAAGCCACCAGCATCCCGTGAACCGCGCCTGCCACACCTTGGGCATCCCGACCATCGTGCTGTCGCTGCTGCTTTTTCTTGGCAGCGTATTCTTTCACCGTCTGTGGCCCTACGCGTTGGCGCTCTTTGTCCTCGGATGGATTCTCCAATTCATCGGCCATGCCTTCGAAGGCAAGTCCCCGGAATTCTTCCACGACTGGCGTTTCCTGCTCGTCGGCGCCCGCTGGTGGTGGGCAAAGATCCACGGCAAAGCCTGAGGATTACGCACCGCAGCGGAATTATTCAGCAAGCTGCCCCCGCAGCCTCGTTCTTGCTTTCGTCCTCTGCAAGTTGGTAAGCTTTCGAGCATCGCAAGCCCATGCATCGCCTGACCGCCAGATGGTTGTTGTTCTTCGCGCTCGTGGGAAATCTTGTCCCACTGGCGCTCGCGGCGACGTCTTCGCCCCGTGCATGCTGCCTCCGCAAGGGAGTTCATCACTGCCAGGATTCGCTGGCTCCAGAATCCGAACCGCTTGTAGTCCGTGACGCCAATTGCTGTAACCATGATTATTGCCGCGCCGTCACCGCCGCAAAATGGGCCTACCCGCAGCCGCGACTCGCGGTCTTTTCCCTGCAAGCCATCGATGCGCACGTAGGCGGAATCCAACCAGATTCGCCGGCCACTGCCTCCGCCAACTTCCAATCCTCCCGTGCCCCGCCCACGTGCTGAAGCAGCCTCCAAAGCCTGACTTAGCTTCGTTTGCTTAACACATATGGGTTTGTCGCCGGACACTCTTCCGTCACGCCGCCGAAATCAAAATCGGCCGCCGGCAAACCGGGCCCTACCCCCGATCCACTGGGAGACAAAATGACCCGCAGGACGAACCTGATCGTCAGCCTGGCGCTGTCGCTGACCGCCATTCATGCCTTCGCCAACATCTACGGCGCCATCCGCGGTGTCGTGCACGACCCGCAGCATCGCCCCGTTCAGGGCGCCATGGTGATGCTGAAAGCAAAATCGTCAGACTGGGCCAGGACCGCCACTACTGACGCCAATGGAGAATTCCAAATTAATGCCGTGCCCCTCGGCGATTATTCCATTGCGGTCGCGAGCCAAGGCTTCGCGCAGACCGCGCAGGAGGTCACCGTCATCTCAGGCACCGTGCCGGTCGTTCACTTTCAATTGCAAATAGCGACGGCAAACGCCAATGTCACAGTTTCGGCTGCGCCCGAAGTTGCGCCCACGGACTCAGCGACCCCGATCACGCTTGTCGACCAGCTCGACATCCAGCGCACTCCCGGCGCCGACCGCTCGAATAGTCTCGCCATGATCACCGACTACACTCCCGGTGCCTACGTCACTCATGACATGCTCCACATGCGCGGCGGCCACCAGACCACCTGGCTGCTCGATGGCATTCCTGTCATTAGCACTGCGATCGCGCAGAACGTGGCCCCGCAGTTTGATCCTAAAGACCTGGAATATGTTGAAGTCAATCGCGGCAGCTATGGCGCGGAATTCGGAGATCGCACTTACGGTGTCTTCAACGTAGTCCCGCGATCCGGCTTCGAGCGCAATAACGGGGCCGAGTTCGTGCTCAGCGCCGGCAACTTCTACCAGACCAACGACGCCCTCAGCTTCGGCAGCCATACCGA